>Ga0114931_10004618_pt1 | contig 17180 bp, 20 predicted proteins | sample 2SBtaG_FD_89579 | JGI IMG/M metagenome (GOLD analysis project Ga0114931, IMG submission 89579) | Deep subsurface microbial communities from Kolumbo volcano to uncover new lineages of life (NeLLi) - 2SBTROV14_V59a metaG | ecosystem: Environmental > Aquatic > Marine > Volcanic | place: Kolumbo...
GGATGCGTCGTCGGGCCGCGACGCGCAATAGGTGCACGTCTGCCTCTGGTCCGGATACGATGACGCGGTTGGCGAATATTGTCGACATGAGGAGTAGCGAGCCCGCGGCGAGCCCGCGGCGATCTCGGCGGCTCTGGTGGATCGTAATGCACCCGTGCTGTCAGCCGCTGTCGTTATGCTGACCCAATGTCGAAGGTAATCTCGATAGAAGCCTGCCCGCGACGCGGACGCGCGCGTCCGCGAGTTCGTGTCTCTCGCATTCGAAATTACCGGAGAGCCTCATGGTGACACTTCAGGACGGACGCTTGCGCTACGCGCGAGCTATATGATTTGGGAGGTGCGAGATGCCGAGCGCGAAATCAGCCAAGGCCCGGCGTCAGTCGAAGAAGAAAGCGCGCCCGGCGACCTACGGCGGAGCGATGCGGATGGTGCGGTTGCTGCACGGTCTCCACGCGCGTCCCTACGGTTGGAGTTTCGACGCGATCGAGCGTGAGCTCGGAGTTTCCGAGCGGACCATCTTGCGTTACGTCGCCGCGCTGCGCAGCGCGCTGGTGGATGTGGAGGAGAAGCCGCTCATTGAAACGGTTCGCCGCGGCGACCGGCGGCTGTTGCGGCTGGTCGACGAGGGGCGCTCCGAAGACGCGACCGTGTACCAGGTTCTCTTTCTGTACTTCGCTCTGGCGGTGTTCCGCTTTCTCGAGGGCACGGTCATTCGCGACGGCGTCGAGGACTTGTGGGAACGCTTCTCGCGCCGCCTGCCCGGCTCGCAGCGACGCCGGCTCGACGACTTCGCGAAGAAGTTCTTCGTGGTGCCGTTCGCCATGAAGGACTACCGGCAGCACGACGACCTCCTCGACACGCTGGTGCAGTGTCTCGTCGATCAGCGCAAGGTGAGGATCGACTACGGCGGTTTGCTCGGTGACGGCAAGGTGCACGACTTCGAGCCGTACACGCTGGCGATGTACCGCGGCGGCCTCTATCTGATCGGTCGCAGCCACCGTGGCGAGCGAATCGTCAAGCTGGCGATCGAGCGCATCCGCTCTGCGGAGAAGTTGGCGGAGCGTTTCGATTACCCGCGCGACTACAGTCCGGAGAAACACAGCGAGGGCGTTTTCGGTATCATCGAAGGTGCGCAGACGAAGGTGGTGATCCTCATCCGCAACCCGGAGACCGAAGCCTACCTGCGCTCGCGCCAGATCCACCCGACGCAGGAGTTCCGCAGCCGGCGCGACGGAACAACGATCCTCGAGATGACGGTGCGGGGGACCAGCGAGTTGAAGTACTGGGTTCTCGGACTCGGCCCGTATGTCGAGGTGTTGAAGCCCAAGGCACTGCGCGAAGAGGTGGGCGCGTCGCTGCGTGAGGCGGCGGCGCGGTACGGGTGAAACTGCGAGCCGGTTGGGGTGCATCGGAGAATGCCCGGCTAGGGCGTGGACTCTCGTATGGTGAGGCGTCCTTTGGCGCGTTGGATTACGGAGACGACGGAGGAAGTATGAATCGACGCCCCCACGGACGCTGCTAACTTGTCAACTTGCGCCGATTCGCCGCCACCGCTGTGATCGATGCAGCAAAATAGCGATTTTCGGTTGACCGGCAATGAGTATGGCCATATGAATTTGAGTATGGCCATACCGAAAATAAAGTCGACCTACTCCCTCGATGTCGAGACGGTGGAGACTCTGGAGCGGATCGCGCAGCGTTGGCGGGTCTCCAAGAGTGAGGCGCTGCGCCGGGCGATCCACGCCGTAGCGGGAGGCGGGACGCTGTCGGTTCCCGGAATCGACACTCTCGACGGCTTGCAGAAATCCCTCGATCTCTCCGCGGCCGATACTCGCAAGTGGTCGGAGTCCGCCCGGGCGGAGCGACGCGCTGGCTCGAGACGCTCGGAAGGGTCCGACCGCTGATTCATCTCGACACGAGCTTCCTGATCAATGCGCTGCGAGCCGGGTCGAGCGAGGATCGGTTGCTGCGCCAATGGCTGGAGTCGTCGGAACCGCTGCAGGCGAGCACCATCGTCTGGACGGAGTTTCTCTGTGGACCGCTCTCCGACATGGAGACCTCGCTGGCCAGGGATCTCCTGCAGGAAGTGATTCCGCTGAGCGCACAGCATGCCGCGCTCGCCGCTCGACTTTTCGACTCATCCGGCAGGCGTCGAGGGTCGCTTGCAGATTGCATGATCGCCGCGGTTGCCATCCAGAGCGATGCCCAGTTGGCGACGTCCAATCCGCGTGATTTCGTGCGCCTCGAGCCTTACGGGCTGATTCTCGCCGGCCGACTCTGACCACCAACCACGAGTCACCAATCACCGAATCGCGGCAGGTGCGATTTCGACATCGCCGAGTCGGATGGGCCGACAGTTTGGCCTCGAGCCCCGAGAAGAGCGGGAGAAGACCCGCGGCCGCTCTCCATGTACTGATACGGGTTGTCCGGTGTGTCGTGCAAGCCGGCGTTTGCCAAACCCAGAGCAAAGTTGGAGCATTCGAGTCGATGAAATACCTCGATCGGAGCAAGCTGGAACATTTCGATGTTGTCGGCTTTCGCAGTGGAGTACCCTATCCTTGGGCCAATCCACAGGGCCTGCTCACGGTAGAAGGCTTTGAAGAACTGAGGCGCCGTCTTCCCGAAAAGTCCCTTTTCGATGCTCAGTTCGGCGTCGAGCGCGAGTACGGACAGACTCCCCATGATCGCTTGTCCCTGGAGTACCGCCCGGGACTGGACATTGCGCCGGCTTGGCAGGAGTTTATCGACGAGTTACGCGGTCCGGTTTACGCGAAGTTTCTACGGCGTACTTTTGGGCGCGGCAGTTTGGCGCTGACCTTTCACTGGCACTACACCCCACGGTCTTGCTCGGTTTCACCGCATTGCGATGCTCTGCGTAAGCTGGGCTCGCATATTTTTTATTTGAACGGCAGCGACGATTGGCAACCGTCTTGGGGTGGTCAAACACTTGTATTGGACGACCATGGACGTTTCGATCGCAAGTCGGCGCCGGGTTTTGATGAGCTGGATGAGGAGGGGAGATCTGAGATACTGGATAATCGCAGTTTTCTTTTTTGCCGCACAGGGAATTCCTGGCATGGTGTGCGCGAGATTACGTGTCCCGAGGGTGCGTACCGCAAGGCGTTCATAGTGGTGGTGGAGGACAAGATTCGCAGTCTTGTCCATACGGTAGTGGATCGTGTTCGAGGTAAGAAACGGTCGCGCTATTAGCTGATGGCTTACGCCGACGGTGACGTTTCACGGTGACGTTTCACGGTGAGCAGCAGTCCGTTGGCAACTGATGACCATGCGTGCCCCTCTCTCAGAACCCGACCCCGGTGAAGTGTTCCGGAGGACCGCACTTTTCCGCGGATTTGCGCCGGCTTCAATCACCGTTCACGGTTTCGACAAAGGATGACCTCCGGCCGCGGAATGGATCCCCGACGAGCGTAGTGCGGCGAGCATGTCGTCTATTGAAATGCCGGATCAGGTTTGGCAATTACCACGCATGGCCCGACCGGCTCATGTAATCGCCGTCAACGCCCTGGTCTTTCTCGGCATCGTGTACGTCCTGAACATGCTTTCGGCAGTGGCCATCGACGCCCGCTATCAACTCGAGGACCTGGTCGAGGGCGAGGACTCGCGCGCGTCACTGCCACCGTATCGCGATCGCGATCGGGCCGCGCTGATCCTCGATGAGTTTCGCGCGCTGCGGACCCGATATGCCCCGTATGTCGCCTGGTCTCGTAGCCCCTTCCAGGGGGAAACGACGACGGTCGGGCCGAATGGCGACCGAATCCACCCGCATACTACGGAGACGCCGAAGCAGATCGTGCGATTCTTCGGCGGCTCGACGGTATGGGCCACCGGGGTGGACGACCGCGGCACCATCCCCGCGCTCTTCGACCAGAAATTCAGGGACGTGGTTGCCTACAATCATGGCGAGAGCGGGTTCGTCAGCCGGCAGAGTCTCGCCCGCCTGATCAACCTGGTGAATCAGGGCGCGCCGATGGACTGGGTCGTCTTCTACGAAGGCTACAACGACGTGCAATACCGCTGCCACGGCACGACACCGAACGGGCACGCGCGGGAAGCGCGGCTCGCACAGCTGGTGAGTCCGGGTTCGCACGTCGTGAGCACGCTGCTCGGGTCGCTCCGCGAGGTCGCCAACTTTCTGGCGAAACCGCTGCGTCGCTGGGGTGCGCGCTTTCGCCCCTGCCAGGACGATCCCGAGTACGTGGCCGGGATCGCGCGCACGTTGGTCGCGAACTGGAGGATCGCGCGCGAAGTGGCGCGGCTGGGTGGTGCCGGCTTCGTGGCGATCCTCCAGCCGATGGCGGGCACGGGGGCTCCGCAAATCGATTATCTCGACCTGGACGACGAAGAGCTCAGTGACTATTCCGTTGCGTATCGCGCGATCCAGCGGGAAATGGCCTCCGCGGCAGTTCCCTGGATGGTCGACATGACGTCGATCTTCGACGGCGAGCCGGATCTCTACATCGACAGCTGCCACGTCGTGGCTCGCGGAAACCAGCTGATCGCGGATGCCGTCGCGCGCGAGCTGATCGATACTCAGGGGGCGTCCTTGTAAGCGCGGGGCTTCCGCCACGGTTGTGCGGATGTCGGTGCGACGCGGTGTTTCTACGTCGTGCCGACGGGCGGCGGCTTCGCCGGCCCTACGGCTTCGGGGCACTGGGACTGGTTGACGTCGGTGATCTCGGCGGTGGCGGTGGTTGCCGGTGGACAAATTGGAGCCCGGCTTTCACTGGGGATCGACAAGAAGAGGCTCGAAAAGGCTTCGGCTGGTTCTTGATCGCGATGGCAGCGCTGCTGATCTCGCGCGCGGTATGGCGAGCGCACAGTCACCGGTCGTGGGTCAACGGCTGCGTGTTGCAAACACGACGAGCGGAAAAGAGGTACGGGTTTCGGTTTGATTCCTACAGTTCCCTGCGAGGTCGGCTTTTCCCAGGTGTGCCCGTCCCTATGGATTGCCGGTCCACTCCCTCTCGCGCAGCCAACTTGACCACAATGGTCAGGTCTGGAATGCTCCCGGAATGGTCAGAGCGAACGTTGCGGAGTTGAAGGCGAATCTGAGCCGCTATCTTCGGATGGTCGGGGAGGGGGAGGAAGTCGTCGTCTGCGAACGAAATCGGCCGATCGCACGGATCGTGCGACTCGCGGAGTACGATGCGGCGCCGCGGGAGAAGGCCGCGGCGGCGGGTTTGCTCGAGGTTCGCGAGGGCGCGTGCGAACCCCTTCGCGGCGTGCGCGCTGTTTGCTCGGACAAAGGTGTCGATGCGGTCGAGGCAGAGCGGCGAGAGCGTTGACCTTCTTCTGGGATACGTCGGCACTGATTCCGTTGATCGTCGAGCAGCAGCCGTTTACGGCACAGGCTACCCGGTTGGCGGGTGATCCCGGGCATCGCGTGGTTTCCTTCGTCGCCGATCTCGAAGGCCGCGCCGCGATCGAGCGACTGCGGCGTGAGCGTACGATCACTTCGGCCAGGTCGCTTCAGAGCGTGCGCCGGGCTTGGTCGAAGTTGCTCGATGGCTTCGACTCGATTCGGTTCGACGAGCGCATTTTGCAACACGCCCGCGAGCTCGTCGAACGACATCCACTGCGCACTCTGGACGCTCTGCAGCTCGCTTCGTGCAAGGCGCTCATCGGGACGTTTCGCCAAGCAGACCTCGTGCTCGTCACGGCGGACACGCGACTCGCCGCGGCGGCGTCGCGCGAGCTGTCGGCGGTGAGACTTCTCGGCGCGTGACCAGGCGGTCAGCTGTCGGCTATGAACCAATAGGTGACAGCTGCGAGCCAATAGCCGTTGGCCTTTCGTTCCCCATCAATACCCGCTCGCGTGGCGGGGCCAGGGGAAGGTCTGCTCGGCGATTCGCGCAAGGCGCAGGGCGACGTCGTCGGCGTGGCGGCGGGTCATAATCTGCAGGCCGACCGGCAGTCCGTCGGCGGTCATCCCGGCGGGGACCGAGATGGCCGGGTTCCAGCACAGGTTCGCCAGCATGGTGAACGGCACCGCCATGGCCGGGTGCACCTCGCGGCCGTCGATCGTCGCCGGCGGCGGGCCTTCGGCGAGGTGGGCGGGGATGGCGCAGGTGGGGGTGAGGAGAACGTCGACCTGCTCGAAGATCTCGGCGACCTGGGCTTCGAGTGTCGTGCGGCTGCGCAGGACCTTGGTGTACCACGGCAAGTTGATCGACTCGGTGGCCTTCAGGCTGTCGCGGATGTGGCCGCCGAGATCGGCGGCGCGGTCCGGCCACTCGCCGCGTTCGAGGTGGAGCCAGATGTCGATGGCCGAAGAGTTGGCCCAGGCATGAAACAGGTCGTCGAGCTCGAGACGCGCCTGGCCTGGCGCGAGGGCCGCCGCGCTGGCGAGTCGCTCGGCGGCGCTGGCGCAGATCTGGCGCACCTCCGGGTCGACGGCGGCGAAGCCGAGGTCGGCGGACCACATGCAGCGCAATCCGGCGACGTCCAGTGTTTCGATCGCTTCCTCGTAGACGACGCCGGCGGCGGGCAGCGAGGTTCGATCGCGATCGTCGGGTCCGCTTGTAACGTCGAGGTGGCGCGCCGCGTCTCCGACGGTCGTGGTGAGGGCGCCCCACACGGCGGTCTGCGAAGTCGTCGCGCCCTCGCGTGGAATCCGACCGAAACTCGGTTTCATGCCGACCAGGCCACTGTAGGAGGCGGGGATGCGGGTCGATCCACCGCCATCGCCCGCCGTGGCGAAGGGAACCAGTCCGGCGGCCACCGCCGCCGCCGAGCCGCCGCTCGAGCCGCCAGGGGTTCGCTCGAGGTTCCACGGGTTGCGGGTCACGCCCCACGCCTTCGATCGGGTCCAACTGAGCGCGCCGAATTCGGGTGCCGTGGTGACGCCGATGGGAATCGCGCCGGCGCGGCGCAGGCGGCCGACGTGGACGCTGTCGCGGGTCTGCGGCGGGCGGCCGACTCCGAGCCGCGACCCGTGGGTCAGCGGCAGGCCGACGCAGGAGTCGGCGTCCTTGACGCCGAACGGTACGCCCGCCAGCGGGCCCGGGTCCTCGCCGCGTCCGATCGCGGTGTCGATCCGGTCTGCTTCGCGGCGCGCCAGATCGGCGTCGACGGCGATGAACGCGTTGAGCTCTTCGGCGTGCTCGGCGACGCGCGCGAGCGCCTCGTCGACGCATTCGCGCGCGCTGCGCTGGCGGTTGCGAACACTCTCTGCCTGTTCGACGATCGTCTGCATGGCGGGAATTTCCTCCTGGTGACCAGAGCTGCGACGCCACATACCATCTCAGTGGCGCGCGAATCCAGCAAGTCGTTCAGCCGTCAGCCTTCAGCTCTCAGCCAGAATGACAGATCGTCGACACTTGTCGCGCAGCGACCACCACCCTCAGTTTCTGTATCTGAGCCATCAGCGGATGAGTCTTCCGGGTAACCCGCAACGGTGTGGGCCCCGACCCGGCGTGACGGCCTGAGGTGTTGCGCGCGATCGATTTGGGTGTCACGCACGATCCGTATTTTGACGAACTCCGTCGTTCCGGTTAATGGGAAGAGATGGCCAAGAAGTTGAAACGGCGGCGCCGCAAGGTTGGTGCGGCGGTCGAGTGGGTGGGGGCGCGCTTCGAGCTGCCGTCGCCGGTGGTCGGAGAGGGGCCGGAGTACTATCCCCTCGTCAACCTGTGGATCGAGCAGCCGGAGGGGGTGGTTCTCGCCGCCGAACTCGCTCGCCCGAGTGAGTGCGAGGGAAAGCTCGGGGATGCCCTGATCGAAGCCATGCGCGCGCCGTTGGTGGGTGTGCCGCGCCGGCCGCGTCGGCTGCGAGTTGCCGATCGAGAGCTGGCGGCCGAGGTGACCGATTCGCTGCGCGAAGTAGCGGCCAATATTCCAGTGATCGTTGCTCCGACGCCGGAAGCGGAGGAAGTCCGCGAAGCCATGAACAGTGACCTCGATGCGACGGTGCCGGCGTCGTATCTCGAAGGCGATGGCGTTGACGAGGCTGGCGTGTGCCTCTTGTTCGAAGCCGCCAGCCGACTGTACGCGTGCGCGCCGTGGACGTGGCTGGACGATGCGCTCATCCGGATCGACATCCCGGCTCTCGGCGTCGGCGCCGCCGCCGTTTCTGTCATCGGCCAGATGGAGGAGAGTCCCGGCTTCATCGTCTATTCGTCGGTGGACGACTACGAGGAGTTCACGGGCATGGGCAGCGACGCGATCCCGACGTTGTTGGCTCTCGGCTATGAGTCATCGTCGCGCCTGCCGCCGAGGATGGTCGGCGAGGCCGAGTTCCACGGCTGGGAGATCCCGGCTCTCGACACTTATCCGTTGCTCATATCGATGGTCGAGGGGGAGCGGGTTGCCGTCTCGGGCGCGAACCTGCGTGTCTTGGCATCGTGCGCAATGGGGCTCGTCGCGTTCTGCACGAAGTTCCGGGATGAGCTCGAGCAGGAGGAGTTCGAGCCGATCTGCGCCTCATTCACGGACGCCGACGGCGTGTCGGTGCGCTTCACGGCCCCGTACTGGGCGGACGACCAGTTCGAGATCAGCGATCCCACGCCGCCGGTCCCGCGGCGAGAGGCACCGCGCGTCGGTCGCAACGATCCGTGCCCGTGCGGTAGCGGGAAGAAGTACAAGAAGTGCCATCTGGATGCCGACACGCGGCGGCAGGTTCCCTCTCCCTCTTCCTTTGTCTCTCCGTCTCCGTCTCCCTCTCTCTCGCTTCTCGATCGTGACCAGCGCTTGGCGGGAACGATCGCCCGATGGGCCGGGCGTGCGTTCGGCGCGGAATGGATGGAGGCGAAGACGCCGTTTGCCGATCCGGAAGTCGCGTGGGAGTTGTTCGCGCAGTGGACGGTGTACATACAGGGATTGCGCCAGCGCCCTGTGGTCGACCATTTTCTCGAAGAGCGAGGCGATCGCCTGTCGGCGGAAGATCGCGATTGGTTGGCTTCGCAGAAGCGGGCGTGGTTGTCGGTCTGGGAAGCGGAGAGTATCGACCCGGGCGTGGGGATGCGGATGCGAGATCTGTTGACGGGCGAGGTGCGCGATGTCGTCGAAGCGAGCGCCTCGCGGATGCTGGTGGTGCGTGCCTCGTTGCTCGGGCGGGTCGTCGACCACGCCGGCGTGTCGGTATTGTGCGGAATCCACCCTTTTCCATTGCCGCCGCGCGAATCGGCAGAGGTGGTGGCGAGGGCGCGCAAGCGGCTGCGCCGCAAGAGTGCGGTCCCCGTCGATCGGCTGCGTGACAGTGCGTTCGCCGGCCGCCTGATCGGCGACTGGGAAGACGTCTGTGGCGTGTACCGGGATCGGGAATTCGTGCCTCCCACGGTGCAGAACACGGACGGCGATCCACTCTTGTTGACGACCGACCACTTCGAGTTCGATCGGCAGGCGCGGCGGAGGATCGAAGCGGCGTTGGCCGGCATCGATGGTGTCGTGTCGCCGGGAGCGGGCGACCCGCCGGGAGCCTATTCGTTCACGCGCAAGGGGAATGCCGTACATTCGGGTTGGGAGAGTACGACCGTGGCGTTCGTCCGGGTGGCTGATGGAAGGCTGACCGCGGAAACCGACTCGATCCAGCGCGCCGACGCGATTCGCGTCTGCCTGGAAGACACCTGCGGCGATCTCCTGCGCCACCGTGCGCGCGAGCATACGGATCCCTCATCGGCGGCGGACGCGGCCCGCGGCGACGGTGGCGTGGCAGACGAGAACGACCCCGAGCTGCAGCGCTTGGGCCGCCTGTTCAAGGAGCAGCATTACGCCGCCTGGCCCGACCAGCCGCTGCCGGCCCTGGGCGGCGAAACCCCTCGCCGGGCGGTACGCACTGCAGCCGGTCGCGAGCAAGTATCGCTTCTGCTGAAGGACTTGGAGCACTTCGAGGGCAAGCTCCCCGAGGCCGAGCGCTTCGACACGAATATCCTACGCCGCAAGCTCGGCATGGCTGTTCGCTCATAGCTCATAGCTGACACCTGATAGCGGTTCCGCCTTTCCCAGCTTGCGAGCGAAGCGAGTTTCTATATGAGCTGCGCCAGTAACGTGGTTGCCGGAGCGACGCGAATTGCTTCCGGGGTTACGAAGTCCTTTGAGAAAGCCGCGCCAGCGATGGAATTTGTGGATCTCGTCGAAAACCCAGAGATGATTCGGGGGCAGCTCGCCGGCCAGTATCTGTTCGCGGTGTTCGGGGATATCCCAACTGAGGTAACCGGCGCGGGCACCCGGTAGCCGCTTCGCGAGCGTGGTCTTGCCGACTTGACGTGGCCCGGCGACGAAGGCCATCGAAGCTCAGCTCGGTCTGCGTCGTCTGCAAGGCCGAACGATGGGGCTGAGAAAGCTCGAAAGTCTCGAAAAGGAGTTGGTCGAAATCGACAGGCAACTCGAGTCGCCGGCGCTTCCCTTCGACATGAAGAAGTGCCGGAGTCGCGTAACCGATGCGCGTCGGCTTGATGCGCAAACAGTTCGTCCTGGACGACGCAGACGGCGAGGTCGGAACGCGAATCGCCGTACGTGGGTGTGGCGTCGCTTGTCCGTAAAGAGGGGGGTGGGGTAAGTAGAGGGGGTAAATTGGTGACGAAAATACCCCCTTTCCTGCCCTCGATCATGCACTCTCTCGAAACTAACTACCTAAATGCTTGCGTCTATTCTGCTGAGGATGCCTCGACCTTGCGGCAGCTCGGGGAATATCGAGGGAAGCAGGAGCTCTATTCGAGGCAGCGCCCTGAGATCCTCGAGTCGCTTCGCCACGCGGCGGTGATCGAGTCGAGCGAATCGTCGAACCGCTTGGAGGGAATCACTGCGCCGGCGCTTCGCGTGGAGGCGATCGTTCGGCGAACCGACGTACCCAGGGACCGGTCGGAGCAGGAGATCGCCGGCTATCGCGATGCGCTGGAACTGATCCATCAGTCGCGGAAGGAGATGCCGTTCACGGTTGGTGTGATTCGACAAGTGCATCGCACCATCTATAGGTACCTTCCGTCCGAGGGAGGAGTCTGGAAACCGACCGACAACGAGATCGTTGAAAAGGACCGTGCCGGTCGCGTGGTCGGGGTTCGTTTCAAACCTGTCAGTGCCGTCGCGACGCCGCAGGCAATGGACGATCTGATCGCAGGTTACCGCGCGGCGATCGCCGGGGGCACTCAGGATCCGTTGGTGGTGATTCCCCTCGCGGTCCTGGATTTTCTATGTGTCCATCCTTTTGTCGACGGCAACGGGCGGGTGGGGCGACTGCTGACCCTTCTTCTTCTCTACCACTTCGACTACGACGTCGGCTGCTACGTAAGCCTCGAACGCATCGTCGAGGAGTCGAAATCGACGTACTACGAGGCACTCTATGCGAGTTCCCAGCGGTGGCATGAGGGGCGGCACGACGCACATCCATGGCTCAGCTACTTCTGGGGAGTTCTGCTGCGGGCTTATTCCGAGTTCGAGGGGCGGGTCGGAGAGGTCGGCGTCGCTCGCGGTGCGAAATCGGAGCACGTGCGGCGTGCGGTCCTGCGCAGGAGTCTTCCGTTCTCGATCTCGGAGCTGGAGCGGGACTGTCCTGGAATCAGCCGAGACACAGTCCGCGACGTGTTGCGGAAGCTCCGCGACCAAGGGTTGGTTCGGGCAGAGGGTCGGGGACCGGGCGCGCGATGGATACGCATCGAGGGGCGGATGTGATCGATTCGACTGAGAAGCTCGTCTGCGGCTCTCCGAGTCGTTGCACGGCCTGGCCGGGCACGCCTGCTGGGTGGATGGCGGCGCAGCTTGGCTTTCCCAAAACGCTATGTGTTAGCCCGCTACGCCGTACCGAGATCATCGACGCGCTGCGCTGCGGTACCGTTCCCCAGCAGGGACTGGACGCGTTCGCCGTCAATCTCGACCGCTTCGAGGAAGTCTTCGATGAAGAGCTTCTCCGGGGCAAGGCCGGCGGCGGCGTCTTCAAGGCGGTGCGCGGCGAGCACGGCAGCGGTAAGACGTTCATCTCTCCGTGCTGCCGGAATTTTGCTGTTGTGCGGCGAAGGCTACGTCGAGCCGATCGAACCGCCGCCGCTTCCGCATCACCTCCCCGGGCAGCCGGTGAGGTTTCGCACGGTGGCATGATTCTGGGGGAGGATGGACGGAGCCCGATCATCGAAGACCTCGTTCGAAGGCGCAGCGTTGCGCCGGGTGTCAACTCCCGAGCTGGGCTGCGCTATGGCTTTGCTGGATCGGCGTCCATTTGGAGGGGCGTGAGTTCTGGGAAGTTGTCAGATGCGAAGCCGACGCGATGGGAAGGCGCGAAGGGCCCCTTCACTCGATCGGGACCTTCGGCTATAAAGCGCGATTCGATGATCCCGTGTAGCCAAGAAGCGGCAGTCGGTGTTTGGTGACCTCCGGTGTCGCCAAAAGTGTCGCCGTGCCGGTCTGTCGCCGTGCCGGCCTGTCGCCGTGCCGGCCTTGGCTTGCCCTGAATCATCGGCTAACTCTTCGAAAAATCTCGGTGTGCTGGCGTAGCTCAGTTGGTAGAGCAGCTGATTCGTAATCAGCAGGTCTGCGGTTCAAATCCGCACGCCAGCTTTAAAATTCTACCCTTGTTCAAGGGGGTTGGCCGAAGGTTTCGAGTGCCGAGTCCGGCGGGGTGCACATTTCTGTAGCCAACTTGTAGCCAACCGTTTCACAATCGGCTCGCGATTCCGGGGGGGAGGGGCGAAGAGCCTTTTTCCGGCGGCGACTTAGCGGGTCGCGCCGTCCCCGAGGTAGTAATGGTCGACCAGGCGGCGCTCGGCGGCGCCCGCCGTTGAGAGACCGCAGAACGTACTCGCGCGATGCATGTTTGCTCGCGAGCGTTCGGTGCCGTGATTCCGTCCTCCCTAGGGGCCGGTGAGCAGCGCGTCGTCTACGGAATCGAGCAGGGCCTGCCTGCTCTGGAACTTTTGGGTGTTCAATGCGACCGTTTGCAACGTGTCCCAGCAAAGAAGCAGGACCTCGTTGGCCTCCCTCACATCGTCCGGCTTCACCCCGTGGTGTACGAAAGCAGAGCGCAATCGGTATCCAGCTTGAAGACGTTTCACCGCTGCCTTCCGAGAAGCAAGGTCTGGCGCTGTCAGCATCGCCATTCGCTGGCCCAGCTTCGCTTGAATGGGCTCATTCTCGTTTCGGAGTAGCAGTGACTCAACGGCAACGAGCGCATGGACAAGCCGGTCTTGGGGGGCAGGTGATGCCACACCGTGGGCGTAGTGCGAAATTGACTCCAGCACGTGCTTCTCGAGGTCTGTGTGCTGGTCCTTTTTAAGGAGCTCGGCCGCGAGACCGAATCCGGAATCTCGAATCATGGCTAGAAGCGATTGCCCAACACCGAAGCGCACGATTCCTTTCCTTTCCACGCCCTGAGAGAGCCAGAGTCGTTCCGGTGGACCGACACGGAAGACATGACGCTCAAACAAAATGAGCTGTCCGATGCGACCGAATTGGCACCGAGCCCGAATCTCGAGAGCCGCGGCATCGAACATCCGCAGAATCTCCAGCACTTTGTCCGTATTCTCCACGGCCAAGTCTGACGCGTGTTCCTGCTCTGCGATGCACACGTAACGTGCGTAGACGTGTCCTTGATAGTTGCGCTTTAACTCGGTGCGGAATCGCTCCACGCTTTCTGCTGGCGCCTCTTTGATTGCCTCTGGGGCAACCATCGATTCGATAGACGCTTCGGTGAAGAAGTCGAAGTGGACGGGGCCGAGTTCAAAGGGGGCCTCGATTGCCATTTCATCGAGTGGAACGAGGATGACCTGCTCTTCTACGCCGGATTCGAGTGCGGTGAGGAACTCGGTGGTCCAAGATCCATCGGCCCCCTCACGAAGTCTTCGGCGAGTGATCCAATCGATGAGATGATTCTGAACGAAATCGGGGCCACATTTTGCGCGTACCTCTCGATTCCTGGCGACGGCATGAGCAACGCGCAGTAGGCGTTCGCCATCGTCGATCGGTAGCCCTTCGTGCACTTGATGCCCCAACACTTCGCCATGCACCTCGATCGACTTGAGTTCACCCTGCCAATCAACCGAGGTGATTCGCGGACGACCGCGGAGGCTTTCTGCGGTAAATTGCGTGCTCGGAACGTGGGCGTCGGAACCGCGATGCGGACGGGGTGATTCACGAGCCGGCAATGGCTTCAATGCCGCAATCAATGAGTCTGCTTCCTTGTCAAAGTGGCTACGGGCATCGTCAGGGAGAACTATTGTCATGGTTTTTCGTATGGTCTCCTTCAGGTCTTTTTGAAGCCAGCCAGGCGCCGCGCTCAGCTTCGTTAAGCACCCTCTGGGGTTGTTGTCGGTGACGAGAAAGCGCGGGTTATGTTGAGCTCAACATAATACGCGGGTCTCAACCGCCGTTCACATTAGCTGCTACTGACCGGAGAATCTGGGCCTGTTGCTCCCAAAGATCGGCTCGTAAGAAGCCCCGGACGAAGCGAACCGGGTCCTCGATGATGTCCCGAAGGTCCTCAACCGACAGCTCGCCGCTCATCGTCCGCCTCCGCCACCACCGCCTGGATCAGATCCACGGGGATCAAGGGCTCGCCGTCCCTCCCTCCGTGCTCAAGGGCCTGGACCGGCTTCCCGAATCCGCGATCGGCGAGCCAAGTGGCCGCGTCAACGCGGTCTCGGAGCTTGGTCCCTTCAATTTCTCCCCGGAAAACCCCGAGCATGAACTTAACCAGCTGGGCGCCGTCCTTGGTCTGCTCGCGGATGGCCTGGACCAGGCCCTTTGGACGGCCGCCGGGATTGCCGCTGGTCCCCTTGGGAAACGGTCGGCCACGGGCCCCGAGTCTCGCTGTTCTTGAGCTGTTTTCAGCCATTACGCGGAGTTTACCAGGGGCGAATAAAAAGCGAAACTTGAATGGGCGATTCCTTGTTGAAGTGAGGAGTGTGTTAAAGACCTCGGGACGATGAGAATTGAAGTGACACTTGAATATGGAACACCTTTGAATCCATACTGAACCATGGCTTCAACTGAGAACACCATTACGGCCCCGAAGGCCCATGTGGGGAGATCGGGGCGATACATTCGACAACCCACGGGATACTCGGCCTTCTCGCCGAGCCCGCTTCCGCCTGATCCACCAGTCGAAATAGACGAGAAGCTGCTGAAGCTCTTGTCCGATGCTGATCGAGCGCTGGGCCGTCTAGACGGGTCGATTCAGACTCTCCCGGCAACAGACCTGTTTGTTGCGATGTACGTTCGCAAGGAGGCCGTGCTTTCCAGTCAGATCGAAGGGACGCAGAGCTCACTGGACGACGTCTTGGAGGCCGAAGCTCAGGTTCTCAGACCCGATCGGCCGCGGGATGTTGACGAGGTGATTCGATACGTCAAGGCGATGAAGTTCGGTCTCCAGCGTCTCCAGTCGCTCCCCGTTTCCGTCCGCCTCATACGTGAGATCCACGAGCGACTACTAGTCGGGGTTCGAGGTGCTGAACGTCAACCGGGAGAGCCTCGCCGCTCCCAAAACTGGATCGGGCCAGCGGGTTGCACACTTGCAGAGGCAGTCTACGTGCCTCCGCCGCCGCACGAGGTCATGTCGGCACTTGGCGAGATTGAGCGCTTTTTGCACGCCCCTGACACGTTGCCAATTCTAGTCAAGATTGGATTGGCTCATGCGCAATTCGAGACCATTCACCCGTTCCTAGACGGTAACGGGCGAGTCGGTCGTCTCCTGATAACGTTCCTCCTATGCGAGCGGTTGGTGCTCCAACGTCCCGTCCTCTACATCTCGCATTACTTCAAGAAGCACCGCCAGCAATACTACGACGTACTGCAAGCGACTCGTGACGTCGGGGATTGGGAAGGATGGTTGTCGTTTTTCTTGGCGGCGATTGCCGAGGTTGCATCCGAGGCTACGGATACAGCACGTCGAATCGTCGACCTCCGTGAACGGCATAGGGCCGTAGTTGGGGAACTGTTCGGGAGAGGCACAGCAAACGGCCTGAAAGTTCTAGAGCGCCTCTACTCTCAACCGCTTATCAACGTTACCGAGGTTGCTGAACTAACTAGTGTGACTTTTACCGCCGCCAACAGTCTCGTGGCTCGCTTTGTCCAGGCTGGAATCTTGGAAGAGATAACGGGTAACAGCCGGAATCGAGTTTTCAGATATTCCCCCTACGTGTCCCTTTTTAGCTGAGGAAGGATTGATGCGAGAGATCATCCGGGGGCAAGTGATCGCGACGACGGGAGGCGGTCCGGACACGGATCCTATACCGGCGCATGTGTTGCGCCAGCTATTCGATAGCCTACCTGACGAGTCATTAGGGTGGGACAATCATGATCCCTCCAAACCGCCAATCAGCCGCGCATTCAACAAGCGTCTGGAGACCCTTCCCAACGGTAACCTGGCGATCAAGGTTGACGTAGAAGTACTCGACAAGACCGCTTTCGATCGTATGGGCGGTTTCAGCATCGCATTCACAAGGACCACTTGGCAGTCCTACCCGGGGGAGCCAATGGCCAGGTGTCGCCGATCAACGAACCCGTGCCGGTCGTGGTGATGGGGAGTCGTGCGAGCCGCTCCACACATCGGCCTCCGGCTGCGGCCGGGATCGATTTGAGCCGTACGAGCTTTCGCAACGCCGAGGCTGCCTCGGCGTAGATCAGGTCCGGGGCCCAGAGATCGAGTTCCTCCTCGCGGTGACGCAAGACTTCGAAGAGCGCGCTAGCCTGACGCGTAAGGGTGAGCTCGACCAGGTATTCGACCACCACCGACGCGTCGATGACGATCTGACCGCGGATCATCGATCGCGAGCTTCGCGGTCGTCGCGAGCTTCGCGGTCGTTGCGAGCTTCGCGGTCGTTGCGAGCTTCGCGGTCGTTGCGAGCTTCGCGGTCGTTGCGAGCTTCGCGGTCTTGGCGAATCATCGCGGCGGCGCTCGGTGTCCCGGCCTTGGCGACGGGGCGATTCGACTCGATCTCATCGAGCAACTCGCGAACGCCAGGGCGATCCGAACGCAACGCACGCTCGAGCAGGCGAATTACCTCCGCCGAGATGGAGCGCTCTCGTTCCACCGCGCAACTCTTGATGGAATCGTAGAGTGTGTCGGGAATGTTCCGGACGTGCAGGGTCGCCATCAATCGGACGCTAGCAATATAGTTGCATATATGCAACCAGCCGATCGGGTAGCCGGAGTCGCGGCTGGCAGCCAATCGGCTCGGTTGGAGCCGTTGTGAACCGGGCTGATTCTCTCGAGATTGTCGACGGGTCGGTTCTATCCC
>Ga0114931_10004619_pt1 | contig 17178 bp, 10 predicted proteins | sample 2SBtaG_FD_89579 | JGI IMG/M metagenome (GOLD analysis project Ga0114931, IMG submission 89579) | Deep subsurface microbial communities from Kolumbo volcano to uncover new lineages of life (NeLLi) - 2SBTROV14_V59a metaG | ecosystem: Environmental > Aquatic > Marine > Volcanic | place: Kolumbo...
GCGAAGAAATATCTTTTTTGCTTCTTCCATATTAGCATTTTCATAGTATGTTCTTCCAGAAGCGAATAAAATATCAATATTGTTCGGATCAAGCTCCAACGCTTTTTTGTAATAATCTTCTGCTAGCTTTAGATATGACCCATCCAAAACAGACCAAAACTCATACAAAGAACCGAGACCGTACAAACTCATTGGCTCTTTTTCGTTAAGAGCTACTGCGTCTTTGTACACACCCTCTATGTATTGTAGGTGAGATACGGTGTCTTTTTTAACAGACTCATCTGAAAGATCTGCATCCTTAAGACTGTTTTGCAAATCTGAAAGCTCCATATCTCCGGCAAAAAGAACATACCTGTAATCCTTATTATAAAAACCCGTAGCCTTATTCAAAAACTCAGCTGCGCTTTTGAGATCCTTATCTTGGACAGAATCCTGAGCTTTTTTAAAATATATCTCAGCCACATATTTTTGAGAAAATTGATAAGATAAAAATACCAGACCCACTATCAATCCTAAAACAACCAGGAGAGCAAAAAAGAGTTTCTGCGGCTCCTTTGCCAAGTCCATCGTTCTTATGCTTTGGCTATCCCCGCTTTTTGCGTAAGCGAGCAAAATAGAAGCAAGAACAAAAGCAAAGAACAAATTTGTAAAATTATTCTGACTCTGAACCACATTAACAAACAAGGTTAAAGAGGCGATAAAAGCTCCTAAAAATACCGGGTCATACTCATTTTTTTTCATTTTTGAAAATAAGTATTTTAAAGCGCTAACAACAACACTGACCATAAAAAGAATGAACAAGGATCCTGCAACAAAGCCAAGATCGGAAAAATAATCTGTCAAAGCGGAATAGCCGGAACTGAACCTCGTCCTACTCAGTCCGGCATCTGGAATTATACCTTCTCTGTATTTCAAAAAAGAATACTCAAAATTCGCCGGTCCGGAGCCGAAGAACAACTCTTTCAATGAGTCTTCGTACTGTCCTATTATTAAGTTCTTTGATGTCTCAAAAGAAATCCTTAGATCGTAGGGAGCTCTTGTAAAATTTGAAAAAGAAAATACCAATGAAGCTATAAGAGCAAACAACACCAAAAACAATTTAAATTTCTTTTTCTCAAAATTCTCCTTGCTTGAAAAATACAGAACCGTGAAAAGAATAAATCCAACAGAAAGTATATACCAGCTTGTCGTAAAACCCAAAAGAACAAAAGCATAAGAAAAGACGGCAAGCAATAAAAATATGAAGATAGCCTTAAGTATGTTCTTGTTTTCAAAAAAATAACCAACACCGACAAAAAATCCGGATAACAAGAAAAGAACAAAGGAATCCAAAGATCCTACTGTGTTTAAGTTATGCCAATTTGATCCTTCGCTGATCAAAAAAGTGGAAAACAACCAAACAAGCGCCGTGAAAAAAGAGCCAAAAAGAAACACCAAAAGTCCCTTTAGCGCTTTTTCTTTCGTTGTAAATATAGACTGGATGGTAAAAAATATTAAAAAAACTATGGATAGATTTAGGATAGAGGTCGCTTCCCCTCCATAACTTCCCAATATACCGAGATCTGTTCTGCCATTTACGAGCCACGACACCAAAGAGACCAAGAGAAAGAAAAAGAGAAACTTTAAAGAGAGGCTTTTTCTAAAATTTAATTTTCCGGTATTTATAAAATTAAAGAACCAAACCAAAAGAACGAGCGCCAAAGAGAAAAATACAAAAACCTGTTTATTGAGATGTAAGGGAGAGCTGGTCAAAGGAAGAAAAAAAAGCGGCGTGAAGAACAAAATAATATAAAGAAGGACCTCGTCAAGCCTGCTGAATATTTCTTTTTTTGCGCTCCTTAACTTTTCCAATATCTTTGACCTTTCTTTTTTTTGAGTAATGTCTTTGTCTTTTAGAATCACTTCTTCCATATTTTAAAATACTTAATATTCTTTAAACAAGCTCTATCTCATCTCCGAGTTCTGGCGTCTCGGCATCTACCGCCAATTGATCTCTTGCCACGCTTGCAAGAGCCTCACTCGCCTCTGTATCACCCTGGACAACAAAAACCTTCTTGACGGTGTGTCTCATATTGGCGATCCAGTCCAAAAGCTGCTTCTGGTCAGCATGTGCGGAATAACCTCTGATATTTTCTATTCTTGCCCTAACAGTCACAGGCTGACCCAAAATATGAACTTCCTTCTCACCCTCCAAAAGCTTTCTTCCCAAAGAACCCTTGACCTGAAAACCTATTATCAAAAGCGTGCTCTTTGGGTCCGGCAAGAAATGCTTCTCATGATGAACTATTCTTCCGCCGTTGGACATTCCTGATCCGGCGATGATTATTTTCGGCTCACTACTTCGGTCTATGGCCTTTGACTGTTCAACATCCGGGGTGAAGTGAAGTCCGGGAAAATCAAATATATCCTTATCGGTCTTCAAAAGCTGGATCGCTTCTTTATCGTAAAATTCTTTATGCCTCTTATATATTTCCGTTATTTTTATAGCCAAGGGAGAATCAAGATATATCGGCACTCTCTCTATTCTTCCATTTTCTACAAGCTCGTTAAGTTCAAAAAGAAGTTCTTGGGTCCTTTCTGCCGCAAAGGCCGGGATCATAAGTGTTCCTCCGGCTTTTATTGTTTCCTCAATAACATCTTCAAGCATATCTTTTCTTTCTCTCACAGACTCGTGAAGCCTGTCCCCGTAAGCCGACTCCACTAAAAGATAATCGGCATCGTCTATGAACTCGGTTGAACCAAGTATCGGAGCCGGATAATTTCCAAGATCTCCGGAAAATACCAATTTGATCTCTTTTCCTTCTTCATTCTTCACAAATACCTGAACTATGGATGAACCAAGTATATGACCGGCATTTCTCATTATAAATCTAATGTCATCGGAAACAATGACTTCCTCTCCGTACTCTTTTGGCTCCATAAGTTGCGCCGCGTTATTAACATCAACTTTATTATAAAAAGGCTCCACCCCCTCTCTTTTTGCCTCTTCTTTTATAACATGCTCGGAGTCCAGTAAAAGCGTATGCGCAAAATCAAGCGTTGGAGATGTTCCATATACCTTCCCTCTAAAACCGTCCCTATAAAGCTTCGGGATGCGTCCGGAATGATCAATGTGCGCATGGGTAAGTACCATCGCTTTTATTTCTTTCGGATCAAAAGGAAAAGGTTCAGAGTTTAGGTCCTCGGAGAACCGCGAGCCTTGAAACATTCCGCAATCCACCAATATTTTTGTTGTTGCGGTCTCTATCAAATAACACGCTCCGGTAACACTGCCCGACACGCCACCGCAGAATTTTAATTTAGCCATGAAAAAAAGAATTTGGAATTTAGAATATAGAATCTGGAAAATATCTTACAGACTCACACTCTAATATTAGCCAATATTTAAACTGATTTACTTTAATTTATTATACCCCAACAATCAAAAAAAGGAAAAACTAGATCTTTAATATCTCCTCAAACTCCTTTTTGTCCTTAAAAGGACCAATGAGCGCTAGATTTAGGTTTTTGTTTTGGAATATATCTTTTGCAATACTATTTATATCTGAAAGGGTTATGGAGGCTACTTTTTTTATCATTTCTTCCGGTGTGAATATCTCTTTTTTTGATATCTCTTGCGCGCCCAAAAAACTGGCGAGCTCGTCCGACGACTCTAAGTCCATTAGAGTTTTTCCCTTAAAGTACTCTTTTGCCTTTTTTAGCTCAGCTTCGGTCACGCCTTTTTGCTTCACCTTTTTTAGCTCTCTTAAAATAGCTTTTACCGCGTCCTTTGCTCTTTTATTATCCACGCCGGCCCTTACCCAAAAATATCCCGTATCAGAACTTGAGTCTGCCCCCGAGCTTATATAATAAGAAAGTCCTTGTTTTTCTCTAACATTTATAAAAAGTCTGGAGGACATATTTCCTCCCAAGATATTTGCCAAAAGAGCGAGCGGAAATCTTCTTTGGTCCTTGTTTGAAATAAAAGACCTCAGGGCAAAGAAAAGATGGGTTTGGTCTGTTCTTCTGTGCTCAATGTCCAGCATGGGAGACGTCTGACCTTCCAGGACAAGATCCATTTTTTTCGGCTCCCCTTGTCTTATCTTGGAAAAATATTTTTCTACTTTTTCTTTTATCTTTTTATTGTCAAAATTTCCGGCGACGCACACAACTGTATTTTCCGCTGTATACTGGGAGTTGAAATAATCCACCACATCTTTTCTTGTAAAAGCGGTAACACTCTTTTTTGTTCCGGCTATATCCCAACCGGCCGGCTGATCTCCATACAAAAGGCTTTCTAAATTTTGAGCAACTTGCCTCATTGGATTATCCTTGTACATATTTATCTCTTCGATGACCACACCCTTCTCTTTATCCATATCTTTTTTACGGAACTTTGAGTTTATCAGCATATCTGAGACCATATCCAAAGCAAGGTCCAGATGAGTGTAATCTGCCTTCACGTAGTAGCCGGTATACTCATCACCGGTAAAAGCATTGTATTCAGTGCCGACGCTATCCAACTCCTCTGAAATGACAAGCGTATCCTTTCTATTCTCGGTTCCTTTGAACATCATATGTTCTAAAAAATGCGATATCCCCGAGATGTCTTTTGTCTCGTACTTTGAACCAGTCCCGATAAAAACTAAAACGGTCACTGTTTGAGTGCCTTTTAGTTGAGATGCCACAAGCCTTATGCCATTCTTTAATTTTTCTTTTTTGTACATAATATTCAATTCATTAGCTAAGTTATTTTTATTGCACCACCCTAGATTCTAACTGATTCAAGGAACCGTTAAGCGTTGAATCCAGACCAGGTAACCTTCTCTCCACTTTCTTTCCGGTAAAGACATCTGTCCCTTCCAAAGAAGTTTCAGATACTAAAGAAATAGCTGTACCAACATGAACAAAGGCTGGTACGAAGGATAGCTGAAAATCAACCCTTTGAGAAGGTATGGTATAGCCGGATCCGGCAAACACGATTCCAGGCTTCCAAGTTATGAGTCCTTTTGTCGGATCATAGGTTATCCCGGCATCTTTCGGATCAATAAATCCTGTCCATTTTACATTTGGCGGAATCGTTGCTTTAACAACCACATCTTTCATATCGTTTGTTGTATTTATTAATTGCCAAGAGACCGCAAAAGAAGTTTCACTTCCGACTTTTGGCGGCAATGGACCAAAGTTCTTTATCGGACCATCACTATAGTAACCCAATACATTAAAACTAAGAATGGAATTTACTTTAACATCAAGAACATCCTGATCCTCAACCGGAAGACCCTCTAGATTTTCCGGAACGGAACCCGAAGCTATTTTAGCGGTTGAGACCACTTTAAGATTTTTATCCTGCACAGACTCAGGTATAAATTTCTGTTTAAGTCTTACAGTAAAGTCAACAGAACCTTCTTCTTTTGGATCTAAAACAGCAAGCTCAGGAACACCGGACTGATTCCAAATTATTGAATTTGTTCTACCATCAAAAGATCCCCATCCTATATTTAATGTCTTCATATCCACAAGAGCGTCATCCAACTGAACCAAGATAACAACATTTGATATCTGGGTGTTTGTCGTATTTTTGTAATTAACCTTATACCTCAATATGTCGCCAGCATCAGCAGATGCATCCCTTGAATCGTTCACTGTCTGAAATACAAGCAAGGCGGTTGACGCCAGCTGAGTCTCTGTAAGCGAGCTGGCAAAAGATGAGAACTCATTGTTTGCACCACCAACCTCTCCTATGTCTATTGAAGTTATCTGCTTTTCTCCCTCGGCTCCGTTAAACTTCCCCCTGACCGTCAAACTGCCCTCTTCTCTACCTTGAATAGTTCCAAGCTGCCAGACATTATTTGATACCGCAGGATTCGGATCACTTGAAACAAATTCAAATCCTGTCGGATATTCGGCTCTTACCTCCATATTGGAAAATGATGCATCAGATTGATTGATATACTCTATCTTTATCTCAACCTCTTTTGAGGACACGACCTGCTCCGGCATAGAAACATTCAGAAATATCGGTATAGTTTCTATAGACACATCAAATTGCTTTTCGATCTGAAATGACTGACCGAGCTCGGACGGAGTATAGGTCAAAGCCGCTTTTATATTTTTTACCGCATCTTTTTCTCCATAGATCCTGCCTTCAAATATAAGCACCTTCTCTTGATTTGGCATTAGAACGCCCACATCTTTTGATATCTTTACCGGTTCTTGTTGGTCACCCCCGCTATCAAAAACTGAATCCTTCGGCCATTCAAAATCCAACTTAACATTTCTCAAAACAACATTAGAGTCATTTCTAAAAGAGACCTTAAATGAAGCTTTCTCTCCCGATGATATTTTTTGCGGCCCGTACACGAACATCTTTATATTTTGAGGATCAAACACAGGGCTGGAAAAATAGAAGTAATAAACTGCCGCAAAAATAGATCCCAAAAGCAAAACAGCCCAGATCAATTTGGAGCTTTTTATTTTTACAAGTTCTCTCGTCTTAACAGATTCCTGCCAACCAAGCTTTTTAAACTGCTGGTCTCCTTCCTTGTAGACCTCATAATCAGGTATGGGCTTTTTTTCTCCCCAACCCTTTTTAAGAACCTTTCTTTCTAATTCCTCGAAATTATTTTTTTTCATCTTATTACCTGTAATTATACTTCATTAAAGATATTTTTAAAATATCTCTTGAGTATAAGTTTTATGTCTTCAAGCTCCCTTTTACTTATGATACCCTTATTTTCAAAGAATCTGCTAACTTTATCCTCTTCCGGCTTATAACCCAAAAGGGTCAAAAATCTGTATTCAAAATATCTTAAAAAATAATCAAGCTCAACATCGCCAAGATCTTGTGAAGATATGTAGTGAAAAGATCTTTCTAAAATATCAAATATACCTTCATCCTTTTCATCAAAAAAGGTATATTTATAAACAATGCCGGCTATATGCTCCGTAGCAGCCAGCTTCTTTAGATCTTTTTTTAGAAGAGTGAAATTTTCACGCTCAAGAGCCGAGGTCAAAACATTATTGGCCCGACCCAAAACAAACCCAACATCAACAAGCGAAAAAAGTTCTAGTTGGCTGGCAAGTTTAGATGTGTTCTTTCTTGCACTTTTTGCCAACAATCTAATTTTTCCATGATCAGCAGAAAACAAGGTGATAAGCTTGTCGTTCTCACCTCTATCCTCTTTTTTTATTATTATACCTTTGGTTTGATACAAATAATTTTAGATTTTAGATCTATGATTTAGGATTGTAACAATAATATTTGGTTATAACAAGAAAAAGGGGGGCTCTTCCTAAAGGAAGGACCCCCCCCTTTCTATGATGTTGATGCTTTGCTCTACAATTTATCAATCAAAAACTCCACAATCTCCCCTTCAATCTTTACCTCTTTTGTATTTTTAATACTATCAGAAAACACTATCTCTTTTGTTATTGTCTCTTGTTTTATCTGTTCACCGAATCTTTCCAAGATATTTTTCAAGAGCTCGGATTCTCTGAATGTTATGGTTATAATATCTTCCTTGGTCAGCTTCATATTCTTTCTTTCGTCCTGTATCGCCCTTACCAGGTCTCGCGCCATTCCTTCCTCTTTCAACTCTGGCGTAATACTAAGATCAAGCTCAACATCCTCGGAAATATTTTTATCAAAAACAATACCTTTTACATTTACTTCATCTTTGATTAATTCTTGCAATTCCGACTTCATTCTTAATTCTTCATTCTTAATTCTTAATTCTTTCAATGGTTGTCTGACCTTCACTCCGGCCTTTGCTCTTTTTTGCAAAGCCTCGCTAACGATATTTCTTACCGCCTGCATATTCTCAGAAATGCTTTCATCTCTTTGCTTTTTATCTAGTTTTGGATACTCCTCCAAATGCACACTTGTTTTATTGCCAAGTCCAAGCCACAAATACTCTGCTAAAAACGGCATAAAAGGCGCGATCAACTTCGCAAATTCTGAAAGAACGAGGTTTGTCGTCCTTATTGCATTTTCCCTGTCCTTATCTTCTTTTTTAAACCTATCTCTTGAACGTCTCAAATACCAAGTCGAAAGATCATCCACAAACTTATCAAAAGGGCGAACCGCTTTGTCGAGCTCGTAAGAATCCATCGCACTTGTAACTTCCTCTTTTGCTTTTTCAAGTTCAGATATTATCCACCTATCCAAAATATTTTCTTCCGCATTATTTCCGCGTTCGTTCCGCATTATTTCCGCATCGGAATACATTTCATAAAAGTTAAGGACATTCTTGGTACGCATTATTATCTTCTTGTTTATCTCATTCACTCCGCTCTCAGAAAAGTTCAGACTCTCAGCTCGCACAACCGGCGAAGATAAAAGATAATAACGCAAAGCATCCGCTCCGTATTTTCCCACGACCTCCATCGGGTCCGGGTAGTTCTTTAACCTCTTGGACATTTTCTGTCCGTCGTCAGCCAAGATGGTTCCATTGACTATCACGTTCTTGTAAGCCGGTTTGTCAAAAAGCGCAGTTGAAAGAACTATCAACGTATAGAACCAACCTCTTGTCTGATCAAGACCCTCTGCGATGAACTCTGCCGGAAAATTTTGGTCAAATGTTTTTTTATTCTCAAAAGGATAATGCGCCTGTCCGTAAGGCATAGACCCTGACTCGAACCAACAGTCAAAAACATCCGGCACTCTTTTCATTTTCTTGCTACAACCGTCGCAGTCTATTTCTATCTCATCAATGTATGGCCTATGCAAGTCAACTTCCCCACTTTCATTGAAAGGCAACTTGGCTTCCGGCATCTCCCTTACCTCCGCCGTCTCTATGTAGTCCGGGTCTCTCATCTCCGCTTTTTTCTTGGCTGAAGCGTCCTTATCCAAACCTAAAAGCATTGTTTCAAGGATCCATAAAGGATATTCGTGACTGACCAATAGTATACTCTTTCCCTTATACTCTTTTTCTAACTTAGCCATTAACTCAAAAAGTCTCTTTCTCAGATCGGATAAAGACTCACCTTCCGGCGGCCTTTTTTCAAACTTGTTCAACAAAGACGAGTAATACTCTCCTTTGTTTTCCGGCACTTTTCCATTATTAAAATAAGCATGATACTCGGAGGTTGGTTTTCCGTGAAAGTCTCCCGTGTCTATCTCTTTTAAAAGAGGCTCAAATATAATTTCCTCTTCTTTGATACCGAGTGCTTTTGCCGCTATTTTTGCAGTTTGTTTTGTTCTTAAAAATGGGGACGCGACAATAAGGTCTATATCTTTAAGTTTCTCCGCGCTTTTTTCCGCTTTTTTTATTCCATTTTCTGTAAGTGAGTTCTCCTCAACATTTTCCGAAGCAATTATATCTTTAACATTATACTCCGCCTCACCATGACGCATCATTGTGTATTTATTGTTGAACTTGCTTCTTTTTCCAATTTCATCCAAAGAACCCAAGACCTCAAAGTGATCACAACTCTGACACTCCCAAACCGGAAGCGGCGCTCCCCAAAAACGCGAACGAGAAACAGCCCAATCCCTTGCTCCTTCCAGCCATTTACCAAAACGCCCGTCTTTTATATGCTCCGGAACCCAATTTACCTTTTGGTTATTCTCAAGCAGCTTGTCTTTTATTTTCTCAACCTCCACAAACCAGGAAGAGGAAGCATAGTTTAGAAGCGGAGTGTCGCAACGCCAACAATGCGGATAGGAGTGAACCAGCTTTTCTTTTGCAAAAAGTTTTCCATTGTGCGCAAGCCATTTTATTATCTCAATGTCCGTTGCTTGCGGATTGTCTTTTGGCTTCACATAAAGCCCGGCAAAGTCTTTCACTTCCAGCTTGAACTTCCCATCTGGCGAAACATGCTGCACAAAAGGAAGATCGTTATCCTTGCCAAGCTTCATATCATCCTCGCCAAAAGCCGGCGCAATATGCACCACTCCGGTTCCGTCTTCTGTCGTTACAAAATCAGCCCCGTATATCTTCCATCCATTTTCCCTGTTTTCTAAAGTTTCGTCTTTTGCGTAGTAGTCAAAAACCGGCTTATACTTTTTTCCGATAAGGTCTTTTCCTTTTATTTCTTCTATTGTTTCATACTCTTTTTCTTTAAGAACGATCTCAGCTCTCTTCTTTGCCAATATATAATTTTCCTTGACCCCTGATTCTTCATTCTTTATTCCAACTTTCACATAATCAATATCTTTCCCAACCGCTAAAGCGACATTTCCCGGCAATGTCCATGGTGTTGTCGTCCAGGCCAAGACATATGTTCCAGGCTCGTTCTCAAGTTCAAACTTTACGGTTACCGAAATATCCGTCACATCCTTGTAGCCTTGGTTCACCTCAAAGTTCGCCAGCGTGGTCTCACATCTCGGACAAACATGCATCGACTTATGCCCCTTATAGACAAAGCCTTTATCGTAAAGCTCTTTGAAGACCCAAAGGACCGACTCCATATAGTTTACATCCAGCGTCCGATAGTCATTTTCCATATCCACAAACCTGCCTATTCTTGGTATTATCTTTTTCCATTCGTCGCGATACTCAAAGATGCTGTCTCTTGCCGCTTGGTTGAACTTAGCTATTCCGTAATCCTCTATATCTTTTTTTGTCTTTAGACCAAGGTTTTTTTCTATCATATTCTCAACCGGCAGACCGTGACAGTCCCAGCCCCATTTTCTGGGCACGTGATAGCCCTGCATCGTCTTGTACCTTGGCACCGCATCTTTCAAAACACTCGCCAAAATATGCCCGTAGTGAGGAAGTCCGGTCGCAAAAGGCGGTCCATCATAAAAAATAAAGTCGCCTTTTTCAGACTTTTTATTTAGAGTTTTTTCAAATACCTTGTTCTCATCCCAAAATTTCAATATATCCATCTCCATCTTCTCGGAAGAGGAAAGTTTTTTTTCTTGGTCCATACTCAATTAAGTTTACGAGTTTATTGCTTAATACTATCTAAAAACAGCCTAAAAATCAATCCAACCCGCCAAAAGGACAAAAACCCTTGACCTAAAAAAATAAATATGATAATTTATCTCAGTTAGAGTATAGGCTTGGGACCTTGAGAGGCCCTTTTTTTGTTTTCTGTTTTGTGATCTTTAGATCTCAAAACAAACTAAAAACCCCGCAATTTGCGGGGTTTTTAGTTTGTTTTGAGACTAAGCAGCCTCTTTCATATCATCGGGATTTTTCGCCTGATTGAGATGAGCATCGATCTCTTTATCAACTGGCAATTCTCCAGTAACCGGATCCATCTCAAGGTCCTCGGCTGTTTTTTTCACAACATCCTCCTGAGTATTCTCCTCAGGCATCGTATTTGGCATAGTTTCCATATTTTTTAAAAACTAATTATTATAAAAAAACTCTAGCACAATCCCTACATTCTTTCAACTGTTCTCAATCCTAAAAGTTTCAATCCATTTTCCAAGACAACAGACACAGCTTTTGTAAGCGCTATCCTGTAAGGAGAGCTTTCTGAGTCTTCCACTATCTTGTTCTTGGCGTAATAGCTGTTAAAGGCCTGTGTGAGCTCTATTAGGTATGATGTAATATAGTGCGGCGCATTTTCTCTGGATGCGAGCTCCACCACTTCCGAAAATCTTGCCAGCATCTTTTCAAGCTCAGAAACACTTGTCGGAAAAACATCGATGGATCCACTTTTGTCTTCGTCTTCCGCTTTTCTTAATATTGCTCTTGTTCTTACATAAGAATACAAAAGATAAGGACCGGAATCCCCTTCAAAAGAGATAGACCTATCAAGGTCAAAGATAATGTCTTTTCCTATTTTTTGTTTTAAAATAGCATATTTTATAGCAGCCACCGATATCTTCTCTATGTCCTCATCGCTGGAATCTTCGGATCTTTCTCTTACTTTTTCTGAGACTTGCGCTATTAAATTTTCTGCCGTTATGACATCTCCGGTTCTTGAGGACATTTTTCCGGTCGGCAGTCTGAGCATTCCATGTCCTATATGCTTCGTCTTTTCTGCAAGCTCCGGATAGACCAGACTCATCGTCTTCAGAAGAACTTTAAAATATTCATTGATCTCATTTCCAGTCACTATTATAGATTCATCATACCCGAACTTCTCGTATTTTATCTTCGCAAGTCCGAGCTCTTTTGCCTCGTAGGTCGGAAGTCCTTCGGAGCTTATAAAAACCCTGGTATGCAGCCCGTATTTTTCTCCCGGAAAGATAACCGCGCCTTCACTTTTTTCAAAAACACCTTTCTCCAAAAACTCCTCCACAACTTTTTTACCAAACTCGCCTGTCTCGCTCTCAAAAAAATATTCGTCGAACTTCGTGCCGAGTTTTTTGTAAAGTGTCTCAAAATAGTCCAAGCTCCACTGTCTGCCGGTATTGTAAATATCATTCAACTCCTTGTCACTCTTTTCAAATATCTTTTTATTTATCTCCTTTATTTCTTTTTGAACTTCCTCATTTTCCTTGTAGGCTTTTGCACCAAAAGCATAAGAAGCTCCTAAAAATGCGGCTTTTTCCTTTAGGGTGTCGCTTTCTTCCGGAATATTCTCTTGGTTCAGCATCCCATACACCGCCATCGCAACATGCATCCCAACATCCCCCTGATAACAAACCCTTTTGATATCCGCTCCGGAAAATTCCAAAAGCCTGGAGATGGATTCACCAATGATATTTGGCATCAAGTGACCGACATGAAACTCCTTAAAAGGATTGGGATCAGTATATTCAACGACTATCTTTTTATTCTTAAAAAGCTCGTTCTTTCCGTAATTTTCTTTTTCCTTTAAAAGCTCTTTTATATTCTCAAAAAATATCTTTTCGCTTAGGTAAAAATTCAAAAAACCGGGACCGGCTATCTCAACCTTCTTAAAAAATCTGTCTTTGTCATTCTTCAATATTTCTTCTTTTATTTTATCCGCTATCTCTCTCGGACCCTTCCCTGAAAACTTTGCTGACCTCATGGCTATATTTGAAGAGTAGTCGCCAAACTCCGACTGTTCCGGATATTCAACTTCAAATTCAAAATTTTCCGGAAAATCAAAAAGCCCGTCTTTTTTGAGCTTTTCCGAGACGTATTTCAAAATATTTTTTATCTCATTTTTTAAATTCATATTCTTAAAGAATACACAAATAAATAAAAAAGCTCAAGCCGCACTTGAAACCTGAGCCTTTCAAAACTATGGGTTAAGCAGCATGCTGCTTTTCGTATTCTTCGTGAGCCTCCTGACAACCGAGACACCTTGCCGCCTCCGGGCGTTTTTCCAGCCTTTCTTCCGGTATTTCGAAACGACAACAACCACACACTCCATAGACACCCTTATCTATCCTTTCCGTGGTTTTTTTATAAATCCAATAAAGCCCCCCCCCGACAGAGAGCCATGCGGGGTATTACCGCGACCTTCCTCCTGAGGTGGAAAGGCGCTATACTCGCTTAACTTCGGGAGAGGCTTTAGAGGTATTGAGTCTGTAGTTTCAGAGCCTGCCTGCCGGCAGGCAGGCTCTCCTGAGACGGACAGGTTCGGAAATGTAAAGCTTCTCTGTTGGTTAGTGGCTCGGCTTCCATTTCACTCTCTTGCTTGAAAATAAAGGTTTGTTTACCTGTAGTTTCTGCGCTCTTTCGGAAATGTAAACCTTCGCTTTGCTCGGCTTCCATTTCACTCTCTCGCTTGAAAATAAAACTTATTACTTATTTTGATAATTAAATATTATCCAACATTGAATACATCGGCGTTATCATCGATATTGCAAAAAATCCAACTGCCGCACCTATAAAAACCATTAAAATAGGTTCTATGATAGTAGACATATTTTTCGTAACATTATCAACCTCTTCCTCATAAAACTCGGCAAGCTCCGAAAGAACTTTGGTCAAAGCTCCGGTCTCTTCTCCAACCTCTACCATTTGAACAACCAAAGGCGGGTATATCTTTCCATAATCTTTTAAAACCTCATTCAACTGTCTTCCTTTTTGGATCTCTTTTGAAGCATTTTTTAATGATCTGGCAAAGTGATAATTGGTAAGAGTACTTGATACTATATCCAAGGCGTCCACAATAGAAACACCAGCATCTATAAGTGTTGAAAAAGTTCTTGCAAAACGAGCGGAATTCAATTCTCTTGAGAGGTTCCCGAATACCGGCATCTTAAGCAGCAGTCCGTCAAATATCTTTTTGCCGCCTTGAGTCCTTAAGATCATTCTAGAAAGATAACCAAGCACAACAAGTCCTATCAAAGCAACATACCAATAATTCACCAAGAAATCAGAAAGATTTATTACAAATTGGGTTGATGCGGGCAACTCGGCTCCAAGATCATCAAAAGTTCTGGCAAGAGATGGCACAACTACGATCATCATTAAGGTTCCAATACCTAGCATTGCTGTTAAAATTATTCCCGGATACATCAAGGCACCCTTCACTCTGGAAATTATGTCGTGGTCTTTTTTCATCTGCTCAGCGAGACTCAAAAGAACTTCTTTAAGATTTCCTGCTGTTTCTCCAACCTTTATCATATTTACATAAAGATCCGGAAATACAGTCTTGTATTTTGACATACTTACTCCGAGCTGCTCTCCTTTTTGAATGTCGCTTGAAATGGAGTTTATTATCTTTCTAAACTTTTCGCTCTTGGTCTGCTCAGCCAAAACATCCAATGCCTTAGCCAAAGAAAGCCCTGAACCTATCATAACAGAAAGGTTCTTTGTGAATATCATTTTCTCAACCAAAGAAACCGAACCAAAACTAAAAGTTATTTGCTTCTTTTCTTTTTTACCAGCCTCATCCAGAGAAACGATATTGTATCCTTGACCGATCAAAGCATGAGCCAGGTCCTTGTCTGTCTTGGCTTCTTGTATTCCGGTTTTTATTTCTCCCTCCGGAGTTCTTGCTTTATATAAAAATCTTGGCACATAAGTGATTTAAGATTTAAGATTTAAGATTTAAGATCTCTCTAAAAAATTTGCTACGCAAATTTTTCATTCATTGATCTTCAATCGTAAATCATAGATCCTATTATTCCTTTGTGACTCTCAATATTTCTTCTACTGTGGTTTTCCCCATAGCAGCTTTAACAAAACCATCCTCAAGCATAGTAAGCATCCCTTCTTCTTGGGCTATCTTGTTTATATCGTCCTGAGATAGATTTTTAACTATAGCCTCTCTTATCTTCTCAGAAACTTCCAACACTTCGTAAATGCCAACTCTCCCTTTGTAACCGGAAGGATTATCTTTTGTTCCTTTTGTCTTGTAAAATTTAACCGTCTTCCAGGTGCTTTTTGCGTCAACCACTTTCTCTTTTATAAGGGTCTTGAGTATCTTGTCCATATCGAACTGATGCGACAAAGACTTTATCTGATCATCCGTAAGATTGTATTCTGTTTTTTCTTCGCATAATCTTCTAACAAGTCTTTGGGCCAAGATCGCATTGACGGTGGACGATATCAAGAACGGCTCCACACCCATATCTATAAGCCTTGGCAGAGCGCCAGCCGCGGAGTTGGTGTGCAAAGTGGAAAGCACAAGGTGTCCGGTTAGGGCGGCATTGACCGCCAACGAGGCAGTCTCCCCGTCTCGGATCTCTCCGACCATTATGATGTTCGGATCCTGACGCAAGAGCGCTCTAAGTCCGGCTGCAAAGGTCATACCTATGGCGGACCTTACTTGAGTTTGATTGACCTTCGGCATCCTGTACTCGATTGGGTCTTCTATTGTTGAAATGTTAACCTCCTCCGTGTTCAATATTTCCATCGCCGTGTAAAGCGTGGTTGTTTTTCCGGAACCGGTTGGACCGGTAACCAAGAACATTCCCACCGGTTTTTTTAGAGCTCTTTTTACAGCCTCAAGAGCATCACCCCTAATACCCAAGGAGTCCAGAGTTTTTTTAGATGTCTCTTCTCTCAAGAGACGCATAACTATCTTCTCTCCGTCATAGACCGGAAGCAAGGAAACACGAAAAGATATTTTGTAGTCTTCCGTTTCTATTTTAAATCTTCCATCTTGCGGCAACCTGTGTTCATCAAGCTTAAGATTGGAAAGAACTTTTATTCTGGCAATAACTCCAAGCTGAAGCTTCTTCGGCAACACCATGGCATTATGTAAAATACCATCTATTCTATATCTTACGATAACATCTTTTTCGGTCGGCTCAATGTGAATGTCCGAAGCCCCTTGGTCTATCGCATACTTTAATATCGTATCAACTATTTTTATGACCGGCAGATCCTCGGCCGCCTTTTCAAGATCTTCGCCTTCGCTGTCATCTTTATCGGTGGAGGCTATTATCTTTCCATTAAGAGATATTTCTTCCTTGCCTTCAGACCCATCTTCCGGCTTTATCAATCCGCCAAGCTCTTCTTCTATACTTTTTTCATACTGCTTGAGTATTGCGTTAATGCTTTTTGAGTTCGTAAGTCTGGGAAGTATGTTTAGATTTGATTTTTTATGTATGAACTCTATGGTCTGAATATCTTCCGGATCTGTCATAGCAACCTCAAGATCAAGATCGTTCTTTCTAAAAGCGACTATATTATGCTTTCTTGCGATCGGCTCCGGAATTATTTTAAGTATCTCTTGCGGCACCGCCTCTTTGGTAAGATTTACAAAAGGAATACCTAAAATATAAGCTTTTAATTTTATAAGCTCTTCTTCCCCAACTATTTTTTGATTCAACAAGACATCACTAAGCCTTTTTCCAAGCTTAGACGCAACTATTTCCGCCTCTTGCAGCTGCTTTTTCTTAACAAGTCCGGCATCCAGCAAGAATGCTTTTAGTTGTTGATCTTCTACTTTTAACACAATATATTAAAATTATAAGAATTTTTATTTTAAAAAACTCTTAGTTTGTTTTTTCAAGTATCTCTTTAACCTTGCCGGCTATATCCTCTGTGTTATAGCTGGCTTTTATAAGATAGTTTGTAGCGCCAAGATCCAAAACCCTTTGAACGTCTTCCGTATCATCCAGGTTTGTAAGAACGATGACCGGCATATCTTTTGTCTCCGGCATTTTCTTAAGCTCCTCCAAAACGGTAAAGCCATCCATCTTTGGAAGTATAAGATCAAGTAAGACCAGGTCTGGCTTGGATTCTTTTACCATACTAAGACCACTCTCTCCGTCAAACGCCGACAAGACATCAAAGCCCTGAGCTTTTAAGGAAAGTGACAAAGCTTTTTGAAGCGATGGTTCGTCTTCTATAAATAAAACTTTTTTCATATCTTTAAAATATTATTTTTTATAAACAGGCAAGGTAAACCAAAACCTTGAAC
>Ga0114931_10004620_pt1 | contig 17175 bp, 11 predicted proteins | sample 2SBtaG_FD_89579 | JGI IMG/M metagenome (GOLD analysis project Ga0114931, IMG submission 89579) | Deep subsurface microbial communities from Kolumbo volcano to uncover new lineages of life (NeLLi) - 2SBTROV14_V59a metaG | ecosystem: Environmental > Aquatic > Marine > Volcanic | place: Kolumbo...
CTCTCGGGCCTCGACTCGGTCCCCTACGAGGAGGCGCTCGCGGGCGGGTCGCCGGAACGCGACTTTCCGCCGCGCTCGAGCGACGACCGCTACATCCTCTACACGGGCGGAACCACCGGCATGCCGAAGGGTGTCGTCTGGCGCTACGAGGACGTCTTCTTCGCTCTCGGTGGAGGCGTCGACCTCCAGACGGGCAAGCGCGTCTCGCGGGCCGAGCAGATGATCACGGCGGGCAATCGGCCAGGCCTCCACCGCTTCCTGGCCGTGGCGCCGCTGATGCACGGCGCCACCCAGTGGTCGGTCATGGGCGGAGCCTTCGTCGGCCGCACGACCTTCTTGATGGCGCGTTTCGAGCCGCACGCCGTCTGGCGGCTGATGGCGAGCGAGCGGATCGAGAGCCTCTTCATCACCGGCGACGCCATGGGGCGCCCGCTCGTGGAGGTCCTCGACGAGGATCCCGGAAAGTACGACCTCTCGTCGCTCGTGGCCCTGGTCAGCACGGCCGCCGTCTTCTCGCCCGCGGTGAAGGACGACTTCTTCCGACACCTCCCGAATCTCGTGATCACCGAGAGCATCGGCTCGTCCGAGGGAGGCGGCAACGGAATCTCGATCATCGTCAAGGGCAAGACGGCCTTCGAGTTCGGCGGCCCGAACGTGAAGGCGATCTCCGACAGCCTGGTGCTCGACGAGGCGGGCCGCCCCGCGCCGGCCGGGGTCGTCGGAAAGCTCGCGCGGCGCGGGAACGTTCCGCTCGAGTACTACAAGGATCCGGAGAAGTCGGCGAAGACCTTCGTCACCCTGGAAGGCGTCCGTTACGTGATCCCCGGCGATCTCGCGCGTCGTGAGGAGGACGGCACGATCACCCTGCTCGGGCGCGGCTCCCAGTGCATCAACTCCGGCGGCGAGAAGATCCATCCCGAAGAGGTGGAGACGGCACTGAAGTCGCACCCCGACGTCTGGGACGCCATCGTGGTCGGCGTGCCCGACGAGCGCTTCGGGGCGCGGGTGGCGGCCGTGGTGGCGCCTCGGGAAGGCCGGGCAACCGACCTCGCCAGCATCCAGGCGCACTGCCGGAAGCACGTGGCCGGGTACAAGATCCCGCGGGAGCTGCACGTCGTGTCCGCCGTGGAGCGCTCACCCAGCGGCAAGCCCGACTACCGCTGGGCCCAACGGGTCGCGGCCGGCGAGGCCTGATCGCCGGCTCCGTTCGGATTCTCGCCCGCCCTGCCGGCCCATCGTCCCGCTGAACGGGTGGTCGAATCGGGGCCCACCGGGTTACACTCCCGGGGTCCTGCGGAGGTATTCCATGCGCCCCGGTCTCGTCTCTCCCCGTTGGCTCGTGATCGGCGTTGCCGTCCTCGCCGCTCCCCTGATGGGGCCGAGCTGCAAGAGCAACCCGATCGTGAGCCCCCACGAGCCCCAGGGCCAGCAGACCTTCACCAGCCCCCAGGCGAAGCCCATTGTGCTCTCGGCCGACGGCTCCGAGCTCTACGTCGCCAACACCACGAGCGGCACGGTCAGCATCGTCGACACCTCCAGCAACTCGGTCGCCGCGGAGGTCGCGGTGGGCCTCGAGCCGGTCGGTCTGGCCTTGAAGCCCGACGGCAGCGAGCTCTGGGTCTCGAACCACCTGTCGGACTCCGTCAGCGTCATCGACCTGGTCCCCGGGAACAACACCTACCGCCGGGTCGTCGAGACGGTCCAGGACATCGACGCGAACGGCGTGACCCAGTTCGACGAGCCTGTCGGAATCGCCTTTGCCAACGACGCCAAGGCCTACGTGGCGCTCTCCTCGAGTGACGACATCGACGTCGTCGATACCGCGACCTACGCGGTGACCAATCGTCTCCACATCACCGCCCAGGAGCCTCGGGCGATCACGGTTAGCAACGGCCGGCTCTACGTGATCGCCTTCGAGTCGGACAACCAGTCCGAGCTCTCCGTGTGCCCGGCGGGCCCCATCTCGGCGCCCCAGTGCACGCTCGATGCCATCGATCTCCAGAACTTCGTCGTCACGAGCCCCAACATTCCGGGAGCGGACGCCCGCATCGTGATCGACCCCGACGTGCCCGACCGCGACCTGTTCGTGTTCGACACGGCCACCGACACGCCCGTCGACACCGTCACGGGCGTCGGCACCCTGCTCTACGACCTGGCCGTGAGCAGCGGCGACCAGGTGTTCGTCACACAGACCGAAGCCCGCAACGAGGTGAACGGGGGCAACAACCTCTCGGGCCAGAACAACCTCATCGTGCTCCAGAACCGGATCTTCCTGAACCAGATCGGCCAGGTGAACTGTGGCGGCGCGAGCTGCAGCGTGCAGGCCGACATCGAGCTCGAGCCGCCTCCGGGCAGTCCCGTCCCGACGGCCCTGGCCACGCCCTACGGGATCGCCATCAGCGACGACGATTCCACGCTCGTGGCCACGGCGGCCGGCTCGAGCCGCCTGATGACGCTCGACGCCGCCACGGGCGCCGTGCTCGACACGCTCGACCTGAACGCCGGCGTGGCGGCCGACTTCGGCCAGCAGATCCCCAAGGGCGTCGCGCTCCGCTCCGACGGCACCACCGGCGCACCCCAGACGGCCTACGTCCTGAACACCCTCGAGAACACCGTCTCGGTGGTCGACGTGAGCGCGCCGGGCGCCATCGTCCATACGGCGAAGTTCGGCGTCGGCTCCGATCCGACGCCGGACCCGATCCGTCGTGGTCGGATCGCCTTCAACAGCGGATTCGGCTCGACCGACGGCACGTTCTCCTGCGGAAGCTGCCACCCGGACGGCAACACGGACCAGCTCCTGTGGCGGATCGGTGGCGCCTGCTTCTTCGGCGCCTGCTCCGGCGACGACGAGATCCGCAGCACCATGCCGATCCGCGGCCTGAAGAACACCCTGCCGCTCCACTGGGATGGCACCCTCGGGGACCCCTTTGGCGGCATCAATGGCGCGGTCGGCACCGGAGGCAGCGCCCCGGCCGGCTGCAGCGTGGCCGACGGCGACGACCACGATTGCTTCGTCGACCTCGTGGTTCACGCGCTCTCGGGCGTCATGTGCGACCAGGATCCGGCTACGAACCCGCTCGGTTGTCCGCTCGGAGGCGTCAGCCTCTCGGCGCAGGCTCAGGACGACATGGCCGTCTTCCTCGCGAACGTCTCCTATCCGCCGGCCCGCAGCCGTCCCATGGACGACATGATCAGCGCCTCCGCCAACCAGGGCTTCTCGGACTTCTTCGTGGACGTCGGCGGGGCCGGGAGGCTCTTGGGGGTCTCCACCTGCGCCGACATGGACTCCGGCTGCCACGCCCTGCCGCTCGGCGCCGACGACAATTCGGTGACCCTGGGCGGATTCGACGCGCCCACCATGCGAGGCCTGCTCGACCGCTGGCTCCAGTTCTCGATCGGCATCACCAACGCCGAGGAGACCCTCTTCTGGGTCCAGACGCCCCACATCATCGACCTCGGCGGGGGCCTCCAGTTCATCACCGGCGTGCCGCCGGCCTCGCTCTCGTTCGACCCGGCCCAGGGCTTCGACGAGAGGGTCACCTTCGCAGCCGCCTTCTCGATCTTCGAGCCCGTCTACGGCAAGGGCCCCACCGACCTGATCGAGATGTTCGAGGAGGCGAGCACCGGCCAGAGCGGCGCTCTCGGCCGGCAGGTCACGCTCAACCCGAGCACGGTCACCGGGCTCGAGCTCGCCGGCACCGAGGCGGTGATCCAGGCCCTCGAGGATTCCGACGCCCGCGGGCAGGTGAATCTGCGCGCCGTCGGAACCCGCTTCACGGGCGGCGCCTTCCTCGGGACGACGCTCTCCTACCGGAGCGACGGCACCTACAAGAGCGCTGACGGCAAGCTCTCGCTCACCCGCGCCGACCTGATCGCCGAAGCCGCGGCCGGCACCGCGGTCCTGACCCTGACGGGCACGTTGCCTCAGAACTTCGGCGCCGATACGCACCGCCAGCCGCTGCTGACCGTCTCGACCACCGGCGCGGGATCCACCGGCAATCCGAACCTGCCGGTCCTGCCCCTGGGCAATCCCATGAACCTGGGGGCGATCGACATTCGCGGCGATGCGCAGATCGTCGTCGACGGCGCCGTGGCCGGTGGCACGATCACCTGCACGGCCGGCAGCTTCACGCCCTACTGCGACTCGGGTCAGGTGCAGATCACCCTCGACACGGTGCCGACCGTCGAGGGGCTGCACATGCTCCAGGTGCAGTACCCGAGTGGCCCGCTCTCGGTCGAGCTGCCGATCTGCGTGGACGCCACGGGCGTGGACGCCTGCCTCTGACTCCAGCCGGAAGGCCGCCGGCCCCCTCTCCCACCGGTCCGGTCCGTCCGACGGGCGTCGGCTTCGGCCCGCGCCCTCTCGCTACGGGGCGGGTCGTTCCCCGGCCGCCACGTCGAGCACCACCGCCCGGTGGTCGGAGCCCTCCACCGAGACGACACGAAAGCGCTCGGCGGTCACACCTTCCACGAAGCCGTGGTCGATGCGAAGCAGCGCGCCCCCGCCCGGCCGCGGGCCCCAGGTGCGCCGGGGTCGCCGGCCTTCGCGCCGAGCCAGGTCCACGGCCGCATCGCTCATGCGTCGGGCCATGCGGCGATAGACCGGCCAGACCGGCGTGGCGTTGAAGTCGCCCACCACGACCCGGCCCCCGGATGCGGGTGTCTCGAGGTGCCCGAGCAGGTCGCGGAGCTGGCGGGGCCTCCGCGCGAGGCCGCGGCCGAGGTCGGCGTGGGGTGCAAGGATGTGGACGCCGAGGATCTCGAGGGGCGCCGTCAGCTCCGGCCAGGCGTCGGGCCGGAGCGTCACCCGGAAGCCATCGCGGTGGGCCATGGAAATCCGCTCGACCTGGCCCGGGCGGGCGAGGGCGATGCCCCCCCCGTCGTAGTCGTCGCGGGGCGCGAGCATGCCGTGGGGCAGGCCCGCCGCCAGAGCCTCCGCCTGGTCGGGTGCCAGTTCCTGGACCGCGACCACGTCGGGCTCGAGCCGAGCGACCAGCGCCGCGAGACGCTCGGGATCGGCCCCGCCCGCGAGCAGGTTGGCCGAGACGATTCGGATCGTGGCTCCCAGGGTCGGATTCCTCCCGTCGGCCGTCTCATCGACCGCGACGGCCCCGAACTGTACGGCGGAGCGGTGCCGCGGGCACGCGAGTCCGTCAGGGGAGCTCGGGTCCGGAGCCGATGGACGACGTGAGCGCCCGGTAGGCCGTCCCGAAGTCGAACCGACCCGGCGGGGGCTCCCCGGGCGGCGCCTTCCTCTCGAGCGCGCGGGCCGCCGCGCGCAGGCTCCGGGTGGAGCGCGCGAGCCGCCCGCCGGTGATCTCGAAGCCGCCCGGCCCGGCCCGCGCCAGCCAGAGCCTCCTCAGGCGGCGGCCGAGGGCGGTCTGCTCGTCGGCGAGCTTTCCGAGCCTGCGCGCCAGCGTCCGCCGGCCCCGAGCGTCGAGCCGTTTCGGTCGCTTCCACCAGGCCAGCCAGTCGAGCCCCGCGAGGCCCTTGCGTGCCGCGAAGGCCGACGCGTCCGCCGCATAGACGAGCTCGGCGTGTGTGCCGGGCTCACCCGCAAAGCACGCCGCCGCACCGGCCAGCTTCTTCCGCAGCCGCTCGAGCCGGCCGAGGGCCGAGCGAAGCTTCCGGCGGTCGCAGGCCACCAGGTAGAGCGCGGTGGCGAGGTCGTCGAAGAAGACGAACTGGAGGAGCGAGCCGTTCGGGATCGGCTGGCCCACTTCGTGGATGGCGCCCAGGGCGCGGTAGAACCTCGCGGCGGTTCCCGTCGGGTCGTCGAAGATCGTTCGCGAGAAGGCGCGGTCGAAGACACCGGGCTCCAGCTCGCCGGACCAGGCCTGCTGTGCGCCCCAGGCGTATCCCATCCAGGAGTAGCCCTGGAGGTTGTAGTGGCCGTGATCGCCCCAGTCCGTGTTCAGCAGGCCGGTGGCGCCGTGGCGTCGGCCGGCCTCGGCATAGCGGGCGACGTTGCGTTCGGCATTCTCGATGCGCGGGAAGAGGCAGTTCCACGTGGAGGTTCCCGGGCACACCCAGAACTCGATTCCGTTCTCCGCGAAGCGCTTCACCCGGTCGAAATCGCCCTGGGCCTCGTACCACCAGTCCAGCAGGACGAGGTCGCGATCGATCTCCGCGATCCGGGCGGGGTGCTGGTGCACGAAGTGGCGCCAGATGAGCGTCCGCTTGCCGTGGGCTCGCGCGAGATCCCGGATCCGACGGACGTGCTCCAAGAACAGGCCGCCGGGACCGAGCTCCCGGGAACGCTCCGCGGAGCGGCCACGCCCCAGATCGTAGGGCTCGTCGCAGTTGGCATTGAAGAGCCCCGATCGGAAGTTCGGCAGATACTCGGCGTAGAGGTCCGCGAGCAGCTTGTAGGTCGCCGGATCCACCGGTGCGAGGGTCCACAGCCGATCCGTCTCCGCCAGCGTCCGATAGGCCGGGATCGACAGGACGTGGCGCATGTGTCCCAAAGATTGAAGGGTCGGGACGAGCTCGACATGGTTCGCGGCGGCGTGAGTGTCGAGCTCGCGCAACGTGGTGGCGTCGAGGGGCGATGCGCCCCGGCCGATCTCGGGGTGCCGCCGGAAGCGGAAGGTGTGCTCCGTGTAGAGCATGAGGACGTTCAGCTTCAGCCGGGCGCAGACGTCGACGAGCTGATGCAGGGCGTCGGCGCTGGGGACCTTCCCGCGCGAGACGTCGAGCAGGATGCCGCGGTAACGAAAGTCCGGGGCGTCCTCGATCTCGCAGGCCGGGACGCGGCCGCTTTCGGAGACCAGCTGGCGCAGGGTCTCGACGGCGTAGCGCAAGCCCGCCGCCCCGCCGGCGCTGACCTCGATTCGCACCGGCGAGATCGAGAGCCGGTACCCCTGGTCCGGAAGGCCCGCGCCCGTGCGCCGACGAAGCTCGATGCGCGGGCCCAGGTCGTCGGCCTCGGCATGACCTTCCACCGCCAGGGAGATGCCGCAGCGCTCGGCGACGGCGCGGCGCAGCACACCGGCGCTGCGGTCGTCGTCGTCGCGGGCGCCCGGCTCGAGCACGATGGGCAGGCCGTCGCGCAGCCGCAGGGCGCCCGAGCCCGGGCGCACCGTTCGCGGCCGGGGCAGGAGCGGGGGCAGCGGGGCGAGCGGGCGGCGCGGCATCGGACCGAGAATACGGAAACGCCCGGACCGAGTCCTCGCACAATGCGAGGGGAGGGGTACCCGGTCCGGGCGCGGGGATCGTGCTTCCGCCCAACGATCGGGTGGAAGAGCAAGCGGCGTGCCAGACCCCGCAGCTCCCGAACCGCCTCGTCAACTAGTTGATTCTGAAAGAGAAAATTTCAAGCTGGGGCCTGCGACCCCAAGGGCTGGCAGGCGGGAGGCAAGCCCTACGCACGGGGTGACGCAAATTGCGTCCGAGGGCCGCGCCGGATGGAAACGCAGCGCTCGAGGGCGGCCACGTGGTCGGGCGTCGTGCCGCAGCAGCCGCCGACGCCACCCGCCCCGGCCTCGAGCCAGCGTTCGGCCTCCCTCGCCAAAGCCTCCGGGGATCCCGCGTCGGTTCGTCGGAAGCCACCGTCCGCCATCGGCTCGCCGAGGTTCGCATAGACGACGAAGGGGATGCCGCTTCGCGCCAGGACCGGAAGGCAGGCATCGACGGCGCGGGGCGGCAGGCAATTCACGCCGACGGCCAGGGCGCCGGCCTCGCCCGCGGCGTCGAGTGCGGCGGCCAGCGGCTCTCCCGAAAGGAGGCGCGCCTCGGGGCCGCAGACGAAGCTCGTCACCACCGGGAGCCCGGTCTCGCGTGCGGCGGCCGTTGCGGCCCGCGCCTCGCGGATCGTATTCAGGGTCTCGGCAAAGACGGCGTCGACGCCGGCCGAGCGCAGGTTCTCGGCATGTGCGGCGTGCTCGCGACGCAGGCACTCTTCGTCCGGCACGAGATCCGGTCGGTAGCAATCCTCGAGGGTTGGCGCCGAGCCGGCCAGCCAGCAGGGTCCGGGTGCGCCGGCCGCAGCCTCCCGGGCGAGGCCCACGGCCCGGGCCGTCAGCTCTGCCGCGCGCTCGGCCAAGCCGCCGCGGGCGAGGGCGCGCGACTGGGTGCGGAAGGTGTCGGCCACCAGGACCTCGGCTCCCGCCGCAGCGTAGTCGCAGTGGATGCGCCGGACGAGCCCGGGATCCTCCAGCAGCGCGCGGGCAGACCACAGCGGCAGCCGGGCGTCGCCCCCGCGACGTTCGATCTCCGTTCCGAGGGCGCCGTCGAGCAGCAGCGGCCGCCCCGTCGCCCAGCGATCGACGAAGGAGACCGCGTCGGTCGCGCGCGCGTCTCGTCGCTCCATGGCACCCTATACTGTCGCGTCCATGCCGCCCTCGCCATCGTCCGCGCGCCCGGAGCCGGTCGTCTCGTTCCGATCCGGGTGGCCGCGCGCTATCGAGCCGAGCCGGGCCGGGACCGGGAGGCCGGGGGTGGCCCGCCGATCGTCGGCGAGGGCCCGTGGGTTCCGGGCCGGGTCCGGGTGGGCCCCCTGGTGCTGGGGATCGGCCTCGAGAGCCGCGGCGACCGGGCGCTCGTGGACGTCTCGGTCGAGAACGTTGGCGACTCGCCCATCGCGCTCGACTCGGTCCTGGTCGGGCTGCGCTGGGAAGGGATCGCGCTCGACGGGCTTCGCTTCCTGCGCCATGGCTGGCAGTCCTGGTCCGAGACCGAGGCACGGCCGCTCGCTGCGGAGGGCCCCGCGGCCTTTCCGAGCGGCGAATGGCTCCGAGGTCTGCACCACTCGCGTGGCGCCCCGCCCGCAGATCGGCTCGCCTGGCACGAGTCGGATCTCCTGACGGTGGTCGGGAACGCGGCGGGTGCGGCCTGCTGCGTGGGGGTCCTCGAACGGGGGCACGAGTTCGGCAACGCGTACCTCCGGCTCGCGGCCGAGGCGGTCCGGGTCGAGATCGACTGGGTGATCGAGACGATCCTCGAGCCGGGCGCCCGACGCCAGCTCGACCCCATGCGCGTGGCGGTCGGCGACGACGCCATGCGTCTCCTCCAGGATCATGCGGACGACTACGGGCGCGAGGCCGACGCTCGCACCGAGGCGCGCTTCCAGACGGGCTGGTGCAGCTGGTATCACTTCTTCCACACCGTGAGCGAGGACGACCTGCTGCGCAATCTCGAGGCCCTGGAGAAGGCGCGGAAGGACGTCGCCGTGGAGGTGATCCAGCTCGACGACGGTTTCCAGCGCGCCACCGGCGACTGGCTCGAGACGAACGAGAAGTTTCCGCGTGGTCTCGAGCCCGTCGCGCGCGAGATCCGGGCTGCGGGCTTTCTGCCCGGTCTCTGGACCGCGCCGTTCGTGGCGGTGCCCCGCAGCCGGGTCGTCGAACGACATCCGGATTGGCTCCTCCGGGATGCAGAGGGAGGGCGGTTCCGCGGCCTGCTGCACCCGGAGTGGAATCCGGTGGACGGCGCCGTCCACGTTCTCGACCTCACCCGCGACGACGTCGTCGCCCACCTCGGGGCGACCTTCCAGGCGCTCCACGGGATGGGCTTCGTCTATCACAAGCTCGATTTCCTGTATGCCGCCGCCATGCAGGCGCGGGCTGCCGATCCGACCGTGACGCGAGCCGAGCGGCTGCGCCGCGGGCTCGATGCCGTGCGGCGCGCGGTCGGCGAGCGCGACTTCCTGCTCGGCTGCGGCTGTCCCCAGGGCGTCGCGGTCGGCGTCGTGGACGGCATGCGGATCGGTCCCGACGTGGCGCCCTCGTGGGGGATCGACGCGCCGGTCGTGATCCCGGGCATCGAGGCCACCCAGCCCTCGACACGCAGCGCCGTGCGAAACGTGCTCGCCCGGGCGTTCATGCATCGCCGGCTGTGGCTCAACGATCCGGACTGCCTGATGGCGCGCAGCCAGGACACGCGCCTGAGCCCGGCCGAAGCGGCGACCCTGGGCGCGGCCATCGCGGGGACGGGAGGCATGCTGATCTTCAGCGACGATTGGGCGAGCCTCGGCGACGAGGGCCGAGCGCTGCTCCTGGACACGCTCGAGCTGGCCCGCGAGGTGGACGGCCTGGCCGGCGGAAGGGGGGTCCGGACGCTCGGCCTGCTCGAGCCGGGATTCGCCCAGGGGGTGGTGGCGAGCGACGGCGTCCGCCGGATCGCGGCCCTGGTGAACGGCAGCGACTCGACGGTCCACCGGAGCCTCGAGGCCCCTCCCACCGAGCTGGATCTTCCGCCCCACGCCTCTCGGATCGTGCGTTCGGGACCGTCCCCGCCGGTGGCCGTCTTCTGTGATTTCGACGGGACCTTTCTGGTCGAGGACGTGGGCTCGACCCTGGCAAAGCGCTACGCGGCCGAGCGTCGGCCGGCGGCCTGGGCCCGCTACGAGGCCGGCGAAATCACGGCCTGGCAGTACAACCAGGAGATCCTCGACGGCCTGCCCTGCCCGGCGGAGGATCTCGACCGCTTCCTGCTCTCCGTGGAACTCGACCCGGGGGCTCGCCTGCTGGTGGAATGGTGCGCCGAGCGGCGCGCTCCCTTTCGGGTGCTGTCGGACGGCTTCGACCGGAACCTGGAGCGCCTGATCGAGCGTTTCGGGATCCGCTTCGACTACGACTGCAACCGCCTCTGGTACGAGGGAGACGTCTGGCGGATCGCCGCCGGCTTCCCGAACCCGGATTGCTCCTGCGGGACGGGCAGCTGCAAACGGGGCCGGATCGAGGCCTACCGGCGGCGCCATCCCGACGTCGCGGTGGCCCATGTGGGCAACGGGCGGGTCTCGGACCTGTGCGGCGCCGAGGCTGCCGACTGGGTGTTCGCCAAGGATACCCTGGCCGAGGAGCTCGGCCGCCGGGGCATGCCGTTCGAGCCCTTCGACGACCTGGCCGACGTCGTGGCCGGCCTCGAACGGCGGATCGGCGCGGCTCAGTAGCCGGGCGGATCGTCGTAGAGCGCCTCCGAGAGCTCGCGCGGGATCTCGAGCGGCATCACCACCCAGAGCACCACGTAGAGGATCGCCGCAGCCCCTCCCGAGAACAGGAAGCCCAGAACGAAGGCCAGGCGGATCACAGTCACGGAGATCGCGAACCGTTCGGCCAGCCCGGCGCACACACCCGCGATCATGCGGCCCGACTCCTTGCGGACCCATTCGCCCCCCATCGGGAAGGACGCCGAGACCATCGAGCCGCAGTAGCGGCACTTGATCGCTTCGGCCCGGATGGCCTCCGCGCAGTAGGGACAGGTGCGCATCTCGCTCATGGGTCGATCTCCAGCCGGGTCACGGGGTCGCCAGCGCCCGGTGGTAGAGCTGCCGGTGCGCGAGCACGGGAACGGATCCATAGACGCACGCGAGCCAGGTGACGCCCGCGACCCCATAGCCGACGGCGAGGGCGTGGAGCAGCGCGCCCGGCAGGATGCCCGCGAGCAGCTCACCCCCGAGGGTCAGGACCGCGGCGTTCCAGAGCAGCACCAGCGGGAGCGGAAGCAGGGCGATGCCCAGCGATCGCCCCACCTCACGGCGCCAGCCCGCCAGCGGCTCGGCCCGGGCGGCGTCCCTGCGCGCGAGCTCCGATCGAGCCCGCAGCAGCGTCACCTCCACCAGCGCATCGCTCGCGGCGAGCGCAGCCTCCGCGGCCAGGCCCACGCCGATCCGGACGAGCGCCTGCTCGTGCCGCCCGCAGGCTTCACAGCGTTCCGCATGCTCGAGATCGGCGGCGGCCGCACGGCGGCGTGCGAGCGTCGCCTCCGAGAGACGCCCTTGTACCGTCTCGCAGCGCTCACGACCGGTCATCGTCGGACTCCTGTGCGCGCAAGCCCTTCACCGCCGCGTGCAGCCGGCTCTTCACCGTTCCCTGCGGGATGCCGACGATTCGCGCGATCTCCTTCTCGGAGAGATCGCGGTAGTAGCGGAGCACGAGCACCTCGCGCAGCTTGTCCGGGAGCGCCGCCACGCGGCGCCGAAGGTCGAGGCCGAGCTCGACGGGCGGGGCGCTGCGGCGCGCCGGATCGTCTTGCGCCTCGGCCTGCCGCTCGTGTCGGTAGCGGTCGCGCACGGCGCGCCTGCGCCCGCGGTCGCGGCACAGGTTGTTCGCGATCTGGAAGAGCCAGGTCGAAAAACGCCGGCCGGGATCGAAGCGATCGCGGTAGCGGACGACCCGCAGCCAGGTCTCCTGGAAGAGATCGTCGGCTTCGGCCTCGCCCGCGCGGCGCGCCAGGAACCCGTAGAGCGGCCCGCGCCAGCGGGCCAGGAGACTCTCCAGGGCGCCGTCGTTGCCGGCGGCCACCCGGGCCATCAGACGCTCGTCGCTCTCCATCCGATCGGACCATACCGGCTCCGGCCTCCGTTCCCTCCCCGTTGGTACGCGCCGCGGCCCGGCGGGGTTCGGTCGGGGGCGCGGGAGCCGGCGAGGGGTGGGCTACGCTCGGCCGCTCGGTGGGCCCCCGGGGCCGGCCGGGGAGGAGCCCAGGGGCCATGGCACGTGTGGTGGTGATCGGTGCTGGAGCGGCGGGCCTGGCTGCGGCCCGAGGGATCGCGGCCGGCGGCGCTCCGGTGACGGTGCTGGAGGCGGGGGCGCGGGTCGGCGGCCGGCGCGCCGGCGCCACGGCGGCGGGCGCCCGCTTCGACCCCACCGGTGCGCTCTTCTCCACGGCCGATCGGCACGTCCTGGGTCTGCTGGCGGAGCTCGGCGCCTCCGAGCGGCTGCGGGCCCTGGGGCCGGGCGGCCTGGGCCAGAGCTTCCGCGGGCGCGTCCGTGCGGTGGACGCCTCCAGCCGGCTCGGCGTGGCGCGCATCCCCGGAGTCGGTTGGCTCGACGCGCTACGTCTCGTGCGCCTCGACCGGCTGCTCGCCCGCTATCGGCCGTGGCTCGACCCCGACGCCCCCGAGCGCGCCGCGTCGCTCGACGACCGCAGCCTGCGCGACTTTGCGACCCTCTACTTCGGGCGCTCCGTGGCCGAGCGCTGGATCGGCCCCTTCGCGACCGCCGGCACCGGCAGCTCCGCCGCCGACGCGAGCCGGCTGCTGTTTCTGCTGCGGGCGGGATCGCACCGCGCGGCGTCGCTCGCGACTCTGCGCGGAGGCGTGGGCCGGCTGCTCGAGGATGCGGCGTCGGGCCTCGACGTCCGGCTGGGGACCCGGGTGGGAGGGGTCGCGCGCGCGTCCGACGGCGGCTTCGAGATCCGATTCGACCGCGGCGGGGCGGCGGGCTGCGAGCGCGCCGAAGCCGTGGTCTTCGCCACGCCCGCGCCCGAGGCCAACCGGCTGGCCGGAGATCTGCTCACGACCGCCGAGTCGGACTTCCTGGGCTCGGTCGCCTACGCGCCGGGGCTGTGGCTCGCGCTCGGCCTCGCGGGCGCGTCCTTCGAGTCGCCGCGTCGGATCCAGATCCCCGAAGCCGAGCCGGGGCCCTTCGAGGCCGTCAGCTTGCTTCCCGCCGAGACCGTGCACGGGTTGTCGTCTCCGGCGGGTGTCGTGGTGGCGAGCGCACGCCCGGCGTGGGCGGCCGCCCATCGGGCGGCGGCCGACGACGTGGTCGCCAAGGAGCTCGCGGCGGCCCTGTCGCCGCTGGTGCCCGGCACGGGCGGCGAGCCGATCTTTCGCGAGGTCACCCGCCGCGAGGCCGCCATGCCCCGCTTCGACGCCGGCCAGTTCCGCCGGCTCGCCGGCTTCCGGCGCGTGCTCGACGACCGGCGCCGGGAGGGCCGCCGGCTCTACTTCGCCGGCGACTATCTGGCCGGTCCCTGGCTCGAGGCGGCCCTCGGCTCCGGCCGGCGCGCCGCGGCGGACCTGCGAGCCGACCTCGGCTCCCGAGGGCGAGGCCCTCGGAGCCCCGCTCAGCCGGTCAGATCGGCGAACGTGACGCCGTCGCCGCCTTCCTCGGCCGAGCCCGCCGCGAAGCCCTCGACGTAGGGAGAGCCGCGCAGGTAGCTCCGCACGGCGTCGCGCAGGGCGCCCGTGCCGTGGCCGTGGACGATCTCGAGCCGGTCGCGTCCCGTTCGGGCCGCCTGGTCGAGGGCCGCGAGCAGCTGATCGAGGGCCGTGTCCACGCGCAGGCCCCGCAGGTCGCAGTGGGCCGTGCCTCCGGCGAGGGTCGGGCCCGCCGGCGGGCCGGGCCTTTGGGGCGGCGGCGCGTCGGCCGGCGCGGATTCCGGGGCTCGCACGCGGTCGGCCGGGACCCGCATGCGCGCGCTCCCGACCCGGACGCTGGCCCGACCGCGGCGGTCCGGCAGCGAGACGAGGGTCGCCGGCCCCGCGCCGACTAGCAGCACCGAGTCTCCCGGGCGGGCGTGCTGCCAATCGACGGGCTGCCCGGGCGGCGGGCTCGACGCGGGCGCGTTCCGGGCCGCGGCGTCGCGTGCCCGCTCCTCCAGGGCGAGCAGCCGGTCGCGCGCCTGGGCGGCGTCCCGTGCCCGGCCGCCCCGCTGGAGCTCCCGGATCACGGTCGCCACCTGGCGATGGGCGGCGCGAAAGGACTGCTCGAGATCGTCCTTCATGGCGGCGAATACGCGATCGCGTCGTTCCTGGAGCCGCTCGAGGCGCCCCCGGTACTCGCTGCGGGCGGCCTCGGACTCGGCACGCAGGCGCTCGGCCTCGCGCTTCTCCGCCTCGAGCGCCAGCCGGCTGGCCGAGAGCTCCGCGAGCATCCAGTCGAGGCGACGATCCTCGCAGTCCAGGAGCGCACCGGCGCGCTCGAGGACGTCGCTGCGCAGGCCCATGCGAGCCGCGACGGTCGTGGCGGAGGAGGCGCCCGGCGCTCCCGGTCGCAGGCGGTAGGTCGGGGCCAGGCTCTCGGGATCGAACTCGACGCTCGCGTTCTCGAAGCGCGAATCCACCTCCGCCATCTCCTTCAGCAGGTTGAAGTGGGTGGTCGTCATGACGCACGCGCCCGCATCGGCGAGGGTCTCGAGCACGGCCTGGGCCAGGGCCGCGCCCTCGCCGGGGTCCGTGCCCGTTCCGACCTCGTCGAGCACCACGAGCGTCCCGGGCCCCGCCGAATCGACGATGCGTGCCACGGCCGCCATGTGGGCGGAAAAGGTCGAAAGACTCCGGCCGATGTCCTGATCGTCGCCGATGTCGGCCACCACGGCCTCGAGCCCATCGACCCGCGCGCCCGCATCGCACGGGACGAAGCAGCCCGAGTGGGTCAGGAGGGCGGCCAGACCCAGGGCCTTCAATGCGACCGTCTTTCCTCCCGCGTTGGGTCCCGAGACGACCAGGACCCGGTAGCGATCGCCGAGGGCGAGGTCGCTCGGCACCACCCGCTCGGCCGGGATCAGCGGATGGCGCAGCTGCGGCAGACGCAAGATGCCTTCGTCGCCGACGTCGGGTCGCGTGGCCCGCTGGACCGCGGCCAGGTGCGCCCGGCAGAAGACGGCGTCGATGGACTCGAGGGCCGCGAGGCTGGCCTCGATGCCGTCGAGGGCCGCGGCCGCCCGGGAGGACAAGTCTCGGAGGACGCGCTTCGTCTCGCGTTCGATGGTCAGCTCGGCGTGCTTCAGCCGGTTGTTCAGCTCCACCACGGCCTCGGGCTCGATGAACAGGGTCGTGCCGGAGCCGGACGCGTCGTGGACGATGCCTGGCACCGCGCGGCGCGCGTCGGCGCGCACCGGGAGCACGTAGCGGTCGTTCCGCATGGTGTGGAAGCGGTCGGAGAGCGCGCCCTGGATGCCCGAGTCGCGAAGGTCGCGCTCGAGGTGGCGCTCGATCTGGTGAGAAAGCCCTCGTGCCTCGGCGCGCGCCTCGGCCAGGCCCGGCGCTGCCTGGTCCCGCACCCGGCCTTCGCCGTCGAGGGCTGCGTCGATGTCGTCGGCCAGGTCGCGGTGGTCGCCGATGGCCGTGGCGTGCTCGGCCAGCTGGGGCGAGGCGTCTGCCCGGGCCGCGAGATAGCGCTCGGTCGCGTGCAACGCGCCGAGGGCCGAGCGCAGGTCGAGGAGCTCGCGCGCCGCGAGCCCGCCCCCTTTCCGCAGCCGCTCGAAGCAGGGATCGAGGTCGAGCACGCCGCCGAGGGGCGGGCTCCCGCCTTCCGCGAGCAGCTCGACGGCCTCGGCCGTCTCGGCCAGCGCTCGGCGAACCGCGTCGGCGCTCGGGAGGAAGATCTCCCCCGACAGGCAGTGCTCGCGGCCTCCGGGCGTCCGGGCACCGTCGGCCAGCTGCTCCCGGATCCGCGGCCACTCGAGGCATGCGAGCGTTCGCTCATCGACGCGCAACGACACGGCAAGAGCATAGCCACCCCTCTGCTGCGAAATGCGGGGTCAAACGAGCGCGCCGATCGGCCGAAACGAACCGGGCGATGGCCGAGGAAGCCCCCACCGAGGCAGCGCTCAGCGCGACCGAAGAGCTCGATCGGCTCGACGTGGCCGACGTCCTGGCGGCGATCCACGCCGAGGATCGGCGGGCCCTGTGCGCCGTGGAGGCGGTCCTGCCCGAGCTCGAGCAGGCCGTGGAGATCCTGGTTGCCACCTTGTCGGGCGGCGGGCGTTGGTTCAGCGTCGGCGCGGGGACCAGCGGCCGCATGGGCGCGCTCGACGCAGCCGAGCTCCCGCCGACCTTCGGTCTGTCGCCGGACCGGGTCCAGGGCGTGATCGCGGGCGGTCCCGAGGCGCTTCAGCGTTCCGTCGAGGGGGCCGAGGACGACGGCCCGGCGGCGCAGCTCGACCTCGCCCGGCGCGGTCTCACCGCCGGGGACGCCGTCCTGGCCATCTCCGCCAGCGGTCGGACGCCCTATGCGCTGGCTGCCCTCGAGGCAGCGCGCGCGCTCGGTGCGCGCCGGCTCGCCCTGACCTGCGACCCGGCGTCACCGCTGGCGGGGGCGGCCGAGGTGGCCGTGGCGCCGGCCGTGGGCCCCGAGGTGATCGCGGGCTCGACGCGGATGAAGGGCGGCCTCGCCCAGAAGATGGTGCTGCACATGCTCTCGACGGCGACGCTGGTGCGGCTCGGCCGGGTCGAGGGCAACCGCATGATCCACCTGCGCCCGGTCTCCGAGAAGCTTCGCCGCCGCGCCCGTCGGATCGTGGCGGAACTCGGCGGCGTGGACGACGCCCGCGCCGAAGCCCTGCTTCGGGCCTGCGACGACGACGTCCCCCGGGCCCTCGCCCTCGCCCGGTCGCCCGGGTCGCCCGGGGACGTTCGTTGAGTAGTTGAGTTGTTCATCCTTGGCTGTGCGCGACATCGAGCGCATCCGCGAACAACTCAACTACTCAACGAACGTCCCCGGGGCC
>Ga0114931_10004621_pt1 | contig 17173 bp, 17 predicted proteins | sample 2SBtaG_FD_89579 | JGI IMG/M metagenome (GOLD analysis project Ga0114931, IMG submission 89579) | Deep subsurface microbial communities from Kolumbo volcano to uncover new lineages of life (NeLLi) - 2SBTROV14_V59a metaG | ecosystem: Environmental > Aquatic > Marine > Volcanic | place: Kolumbo...
CGATGCTTTCAATAATCCTGATAATACCGTTGGCAAGGGGTCAAGCTCTCCAACCAAAGGCCGGGTCTTTCGGCAAGGTGCATTGTAAAGGGGAGATGAAAGACGGTGTATCACAGTTACTGAAGATACTGATCCTTGCAGGTTTACTTTTCACAGCCTATTTGATTTTCAAGAAAGATACCCTCCTGATGCAACTTGATCTCCTGTTTTCATTCCAGCGGCCCGGGTTGAAAATGTGGCAGGAGGGATACATCTCTACGTTCCTCTATCAGAGCCACCCCTTCTTGCTTGTTCTTTCTTTTGTGGGAATTTATCAGGCCGTCAGGAAAAGAGACTTCAGGGTCCTGATCCCTTTATGGTTTTTTATTTTAGTAGTGGCTCTGAGCATTAAGAGGATAAGGTATATCATCCCCCTCTTCCCCCTTTTTTCAATTATGGCGGCATATGGCTTGTCCTTCCTGAAAAGGAGGGAGATACGGAGATATCTCGTTCTCTTGACGGTGACATCATCACTTGTTATTCTTTATACCGCCTATATTCCCTTTTTAAAGGATACAAGCATGGTGAACCTGAAAAGGGCCGGTGAGTTTCTTAATTCCACAGGGGCGGACTCCTTCCGTGTTCATACCCTGCCACAGGGAAAATCCATGGGAAGCACATTCATGGCCGTACCCATCCTTGATCTCTATACCAGTGGACGCATCTGTACAAAGCAGAAGTGGCAATCGCGCCCGGGGTCGTTTGGATCGAAACACAACTCTCTCAGGTTTACATGGGAATACAAAAAACCCGGCTTTTACTCATGTGATACCCCGGGCAGTTATTTCGTTATCATTTCCGGTAAACGTGGAGACCACCCAGCCGAAGAATTAAGACACCGGTTACCACTTAAGTTAATCAAAAGATTCAACTCGGAAAGCAGGGTTTTTCGCTATAAAACCTTCGTTGAGATATTAAGGCAAGACTGACTGGCCGGAATAGACCAGCCAGCACCATATCCTGTTCCCTTTTGGCCAACTTGTTCATAAAATACGATCCTTTTAAAATCAAGTGAATCCTGCATTACCTTGGCATCACCTATGCGACGCATACCCTCAAACGAGAGTTAACCCAGCCTAAAGATTAGAAAAAAAACGATCCCCCCGGCCTGTCGGTTTAAATAATCCGGCTACCTCAGCGCATACTGTAAGGGGATTCTGTTAGTGGCACAGACTTTGCTTTATTAACGAAAAAAAAAGCTTTAACACAAAACTCATAAAGAGGAGGTAACGCGGTGGAAATAGCTGTTCCAAGAAAGAACAAAGTCTGGGCCTTTATAATCGTAGGGTTCTTTGTCCTTGTAAGCGTTGTAACATTCGGCTTTCACGAGTACTACATCTATCTCCAGGCATATCTATGGTTTGGCTTTATTTATGGCCTGTGCCTTCAGTACGGCAGGTTCTGTTTTGCATCCGCATTCAGGGACCTTTTTGCCGTAGGCGTCCCGAGGATGGTCGTCGGCATCATGATTGCCACCGTTCTCTTCGGCTTCACGTCTGCATTTGTTAATGCAACAGGATGGAGCACCTTCCACCCGGCGCCAAGCGGCATTCATTCAGCAATTGCAGGGGCGATTTTTGGTGTGGGCATGGTCTTCGCCGGTGGCTGTGCATCGGGGTCCCTTTATAAAACCGGCGAAGGAAACGGGGTTGCCCTCCTTGTTGTTATCTCCATCAGTATAACACAGTCAACTTTCGTCTCTATGGGAGGCGTTTTTAACAAGCTGGTCCCGGAAGCATGGAGGCTATCGGCCCTTCAAAAGGGACTTCCAGCCTCAATCAACGTTACCGACGGCTGGGTGGACCAGTACCTGGCAGGTTACGTATGGAACCAGCCCATTCTAAGGTTTGCAGAGATGATTGGCCTGAAAACGGACTCAGTTGCAGGCGCCTTCTTCGGGAACCTCTTCGTGGGCGTAGTAATACCTGCCTTGCTAATACTCATCTGGGTCTATTTCTTCTGGGTCAGAAAACACCACATAAAAAGAGTCCGGGAAAAAGGGGAGGCGGTATCACCTTTAAGGACCACCTCACAGGATTCTGGGGCATGGTGTCAGCCTCCAAGAGGACCGCAACGGCAGGGCTGTTTCTCGGTATAGCCTGCGGCCTTCAGATGTTTGTTATCGAAGGACTGAGAATGAAGTTCGGGGTAAAGAATGCGGGTACGCTCCTTCAGCGGCTGGGGTTTGACTTCGGGCTCTCTGCAAAGGGAACGGTTTTCGACCCGGGATACTGGTACGTTACAACGCAGGAGGCCCAGTGGTTTGGATGGGCAATGCAGAAACTCGGATGGAACCATATGGACAATATCTTCTTTGGCTGGGTCAACGGAATCCCCAGTCCTGCAATCAACCCCGCAGACTGGATGTCCGTTGCCCTGATCGGAGGGGCTGCGGTAATGGCGCTCCTTCATAACGAGTTCAAATTTAAAAAACCCACGAGGGAACTCGCCGTCTGGGCAATAACAGGAGGGTTCTTCATGGGGATAGGCTCCCGTCTCGCCCTCGGATGCAATGTAGGAGGCTTCTTTGTAAGGGCCGCAAACGGTGACCCTTCGGGATGGCTTTTCGGTATCGGAATGATAGGCGGTGCATATTTAGGGGTCAAATTCTTCAACTGGTGGACTGAAAGAAAGATGGCAAAAGAGATGGAGGCCTTTGAGTTGGAGCTTTAATTACAAAAACATTAAAGGAGGTAACGTAACATGGCGATGAAATTTGAAAAGAAGGAAGAAGGACTATATCTCCTGGATGTTGCGGGTTACGTATGTCCCCATCCGCAGATATATACCAAAAAGGCCCTGGAGAAGCTCAAGGAGGGCGACATTCTTGAGGTGCTGTTCGATAATCCCTCATCTTCCGAGTCAATAGCTGCAATGTGTGACACGAACGGAAACGAGATAGTGGATAAGCAGATGGATGGCGGCAGGTTTATTTTCAAAATCAAAAAGGCTTAGGCTGAGGAGGCAAGGCAATGAAAGAAACTCCCCTCTGGATTGTAATAGTGATAATCATTGGATTTTTGGGGTTTATGCTGGGCTATGCCGTTCCCCCCTTCATGGAGGTAGGGTTTGGGCACGGCGGTCAAGAGGTTGGACAGGAGGCTCCTGCCGACAAAGAGCTGATGAAGCAGTATCAGGAGTTGTACAAGGATGACAGCTCTTCAGATAGTGGACAATGAGGAGGACCCATGAAGAAAAGTAGCTGGATTATAATAACCGTTGCCGTCTGGCTTCTGGGGTTTCTTGTAGGGTATAAAATGTCTGCACACACAGGTACTGAACCGGGATACTTCGAGGCAGTTGAAGCCGCCGGATATGGTGGTGGAGGTGAACTTGAAAAGGTGGAAGGGATCAGTGAGGAGATGCAGAAATACTACAAAAGCCTCTCGGAACCATCAGAGTAGCACAAAAAACCTGATATAAAATTTAGGAGTTGGAAATGAAAAAGATTTTGGTTGCTGTTGATGATACTAAGGGATCTTTACAGGTTATTGAGACCACAGCAAAACTCTTCCCCTGCGTCAAGCCGGACACTGTGGTACTGCTGTATGTACAGAAAATGGAGGGGAAATCGGTAATGGATGAGATGCTTCTCAGTGATTCGGAAATCCAGACCCTGAGAGAATCCCTCCAGGGCACCGAGTATCAGGAAATTCTTGACCTTAAGGCAGGCAGGATTATCGACTATTACAGTAAAGAATTAAGGAACAGGGGCATTACAGGCATTAAAACCCTTACAAGGGAAGAACATCCCGCTGAAGAGATCCTGAAGGCAGCAGAAGAAGAAGGGGTCAATCTGATCATTATCGGATCAAGGGGCAAGAGACTTCATAATATCTTCATGGGCAGCGTCAGTAGGGAGGTGGCAAACAATGCCCCTGTTTCGGTCCTGATTGTAAAATGATAGTTGTTTTAGGCGGTGGACTTGCGGGCCTTTCTGCTTCTTACGGACTTACAGAGGCGGGTGCAGATGCACTAACTGTTGAAAAGGCAACCGGGCTCGGGGGTCTTGCGAGGACATTCAGTTACAGGGGATTCAGGTTCGACGCCGGCGGTCATCGTTTCCTTACAGAGAAAAGGGAACTCGAAAGCCTGATCGAAAACCTGATCGGGAGCAGGCTCCTGCATGTCCCGAGGAAAAGCCGGATATATATAAACGACCGGTACTTTGACTACCCCCTCAAACCTCTGAATGCCATATCCGGGCTCGGTACCGGAACGGCAATCAGGGTAATTTACGACTATCTGAAACAAAAGGCCGGCGTGCTCCTGCGGGAGCCCCGTATAAACTCCCTGGAGGACTGGGTAGTGCATCAGTTCGGCCGGAAAATCTTCGAGATATACTTTCGTGATTACACCGAAAAGGTATGGGGACTGTCGTGCAACAAGGTGAGCAAGGAGTGGGTCGCCCAGAGGATTAAGGGACTTTCACTCTGGGATGCGATAAAGAACGGGGTCCTGGGCATCAGAAGGGCGGGGCTTAGAACCCTTACCGACAGCTTCCTCTATCCGTCAGGCGGTATAGGCGAAATCCCGGAGCGGCTTGCAGCAAAAATCAGGACAAGGAACGAGATCCTCACCGGCACGGATGTGCTTGAAATAAGTCATGACGGAAGCTTCATTCAAAAGATTACACTTGCAAACAGAAAGGGGCTTACCGATGTTTCCGGGGACGAATATATATCTACCATACCGGTCACATCTCTTCTGGAACTCCTTAACCCTCCGCCCCCTGATGATATACTCAGGACCGCCTCCAGACTGCAGTACCGCGACCTTGTCGTTGTAACTATCCTGCTGAACCGCAAACAGATGACGGACCTTACGTGGCTGTACTTCCCACAGAGGGAAATCCCCTTCGGACGGCTCCATGAACCAAAAAACTGGAGTCCTGAGATGGCTCCGGAAGACAAAACACATCTGGTGATCGAATACTTCTGCTCGGAAGGAGACGGAACCTGGAACAGGAATGACAAGGGACTCATAAAGGATACCTCGGAGCACCTGTCGCGACTGGGTTTCTTTAAAGAAGATGAGGTAATGGACGGGGTGGTCATCAGGATGAAGAATGCCTATCCCCTGTTTGACATACATTACAGGGAGAGAATAAACCTGATTACGGAATTCCTCGGTACGTTCAGAAATCTTCACTTAGCCGGCAGGACAGGAACCTTCAGTTATCTTAATATGGATCACGCCATGGAGTCGGGTTTTCAGGTTGCTGAAAGGCTTATAGGAAAACACACTTCAATGGACCGGTTGCACAAATCATTATGGATGAGCGGCAATCCCGCTTAGGATTCCTGCAACAGGCTCCGGAGCCTCACGGAAAAGATTATGAGATCCGTATTGATAATACCATCATGGAAGCCCGAGGATATATTCCCCACCAAGACCGCCTCAGTGCAGATCAATTACTGGCAGCCCCTCGGAACCCTCTAAGTTGCCGCCTCACTGTTGGAGGCAGGCCACGAGGTCAGGTTCTTAAATGGCGCATTCCTGAGCCATGATGAAATCATCGATGAGACGGAAAGATACAAGCCCGATTTTGCAGGTATCTATTCAACCGCCTTTGGCTGGAGGATGGCAAAGAACACGGCCGGGGACATAAGGAGGCGAATGAAGGACGTCTTCATTGCAGCCGGTGGTCCCTATCCGATTGCATTGAAAGGCGGGTGTCTCGAAGACGCAAAATCGATTGATGCCGTTGTGACCGGCGAGGGGGAGGCTACCCTTGTCGAACTCCTTGACAGGCTCTCAAGGGGTATCCCGCTGAACGGTCTTAAGGGTCTGGTCTACCGGGAGAGAGACATGGTAGTGGAGAACCCGCCAAGACCCCTTATCGATGACCTTGACTCCCTGCCCTTCCCTGCAAGAGAACTCCTTGGAAAGTCAGACAGCTATATCCCCCCCCCGGCAACATACCGGAGAAGGCCGGTTGCCGTGGTTATTTCATCAAGGGGATGCAACCGGAGGTGCATCTTCTGTTTTCAGATAGACCGGCAGAGGGAGAAGGGGATCAGATACAGAAGCATCAATAATGTAATGAAAGAGATAGAACACTGTCTTAGGCAGGGATACCGGGAGATAAAGTTTATTGACGACACGCTTGCCGCCGATTACGGAAGGGCTCTGGAACTTGCAGAGGAGATCAGGAGAAGGGGGCTTGACTTCACTTGGTTTGCCTCTGCCTGTGTGCATCAGGTTGACAGGAGACTTCTTAAGGCTTTCAATGACGCCGGCTGCTGGGCCATCCTTATGGGGGCTGAAAGTGGTGTGCAGAAAAACCTCAACACCCTCAGGAAGGGGATTACCCTTGAGCAGATAAGGAGGGCCGTCAGGGATGCAAAGAATGTGGGGCTTAGGGTATTCACACCTTTTTTGATAGGCATCCCCGGTGAGACCTATGAGGAGGCCCTTAAGACCATCGATTTCGCCTGCGAACTTGACCCTGACATGGCAAACTTCCACTCACTTACACCGTTCCCCGGGACTGATCTCTTTGACAATCTTGAGAGGTTCGGGACCGTCTCGGATGACCTGAAAGACTACACTTACCAGGGCGTCGCCTTCACCCCTTACACCATGGGGAGGGATGATATAAGAGAACTCCGGCAGATCGCCTTCCGGAGGTTTTACTCCAGACCGGGATTTCTGATCAGGAGGCTCCTTTCAATAAGGACCCTCCATGACGTCGTCATATCCGCCAAGGGCCTGAAAGGCCTGTTATGGCTCTGGTTAAAGAGAGACCTCTTTCACCCTAATACCGGAAGATAACCATCACTTCTTATCGTTGGATTTGAATTTATCTCTGCCGGAAGCTAAGGCCAAGTACTCCTTCAGTACCGCCGGGTACATCCGCATATTGAAAAGTATGTTCATCATCAGGTAACACTCGTGACTACAGAGACATCCGCCGCTTTTTATGAAACCCCTTACCCGTTTTGCTCGCTCCGATCTTATTATCTCTCTGATATCGCAATTGCAGCCCCTGACATTTCCAAGTTTTTGATTGAAGGCTTCACAGGGAAAAACATCACCACCTTCCGTCATAACAAGGGTAAGCCGGCCGGCATAACAGGGCATGGTCCGTCTTTCTTTGGTCGCAATCTCGAAGATCAGACGCCGCTGAAGAATGTCCTGTGCCGCCTTTAACCCCGCTCCCCTGAATCTAAACGCCTGCCTCCCCGGTCTTGAGGTTCCTTTCAAGGATCCTGATCACCCTGAAGTACTCATCCATATCAACTTCATCGAGGCCCTTTCCCCTGATGAGGGATACGGTGTGTGTCTTGATACCGTCGAGGCTTTTTACATGTTCAATAAGGGGCTCTAAAGAGCCCTGATTCCCTGAAGAAAACAGCGTATTTATTCCGAGTTCGAAGTTGCTGTAGCCGTCGAGAAGGCACCTCAGTTTTTCATAGGTTTCCATCACCTTTGCATAGGCTCCCTTGACTCCCCTCATCCTGTCATGGACACCCTCATCCCCGTCAAGAGAGAGCTTCACAACAACGGTGCTCTTGGGAGTCGACCTTAGAATTTCCTCGGTCCTCTCACTTATCGTCTCAGGCAGAAGGGCATTTGTTGAAAGCAGAATGATCGAAGGCCTGCATCTCTCATAAAACACCCTTGTAATTTCCACTATATCCTCACGGAGGTAGACCTCTCCACCAGAGAAGGATAGCCAGAGGAGGCTGCCCAATGAGTCTGCCACGCGCCTGATTTCATCAAGGCCGAGTTCCGGAGAGGAGGTTTTTGTAACAGGGCCATTGAGATAAAAACAGAATGGGCACCTTGCATTACACCTCCTTGTAACAAAGAAGGTGAACTGGATTGGCCGTTTCTTCCATATAACCGATGGCAGATGTCTCAATGGTGTGTATTTCATAACTAAACCAACCTGTTCCTTAATAGTGACTGTCTTAACCTGCTATTCCCAGCATATTGCCGGCTAAATCCCTCGACCTGGGTCATAGCCTCTTTCTGAGAAAGGGATAAAAGATAATCCCTCCCATGGAACCGACGGCCACCGGCACCGGATACAGCAATGTGTAATAGAGAACGGACTTCAAAGCAAAAAAGATACCCCCTGCCTGATAGAACGCCCTTACAAGGTCCCTGCTCAGGAAACAGTTAACGGCAAAAAAGACCGGCACAAGAACGAAAAGCATGGAGGTCCCCAGAACAATTCCTGCAATGAGAACCATTATGGAGAGAACAAAGAAGAGAACGTTCGATTTCAGCTCATGGGATGCCGTCCCCGAGTCCCTCAGGAAATCCCTCCTCTTTAGGGAGTATATGCTCCAGTAGAAGGACTTCTTCAGGGCATTCCTGAATGACGAAACAAGGTTGTAATCGAAGATATGCCGCACCTTTGTATCCGGTTGCATTATAAGGCTGCACCCCTTTGTCCTCGCCCTGTGGCTGAACTCAACATCCTCCAGGATCGGGAGAAAATCCTCTCTGAAGCCACCTATCAGGGAAAAGGTCTCCTTATGTAACGCCATCGCATGTGTAGGTATATAATCGGGCGTTTGAGGATGCCTTGTCTCTGAGTAGTTAATAAACGCGGATTGAAAATCGCTGAAAAACCCCCTGTCAGGGGAGAGTTCGGTATAGGTTCCACCAATAACAAAGCCTGCACCCCTTTCCTTCAGGGCATTATATACCCTTGTCAGGGTATCGGGCTCAAGGAGGCAGTCGGCATCGGTAAAGAAGATCAGCGGACCACGTGCAGCCCCTGCACCGCGGTTCCTTGCCCTTGAGGCACCGGAATGTTTCTCAAGTCTTATCAGTGTGCAGGGAAACCCCTCGATAACCTCGGCAGAGCCGTCATCAGAGGCGTCATCAACAACTATCACCTCATATCCGGGGAAGGACTGCCTGAACACGGACTCAAGACATAACCCTATCGTTGAACTCCCGTTCCGGTTCGGTATCACTACTGACAGATCTATGTTCATATTTCACCTATTCGTTTTCTGACTTTTTATAAAAATTGTCTGACATCCTATAATAATTATGAATATCCGTTTAATTTATGTTATTCTATTAAACCATATTTTCTCCAACTCACATGGTTCTTGAAACCTGCTCAGGTTCCTGAAAAATATTCACTCTTTAAAAAAACTAAAACCGGTTGGACCGAAATCAACAGATTACTTTCTCTTCAGCGCTGACCGCTGCTTGGAGGTTAAATGAATGGATTGATTGAAAAGATAGCACAGCTCGAGGAAAAACATGACAGGCTCGACCCTGAGCTTGTGAAAAGCAAGAACATAAAACTGGGACTGCGTAACTCAGACGGCACCGGGGTGGTCGTAGGTATCACAAGCAAGGGTCAGGTTAAGGGTTTTGAAAGAGACAAATGGGGGAAAAACCATCCCGTTCCGGGCAAGCTCTTCTACTGTGGTTACGACGTAGAGACAATAGTCGGGAATATAGAGAAAGAGAAGATATTTGGATTTGAGGAGGTTATATACCTGCTGCTCACAGGCGAACTCCCCAGGAAAGCCGACCTCGACAGTTTTTCCGCTGCCCTTGCAGAACGCAGAGGGCTGCCCCAGCTTGCAAAAAAGATTATAAGGTACAATTCTGAAAACGATGACCAGATGGGTGCGCTTCATATTGCAGTGGCCTCCCTTCACAAATTTGACACCAACCCGAGGTCCACGAATATACGGGATGTCACCAGACAGTGTATCGATCTCATAGCCAAGGCCCCGACCATTATCGCTTACAACTACTGTGTACTGCGCGGCGATGATGTATTCCCCAATTTTGTTGAGCCTGATCCTAACCTCAGCACTGCACAGAACTTCCTCTATATGCTCAACAGTAAAGTGCCGGATGATTTTGTTGCACACCTTTTTGACCTGGCCATGGTACTTCATGCAGAACATGGAGGCGGAAACAACTCAACGTTCACAGTAAGGACTGTTTCGTCAAGCCTCACTGATACCTATATGGCAATATGTGCAGGGATTGCCTCTCTGTCGGGACACCTTCATGGTGGAGCCAATGAAGCGGTTATGCGGATGATGGAGGACATAAAGAGAAACGTCAGGGACTGGCGGGACGACCAGGAGATTTACACCTACCTGGAAATGATCCTCGACAAAAAGACAGGTGACGGATCAGGTAAGATTTACGGGATTGGGCATGCAGTTTACACCATTTCAGATCCCAGAGAGAAAATCCTGAAGGACAAGGCCCGCTCTTTCGCAGAGATGAAGGGGAGGCTTGACGAATTCGAGCTTTACAACAAGGTCTCGGAGCTTGCCGTAAAGCTCGTAAGAAGGAAAAAGGGCAAGAGAGCATGTCCCAATGTTGACTTCTATTCAGGTTTTGTCTACGACATGATGGGTATCCCCGGAGAACTCTATACCCCGATATTTGCAATGTCAAGAACGGCAGGGTGGTCGGCACACAGGATAGAAGAGATTATCCAGGGTAAGCTTATCCGGCCGGCCTATATTTCCTCCCTGAAGGAGACAAGAGATTATATCCCTCTCTCACAGAGGTGATCCAGACGCTGAAAATTCAACAGAGGATCTTCTGAGAGGCATAAGCATCAGGAAAAGATTATTTACCGCATCACTCGGGCTCCTGTTCTTTGTCGTTTCACTCGCCAAGGAGGTCATCCTTCCCGATGAGTCGAGACCGTGGCATGAAATCGGATTAATCCTCTATTCTGCCGGAGCGGTTATCCTCTTCTTATACCTGATATTTCTAATAAAGCTTCAAACAGACCGGAAGGGTGAAAAAAACAGGGGGGGCTTCAGGAATTGTGTATAAACCTTACCAATTCAAACCTCTCCCGCAGGGACAGGTCAAAATAGACGGCGCTCTCCATGAGAATGCTCACTACCTCTTTCATTCTCTCCGAAGTTAAATCTTTCCTTGGTGATGTCTTCATAACTCTCACACCTGCTCAGGATATTCTACAACTTTAACCTTAGTATAGCATATACTAAAGCACATTTCATGCCAACAATAAACCTATTGATTTTAAAGCTTTTTAATTTTTCCTCACTGCCAAAATGTGTGATTTATTCACTATTTGGGGAAATTAGCGACACAATCAGTCAATAACATCCCTTTTCAGATAAGGCCTGAGCGCCTCCGGCACAACCACGGTACCGTCCCCCTGCTGGTAATTCTCAATAATTGCCACCACCGTTCTTCCTATCGCAAGGCCCGAGCCGTTGAGCGTATGAACAAAGCCTGCCCCCTTTTTCCCCGCCCTTCTGAACCTGATATTGGCCCTCCTTGCCTGGTAGTCCTCGAAGTTGGAACATGAAGAGATCTCGCGGTATCTATTCTGCCCGGGAAGCCATACCTCGATGTCGTAGGTCTTTGAGGCAGAGAACCCGATGTCTCCTGAGCAGAGCACCACCACTCTGTAAGGCAGGTCAAGCTGCCGGAGGATATCCTCTGCATCCAGGGTAAGGCTCTCGAGTTCATTATATGAGTCTTCAGGCTTAACGAACTTGACAAGCTCAACCTTGTTGAACTGATGCTGCCGTACCAGGCCCCTTGTATCCTTGCCGTAGGAGCCTGCCTCGCGGCGGAAACAAGGGGTATAGGCAGTGTAGTATATCGGCAGGTCTTCATCCCTCAGAATCTCATCACGGTGGATGTTGGTAACGGGAACCTCGGCGGTTGGTATGAGATACAATTCGGGATCAACGGTCCTGAAAAGGTCCATCTCGAACTTTGGCAACTGTCCCGTTGCCGTCATTGACTCACGGTTTACGAGTATCGGGGGAAGCATCTCCTTGTAGCCCCTTGCTGTGTTGTGATCAAGCATGAAGTTCATCAGTGCCCGTTCGAGCTGTGCCCCCGGGCCCTTCATAAGAGAGAACCTGGCCCCGGCAATCTTTGAGGCACGGTCAAAGTCCACAATGTCAAGGGTCTCTGCAATATCCCAGTGATTAAGGGGCTCAAAATCGAAATCCCGGGGCCTTCCCCAGCGCCTGACCTCAGCGTTATCCTCCTCATCTTTACCTGAAGGAACGCTCTCGTGGAGGATATTGGGTACACTCAGCAGAAACTCTCTTATTCTCCCATCCACATCTTTTAACTCATCATCAAGACCCCTTATCCTTTCCGATACAATCTTCATCTCCTTGATAAGTTCCAGCGCCTCCTTCCCGGCCTTCTTCATCCTACCTATCTCATCAGAAACGGTATTTCTCCTGCTTCTTAAGCCCTCCACCTCCTTAATTATCCTCCTGCGCCTCTCCTCTAACTCCATAAACTTATCAAGGGTGATATCATAGCCGCGCTTTTTAAGGGAGGCTTCAACCTTCTCCGGATTTTCTCTTACAAATTTGACATCAAGCATATGGGACTCCTTTCAGTACGACGGGTTAAATAATTATACTAAATGGCGTGACAATACAAAAAGGCAAAACTATAGTGAACGACTTAAATAAACTGATATAATATCATCCTACACCTTAATACCCTCCCGGAGAACCCGGGGGAGGGTGACGTAAACTTGTTTTTATGGCTTTCAATGATAACAGGAATAGGAAAAACCCTGAATATATCTCTAAAGGACGGCCCGGTCCTCTCCCTGAAGGATGGCCAGACCGTCAGGGCCGTGGTTCTCAAGAGGTTGTCAGACAACATCTTTTCTATCAAAATCAGGGGCCGGATAATTGAAACAAGGTCTGAAATCCCCCTCAAAGAAGGGGACCCCCTGCTCCTCAAGGTTGAGGCGGGCGGTACAAAGGAGATAAGGCTCCGGCTGCTTGAGGGTCAACAGGACGGTTCCGGTAAGCTAAAGGAACTCATCCTTACAGCGCTTAAATCCTTCAAGATCGCAAAGACGGCCTCCGGGGATCTCATAGGATTAAAACTCAAACTCGAAATGCTTCCCCCCGGGGTTAAGGAGAAAATCCCCGAGATACTTCAACTCGAAAGGTTCCTGCCGGAGTTCTCCGACCTTAGCTCCGCGGCATTCGGCAAGGCTGTTAAATTCTCAGGCGGCTTCTTTGAAACCGCACTGAGGCTGCTTGTTGGAAAGACTCTCCTAAACAGCCTTGAGGAAGAACCTTCTGATCCTGAAACGGTTGTACCCGAAGCTAAGGATTCAGAGGAAAAGGGCATGAAAGAGGGTGTTTTTGAACCCCGCAAAGGAGGGGCAATAAAAGACGGCCGGGGGCCGTCTTCTGCTGAGAAGGGACCAACGGAAAATGAAGAAGACACCCCTTCTGCAAAAAAGATTACAGGTGAAACACTCGGGAAGGAGGTCGCTGCACTTAAGGGGAAGGACCTCAAGGGCATTCTCCTTATGGTTAAAAGAAGGCTTGGGGAGGAGGAGGGCATAAACGCCTTGAGAAAGGCCGGCATCAGTGGGTCTGAAATAAGAGGCGCTGTAGAACGGATGATAAAGAACATCGAGTACCATCAGTTCCACTCAAGGCTTCAGGAGTCCTTGCAGACCTATATCCCTTTTCTCTGGAAATCCCTGAAGGACGGGGAGCTTATTTTCAGGAAATCCCTTGAGAAGCCTGAGAAGGATCAGCCCTTCTCCTGTATGATTAAACTTGATCTTGTGTCTCTGGGCAAGGTGCTTGTCCATGTGCATTTAAACTCCGGGAGGTTTCATCTCAGATTCATCACTGAAAACAGTTCATTCATGGAAGGCCTCAAGGAAAGCAGGAGTGCTGTCAAGGAACAGTTCGAAGCTGCAGGTCTGCGGCTTGAGAGCATGATAGTCAGCCTCAGGGAGGAAATCGACTTTGAAAAGGCCGGCACAGACACGCTTGACCTGAGGATATGATGAAAAAAAAGGACATAAAGGCAGCCGCCCTCAAATACAAGCATGGCGATGACGCCGCCCCAAGGGTTGTGGCAAAGGGCAAGGGCCGGCTTGCGGATAAGATCATAGCCTTAGCCCGGGAACATGGCATCCCCATCCATGAAGACAGGGACCTTGTAGAGATACTCTCTACCCTCGATATGTATGAAGAGATCCCCGAGGAACTCTACCGTGCCGTGGCGGAGATTCTAACTTTTATCTACAGGATAAGCGGGGAATACAACAAATAGAGAAACAAAGCGGCCCCTTGTTGGCGCAGGCGCCCTGACTTCAGGGGGGGGATCTCAAAGCCTTTTCCTGCCGGAACCGACCCGTTTTTTTACCTTTAAAACCTCAAAACCCGGGTTTTCATACACCGTCTCAAACAGACCGCTTGATCCCATTTTCCTCACCATAGGGTGCACGGGCAGGATCAGGTAATCGATGCCATATCCCGTCAACTTCTTATGAAGGGTTGGTATATCCACTGAGGAGAACAGATCGTTCATGTCCTCCACCCTCTCCCGGTATGTCTTCTGTTTGGAGAAGATATAGCCCTGGGCATCGACATATGTCCGTCTTCCCGTAAAGGATGTTGCGACTAGGCCCGTGCCCTCTCTCAAGGGGAGCACCTGAACACATGAGTCTGTCTCTGTATTGTATCTAACCCAGTTAAAGGCATTATACTCGTTTATGTCCAATACCATATCGGTCTTGTAGTGTCCGTCTATATTGTACATGGTGTTTGAAAAACTCAAAAAAAGAACTATTGTCAACAGGGGAAACCACCTGGAAATGAACAGCACATTCCTGGAAATAACGACCTCTATGATTATAACCGTCAGCACATAACAGATCAGGATATAATATGACATTACGAACAGATTGTAAAAAACAAGGAGGACAATAAAAGACAACAGATAGAGGGCGTACCTGCATCCCCGCCTGGTGAACATACCTGTATTGTGAGAACTGATTTTCCTGAAGTCAAAGTATCTCGCTGCAAAATACGAAAGCCCGACCCAGACAAACATGCTTGTTTTCATGCCGAAGTCGTTATTAGTAACACCTCCCCCGAGTTTCCTCCTGACGGTCAGCATAAGCAACAGGCTGACCCCGATGGTAATATAGATATAATGGTCAAAGGGGATCCGGTTTTTCCGTCTTGCGTACAGGTACAGGCCGGCTGCCCCGAATACGATCAAGGGCATATAATCTACGAAAAACATCCCCAGTACCGTCTGCACGCTGGGAAGACTTACGAAGAGGCTTGCCCCCTGCCCGACCGCAGGAAATCCGTAATAAAGGGGATGCTTAAAATGAGAGATACCAGGACAGCCGGGGAGATAAAGCGGATCGAATTCCGGGTTTGCCCCCTCCTGTAATCCGAATAAAAAGATATTATAAAGAGGAAGGACAGAACTGCGACCCCGTTAACGGCGTTAGGCAGACTGTATCCGATGGCCGAGGCTATCAGGATTCCGGAAAAGATACCGAACAAAAGGGGGGATTTTTTTCTTGAATAGAGCAGGAAAATAACAACCATAAAAAAGATAATCGCCGGGAGGTGTCTTGGCTGCCACAAAAAATACGAGTATGGCGTCATTATCCGCAACTTGGTGATGTCAGCCCAGCTGTCGGTTAAGTAGGGAAGGCCCTTGAGCAATAAATCCCCGGAACTTAAGGCATAGACCAGGAAATCCACGCCTGAGAAGAGGAGCAGGAACAGCAAGGCAAAGATTACAGCCTTTGTGGATGAAAACTTCCTGAACAAAAACATGACTGCAACAACAAAGGCAATGCAGATTATGATGTTGAAGATATTGGAAATGAGTGCGGGATCAAGGGCATTGTTTGAGAGCACAACCGGGATTGATTTCAAAATCATGCTGAAGGAGTGGTAAGAGAGGGGCTTATCCGTGTGTATAAATATATTCTCGATGGGCAGACCGAACAGAGATATGGAATCAACTATTCCAAGGTCTATATACCAGTCAAAGATCCATGTAAACTTTATCTTCCCTCCATCGACGACCCCGTACTGAAAAAAGGGGATATAACAGATAACCGCAATAAATGCCGTAAGCGGAAGGATATACCTCCAGTTCCCCCGGGAGAACAGTTCCTGCGCTGTGTTCTCCGCAGGTCCTTCAATCTTCCCGGACTTGTTATAAATGTAAAAAACAGCCAGAGATATCAAGGATACCAGGAGGAGAACAACGATACCGTCCCTCATGAGAGAGACAGGTTTGAGGTTGAAAAAATGACCGATATCGTAGAGGATCAAAGGGAAGAGCGCCATGCTGAATATGACGGTCAGGAACGCTCCCGCTTCAGCACCGAGAGAGGTCCTTCTGCATACAATCAGCGCAGGGATTCTGCCGGGGAGAAACAGGACCGGGGGGATCAATAGCAATATAAGAAGCACGGTCAACATTGCGAAGTCATTTCCTGGCGATCAGAAAGAGACTGACTCCTACCGGAAAATTCAGCAGCTCAAGAAACACGTTCTCCGCCTTCAGCAGGGAATAAAGGAGACTGTTTATCAGGCTGCGGTGCCGGTACAGCTGTCCGTCAGGGTCCGGAGAGCCGGCATTGCTGTCTTTAATAAACCTGATTATTGAAACCGGGAAGAAGAGGAGGAAGTTCCAGTATGACTCCCTGATAATTTCAAAACCGTTATTTTTAAAAAGCCGGGACAGCTCATGGCTGTTGTATCGCCTCAGATGTCTGTTGACCACATCATGATCGCTCCACAGGAACTTGAATGCCGGCACAAAACAGATTATGTCACCGCCCTTCTTCAATACCCGCTTCCACTCCCTAACGGCATTGTAGTCGTCTCCTATATGTTCCAGCACATCGGAGGCAATTATTAAATCGTAGCCATTGTCTTCAAAGTTCAGTTCTTTCCCGTCCATCTGCACAACATTGCCGATATTCCTCTCTTCACACAGCTTCACCGCAGCGTTACTTATATCTATTCCGGCAGTGTTATGATATCCCATACCGTTGAGCATCTCAATCAGTCGGCCGCCGGAACAGCCTATTTCAAGTATCCTGGTGTCCTTTCTGTATTTACTCACCAGCCTCCTTATCATATCCCTCCTTGCCTGAAACCACCAGTGGGTTTCCTCCAGGGCATGATAGGCCTTTTCAAATTCTTTATCCATAAGTCAGATGCCCGGGGTGCCTCAGTAATTAGTGTCTGTGTGTAAACTACAGTTATTTGTCATTCCCGCAATCCCGAATGCTTTCGGGAGAGTCGGGAATCCTTCTTATAGAACGATTCCGGACAAGCAGGAATGACAGTAAAACGACAAC
>Ga0114931_10004622_pt1 | contig 17172 bp, 15 predicted proteins | sample 2SBtaG_FD_89579 | JGI IMG/M metagenome (GOLD analysis project Ga0114931, IMG submission 89579) | Deep subsurface microbial communities from Kolumbo volcano to uncover new lineages of life (NeLLi) - 2SBTROV14_V59a metaG | ecosystem: Environmental > Aquatic > Marine > Volcanic | place: Kolumbo...
GGGTATGTATGCTTACCCCGGCACACCTTCCACGGAGATAATGGAATATATTCAAAGATCAAAAGTTGCTGTTGAAAGAAATATACACAGGCAATGGTCTGCCAATGAAAAAACTGCGATGGAAGCCTCTCTCGGAATGTCTTACGCCGGCAAAAGAGCAATGGTTTCTATGAAGCATGTTGGCTTAAACGTAGCGGCAGATGCATTTATTAACTCTGCAATTACGGGCGTTAATGGGGGAATTATCGTAACTGTTGCCGATGATCCTTCAATGCATTCATCCCAGAATGAACAGGATTCACGTTTTTATGGCAAATTTGCTCAAATTCCTATTCTCGAACCGGCAAACCAGCAGGAAGCTTACGATATGGCATACGAAGCTTTTGATCTTTCAGAAAAATTTAGAGTACCGGTATTAATAAGATTAACAACCCGTCTTTCACACTCAAGGTCCGGTGTACAAACAAAGGAGAGAAAAAAGGAAAAGGAAATCATTTATCCCGATGATCCGCTTCAGTTCGTTTTGCTTCCATTCAATGCAAGGAAAAGATACCATCTTTTATTAGAGAAGCAACCGGAATTTGAAAAAGCATCTGAAAATTCACCTTACAATATCTATTACGAAGGTAAAGATAAATCTATGGGAATTATCACTTCGGGAATTGCATATAATTACCTGATGGAAAATTTTCCAAATAACGATTGTCCCTATCCCGTTCTTAAAATCGGGCAGTATCCTTTACCTTACGAAAAATTGAAAAGGATCGACAGTGAATGTGATAAGCTTCTTTTACTTGAAGAAGGATATCCTTTTATAGAGGAACTGATGACAGGCATTCTTGATAAAGAAAAAAATGTAATCGGTAAACTCGATGGAACAATTCCACGCCAGGGCGAATTAACTCCAAATGTTGTTGCTTCAGTGTTGAATAAAGGAAACGGAAAGAGCTTTAACATTCCGGATGTTGTTGCTAACCGTCCACCGCAATTTTGTCCCGGTTGTGCTCATAAAGATGTGTACGATGCATTAAACGAAACGATGGTAGAATATGGATCACAAAAAGTTTTTTCCGATATTGGATGTTACACACTTGGAGCACTTCCACCATACAACGCCATTCACTCTTGCGTAGATATGGGCGCTTCCATTACGATGACAAAAGGTGCTGCTGATGCAGGTGTAAAGCACGCAGTTGCTGTTATAGGTGATTCAACATTTACACATTCGGGAATGACAGCACTTCTCGATTGCGTAAATGAAAATAGTCCCATTACTGTTATCATTGCTGATAATGCTGCTGTTGCGATGACAGGCGGGCAGCACTCTTCAGCTACAGGTCATCTCGAAAAAATATGCGAAGGTTTGGGTGTCAATCCTGATCATATAAGAGTGGTTACCCCTCTTAAAAAATACCACGAGGAAATTGTAAATGTACTGAAAGAAGAAATTAAATACGATGGTGTATCAGTTGTTATTCCACGCAGAACCTGTGTGGTAGTTGCGGCAAAAGAGCGCAAAGCTGAAAGAGCAAAAAAAGAAAAAGTAAAATCTGTTTAACAATAAATATTTAAATTATGAAAACTGATATTGTTTTAGGCGGTGTCGGAGGACAGGGAATATTATCAATTGCCGCAACCATTGCTATGGCTGCGCTGGAAAATGATCTGCAGATAAAGCAGTCTGAAGTTCACGGAATGAGTCAGCGCGGCGGCGCCGTTCAGTCCCATTTGCGTATTTCGGATAAACCGATTTCTTCAGATTTAATTCCTGTTGGCGAGGCAGACTTAATCATTTCCGTTGAGCCGATGGAAGGATTAAGATATCTTCCATATTTAACTCGTGACGGATGGTTTGTAACAAATACAAAACCGTTCATAAATATTGATGATTATCCTAACCAGGATGATTTGATGAAATCTATAAATGAAATTAAAAATCACGTTGCACTTAATGCAGATAAATTAGCTAAAGAGCTTAAGGCACCTAAGTCTTCAAACATTGTAATGTTAGGTGCCGCTTCTCCTTTTATAAATATTCCTTTCGAAAGTTTTGAAGTAGGATTGAGAAAAATATTTGGCAGAAAGGGTGAAGAAGTTGTGCGAATGAATATTACAGCGTTGAAAGCAGGCCGTGAATTTGCTGAGAAATCTATTAAAACGATTTCAAATTAAAATCTAAATAATCTTAATTGAATTCAATCTGAGAACAGTTTATTTAGAACAGAGCGCTTCTACTTCTTTAATTGTTTTAGGAATCGGTTTTCCAAAAATCTTGTAGCCGTCTTCTGTCACGAGAATATTATCTTCAATTCTTATTCCGCCGAAATCCTTATACTCTTCAACCATATCGTAAGTAATTTATAAATTCGGTAAATTTATTTTCTGATTTCCACTGATCGATTAATGCCGGGATAAAATAAATTCCCGGTTCAACTGTAAAAACAAATCCCGGCTGAAGTTTTTTTGCAAGACGCAAATAAGCAAGCCCAAACTGATCGCTGCGTGAAACATCTTCATAGTAACCGACAAAATCTTCGCCAAGTCCTTCCATATCGTGCACATCCAATCCCATCATGCGACCTAATCCGTTCGGAAAAAACAATGCTTCCTTCCTGAATTATATTATCATGGTGAGGATTATGCAATGTCTGACCGTTTATCGAAACAATCGGTATGAAGGAAAGACCTGCACCAAGCAAAAGAGCAATTCATTCAATCATTCCAGAATTCTCCAGTTCAAAATCCAAGAGCCATTTCTTTCTACTTAGTCCTCCGCCGTATCCGGTTAAACTTCCGTCACTGCCAATAACCCTGTGACAGGGAATTATTATTGCAATCCTGTTTTGACCATTAGCATTGGCAACTGCCCGAACTGCTTTTGGATTATTTAATTTCTTTGCCTGCTCTAAATATGAAAGAGTCTTTCCATAAGGAATATCTAGTAACTTTTTCCACACAACCTGCTGAAACTCCGTACCGGGTGTATGTAGTTTAATTGAAAACATCTTTCTTTTTCCTTCAAAATATGAATTTATCTCTTTTTGTGCTTGATCCAGGTATTTGTTTTTCCCAGGGAGAATAACCGCATTCAGTCGTTTACGAAGATCTTTAAATTCTGTTTCCAACATTCTTCTGTCAGTAAATTCCAGTAAACACAATCCTTTATCAGTTGCACTTGCATACATTGGACCTAATTTTGTAGAAAATCGAGCGATATTAATTACATTTTTATTTTTAATGTTCCTAGGGGAATCACCAAAAATATTTCGTATACCATCATTAAATCCACTCATCGAATTATATCCTATATCAAAGGCCGTATCGGTAACGGAATCACCCCTTTTAATTTGTGAATAAGCTTGATTTATTCTCAGCATTCTTTGATAAGAATGGAAAGTCATATTATGATTTTTTTTAAACCATCTCCTTATTTGGCTTGGCTCAATTCCTTTTTGGCGAAGATTGTAATCTTTTATTTTTAAATAAGGATTTTCCAGTAATTCTTTAATTATTCTTTTTATATATTCGGGGGTTTCCCCTTCCTTTTCCATTGACTTGCATATTTTACAGGGTCTGAAACCGTTTTTTATTGCTTCTGTAGCTGTATTATAAAAAATAACATTTTCAGGTTTTGGCTTTTTTGCTCTACATGATGGTCTGCAAAATATACCAGTTGATTTTACAGCTGTAACAAATAGACCTTCATAAAAAGAATCTTTCGTTCCAATAACATTATATTTTTCTTCAAAACTTATTCTTTTCATTACACTTCGTTTTATTAAAATTAAACTTATTGAAAATATAATTTTTCCGTTCTTTTACTGCTACCGAAATATTAACAAGTATTTTTTAATAGCTGATCACTTAAAGCTGACTACTTTATGCTGATATCTATTTCCTCTGCTTCATTATCTGTTTCAATTCCTTATCATTTACTTTTAATTGACCTACTTTAATTAATCTTGGGGTTAAAATTGCCCAGTTATTATTTGCTTTAAATACTTCTTTAAAAATCGGTAATGCTTCTTTTAACCTTCCTATGTTAGTTAGTGTTACAGCGTGCCAGTATTTCATTTCCTCGTTATTTGGGAACATACTTTCAGCCGTTGAATATTCCTTCATTGCCAGTGTCATTTTCCCGTGCTCAACTGCCAGATCTCCGGCGTTCATATGGTCATAAGCTCTGTGCACTTTTAATAATCTTTTTAACTCTTTAATAGGGCTGGGGCTGTCTTCCACTCTTAAATCAATAAGCCTGTCTTCCCAAACTTTGCCTGTTGATTTTCCTTTTACAACAAGCAAAGCGGCAGATTGTTTGCCTCTAATATCACCGCCCACACTTTGAGCTGCTTCTAAAGCAGCTACCATTCTTTCAGCAAGAGGTCCTTTCGTTACTCTAAATGCTTTTGCCATTGCCGGCCATACTTTATCATTTGCCATAAGATTTGCCTGCACCGCAAAATTTTTTCCTATAATTCCACCTGCAGCGGGGATACATTTTGCCCCTGTATAATTTGCAGGCTTATGAGTTCTGTCTAAAATAGCTAATTGACGTACATCCCTTCCTTTGTCATTAGTAATTAACATTTTTACTGCTTGTTCGGGAGTTAATCCGTTCTTTAAAAGTGCCAATCCTTGTGGTCCAAAAGCAGGATTAACAAACGACTGCGTTGCAACAACACCGACCCCTGCTTCTCCCCAGGTAACAATGCTTCCGACTGAAAACCAATGGGATTGAACAGCCACGCCCATCTCTCCCGTTTTAGTATCTCTTGCAACTATTGAAAATGTGTGTGCAAAAGGTTTTTCTTTACTAAAGAAATTTTGTGCCTTTGCATCTGTTAAAATTATGCACATACATATTAAAAAAAATAATAGGGTTTTAAATTTCATTTTAAGCTCCTTAATTTTTAGTTCTCAAAATCAATTTTGTTATGAGTTCCGTCGCAGAAGGGTTTGTTTTGTGATGCTCCGCATCTACAAAGAGCTGCTTTATCTTTTGTTTCTAAGATATTTCCATCGTGGTCTGTAATATTAAAATTTCCTTTAACAATCAACGGTCCTTGTGATAACACATTAATGTGTGTGATTTTTGCTTTATTGTTTTGAGATGTTTCCGAATCACCAAGTATTTTTAAAGCACCCGAAGGACAATTTATAACAGCGTCTTGTAACGATTGCCGGGTTGCATTGTCTAAATTCACCCAGGGTTTGTTATCAATATTAAATATTTCAGGATGTTCGTTAACGCAATTTGCAGCGTGTATACAAATATTCTGATCGTAACTAATTCCCAAATCATCTTTTTGATATTTCTGAATTTCTTTACTCATAAAGTTGCACTCCTAATTTTATATTGAATTTAATACTGAATTAAAAGTAGGTTATTATTTAAAATATTTCAATTGAAAAATAAATTATTATTTGTCTTCTTTAATTTTATGAATTATGTTAATTTATATATAATATTATTTTTAAAATATGGCTGAGAACAAACTAAAATACGACACAACAATAAAGTTTTTTATTTCTATTATCGGGTTGGTATTTATTGTTTTTATTTTAAAAGAACTTAGCCATATTATCATTCCTTTTGTAGTGGCTTACTTTCTTTTCTTTTTATATTCACCTATAAGTAATTTTTGCGAAAAGAAAAAATTCCCTGCTTATCTAACTGTTATATTAGAAGTAGTGTTAACAATAATTATTGCTTGGATTATTTCCTCTTTGTTAATAGGTTCGGCAATTCAGTTTGGAAACGAAATACCTGGTTATATAAATAAGTTAAATGCTCTCGTTCAAAATACCGCTTTGTCATTTGGATTAAACGATCCCTTCTTTAAAGAATTTTCACTTCAAAAAATATTAAGCAATATTGATTACAAGCTTCTTGCAGGCGGTGTTTTTACGTCTACTTTTTCTATTGCTGGTAACGTGCTTATTGTTTTATTCTTTTTTGTTTTTGTTTTTACCGGACACAAAACAATTTACGCTGCATTTCAGAAAAGATTCGTAAATAAAAAAGTTGAACCTAAACTAAATAAATTGAAAACAAAATATAATAGCAAAATCAATAACTCTAACTCTGACTTTACTCAATGGATGAGTGATAAGTATAACATTGAAAGAAACGAACAGGAAGAAAAACTTTCAAACACATTCAAAGCAATAACCGAACAAATACAAAGATATCTTATTTCCAAAATGACAATAAACTTAGCTGCGGGAATTGTTGTAACAATTATTCTATCTCTATTTGGGGTTGATTTCTCTATTATTTGGGGATTGTTTGTTTTTCTCTTCAATTTTATTCCTGCGCTCGGTTCAACAATTGCCTTGCTGCTTCCCACGTTGATGACTCTTGTTCAATTTGAGTCGTTTGGGTTTGCACTTTTGATAGCGGTAATTTTGTCAGGGGTACAAACTTTGTTTTTCAATGTAATTGAGCCGAATGTGTTAGGAAAAAAACTAAATTTAAATCCTCTCGTAATTTTACTATCCGTGCTTGCATGGGGTTATGTTTGGGGAATTGTCGGAATGCTGCTCTCGGTTCCACTTACTGCTATTATAAATATTATACTTTCCAATTCCGCATCAAAAGACCTGAAATTCATAAGCGATTTGATGAGTCAAAAGTAATTTACATCTGATGCGTTTTTTTAAGGTGAGCTTTTAAATAATCGAATAATTCTTTACCAACGGACACTTCGTCAAATATTTCTGATATATTATCCAATAATATTTTTTTAAAATCCTGTTCTCTTGGCAATATTAGTGTTCCTGTAAAGTCAATCACCGCAGGACTTATCATAATTTTTTCTATCCCTTTTTTATAATAACATTCCGGTCTGTGTTTCTTTCGTAAAAAAATGTAAAGCTCCCAGCCGTAACTTTCATCATAGTTAGCAAGTATATTCATCATCGGTTCTTTTCCATTCCCAAACACCTTTTGTAATGAAGAATATAAATTAGCAAACAACGTATTTATAAAATACATATCTTTCGATTTTATAAGCACGAATTTTCTTAAACCGTCATTAATGCAGTAGGCTTCTTTCTTTCTTCCGTCAATAATTTTTTCTCCGTATTTTTTTATTAGGCTTTCTGAATCATTTAATATTTTTAGAAAATTTTTATTTACAGCTTGAAAGTGCAGATGGTCCGGAGCTGAAGCACCGCATTCAGGTCCGTTGTATAAAACCGAATAATATTTACTCAGGCTTTTGCTTAAATTTAACAAGCTGTTAAATGACCCTTTTATCCTTTGTGGTAAATGTTTAGGAAACGAGACTGTAAAATGCTCATAAAATATTGGGTACGGATTACAAAGAATTAAATATTCATCTTTATAATTTATTCCTTTTTGTTCTTTGGGAAGGTTTCTTAAACATAAAAAACATTCTCTTTTTTCAATTCCTTCTTTTGAAACATCAGCTTTGGTTGATTTGATTCTACCGGGATTAAACTGCGCATCAATATTGAATCCATCAAATTGAAATGTTTTTGTTTTAATATCTTGAAGCAAAGAGTAATTTTTTTCAAGAAGCTGATAATCAAGTTTTTGATTTCTTAAAAGGATTACCAAAGCATCCGAATAATTATTTTCCTTTAGTATCTTATCAACATTCTCATCCTGAAAGACTTTATCCGAAAAAATATTTTGAACGTTTTTATTCATTTATATTTTTATTGAGTTCAATTCTTTTTTTTATTTCTTCTGTTCTTAATTGGTCTTTATAAAAGTCATATTTGTTCTTTTTATTAACTGATAATTCCGCATCCGAGTTTCCTTCCCACCTTCTGCAAAGATAAACCGGTTCATAAATTCTGGCAACTTTATATTTTCTTGATATTGTTAAACACCCTGCATAATCTTCTCCGTAACTGACATTTGGAAATTGGTTTTCTCTCAACAATGGAGTATAAAAAGCGCGGGGCGCCCCGAAACCGTTTACACGCAAAGCATTGTTGTGTCCGTTTTTTTTTGTCCATTCTTTGTGCGAGATAATTCCCGGTGGTATTTCATTCAAATTAAAATCAGTTAATTGATATGAGCCTATAACCACACCACATTTTTCCTTATAAAATTTATTTATAATTTTTTGTAAAGTGTTTTCATCAATGTACAAATCATCGCTATCTAATTGAACTGAAAACTTCCCACACATTTTATTGTCAACAGCTAGATTCCAGCATCCTCCAATATTTAAATCAGTGCGGGTAGGAATGTAGTGAATTAATTTATTATTATTTTTTGATATTTCATTTAATATTTCTGACGTACCGTCTTCTGAGTGATTATCAACTACAATAACATTAAATTCTTTATCAAACTTTTGATTTAATGCAGAGTAAACGGCATCTTTGATTGTGTTTGCCCTGTTTTTAACAGGAATAATAACAGATGCTTCAAAAGTAAAATCAGAATATTTAACATCTTCAAATTTAGGCTGAAGAAATGCACCGATACTTTTCAGAAACTCTGTGAAAACACTTTCAGCTTCTTTTTGTTTTTTAATATTTTTGTTTTCTAAATAGCTGAAATGTTTTTCCTCATTTGTTCGGTTATCTTTTTTTTCAAAAGAATAAAGGTATTGCGGAATTCTTACAATCTGTTTTTCTTTAGAAACGGCTAAACGTAATGCGTACAAACCGTTCCAATTATAATTTTTATTTATTGAATTTAATTTCGCTTCAAAATATTTTTTATTGAAAAACATAACAGGTCCGAAATTAAAATCATCCCTCACACTTCCAAACTGATATTCTATAACAGGGTTTTTAATTAATTGATCATTTTCATATTTATAGTAATTCGAGTAAACAATTCCTGCAACCGATTGCTTAGCGTTTTCTAAAAATTTATACAAAGCTTGTTCTTCAAAATTGACCACCCCTTCCTTTCTTATTATCAACAAGTACTCTGAATCAATATTGTTCAACATCTTTTTTAAGGAAGAAATACTGAAGAACGAATCAATTAATATTGAGTTATTATTTTGGTATTGGTTCTTTTCATCAGTAATAAAATAGAGCTGTTTAATGGTTTGCTGATTAGAAAAATTTTTTAAGTTGCTTTGATTTGTTTTATTGTCAGAAAAAGGAACAAACACTGTGATTAAATTTTTCATTTTATAAATGAGCCTGCTCTAAAAAGTTATATCCGATAATAATATTATTTTATTATAGCCCAAAACCAAAACTTAAGTTTTCCTAATTAACTTTTTTAGATTCGGCTCATAAATTTATTTTTACTCCGCCCCAAAGTTCGCTTCCGCTTTCGGGTAATCCCCATTGAGAAAAATATAGTTTGTCAAATAAATTATTTACTCTTGTATAAATCTCTACATTATGTTTTTTATTAATCAAAAAATTATATGCAAACCTTATGTTGGTTATCAGGTAATCCGGTAACCGTTGGAAAAAAAGATTTCCTTCCTTTAAACCGAATTGAATGCCGGTATAAATAAACTCAAAATTTGCCTGAACATTTCCAAATGGAAAATAAGAAATATCCAAAGATGAAATAATCTGAGGTTTATATTCCAAAGTATCGACAAATTCACCAACTAAATTTTTTGCCTTTGAATTCAAAAAAGTAAAGTTTAACGAAGCTTTCAGTTTTTTACTAAATTTATATCTTGTAATAGTTTCAATCCCGTATGTTCTTATTTGGTCTTTATTAATTCTTTTAAATTGCCTACCGGGTAAAGTTGTTCTTACAATGCCGTTTGTTAGATTAGTATAAAACAAAGATATGTCGGCATCTCCTTTATCAAATTGAAAACGGAAACCACCTTCGGTAGTAACAGCAGATTCTGCTTTTAAATTTGGGTTGGGAACAAACCTGCCTAAGGCACCGGAGAAAGTTTCTCTTAAAGTAGGAAACCTTGTCTTTCTTCCGAATGAAAAATTTGCTGATTGTTTTTTATTAAAAGAATGAACAACCCCTAAATTTATTCCGTAATCAGTTATTGCATCCTTTGACAGCTTATTACCTGTTCTCGGTGTTGCAGAAATATCGTAAGCCGCTCCGATAACAAAAGTTGTTTTATCCAGGAAATATTCCAATTCACTATTACTGCTTAAAACATTTTGCCTATAAATATTTTCTTTATAATTTTGACTTAAAATGTTTTCATTATGTGTGGTTGTGTAACCGCTTAACGATAATTTAAGCATAGCATTATCGGTTATTAAAGACGAATAAACAATACTTCCGTTATATGTTACGTCTTTCCCTTTTTCAATATCATCTATAGTTGTGTAACTTATATCCTTAAATTGATTTATCTGTGATTTGAGAGATGTCCCAGAAAAAGAAAAAATTATTTTTGACGTTACATCCTTTGTCGGATAAATTTCACCATTAAAGTTCAGCACAAACCTTTGCCACAATGGATATTGCCAAAATCTGGGTTTAACTACATTTTCTTCAGGCGGTACACCTTTTTCAGCATCGTTGTATGAAAGAGTTAAATTTAATTTCAACTTCGGGTTTTTGTAGTAACCGATTTTCCCAAAAATGTTTAAAGATTTGCTGTAACTGTTTGACCTAATCCTGGAAGTGCTTTTGTAAGAACCGGGTAAAGAAAACCCATCCCTTCTACTGTACTGAACGGCTGTCAAAAATGAAAAAGGGTTTATCTTTCCCAAATAAAATCCGGTGTAACTTTGGCTGTTATTTTCTCCGACTTTAAAAGCGAACTTTCCCGAAGCAGGTTTATCCTGCAGTGATAGTGAATTTATTTCAACTACACCCGAAATTGAATTGGCTCCATAAGTTACCGACGGAATACCTTTTGTAATATTTATAGATTCAATTACATCAGTTGGAATTAGACTGAGATCAATTCTGTTATCCCAGGGTATATTAAGCGGAACACCGTCAAACAACAGGGTTATTTGTCTTTCGCCTCCACCTCTTATGTAATAAAGGGTTTCTCCTCTTGAATTGGTTTGTACTTTTACAGAAGGAATTAGTCTTCCGACATCGCTTAAATTTAATGCATCGGCTTCTTGTAATTCCTTAGCATCAATATCAATTATAATTTTTGTTTTTAATTCTTTATCGGCTTCAATTGAAATTTCATTGAGATTATAAGTTTTAAGTGAGTCTTTTTTTTGTCCACTTAAACTATTGGAAAGAGAAAACAAAAGAACTATTATTAAAAGAATAAAATTTTTATGTTTTTTCAGATGTTTAAGCATAGTTGTTATATAATTCAATTACTTTATCAATTTGTGTTTCCAGATTAAAATTATCTATTACTCTTTCTCTGCCTTTTTCACCGAATGATTTTCTTTTATTTTTTAAGTTTATAAACAGTTCAATTTTTTCTATCAAGCTGTCTACATTTTTATTTTCAAATAAAAAGGAAGTTTCACCATTAATGGCGATATCAAGTACACCGTCTGAATTTGAACAAACAGTTGGTAGCCCCATTGCCATTGCCTCTGCAAGTGCTAAACCGAATGCTTCCGCGTGTGAGGGAAAAACAAAAATGTCCATTGCTGAAAGTGTTTCTCTAACATCGCTTAGATAACCGGTGAAAATTATATTTTTAATGTTATTTCCTTCGGCTGTTTTTTTTATTTTCTTAGCATATTCATCTTCTCCGCGGCTTGCTTCTCCAATTACAATAAATTTTAGGTTGTCGTGTTTTTTATTCAACTTGTTTGCCGCCGATAAAAATTCTTCGTGTCCCTTGCCGGGACTAAATCTGCCCATCATTCCTATTAAAATTTCACTTTTCTTTATTCCCCATTTTCGTCTTCCGTTAACTTTAAAATCTTTGGAGGGAAAATAATATTTAACATCAATTCCGTTATGAAGCAGCGTAACTTTGCTTTCATCCAAAGGACAGGTTTCTAATAGATTATATTTAATAACATTACTTATTGCAAACACTTTATCAACACGTTTGTAAATATTACGGTGTAAAATATCTTTTTTCGTGATAAAAGAGCCGACGTGTTTTGTTAAAAAAAGGGGAATATTTCTACCACTTAATTTTAATGCCGGAACTAAAAGCCATAAATCTTTTGATGCGTGTGTGTGTACTATATCAAACTGTGCTTCTTTAAGTATACCGGATACTTTTACTATATTTAAAGGAAGTTGAACTTCGTTTGAATTGATTGCATGAATAATTATCCCCAAATTATTTGTTTCTGTATGTATTCTTGATTCCGCAGTGCAAAGCAAAGTTATTTCTAATCCTCTTTCAAGTAATTTTTTAATTGAAGTAACGGTAATCATTTCCATACCGCCCCAACTTTTTGATAGACAGGAATAAAGGATTTTCATATCAATTATTTTTTAATCTCTTATTTAACAGAAATCACACAATAAATTTTTTAATATATTTTTTTTAATATTGCTTTGCTAAAATAATGGGAAAGAATTTCATCAAATTTATAACCTTCGGCAGACATAACTGCTGCTCCAATTTGACAAAGCCCTACTCCGTGTCCCCAGCCTGCACCATAAAAAATAAATTTTTGCGGTATGCCATCTTTAATATTTTCTTTTTTTATAACTATTGCCGCACTGTACAAATGTGTATGTGATAATATTCTTCTTATCTCAAGTTCTTTACCGACAATAAGTGTCTTTTTTGAACCGATAATTTTCAGTCTAATTAATCTTGAAGAAGCACCTCTTTTTACAGGTATTAAATCAATGATATTACCAAAGTTGGTACCTGTTTTTTCATTAATTATCTTTGCCAATTCTTTTTGTGAATATTTAACTTTCCATCTATAGAAATCATTTGTCTTTTGATCATAATTAACCAGAATATTAGACAATTTAGTTTTATCTGTAGTATTGCAAAAAGCAGTCGGAGAGTTTAATATCCATTTTTCAGCACATTTTTCATCAGAAAAATTCAAACTGTAATTTTCAGGTTCATATTTATAATCTATAACAGAAGTTAAATATTCTATTTTTTCAGGTTCCCAAACATTTTCAAATGATTCCGATACTCCACCACAACATTTTGAATAACGAGTATCACAAATTGAATCTTTATATGTAAGCACCAAGCCCTTGGTTTCATTTACAGCTCTTAAAGCCATACCAGTTGATAGTTTGGTTATGCCGTGATATCTTTGACAGTGGTCAGTAGAACAAACATCATAAAGTACATGTTCCTGCCGTTTTATCCATGTTATATGTTCAGTGTTTTTTTGCTTTTCTAATTTAGGTTCTATTTTTTTCTTTTTTAATTCTCCTGTATTTATGTGCGAAAGTATCCAGCTTCTTGAAACAACTGCATGAGCTTTTAAAACTTGAATTGTAGACTTATCGCTCATCTCCGATGATATCACGCTACGTAAATAATCTTCAATATTAATGAGATTAATAACTACAATTTTGTCTTCCCATTTTTTTAATAGCAACGAACCCCTGAACCTTTCGTTTTCTTTATTTTCCCAATGAAAATTTTGACCTATTTTTACTTCCCTGAAAAGGAAATAATCTATTCTCTCGTTTAATGGATTGAATTGAATTTCTTCAGAAATTTCTAGCGTTTTTTGTTCAAATTTGCAAATAATTTTATCGTCTTTAAACTCGGCATTAATTACTCCATTAAAAGTTTGATTAAAACCGTATGCGGAATAATTCCCGTAAAGTCCAAATTCTATTTTATTATCCGATAAGATTCCTACCTTTACAATAGGAGGTTTATTTAATGTATTCATATAACGATAATTGCTGATTTAATTAATGCTTAAATCAAATATAAATAATAAGAAAATGAAATTTAAGAATGTTAAAAATAGTAAGTTGATAAATAATAAACTCTATATAAAATAGAATAAAGGAATTTCTCATAAAAAAATCATATTTTTAAAAATTGATTTTTTTAAATCTTAAAGAAATATATAGTAATAATAAAAAAGTGTATTAAAGGAGTTAATTTTATGGCACATAAAAATGTTTTGATAATGGGTGCTGCCGGTAGGGATTTTCACAACTTCAATGTTTTTTACAGAGACAATAAGGAATATAACGTGGTTGCATTTACGGCTACTCAAATTCCTAATATTGAAGGAAGAACTTATCCGAAACAGCTTGCAGGTAAACTTTATCCTAAAGGAATTAAAATTTATGAAGAAAAAGACCTTGAAAAATTAATAAAAAAACTAAAAGTTAATGAAGTTGTGTTTTCATATTCTGATGTTCCCTTTGAATATGTAATGACAAAAGCATCTATTGTTAACGCCATGGGTGTATCTTTCAGATTACTTGGGGCTGATGAAACTCAGGTAAAAAGCACCAAACCGGTTATTTCTGTTCTTGCTGTAAGAACAGGTTGCGGTAAATCGCAAACTTCCAGAAAAATTGTTGAAGTACTTACGGCTGCAGGCAAAAAAGTAGTCGCTATTCGTCATCCCATGCCTTATGGCGATCTTGTAAAACAAAAAGTTCAGCGCTTTGCAAAATATTCTGATCTTATAAAACACAAATGTACAATTGAAGAAATTGAAGAATATGAACCGCATATTGCAAGAGGCGGAGTTATTTATGCCGGCGTAGATTACGAAGCAATATTAAGAGAAGCTGAAAAAGAAGCTGATATTATTTTATGGGACGGCGGAAACAACGATTTTTCATTCTATAAATCAGATGTTACTTTTACAGTTGTTGATCCCCACAGACCGGGACACGAAATGTATTATTATCCCGGTAATACTTCACTAAGAATGGCAGATGCAGCAATTATAAATAAAATAGATTCTGCAGATTCTGAAGATATTTTGGAAGTAATTGACAACATAAGAGAAGTAAATCCAAATGCAACTATAATTGAAGGAGCTTCACCTGTAATGGTTAAAAAACCAAATTTAGTAAGAGGTAAAAAAGTACTTGTTGTTGAAGACGGACCAACTTTAACTCACGGTGGGATGAAATATGGAGCGGGTACTGTTGCTGCTGAAAAATTGGGTGCAAAGGAAATAGTAGACCCACGTCCATACACAGTAAAATCAATTACGGCTACATATAAAAAATATCCTGAAATTGGAATACTTTTACCTGCTATGGGATATGGTAAAGCCCAAATGAAAGACCTTGAAACAACCATAAACAAAACCAAATGTGATTCGGTTGTTATTGGTACGCCTATTGATCTTGGCAGATATATTAAAATTAACAAACCTCATACAAGAGTTAAATACGACTTACAGGAAATAGGGCCAATAACTGTAGAAACTGTTTTGAAAGAAAAAGGGATTATTTAACCTATAAAGAAATTCTTTTTAAAAAGAGTTATTACAAATGTAATAACTCTTTTTTTATTGAATATCAAAGGATATTAATTTAGTTTGTTTAGTCCTTATTTTGAAATTAAAACTTGTAAAGTGTGAACAACTATTCTAAAATTTTAACCTATTTAACTTCTTTCTTTGTATTTATTTTATTGTTGTGGTTTATAGGATTTGTAAATTCAAGTTTGCTTGAATTATTATGCTATTATTGTCTTGCGCTTGGTATAAGCATGGTTTTTATTTCATTCGGAAATGAAAAGAAAGCTGTTTTATTTACCGGAACAGTAATTTTTTTGCTTGGATTGACCTTTTTTATTTTAACAAATTTTGATTTCTTTCAACCCACTAATTTAATTTTACCTTCTTTTTTATTTATTCTTGGAACGAGTTTCTTTGTTCTTTTTATGGATAAGTTTTCAAACAAGAAAAATCTTGTCTTATCAATAACGTTTTGGCTTATAGGATTTGTTTTTGTCTTGTTATCGGGAAATTTTAACCTGTATACTTTCTTTACGACAATAAAAGATGTTGCTTTCAGTTTCTGGTCTATTATAATACTTGTTATAGGTGCTTTCCTATTACTGAATAATTATACTAAAAATAAAGATTAAAGCTTACCTTTCAGGTAAATTAATTTCCCTGGTCTTTCTGCCCCAAGTTTAGTTTCTTTTGTAACTAAAAATCTAATTGTCCGTTTTCCTGATAATTGTGGTAACTTGAAAGGATGATATTCCGGTATTTTTTTAGGAATAAAAACACCAAGTGAAAAATAACTTCTTGAAACATTTACCCAAAGCTGGTAGGACATGCTTTTTTCTAATCGGGGCATATTAAACATTTGAAAAAAACTTTTGTTTTTATCAAAGCTTATTATAAGCCTTCCGTAGCTTTTACTGCCTCGTTTTGTTGGAATTAAATTTACTAATTGTACATTTTTAGTAGTTAATATTTCCTGCAACTCTTTATTTTTTTTGAAAGAAGAAGTTAGACTGCTAACCTGGTATGTTAATTTATTAACATTTTGTTGTAGTTGTTTAATCTTAGAATTATTTGAAAGATATAACCATATAACCCCTACTATAATTAATAGGAATAATAGAAATATTACAGGAGAATAGTTTTTGGTTTTTGTCTCTGTGTACTTTTTCCTTTCCCGATAAGGAATATAAGTAGGTCTTGTGGGTTTACCTTCTTTAATCACTTTTTCTTTTTTTTCTGCTGGTTTTTCTTCTTCCAATTTTATTCCGTCATCAGGTAAAATAACTTTGTCTTTTTCCTGTTTCTCTTTTGTTTTAAGTTTTTCTTTGAGAACAGGGATTTCTCCCTCAATAGTTTTCTTTTTCTTCTCTAAAAATGATTTAAAATCTCTTCCGTTTATCTGAGTTGCCTGTGATGGCTTGAAAATTTCTTTTGTTTTTCGTTCATGTGTGACAGCCTCAAATTCTTCATTGTCAACTTTAGTATTTTCTTTTGTTGCTCCTTTTTGTATTGTTGTTTTAATTTCTTCAATAGTTGTAGATTTTGTTTTGGAAGCTTCTATATCTTTAAAAGTACCTTGTTTATTGGTTTCATTTTCTATTGTTTCTGATACAATATTTTTTTTCTTCGCTTTTATTTCATCCTTAAATGAATAAAGCTTTTGAGCCACCCTTGCTTTAACATCTGCCTCAGGGTTTTCAATTGTTAAAATTGATGGAAGCAATGCGGCAAGATTTTGGTATTCTCCAAATTCAGTCCAATTAAAGTTTGGGTCTTTATTTTGTTTATCTAAAAATTCTGATTGTTCATCAAGTTCCAAGCATCCGAATGCAAAGGCATAAATTAATTCCTGATAATCATTTTCAATCGTCATTCTTTACCTTCACTTAAAAGATTTTCTCTTAAATTATTTGA
>Ga0114931_10004624_pt1 | contig 17164 bp, 17 predicted proteins | sample 2SBtaG_FD_89579 | JGI IMG/M metagenome (GOLD analysis project Ga0114931, IMG submission 89579) | Deep subsurface microbial communities from Kolumbo volcano to uncover new lineages of life (NeLLi) - 2SBTROV14_V59a metaG | ecosystem: Environmental > Aquatic > Marine > Volcanic | place: Kolumbo...
CGGCAGCGCAGCTTCCCGCGGTGGTCATGATGGCGGAGCGCCGACCCCAGCAGTGCGAGCTTGGCCTGAGGTTGCACAAGTACTTGGTCTTGACAGGGCTCGCCGAACCGGGGTACCTTGACGTAGAATCGTCCGATGAGCCTATTGGCAATTCTGCATTCCGCGGCCGCGCAGCGCGCGGTACCAACACGGCCTTGGGCGTTTCCGTCGCTGTTCGCAGGAGAAGGCCGATGAGACATTTAACTCTGGGTCTCGCAGCAGTTGCTTTCGTCGCTGGAAGCCTGGCTACGCTCGCTGAGGAATCACCGCCGCGCGACTTGCGCTTGCACGGCGACCATTGGAGCGCCTGGGAGTCTCCGGACCTCCCCCCTGATCAAGAGGTCCACCGGATCGAGCCCGGCGATACGCTGTGGGATCTGGCTGGCCGCTTCTATGGCGATCCGCACCTGTGGCCCCAACTGTGGGAGCGCAACACCTACATTCTCGACGCGCATTGGATCTACCCGGGCGACAACCTGGTAATGCCGGGTGTGGCGGTCGAAGACCAGCTTGGAGACGCCGGCGGCGGCTTGGCCCAGCCGCCGCTCGATTCCGAGGAGGCGCTCGTAGCGTTGGAGCCTACAGAGGGTGACGGCGCGGAGGATGAGGGTGCCAAAAAGGAGCTCGGTCGCGGACGTGCAGCCATGGCCGGCAGCTCCGGTCCGGTTCCCCTCGGCCATGAGTCGGACATCTACTGCTCGGGCTACATCGGCGCGCCCGACGAGTCCTTTGCACTGTCGGTGACCGGCTCGGAGTACGATTACCTGAATCCAAGCCTTGTTCCCGGCAAATTAAGCAATATCGAGGGTGTTTTCGGCAAGGCCGAAACAGCCAAGTACGAGCTCTCCGTGGGCGATGTGGTCTACCTCGATGGTGGTCGCGGCGACGGTGTCGCTCCGGGCGCGCTGTACACCGCGATCGAGGCGGAAGGCGTCGTCCGCCATCCCCGCGACGGTGGCGTGCTCGGCCGGTACTTCCGCTACCTGGGGCGCATTCGGGTGCTCTCGGCACAGGCGAGTACCGCCATCGGCGAGGTGATCTTCTCCTGCGACGGGATCACGGTCGGGGCCAAGCTCAAGCGCTTCGAACCCGAGCCGATCCCTTTGCGACGGCTGACTGCCATGCGGCCGATCAACTTCCCGGCGTCGGACGAGAAACTCATTGCCGGACCCCGGATCGTCTACAGCCACGAAGAGCTGGTGGCGCTCGGCGTGGGCCACCTGGTCTTTATCGACCAGGGGGCGGACGATAATGTCGCTCCTGGGGACATTTTCACGGTGTATCGCCGGACCGAGCCGGGAATTCCGCCGATCGTCCTGGGTGAAGTTGGTGTACTCTCTGTGGGTCAGACGACAGCGTTGGCTCGCATTCTCGCGTCCCGCTACACGGTTTACCTCGGCGACGCGCTGCTGCCAAAATAGACCGACGCGTACGTGGTGGGGATCGCGTAGACGGATTGGGGGGTGTGCGGTATGGCGACGAAGAATCTGAAAGGGCAGTTGGGCCAGATCGTCGATGAGCTGGTCGAGCAGGGTCTTACGCTCGAACAGGCACGCCGCGAGTTCGAGAAGCAGTTCATCGTCGCGTCGATCCGGTCCAACGACGGCAATCTCTGCCGCTCAGCGCGCTCGTTGGGGGTTCACCGCAACACCCTTCGCAACAAGGTCAGCAACCTCGGAATCGAGCTTCAGGATCGCAGCGCACGGGCGGCTGCACGGCGGCGCCTGCAGCGCGGCAGTGGCATCCTGCGCCCCGGCGCGCGCCGCTGAGCGCATCTCGCAGCCAGCACGCCGGGCCAGAATGGCGCCGGCCTGAACCGTTTTGACACAGCGGTCGATCGCGGCGAGGGCCTGCATCGACAACCCTGAAAAAGAAGAAAGAAGGCCACCGGCCTGCATTTCGCGCAGATTCCCTGACTTCTGGCATCGACCTTGCACCCCAAAAGACCCGGGGAAGGCTTTGTCTTCCCCACGGCTGCGGGCCGCAGCGGCATGAAGCTGCAACGGCCACGGACCACGGACGACACCATGAACAAACACACGCGCACGCTCGCGCTCGCGCTAGCGAACACGCTGTTTTTTTCGCTTTTTGCCGCCTCGACGCCGAGCACAGACCTCACATTCGAGCCCATGGCCGCGGACCCTCAGGAACTCACGATCCTCGAAGAGCTCGCGGATTGGGTCGGCGATGGCGGAGAGGTGATCGAGGGCGCAACGCTCGGCGAGACCATCCGCAAGCATCGCGACAGTTTCGAGCTTTTTCGCTACTTCCACGCTGACAGTGATCGGCGAGACCAGGTTCTGACCATGCCCTACGGCGCCGAGATCGCTCGCGCGGCGGAGCGCTATGGCGTGGACAGCTTGCTGCTCGCGTCCGTGGTCGAGGCGGAATCGGGCTTCGACCCGGGCGCTATCTCACGCGTCGGCGCTGTGGGTCTGATGCAGGTGATGCCGGACACCGCCAAGCTGGCCCAGCGCCCCCGGCTCAAAGAGCCGAGGGTCAATCTCGAGATTGGCTCGCGCTACCTGGCCGATCTGCTCAAGCGCTACCAGGGCGACCTGGAGCTGACGCTCGCGGCCTACAACGCGGGGCCCGGCGCGGTCAGGAGATTTGGCGGTGTGCCGCCCTTTCGCGAGACCAGGCGCTATGTGGAAAAGGTGCTCGGCATTTACGTCGAGCACCACCGCGAGCGCTGGCAGCGAACAGAGGCGCGCGAGCTGATGGCACAGCTCTAGCCAGAGCAGTCCTCCGACAACGCCCAGATCAGGCTTGCTCGTCGCGCGGGGCTTTTACCGCGGGATCTTTCTTGCTCTCCGGATTCAGACCACGCCGGAAATTGCTGATGCCTTCACCCAGGCCACGGCCCAGTTGCGGCAGGCGCGAAGCGCCAAAGAGCACCACGACGATGAGGAAAATGACGATCAGCTCGGAGAAACCGAGATTGGGCATAAGCGACCTCCTGGCCGGAGCAACCAGCCACAGAGCCATTCTAGCAGGCACCGACAAGCGCCCGCCATCCTTTGCTTGCCTGGCTTCGGCGCTTTGTCAGCGCGCCGAGCGCTGACAAAGCCAGCGCCTGGCCAGCGCGCCCACGAGCGGTGCGGTCTCCGGGACTCGCGCCAGGCAGCCGAGCGCTCGTTCCAGGGTGGGCGCGATCAATGCCTGATGCCGGGCCGATCCCGCCGCACCGGCCCGCGCGAACGTACCGAGAGCCTTGAGGGTGCGCTGCGCCGCAGCGCGGTGGTACTCCTCGAGTGAGGGCGCGTCGGGACCGCCATCACACATCTCGTCGAGCAGGGCGATCTCGAGCGCAGGGTCGGGAAAGAGACTGTCGTTGAGCAAAGAGGCCAGGTCATAGGCTCTCGGTCCGAGGCGCAGATCTTGATGGTCGAGGACCCCGAGCTCCCCAGCCATCGGAATCAGGTTGCGGACCATGAAATCGCGGTGGCAAACAACCTGGGGGCCGGTGCCGAGAACCCCGCATAGATGCGCCAGCGCAGCGTGCAGCAAACGCCGTTCACGCGTGCTCCCGGCAAGCTGCCAAGGATCCAAGAATGCCACCCAAGTCTGTTCCAGCTCGCGGCGGAGCAGGGCAGAATCAAGCGGTGGATTCACCGCGCGGACCGCCGCGGGGGGGATTGCTTGAACGCGTGCCAACACTGCCATGGCAGCCCGGAACCAGTCTTCCAGGCGCGCTCGAGAAACCTGCGCAGCGTGTTCGAACAACGTCGCCGGGCCGAGATCCTCGACCAGCATCAAGCCTTCCTCGGGCGCCTCGGCCAGGATCTCCGGAACACGCACCGAGACAGCCGCCAGCAGCCGGGTGGTGGCCCGGTAGCGTGCCAGCGTGCCGTCTACGCCCAGCGCGTCTGGCGGGGGATACTGCGCAGCGATGGCGGTGCCGCCGCTTGCGAAGCGGATCCGAGCGTAGCGCCGCGCGGACACGTCGCCGGCCAGCGGCTCGATCGCCTCGAACGCTTCCCCGCAGCGTGCGAGCCAGGCCCGCAAAGGGTCCCAGGGGTTGGCTGGAGCCATGGAGAGGGACGCTACCACGGGGCCCGCGGCACGGTTTGACAGCGTCTTGGACCGACGCGATAATGACCCGGTCACGTCGGTCCAAGCAGCTCATGTCCCTCTGGCCGATTGCGGCTCGGGCAGCCGCAGCGTGGATCGCGACCCGAACCACCGGACGGTTTGTCCGGGACCGCGTCATGAAAGGCTCCGAAGAACACGTCAAGCGCCTGCTCGATGATCTCGGCAAGGCACTCGCCGAAGCCATTGCGGCCTCCTCGGAGGTGGCGGCGGCCGCGTCGCGGATCCGTTTCGCGGGACTCACGCTCAATCTGATCCTCAACTGCTCGCAACGCGATGCCCGTTCACCCACGGCACGTACAGAAATGGAGCCTATGGCCGGAGCATCCGCGCGAGCCGCTCGGGTCCGCCGTTGCTGCCCACAGCCGCCCGCGTTCCGGCTGAGTGCGAGCGACGTGGCCTTTCTCGCAGCGGTGGGAATCGACGGCACCCGCCGCGGTCGCAGCCGCAGCGGCAGCCGTAACTGAGCCGCGGTGCTGTCGCCGTTGCTCGCGGCGGGCGAAGACACTGCAACCGCGCTTCGGACCATGATCGACGAACCCACCGTGCGCTCCATAGCCCAAGCGTCCGCACCAGCCGTGCCTGCTGCGCCGCCGCCGCGCGTCGACCTGCTCGGACTGCCCAGAGCCCGATTGACCGAGACGCTCGCCGGGGTTGTGGATCGACCCTTCCGTGTCGAGCAGATCTACCGGGCGATGCACCAGCGAGGGAGCGAGGACTTTGCGTCCATGACCGACCTCCCGATCGCGTTGCGCACGCGACTGGCTGCCGATTTCTGCATTGCCCAGCCGAGGGTCGCCGCGGAGCATACGGCGGCCGATGGCACGGTGAAGCTGCTGCTCGAGATGGCGGATGGCAAGACCGTCGAGACGGTGGACATTCCCGATGGGGATCGGCGCACGGTATGCCTGTCGAGCCAGGCGGGCTGTGCCTTGGGCTGTCGGTTCTGCGTCACGGGATTCTGGGGCGCCGGGCGCAACCTCACCGCCGGCGAGATCCTGGCCCAGGTACGGGCCATCGAGCAGCGCCCACGGAAAGAGACTCATGGTCTCAATCTGGTGTTTATGGGCATGGGAGAGCCGTTGCTCAACCTGGAGAACCTGCGTGACGCCCTCGAGATTCTCTTCGAGCGCATTTCTTGGCGGCGGGTCACGGTGTCGACGGTCGGGATCCTGCCAGCACTCGAGGCGATCGCAACCTGGCCGCGACGTCCGCGACTGGCGGTCTCCTTGCACGCACCCGACGACGAACGACGCACCCAGCTCATGCCGATCAACCGTAGCCATCGTCTCGCCGACCTGATCGCCACCCTGCGCCGCCTGCCGCTTGCGTCCAAGGAGAGACTGACCTTTGAGTATATTTTGATCCGCGATATCAATACGTCTTTGGCCGATGCAGATGCATTGGCGCGCTTGCTGCGAGGTCTTCGTGCGAAGGTCAATCTGATTCCGATCAACCCCGACCCGGTTCTCGGTCCTACCATGGTGCCACCAGCGACGCTCGAGATCGAGCGCTTCCGTGACCGCCTGAGGAGTCATGGACTGGTGGCCATGGTGCGCAAGCGGCGGGGCGATGACGTCAGCGCTGCCTGCGGTCAGTTGCGAGCGGCGGAGCGTGGGCCGCGGGGCTTCCGCGCTCACGGCACGCTCGCTTGATCCCGCTTCAGTCGCCACACAGAGATCAGTTTCCGGCTGCTCCCCCAACCCCCTCGCTATCACCAGCGACGATGCGGAGGCAGAGTAGACTCAGCGTTCCCGGGCTCACCCGCGGTAGCCCAGGCGGTCTTCGTACGATCGACCTCGACCCGACGTTCGCACGAGCATGTTTCGCTTCCAGCACGCCTTGGCTGTCGCGGTGATGCACCGGCATCGGAAACCACGCCGGTGATCGAGCTTTTCCACGTCACCAAGCGCTACCCGGGCGGCCAAATCGGCCTCTCGGACATCACCCTGGGCATCGCCCGAGGCCAGATGTGCTTCCTCACCGGAGCGAGTGGCGCTGGCAAATCGACGTTCCTCAAGATGATCTACCGTGAGGAAGTGCCGAGCGCTGGCCAGATCTTGGTCAATGGGCGCAACCTAGCGGCACTCCCGGCGAAGAAGATCCCCTACCTGCGACGCACCATCGGCGTGGTCTTCCAGGAGTTCCGGCTGATCGCCCGCAAGACGGTCTTCGAGAATGTCAGCTACCTGCCGAAGGTACTCGGCATGGATGCCGCGCGCCAGCGGCGGCTGTCCTATGAGACCCTGCGCAAGGTCGGTCTCGCGCATCGCATCAATGCCTTCCCGCTCTCTCTCTCAGGGGGTGAACGGCAGCGGGTCGCGATCGCGCGGGCCTTGATCAATGAACCAGAGATCCTGCTCGCCGATGAGCCGACCGGCAACCTCGATCCTAGCCTTTCTGAAGAGATCCTCCAGCTACTCCTCGAGGTCAATCTACGCGGCACGACCGTCATCGTGGCCACCCACGACCGCGCCCTGATCGAGCGTGTCGGACACCGCGTCCTGACCCTTGACCACGGACGACTGGCCCAAGACCAGGAGCTGGCACCCGGCGTTGTGCCAAGCATGGCGGGGCGCATGGTCACGGCTTCGGACGAAACGCCGGTCTCCGGCACCGGTCGCGACGCTGGCAGCAAGGCCATCGTTGAGGAGCATCGATGAGCTTCGGCAGGGCCATCAGCTATTTTGTTCGGGAGGCACTGGTCGGGCTTGTCAGGGGCTGGAAGACCGGCTTGCTGGCGGTGATCACCATCGCGTTGAGCCTCTTTCTCGCCGGTGTATTCCTGCTGGTGGCCGAGAACCTTCGTGCCTTGGTAGCAGCCTGGCGGGCCGAGAGCCGGATCATGGTGTACCTCTCACCACAGGCCAGCGAGGCGGACTTGGTGCGCATCCAGACGCTGATCGAGGCGGTACCATGGGTACGCTCCGCACGAGCGGTCAGCGCCGATGAGGCAGGCGCGCGGTTTCTCGCTGCGTTCCCATCCATGGCGGACCTGCTGGAAGGCTGGGACCGTTCCCCGCTGCCCACGTCGTTGGCGGTGGAGGCAGACTGGTCGCTGGCTGGCACGGATGGGGTGGGCCTGGCCACGCAAGCCTGGCGGCAGGATGCTGCGGTGGCCAGCATCGACGATGATCGGGACTGGCTGGCACAGCTCGAGACCATCGCGGTCGTGCTCCGTGGCCTGGCGACGCTCGTCGGCGGGGTCTTGATCATCACTGCGGTGTTCACCATCGCCAGCGTGATCCGGTTGGCGGCCCATCAGCATCGCGACGAAATCGCGGTCTTGCGCCTGGTCGGAGCGACGGAGTTCTTTATTCGTGGCCCTTTTTATGCCGAAGGAATGATCCAGGGAGTACTCGGTGCCGTGGTGGCCTTGGCCGCTCTCGCGACCAGCTTCGTGCTGCTTCGTCAGCGCTTCGGGGACGGCTTGCTGGGTCGCCTGGTGGCAGGACGCTTTCTCAGCCCCGGGGTGATCGCTGGCTTGGTGCTGCTGGGCGCCGTGGCGGGCTTGGTCGGCGCCGTGGTCTCCCTGGGCCGCGAACGCGTCGATGGCATGCGCGCCGCAGCCGGCTGGGGTCCGGCGGAGTAGCCGGCTTCGCGAGCCTGCGGCCCACCGGCTCTGACAGCAGGCAAGGAAGACGAGACAGAAAAAGGAAGGCCGCCGAAGCGACCTTCCTTTCCATCGGAGCGCGGGCCCCGGAGCGCAGCACCGTCGCCGCAGAACCGTCTGCTGATCAGCCGCCACCGCCACCTTCGAGCTCCTGGAGCTCTTTCTCGAGGCGCTCGGCTTCCTTGCGCATTGCCTCGATGCGCGCGTTTTCCTCCTCGACATTCGCGTTGAACTGGGCGGTGTCCTTGTTTTCGCGCACACGTGCCGCAGCCGCGGCATCTCCCCCAGCCTCATAGGCGGCGATGGCTTCGGTGTATTTCTTCTGCTTCGAGTAGGCGTAGCCAAGTTGCTTGTTGATCCGGTTCTGGTCCGACTGGCTGCGGGCAAGCCCCTTGGCCTTGTTGAGCGGTGCTTCAGCGGCTTCGAACTTCTGGGCACTGGTCAGCGCCTGGCCCAGGTAGAAGTTGGCCTTCCAATCGTTGCCGTTTCTGGCGACCGCCTTTTCGCCCGTCGCGATGGCGGACTCATAGAGGCCACCACCCAACTCGGCAGAAAGCTGCAGCATCTCGTTGTCGAAGCTTCCATCGAGTGCAGTAAGCGCCTTGGCCTCTGCCGCAGCCTGCTGGTAGTAGCGCTTCTTGGCAGTACGATCTCGGCTGCCGCGGGCCTTGTTGAGCAAGGCTTTCACGTAGGCGGTCTTCATGTCCTCGTTCTTCGGGTCGAGCCGCGTCGCAGTCTTGAGCGACGCCAGGCCCTTGTCGAGCTGATCCTGGCCGAGCAGGCCGACGCCGTAGCGGTAGTGGATCGTAGCATCGTTGGGCAGCAGCCGGGTCAGTGTGCCGTAGTCCTTGAGCGCACCGTTGCTGTCGCCTGCCTTGTCGCGCGCCCGGGCGCGTAGCTGATAGAAGACGACCTTTTGCTGGGCTGGCAGCGCTGTGCTGTCGATCCCTCCGAGCAGGGTGGCAGCCTCCTTGTATCGGCGGACGCTGCTGTAGGCACGACCGAGACTGAGCTTGGTGGCAAGATCATTCGGGTTCAAGTCGTATGCCTTGCGCAGATGGTTTAGCGCTTCGTCGTTGCGGTTGATTCGCAGTGCCGCCTCTCCCAGCATATAGTGGCCCTGGTAGGCATTAGGGTTCTTCGACACATACGCCTGGAACTGCTGGTAGGCCGCCTGGTAGTCCCTGCTGCGGAAGGCCGCCACACCTTCTTCCCAACCCGCGACGGCGGGTAGTGCGGTGGCGAGTGCCAGTACAGCAGTGGCCCAAAGTGCTCGTTTCATCCTCTGTCTCCTTTCCGAATCCTGCAATTCTCCAGCTCCGCTATCGTGGTTCCTGACGCCGGATCTGGAAGCCTCGGATCGCAGGCCGTTCTCAAGCCTGAAGCTTCTGGTGGAGCCGTTTCAGGAGCAACTGGCCCTGACTGGGCCCGAGAGCCGTCGATACCAGGCATTCGAGAGCGCGAATGAGTTCGACGACGGCGTCGCCACCCCGCCCACGCGTGAGCTCGACCCGGGCCCGCTCGCTCGCTCGCTCAATCTCAACCCTACGTTCTTGGTCTTGCAGCAATTCTCGTGCCCACCCCGAGAGATCGGATACCAGGTGCTCGAGCTCCGGCGCAGAGAGCCCAGCCAGGCGGGCAAGCTGCGGCGCGTCGAGCCCCTCATGCAGCTCGATCAGTCCGGCGGTCAGCAGTCCATACAGGAGCTTCGAGACTTCGAAGGCGCTGATGCCCAAGACCGACGCCAGATCCTCGATGTTTCGACGCTCGTCGATCTTGCAGATCACCGACCATTCGTTGGGAGTGAACGAGACCGAAGAGGGAGAGCCCTGCGACGCGAAGACCGGAACCAGATTCATCGAGGGGACCCGCTTGGACAACACCTTCCATTCGTCGATGCGCCGCGCAGATTCCATCAAGAGATTGGTATTCGATTTCTCGACCGTGCGGATCTCCGACCCGATTCCGGCCTTGAAAACGAACCGACCATCCTGCCAGATGGCGAGCTCGTAAACGGCTTCCTCGCCTTGGACGGCGCCTACCACCGCGTGCACGATCTCGCCGTCGCGGAGGAAGATCCGTCCCTCTTGGTGTCCTGAACTCAGGACGAATGCTCCCGTCTTGCCTGACACCGATACCAGTTGGATGATGTCGGGAAGCGGGAGCTCTTTGAGCGACCCCTGAAAAGACATCGGCCCTCTTGCGCGGCTCGCCGATACGCTACTGGAGCCTGAAGTTGACGGTGAGATTGAAATACACATCAACCGGTTTGCCGTTGAGCGTCGCCGGTTTGAACTTCCACTGCTTGATGGCCTTGATGGCCTCTTCCTCCAGACCCATCGGCAGCCCCTTGAGCACCTTGACGTTGGTCACGGAACCTGTTTTGTCGATGATGGCCTTAACGATCACCACACCCTGGATCCGGGCTTTACGGGCGATCTCGGTGTATTGCGGTCGGATCTGCGAGATCTTCTCCGGTGCCTTGACGTCGCCGCCCACCTGGATCGGGCCCTCGGGCTCGGCCGCGGGAGGAGCGTCTGGGATGCCGAAGATTACATCGTCCACCGCAGGCATGTCGATGTCTGGCTCGTCCGGCAAATCCTCGACGATCGGCTCCGGTTCATCCGGCGTCGGATCCGGCAGCGGCACCTTCTTCTTCTTCGGCTTCGGCAGTTCCCGCTTTTCCTTCGGTGGCGGTGGCTTGAAGCGCACCTGCTGGACGACATAGACCTTCTGCTTCTTTTCCTTCTTCTGTCTTTCGGCACCGATCGACGGCAGCGCCACGAGCAGCAGAATGCCATGAAAGACCGCAGCGATCACCAGCGCCCACTTGAGCGCCACACCGTCGGCCTTTTCCTCCAGGAGGAAGGTCGTGTACTCGCCGCCGGAGAGATCCCGTTTGCTCGGCGTGGTCGTCGTGCTGCTTGCGGGTGGTTCAGCCATGGTGAGGTCCTTTTCCTGAGCGCAGGGCCGGCGGAATCCGTCGTACCCGTGCCATCAATACCAAAAGGCGTCGATCTCGCGCTGGGTGGGAATGGAAATGTTGAGATCCTTCCCCCCCTCCCATTGCTCCTTCGAGATCTCGGGGAACTTCGAGCGCCAGATCAACTGGCGCTCGATCAACTTGCCCTGACGCAGCAGATCGAAGACCCGGACCATATAGCCATAGGGCGACTTGGCATCCGGCTTGATGATCACTGGCTTTTTGGGGTTGTTCTGGAGCTTGGGCGCCAGGTACTCGAGGATCTGGTCGCCGATCTCCATCGGCTTTTTGTCGACCATGACCTGACCGCCGGGCTGGATCTCGATCAGGACCGCGTCATCCGGCTCGATCTCGGTCTGCTGATTCTCGTCGTCCTCGGGCAGCGAGAAGTCGAGGCCACGGGTGGCCGCGAAGGTAGCGGTGAGCATGAAATAGACGATAAGCAGAAACGCGATGTCTGCCATCGACGAGGTCGGGATCTCGGGCTCCGGCGTGGTCCTCGAGATTCTCATCCATCACCCCCGCTGTCGACCGTCTTTTGATCCGAGAGCAGGTAGATCAGCTTGACCTTGGCTTGCTTCAAGGAATCAATTACCTTGTCGACCTTTTCGTAGTCGACATTTGCGTCCGCCTTGATGACAATCGGTCGTCCTGGAAACTGCGATACGACGTTGGAGGCGAACGAAACCACGTCCGCGATGTCGACCGGTGTGCTCACCTCCTCGCCGGAGGTTACGCGGATGACACCGTTCTCGGTCACCGAAATGTAGGCGACGTCCTTTTCGATCTCTTTGCGCAGATCGGTCTTGGGAAGTACGACCTGGGTACGGTCCTTTTCGAACGTCACCGTCACCATAAAGAACACGATGAGCAGGAACGCGATGTCCGCCATCGAGGAGGTCGGGATCACCGGTTGCTGGGTGTGGCGGGGTTTGATGCGCATGCTTCGCCTTTCGGGTGCTGGCTCGGACCCTACGCCTCAGCCCTTGGGCCCAGTAGGTGATGATCCGCTGCTCGAGGTCCGTCCGGCCAGGCGAGAAGCGCTGGCAGCGGCCGTGACACCGGCTTGGTCCGGGGTGACACCATCGCGTTGCATTTCGCCGAAAGACTCAAGCAGCATGTTGGTCGAGGTTTCGATATCCCGGACCGAGCTATTGATCCGGCTGGTGAAGTAGTTGTAGGCGAGCTGTACCGGGATGGCGACGAAGAGGCCGCCCGCAGTGGTGAGCAGCGCCTCGGAAATACCCGAGGCGACCGCTCCGGGATCGGTCAGGCCGACCTCGGCGAGCGCCTTGAACGACTTGATCATGCCGGTCACCGTGCCGAGGAAGCCGAGCAGCGGTGCCACGTTGGCGATGCTCGAGAGGATGACGAGGCGTTTCTCGAGCCGTCCCATCTCATAGAGCGCGGCGGTCTCGATGGTCTTCTCGATGTCTTCTTTCGTCTGGCCATACTTGAGCAGACCCGCCTTCATGATCGAGGCCACGGGACCGCGGTACTGCTCGCAGACCTTGATCGCGTCACGGATCGACTTGTTGACGATCAACGCCTTGCGAATCTTGGTGAGAAACTCGTTGACGTTGATCTTTGCCTGGCTCAGTGCCCACAACCGCTCGAAGATCACCGCCAAGGCGATGATTGACATGGCCAGCAGGAACCACATGACAAGGCCCCCCTGAACCATGTATTCCATCAACGTGCCGGTAAAGTTTTCCAACCTTCGTCCTCCTATCTTCCTTTGGACCCGCGCGCTGCCGGCCCGGTTCCCGGTTTCCGTATCAGCCGACCCCTGCACGGGGTTGCAACCTGCGCATGCAGCCTACGCGCCCCAAGCCGTGGCGGACTCGTTTCGGCGACCCTCCACGACCTCGAAGCGACTGCGCCCTGCCTGCACGCCACCGCCACTCGGTGTCCAGACGGCCCAGACCAGGGCTGGCCGGGAGCGATCATGGAGCGTGGGACGCGTGGCGGGCACGGTTGGCGCTGATGCTAGCACAGGGCAAAATCCAGGGCAAAAGCATCCTTCGGATGCCATTAGTCCTTTGTCCTCAAAGGTTTACGGGCTACCTGACGATCCCGTCCGGGGTCGCTGCCGAGTGCTGCGAGCCGATCGAATCGAAGGCGCTGAGCGTAGCAGATCGCCACCGCCAGCGCATCTGTCGTATCCGTCGCGAGCCGTTGGTCGGCCAAGCCGAGCACCAGCCGAACCATGCGTGCAACCTGCTGCTTGTCCGCGCGACCGTTGCCGGTGAGGGCGCGCTTGACCGCCGCGGGCGTCAGCTCGGCGATGTCCACGGCTTCGAGCGCCAGTGTGGTGAGCAGCGCGCCACGCGCCTGGGCCAGCACGATCAGCGACCGGCTGTTCACGCCGTGAAAGGGAGATTCGAGCACGGCCGTGTCTGGCTGGTGCTCGCGCACCACATGACGCAAGCCGAGGCTGAGCTGGGCCAGACGCGGTGCCAGGCTCTTGTCTGAACAGCGGATGGTGCCGTGGGCGAGCACCAGCAGGCTTGCACCACGCCGTTCGATCACGCCCCAGCCCGTCTGCCGGCTTCCTGGGTCAATGCCCAGGATCCTTACGGTGCCGGTACCCGTCGCGGTAGGTCCAGGCGCGGCGGATCCGGCCGGTGCGGGGTCAGTCCTCTGCGTTGGCATCGAGACCCGACGGATCGAAGCTCGCCCACACGTTCTGGACATCGTCGAGCTCTTCCAGCGCCTCGAGCAGGCGCAGCACCTGCCGCTGCTTGGAAGCTTCGACCTCGACTGTATTCTGCGGGATCATCGCCAACTCGCCGACCTCGACCGTGATCGCGCGCTCGGAAAGCATCTCCTTGACCCGGTTGTAGTCGGCCGGAGAAGTGAAAACCTCGTAGCCGTCGCCTTCGGTGTCAATATCCTCGACGCCAAGCTCGACCGCCAGCTCGAAGAAGGCCTCCTCGTCCAAGCTCTGGCGCTCGATGACGAAGTAACCGCGCTGGTCGAACATCCATCCCACGCAGCCATTCTCGCCAAGGTTGCCGCCATGCTTGGAGAAGACATGGCGCACCTCGCCGGCGGTGCGGTTGCGGTTGTCGGTCATCGTCTCGACCAGCACCGCAACCCCGCAGGGTGCGTAGCCCTCGTACACGACCTCGTCGTAGGCCACGCCTTCCAGCTCGCCGGTGCCCTTTTGTACGGCGCGCTCGATGGTGTCGCTGGGTACGTTGTTGGCGCGCGCGTCCTGAAGCGCCGCGCGCAACCGTGGATTGGCGGTGTCACCTCCGCCCATGCGTGCCGCGACCGTGATCTCTCGCAGCACCTTGGTAAAAATCTTACCGCGCTTGGCGTCGATCACGGCCTTCTTGCGTTTGATCGTGCTCCACTTGCTGTGACCAGACATTCCAGGCAACTCCTCATGGGCGCATCCAGCGACGCCCCGTGCGGGCGTGGCGATCGACGGCCGGATGGCATGATTGTATGGGACAGAGGAGCCGGATCGCAGCGCGCAATGTGAGACTCGCGCGAAAGCCCGCATTCTCAATGGTTTATGCCTGTGGCGAAGGGCCGCGTCGGTTTGACTCTGGGGGGCAGCGGTGGTAAAAGTCGCCTCTTGGATGTGTCGATGCAGATGATCCTCGTCGTCGAACCCGACCGTAGCTTTGCGCAGCGGCTGGCCGATGCGCTCGGTGCCGCAGGCTGGACCGTGGCCTTGGCCGGGGACCGCGCCGCTGCGGTCGGCCGCATGGCCGAACAGCAGCCTTCAGCGGTGATCGTGGACATCGCTGTGCCGGAGGCTGAAGAGCTGCTCGCGGCCTGTGCCGCCGCCCGCGGTGGACCTGGTTCGGTCGCGGTCGTGCCGGCGCCGCTGGCCGCAGCGGTCAGTGCCGATGATTACGGTGCCGACGCCATCATCACCAAGCCCTTCTCCGATGACCAGCTCCATCGAGCGCTCGAGGCCTGTGCGTTGATGCGCAAGCAGCGTCGTCCGGCCGCGACCCCGGCGGGGGAGAATCGCAGCCTGAGCAGTGCTGAGATTTTTGGCGAGATCTTAGCGGAGGTCGAATCCGCGCCCGCGCCAGAGTCCGCGCCCGGAACCATGCCCGGCGAGCCCGTCCGGACCCCGGCTCCAGCTCCGCGCCAATCCGCACCGCCGGCGATCGGCAATGATCTCGAGCAACGCCTCCAGCAGACCCTCTCCGGGATTCTCGACCATCGACCGCGGAAAGCCAGCCCGCGCCGGCACCCTGGTGAAGATGAGCCCAGCAAGGACCTCGACGATTTTCTCGACCGCACCCTCGGTCCGCTGGCAAAGGTCAACCGCCGGCGAGCGGCAGCCACGGTACCGGCAGCCGCGGTACCTGGATCTGAGGTGGCCGAAGCCGCTGTGCCAGCCGGGCCGCCACCGGTACCGCCCGTGCCGCAAGCGTGCGCCGAGCCGCTCGATGGACCATCACTCGCTGCCGGCAGCGGCGCACAGCCGGTCGAGGCTGCCGCATTCCCCGAGATGTCTGCGCTGGCCTCCGAGCTCGCCGAGGTTTCCGCAGGCGACCCAGGCGACCCGCGGGCCGAGGTCCCCGAAGCCTTCGAGTTGGCGGAGGTGCCCGGGCTGAGCGAGGTTTCCGAAGCTTCACCCGCGCCCGATGGGTCTGCGTCTTCCGAGGTCTCCGTCAGCACGGCCGAGGTGTCGATCGTGCCGGAGGATCTTTCCGCGGTACCGGTGATCGAGCCCCCCCCGCCGCTCGAGATGCCAGCCGCTCTCGAGACCCCGCCCGATCCGTATCGGACGCAGATGCTGCGGACCATGCCAGCGGCCGTGCCGGTCAAGGAAGGGCAGGCATTCGGTGACTACACCCTCATCGAACGCATCGCGTTCGGCGGTATGGCGGAGATCTGGAAGGCGCGTCGCCGCGGGGTCGAGGGCTTCGAAAAGACCGTGGCCATCAAGCGAGTGCTCGCGCATCTCACCGACAGCCCCGAGCTGGTCTCGATGTTGATCGACGAGGCCAAGCTCGCGGCACGGCTCTCGCACACCAACATCGTTCAGATCTACGACCTCGGCAAGGTCGACGACGACTTCTTCATCGCCATGGAGTATGTCGACGGTACCGATCTTCGTTCGGTCCTCGAGGCCGCCCGCAAGCAGCGGCTACAGATGCCCAAGGGGGTCGCCTTGATGATCGCCGCGCGCGTGGCGCGCGCGCTGGACTACGCCCATCGCCTCAAGGGCAGCGACCAGCAGGTGCTGGGCCTCGTTCATCGCGATGTCTCGCCGCAAAACGTGCTGATCGGAAGCGAAGGCGAGATCAAACTCTGCGATTTCGGGATCGCCAAGGCGGTCACCTCGGCCGGCCATACCCAGATGGGGGCGCTCAAGGGCAAGCCGCAGTACATGTCGCCGGAGCAAGCCTGGGGCAAGAAGCTCGATACGCGATCCGACATTTTTTCACTCGGGGCGGTTTTCTTCGAGCTGCTCACCGGGGCCAAACTGTTCACGGGTGAAAGCGAGATCGGCGTGCTGGATGCGGTGCGCGACTGCCGCATCACCGCGCCACGCAGCGCCGACCCGACCGTTTCGCCCGAAGCCGAGCGGATTGTGTTGCGTATGCTCGCCAAGGTTCCCGGGGAGCGCTACCAGTGCGCCGGCGCGCTCGCCGGCGACCTCGAGGTGCTGCTGGCCTCTTTGCCTGCGCAGCCTACGCCGAGTGATCTGGCGAGGTACCTGGCGGAGCTGCGTGCTGCCGAGGAAGGGAGCCTGGCCGTCGAGACGATGACGCCAGAGGCCCCGGAAGCCACGCCGCCAGCGCCCATCGCCAGTGGCGAACGTGCGCCTGATATCGCCAGTGTTCCCCTCGCCGCTGGCGCTCCCGTCTTCCCGGGCGCGGCAGGCATGATGGGCGTCCCCCCCCCAGCCGCGGAGACGAGCGAAGGCGCGTTTGAGGCGGTCTCCGAGCGCACCGGCACGCGCGGTGGCAGCCTCCGCTGGCTGATCGTCGCCGCGATCATCACCGTGGTGATCCTCGGCAGCCTCTGGTACATCATTCTGCGCCGTCCCGCGAGCGACTCCATGGCTGAACCCGCAGTGGCTGAACCCCCAGTGGCTGGACCCCCAGTGGCTGGACCTGCAGCGACATCGCCGGGCGAATCTCCGGGCGACGCCGGTGGTGCGTCCTCGGACGAACATGGCCAGACTTCGCTCGAGCCGGCCGCGGGCCGCGGGGCTGGGCCGGCAGTCAGCAGTGCGGGTGTCGCCGAGACAAAAGCCGCTGCGCCACCCGGGGCGCCCGACCTCGAGCGCCTGGTTTCCGAGGAGCTGGCCAAGCGCACCGCCGCGATCGAAGCCAAGATGCGGGCCGAATACGACCGAGAGCAAAAGCGCCTGGCCACAGAACTGGCGCAGGCCCAGGCGCGCGCCGACGCCCTGGACGAAACCGCCCCGAACGAAACCGCCCCGGACGAAA
>Ga0114931_10004625_pt1 | contig 17158 bp, 14 predicted proteins | sample 2SBtaG_FD_89579 | JGI IMG/M metagenome (GOLD analysis project Ga0114931, IMG submission 89579) | Deep subsurface microbial communities from Kolumbo volcano to uncover new lineages of life (NeLLi) - 2SBTROV14_V59a metaG | ecosystem: Environmental > Aquatic > Marine > Volcanic | place: Kolumbo...
AGGAAATATTTCGTATCTTTCGGGTTCGCAGGCCCATTTTACGCTATATCCAGCGGGTTTCACCGGCGATGTGTCCCCTGCAGGCGAACCGGAATGGATGCACACCCCCCCTTTGGGGCGCACTACCGTGATCCGGCAGACAAAAAACCCCCTTATTAACACCATAACACCATGATCGAAGAAATGATTGTCACCCGGTCTGAGCGGCGTCCGAGTTCCGGCAACCGTAAATAAGCCCGGATACCAAGAATATCCCTGAAATACAAGCGGAAAATTAACCGGGCGCGCTGAAAACGGCACCGGTGTTCAGGAACACATCGACAGAGATTCCATCACCGCGTCATGCAGTTTCGGCCGGAATTGCCGGATGCGTTCATTTTGCCGCGACGGATGCAAGCGGTTGGACAGCAGCACAACCGACAGACAACGTTTCAAGTCCACCCAGAAGGAGGTGCCCGTAAAGCCCAGGTGCCCCACAGCATGTTCCGGGAAGTAGCGTCCGCTGCTGGAATGGGGCCGTGAGGGGCAGTCAAACCCCAGGGCCCGGCCGGTGGCGGGATTGCGCCGGAGGAAGTGTCGCAGCAGGCGTGGGTTGAAAAACGGCTGTGGCGCACCGCCGTGGTAGTCGGAGAGAATCTGGTCCAGGAGCCGGTTCAGAGCCGCGGCATTCCCGAAAAGCCCGGCATGACCGTCGATACCGCCGACCGCGTAGGCATTTTCATCGTGCACGACTCCTTCCAGGAGCGTCTTGCGCCATGGGCATTCTTCGGTGGCCGCGAATGTATGCCGTGATCGGTCCGGCCCCACCTCCAGATCCACGAAAAAAAGGCCCTCGACACCCAGCGGCGCATACACCTCCCGGTGTACGAAACGGTCCAGTCGCCGGCCGCTGATGGTTGCGACAACCCGCGCCAAAATCATGAAACCCAGATCGGAGTATAGCGCCTGCTTACGGTTGTTTCGTAAGGGAATCTCTTCGGCCAGTCTGCGGGTCAGCGCGCTGCGTCGCAAGGGTGCCGGTCCCTTGATCAGTTCCCTGTAGAAGGGACGGTAGGCCACCAGGCCCGCGGTGTGCCCCAGCAGTTCCGCCACCGAGATGTCCCCGCCCGGGGAATTTTCGAACTCCGCCAGCAACGTTTTCAGCGGCTGATCGAGATGCAGCCGGCGCTGCTCCACGAGGCGCATCACGGCCAGCGTGGTCGCCAGAGGCTTGGTCAAAGAGGCCAGGTCGAAAACCGTCTCCCGAGTCACAGGCCGGCCTGAAAAAATATTGGCGCAGCCGTAAGCTTCAAAAAAAACGCACGCCGAATTCCGGCTGACCAGAAGTACCGCTCCCGGGAAAACGCCGTCTTCAATTGCTCGCTTCATGAGCGCATGCACGGTCCGCATGACAACCCCCGCTGTCTTCAGGCCAGTCCGAACAGGTGTGCACCGATGGCGCAATGAATGGTCATGTCAGTCCTTTCCACCTGGCTTTGCCGCCGGTTCAAGGACTTTTTCATCCGGCCGCCGTGTCGCTGCCCGCGCATAAGACAGCGTCGCTGATGCGGTGTCCAGGCGGGCCTCGAGGCCCAGCGCCAAGGTCCGGTTGTCTTCCCCGTGCCCTGCGGACAGCCCCGCCAGGATGGGGATCTCCAGGGTGCTGAAAACGTCTTTAACAATGGTGCAAATCGCATCCATACCCCCGCAATCGCGGAAAACGCCCAGTACCAGGCCGGCAAGGTTTTGGAAACAGCCGGCCAAACGCATCTGCGTCAGCATGCGGTCGATGCGGTAGGGTTTTTCGTGAACATCTTCCAGGAAAAGGATGGCACCGGACAAATCGGGGGAAAAAGGCGTCCCCACCAGGCTGCACAACACCGCCAGGTTGCCGCCGAGAACCACCCCCGAAGCCGACCCGGCACGGATGACACGGGGATTTTGAAATGCGAGGCGCTGCGCTTCTCCGCCGGCAAGGAATGCCGCCAGTGCATCGCAGGCGCCGGGCGGAATGCGGCCCAGGCTGGTGACCACCGGACCGTGGAAAGTCACCAGTCTGCAGCAGTGGTACAGCGCGGCATGCAGGGCCGTGATATCGCTGAACCCTACAACAACCTTGGGACAGCACCGTATGAGATCGTAGTCGAGCAGGGGCAGAATCCGCAGGCAGCCGTACCCGCCGCGGGCACAGAAAATCCCCTTTATGTTCGGGTTCTTAAAAAGCGCCAGCAGCTGCGCGGCCCGCCGGCGGTCATGACCGGCAAAATACCCGCAGCGCGTAAAAAGATCCTCGGGTAGGTGTATCCTGTAGCCCATGTCCTCTAACACACGCACCCCGCGCGCAAAGGCTTCTTCATCAAAGGGACTGGCCGGCGCGGCGATGCCGACGGTATCTCCGGGCCTCAGCCGCAGGGGCCTTACAGATCTCCGTAACCACGGTTTTTCATCTTTCAATGTCTTGACACCCTATGTCAAAGATGTTAACTATATACAGACGTCGGGGCGTGGCGCAGTCTGGAAGCGCACTTGAATGGGGTTCAAGGGGTCGGAGGTTCAAATCCTCTCGCCCCGACCAATAAAAACAAAAGGTTGCGGTGTTTTCCGTGGCCTTTTTTTGTTCTGTTTTCGTCTGGCGCACAAATTGGCGACTCCGTTGGCGACTCCGTAAGAAGTCCTGGCTTCCCGCTTGTGCAAGCCTTTCGGGAAAAGGTTTGCATTCCGCTCGAAACCGATACGTTACGCGTCCGTCGAGTCTGGGTACCAGATTTTCAGTGCCTGGACGACAAAACACCGTCTGTCCGGCATATCCGTGGAGTACCGACTGCCACCAGTTTCTTTATCGAAAGCGCTTTTATCAATACCACCGCCATGCCTCCACCGCAACCGCCAAAGCCCCGCCGTCGGCGGTTGGGCCTCACACCCGGACGAAATCTCGCTTTTAAAACGCCTGTTCCTGGCCAACGGCCGCAGACAGGGCAACACCCCGGTCGGTTTGTCTTTTGACCGACCGTCCGACCTTGGTTTCCTTCAATCTGTTGCGGCTTCTGGAATCTTGACACCTGATCGGTCCTTTGCCATACTTTTTTTACAAAACCGGTTTCCTACATGCTTATGCGTGAAGACCCCGGAACAATAAGGGGATTGAACAATGAAGATCTTTGATGTCCACATGCACAGCGGAGATAAAAACGAATGGACCGCAGAGGCTTTCGGATTTCTGATGTCCCTCGGGCACCGATACGAGCAAACATTATACGACGCGGCCGGCAATCAGAACGACGACGAACTTTACCATATTCTGGTCAGAGAAGGTGTTGAGCATGCGGTTCTGCTCCCGGAGTATGCCCCTAAGATAGCGGGGATCCACCCTGTTGAACGGGTCATCGAAATCGCCGCAAAATATCCGAGATTCATTCCGTTCGGATTTATCAATCCCCTTCTGCACCATCCGACAAGGGAATTTGAACGGCAGTTAAACCTCGGCATCAGGGGCATGAAAATTCACCCCGTCCATTGTGAGCATTACGTCAACGACCGCCATCTCTATCCCGTCTACGATCGCTGCCTGCAACTGAAAATGCCGGTGATGATGCACGCAGGGACATCGATCTTTACGGGATTAAAAATGAGATACGCCGATCCATACAGCTATGACGACGTCGCTGCTGACTTTCCGGACTTGACCATCATCCTATCCCATGGTGGACGTGGATTCTGGTACCAGGAAGCCGAATTTATGGTGAAACGGCATAAAAATGTTTATATCGACGTCTGCGGACTGCCGCCGAAAAACCTGCTCAAATTATTCCCCGGCCTGCCGCGGCTGCCGGAAAAATTTCTTTTTGGAACCGACTTCCCCGGGGTTCCGGGAATCAAAGCCAACGCAGAAGCCATCTGCACACTTGATCTTTCCCAGGAAGCGAAAGAACTTATCTGCTACGGAAATGCAAAGCGAATCATGCTGGGAGATGCGTAGCTGATATAAATGCGTCCGCCGCCGCTGCCGGAAATTTTCCCGGACATCGCCGGCAGACGGGATCGGAACCGGAAAATCATCCGCGTTCACCGGCGCTGCAAATAAACTTTGCGGGGAACCGCCTGTTCTCAGTCTGCTCCGTGCAACGGTCCCCCGAATGGCCAATAAACGGAACTGAAAACTGGCAATTCAAGACCTGACCCCTTTTGGTTTCAGGGCATGGTCACGGGCGTCGGCGTGGCATGAAAATGTATATCAAAAACCCGCAGACCAAAAGCCCTGCCAGGGTCACCGCTGCGGCGGACACGAATGACATGCGGTAGGCGAACACCTGGGTAGACCCGGAGGCGATCAGCAGGTCCGCGATGGGTCCGGCGATCAACGTGCCGGCCAGCCCCCAGGAGAGAAAAAAGGTGGCATTGAAAAGGCTGAACAGCCGCGCGCGCATGTCCGGCGGCATGAGCGCCGAGGCAAAGGCATAGGCTGACGATAAAATGGCCACCTCGGAGACACCGCGCAAAAAAGATGCCACATAGACCATTTTGATATCGCCGGTGATTGCCAGAACGGACAGCGAAGCCAGTGACAACGCCCCACCCAGCATCAGCACATTTTCGTCGCCCATGCAGCGGCAAATCCATCCGATGGCCAGTCCGGCCACGATCATCGCCACGGACTGCGTGTTGAAGATGTAGCTCAGTTCGCGGCTGGAAACTGCAAACCCGTCACCTAGCACCAGGTACTGGCTCAGAATCACCGCAATGGAGTTGCGCCCGAAATTGATCAGCGTCATGCCGGCGAGAAATATGCCGAACACGCCGACAGGCGTGCGGCCGGATGCCGCTGCTGCGGCGGCGGATACCTGGACGGAACGCTTTCGGATCCCCCCTTCGGGGACGAACAACATGGGCACCACCGAGATGAACATGGCGCCGGAAGCGACGAAGAAAAGCGCTCCGGCGTAAAACCCCCAGCCCGCATATTTCAGGCCCATGCCGTCGTAAAGCAGCCCGCCCAGCCAGATGCCCAGCATGCGGCCGACGCCGCCCACACTGGACAGGCGCCCCTGAACGGCACTGCGTTTTTCCTCGCGGTACAGGTCGGAAATCAGAGCGCTCCATCCGATGTTGGACATCGACCAGAAAACCTCGACAAGGGTGAGGCCGACAATGATGACATACCCGGCTGCATGCCTGTCCGCCGGCCAGGTGTGAACCCACCACACGCCCAGTGTGCCGGCACCGCCGAGGCATTCACCCCAGACGATCAAAGTGCGCCGCAGCTGGCGGCGGTCTGAAAACGGACCCCACACAAAGGTCTGAAAGAGGATGTTGGCAATCATGGGACCAGTGGCGAAAAGGGTGGTTTCGGTGACACTCAGCCCTAAAAAATGGCGCAGATAAATGGACAAAAAAGCGTAAAACATCCCCCGCCTGAACATGGCCAGCATCTGAAAGGAGGAAATCCCCCAAAAGAAATGTTCCGGCCGCCGAGCACGGCCGGCGATCTCCCGATATTTTCTCAAAACCGTGTTGGCGATGTTTCCAGGTGACAAAATTGTCCTCTTCCGGTGCGTTCACCATCGTTGACAGACTCGTAAAAAAGTCGGTTTCGAACGGGCTTCAAGACTTTTCGTGTGCGAAAAGCCCGGACTTTTACGAAATCCTCATCGTTGGCTTCGCTGTCCGGGCCGGCATGCAGACATGCAAAATAATTCATCCCGGCCCGCTTGTCCATGCCTATCCGGCATGCGGACAGGATCGCAGCCGCCTGCGGCTCAGCCCGGCTGCAGGACGCTGCGCCGACTTCCAGGCAGCGTTGCCTGTCCGTTTCTGCCGACCACTCGACTTTTTGCGCCGCATGGAATAAGGTGTCAACAAATGATTTTCGACTTTGTGCCCATTTCACTGGAACAGCAGGATATCTACCTGCAGCGGCTTGCGCAATGCCCCGTGGTAGCGTCGGATTACAGCTTTGCCAATCTCTGGGGGTGGGCGGAAGCGTACGGCCTTTCGTGGTGCTGGGAGAAGGATCTGGTATGGATCCGACAGTCCCGCCCCGAGGCGGCGCTGTGGGCCCCGGTGGGCCCCTGGGACAAAGTGCACTGGCCGCAGATCTTCGCGGATCTGCCCAGCGGCATGCGGCAGTTTTGCCGGGTACCGCATCCCTTGGCCCGCCTCTGGCAGCGGCAGATGGGAAGCGCCGTGGATCTGGACAGCGAGCGTGACCATTGGGACTATCTGTACACCCTGTCCGATCTGGTTGCCCTGAAGGGCAAGCGTTTTCATAAAAAAAAGAACCTCTTAAACCAGTTTGTCAAGAGTTACGCCTTTCGCTACCAACCGCTGGACGCGGACATACTCGACCTGGTTCACGACCTTCAGTCGGATTGGTGCACCTGGCGTGACTGTGAAGCATCCCCGATGCTGGCCGCGGAAAACCGCGCCATTGAAAAAACCATCACCGCCTGGCGCCAGTTGCGCGGCCTGATGGGAGCTGCTCTGCTGGTGAAGGGCCGGATGGCGGCTTATACCGTGGGCCAGCGGCTCTCGCCCGACACCCTGGTAATCCATTTTGAGAAGGGCAACCCGGAATTCAAGGGTGTTTACCAGGCCATCAACCAGATGTTTCTCGCACATGCCGGCGGCCATTTCAGGTATGTCAACCGTGAACAGGACGCCGGCGATCCGGGCCTGCGCAGCGCCAAAACATCCTACCACCCGGTGGCTTTTTTAAAAAAATACCGTGTCAGCGTCAGCGGATAGATCCGCACGTGAAGCCACCTTCCGCCCTGGCATCGAAACCGGTTACCCTTTTCCCGAGTATTTTACCGGCCCGTGGCGTGTCGCCGACCGCCAAACCGGTCCCGGTGCTTGACTTGTTCCAACCCGTGCCCATGTTAGGTTAAGATCGAGGGACGGCTGTTTTCTGAACACAACAGTGACAGGCCCGTAAAAAAGTCGGTTTCGAGCGGGCTTCAAGACTTTTCATCGAAAAACGCTGTGTAGGGTGACGGGTTAAGAACCCCAAGCTGTTTGAGGAGTAAAACGAGCGCTCCTGGAATTTGGCGCAAGCCTGCACAGCTCCTGGAAAGGCTCGCGAAAGCGAAAAGTCCGGACTTTCCACGAACTCATTAATCGTAAAATAGGGGGTTTAAAAAATGTCTGATATATTGAAAAGAGACCGTACCGGTAAATGCGAGGGCGAATGCAGCAACCGTGTTCGCCAAGGTGAAGAGGAACGTCAGGCGAAAATAAACGCCGAATCTTTTGAGACGCCGGATGCTTATCCGGATGTTCCCTGGGCGTATGCCCGAAATGAACAGCCCGGTGTCTATGGCGGACATGTTTGATGAATGCACAAGGAGGTGCTGCCATGACTAAGGACAAAAAGAAAAAAAGCGGAAAATCGTCTGCCAAATCGAAATGTTATTACGTGGTTGACGGATGTGGGTGCACGATCGGCACATACTGTTGCGACGGCCCCGACATGTCCAGCTGCCGTTTCGATAAATGCTGACGAGCAATCTGCTCGAAAAAGACCCGATCAGACCGGGAGCATTTCCCGGTCTTTTTTAATGCCCACCAGGACCTTTCCGGCAAATCCTGAGAGCCAACGGATTTTCGGATCTGGAGGCTGAGATCAACACCCGGCAGGCCAACAGCAGTGCTTCAGCACCCTGTGTCTATGCGGTGGACGACTCGAAAATGGTCCTTAGCATCTACCGCACGATGCTGCACAAGCTGGGGTGCAACCTGCAGCTTTTCGCCGTTCCCGCAAAGGCCCTGGTGCAGATCCGTGAAGAAAAGCCGGACCTGGTTCTAACCGATCTGAACATGCCGGAAATCAATGGGATCGAGCTGACCCGGGAGATACGCCGCCTGTATGATCGAAAACAGCTGCCGGTCGTCATGGTCACCACCCAGGGAGAATCCCAGGATCGGCAGGCGGCGCTTTCAGCCGGCGTGAACACGATACTGCACAAGCCATTTACCGAAGAGATGATTGCCGGCGTCCTGTCTGAGTTCCTCCCCCCGCACTGAGCGGCTCTCGCCCGCCGGCATGGGACCCGGCATCGCCGGGCCACGGACGCGATGCTCCTGAAAGGCCCCGCCGCATCCTACTTGCACCGCCTGGCCCTTTCTCTTCGGCTTCAGCGGACCCGGGCAGCACCGGTCCCAATTTACAACAGGTTTGCATTGCCGGATTCCCGTGTCAGCGTAAAGTCACAAATTAAAGGAGTGTGGTCGGACAGTTTGATCTTTGGAATTTCGAAGCCGGTGACACGCAGTTCAGGACTGTGGAAAATGTAGTCCAGCTGCCGGTGAGGCGATCGGCTGGGATGTGAAGGTGTTCCGGCTCGGTTGGCATTTTTGAGGCCGCTGGCAGCCAGAAAGAGCTGCAGCTCACGATCGCCCCGGAAAACATTAAAATCTCCGGCCACAATACAGGGCTTGTGCGTATGCCTGATGATGTCGTAGAGATCCTGAAGCTGGCACTGGCGGTGACGGAATTTGATCGACAGGTGGACCAGGAAAACCGACAGCGCCTCAAGTTCGACCTCGATGACCAGACGTTTGACGCCTTCGCGGAAATAATGGAATTTCTGGGTGACGACCGGCAAACGGGTCAGCACGGCGTTTCCCTGTTTGTTCAGCAGCGGAACTTTGCGCGTCACCGAGGTGGCCGCGTACTTGGAATGATAAATGTGCTGGTGCTGCAGCTCCCAGGCGATGGACTCCGCCTGGTTGTTCCTTTCGGAACGAAATGAACCACTGTCCACCTCGATCAACCCGATGATGTCCGGCCGTACCGATCTTATGAAATCCAGAATTTCTTTCAGATTAAAACCGGTTTTTTTGAAATAGCCGCTGTAGGGCACCGGGAAATGGAATTTTTTCCCGATGCCCGCGGCGTAGCGTATATTGTATAAAAGAAACCGCATGGTATCGTTCACAGCCGGGTATAACCCGTTTGACTTTGTCGGGCCGTACGGATAGTTGCATTTTTCCGCCAGGCGCCGGCCGGAAGCTACTTTCGGCCGGCAGCGGCATCCGCACGGCGTAAGCCGGCCGACGGCCGGGCGGCGATGAACTCCAAACGCTGCATGGGCACCTTGATTTTGCCGTCGTCGTCGGGCGGATACTTTCGCAGGTAGCGCTGCGCAATCGATTCGATAAAACGGGTGCGCGACCTTTGGTCTACCCGGTGGAGATACGGCAGCCAGGTGGTCCGTATCCAGCCCTTGAAAGCTTCCCGATCCTCGTGGGCCATCGTTCTGGGTTTCAATACCAGGCGTTGCACACTGAAACCGGCCCCTGCAAGCCAGGGCCCGTATTCCTGCGGCGCGTAGAATCCATACGGAAAAGTGAAATTTTTAAAATAGCCTTTCCACGGGTCTTCGCGTATGATTTCGTCCAGGATTTCAACAACCCGCTGTGCATTGCCCCGACCCCCCATCTGTACGACCGCTCTCCCCCCCGGCTTCAACGCCCGGTATATCCCGGCCAATACCGGCCCATGCTCGAGAATCCAGTGAAGGCAGGCGTTTGAAAAAACAATATCAAACTCTTCGCGAAAGGGCAATTGCGACGCATCCATTTGTACGAAACGCAGATTCGGATATCGCCAGGCGGGGTAGCGCTGCATGGCAAGGGTGATCATTTGGTCCGAATTGTCGATTCCCACGACCCGGCCCCCGTCGAGATGCCGGGCGATTTCAGCTGTTACCTTGCCGTCTCCGCAGCCGATATCCAGCAGTGCTTCACGGCCTTTTAAGCGCACGCCGGCGATCAGCTCCCGGGCCCACGCCTGCTGCGCCGCAGAGTGTAGTGCATAATCCCGGGCATCCCATTCAAAGGCCGCTGTGTCCGGTTGCGTGCGCATTGTGTCTCAAATGAACGATTCCTGAATCATTGCCTGCATCCTGCACCGACCATCTCAAAAATTTCCATGATCAGCCCGGCCGATACTTTTCACGCAGCCGGGAGGCCAGCGCGGCGACGGTTGCAAAAGCGCGCTCGACCGTCTTCTCCTTATCCGGATTCACCAGACAGCATGTAGCCGGTGAAAGCATGCTGTTTTGCACCAGCTGCTCGCGGTCGACCCCCTTCGACCACAGCACTTGCCAGACGTTTTCCAGCCGTGCCGTCAGCGACGGGATGTCTTCGACGGCAAATGTTTCGAACCCGGTGGGCACGATGCCCCAGACGATGATCTTGTCCCGCTCCAGGAAGCGCCGGATCGACGGGGCGTAGGATGCGAATATCTCGGCATTGGTGTAAACATCCAGCGAAAGGATGTCCAGATCCAAATTCAGCAGGAAATCCCAATCCGGATTGCCGCACAGATGGATCCCGCGGGGGTGGTCGACGGCCGCGAAAAACTGGTCCAGATCGCCCTTGGCCTGGATATCGCCGTACCCGGCCATGGCCGAAAACAGAAACTGCAGCCCGGGTTCGTCCACGAACATGAATGCATTGGGGTTCAGACCCTTGAGCCGCTCCAGCTGCACGTTCAGACGTCGGGCCATGAACTCCAGCATGAAGGGCCGCACGGTGTCGTCGAAAATAATCGGCCGTTCATCCTGATCCAGGATGTTGAAACCAAAACTGACCGGCCCTTCGAGCTGCCCGCGGATGGCGGGTCGGTCCGCCAGGTCCAGCGCCAGGAAACGGTGGTAGACGGCGGAATAGGTTCGGCTGACGTCGAAGTAGGCCGGATCGTCGAAACGCTCCAGCACCTGCTCGAATTCTTCCGTAAACTTTTCGATGGAAAACCGCAGCGTGCGCTGCCCCACGTCCAAAACGATACCCGGGAAATGTTCGGCCGCCTGGACGTACATGTCCTCATAGTAGCTGTAGTTGGGGAGTTGCGGCCAGAACGGCACATCCATCGTCAAGGCCATCTCCAGCACACGTTCCACGTCCGTATGCGGCATGACCGCCATGGCGGTGGTCAACAGATTCCCGGGAATTTGCATGGTTTTCCCCGTGCCGGTGCAGGTTCTCGCTAAGGACTCGCGCAGAAATCAGTTCGCAGATTCTTGGTGTCGCGGCGCCCGGCTGGCAAGGCGCGAAAGTGCCGGCATACCGGGAATATGCCGAGCTTTCGCAACGTAGCCAGGCTTCGATGCAGCGGCGATTAAAATGTGAAGTTATTTTTGCGTGAGCCCTAAATTCGTGCGGGCGCCGGCCGGCTGCTGCCTTCAGGGTTTTTCCGTTTTGGCGCCCGGCGCCTGTACGGCACGCGCCCACCCGCCGCCCAGGGCCTTGTAAAGTTTCACGTAAGCGTTCAGGTATTGCTGTTTGAGTTCGGAGAGCTGAAGCTCGGCGTTAAACAGGGAACGTTCCGTGTCCAGTACTTCGAGATAGCTGGAAACGCCCCGGTCGTAGCGTTTCTTGGACAGGATGTTGGCGTTCTTGGCGGCTTTGCGCTGTCGCGTCACCGCCGCCAGCTCTTCCCTGTAAGTTTGGATCTCCGCCAGGCTGTCCTCGACTTCGCCAAAGGCGTGCAGCACCGTATTTTCGTAACGGTACAGGGCTTGGCGGGTCTTTTCTTTCTCGATTTGTACCCGCCGTATATTTTTCTTGAAATCGATGAGCGGCCCCAGCACACCGCCGGAAACCGACCAGATGCCGCCGTCCGAGGTCACCGACGACACCTCGCTGCTGGCCACGCCCAGCAGGGCGGTCAGCGAAAAGGACGGAAAACGCAGGGCCTCGGCCACGCCCACCGCTTCGGTCTGGGCCTTTAATAGATACATGGCCCGGGCGATATCGGGCCGGCGGGTCAGGATGTTCGACGGCAGGTCCAGTGGAATATCCGGTGGAATCTGGGCGTCCAAGCCGTAATCCGTTTCAATGCCGTGCGGCAGTTCCCCCAGCAGGATCCGGAGGGCATCTTCGCTTTTGGCAATCTGGCGCGCGTACAGCGGGATGGATGCCGCGGCGAGCTCTTTCTGAATTTGGGCCTGGTTGACGTCCAGTTCGGGCACGATGCCGTGCTTGAAGCGTTTTTGGATAATCTGCAGGTATTCTTCCCGCGATTTCAGGGTTTCCCGGGAAACGGCCAGGCGCTTGTGAAAATCCAGCAGGCGGTAATAGGTGCTGACCACCTCTGAAATCAGGCTCAGCTGAACCGTTCTGTAGGCATACTCAGATGCCAGCAATTCCGCCCGGGCGGCCTCGGTAGCGCGCCGGAATTTGCCCCAGAAGTCGATTTCCCAGCTGAGCACCGGTGCAATGAAGTAATTGCCGTTAGTCGTCGACGACCGCGTGCCGACGAAATTTCCCCGGCCGGCGCTGCCCTCGATGTCGACGCGTGGATACTGATCGGCCCTGTTAAACCCTACGAAGGCGCGCGCCTCTTCGATGCGGCTGGCGGCAATCAGGATGTCGCGGTTGTGGTTCAGGGCGGCCGCCACGAGTTCGTAGAGTACGGGATCGTTGAACAATTCCCACCATTTCAGGTTCTGCGTGCTTTCGGCGGTCACTTTCCCGAAACGGTAGTTTCCCGGCGTTTGGACTTCGGGCGGAGTAAAATCCGGCCCCACCTTGGCGCAGCCCGCCAGCAAAAGGACAATCAGCACAGCAATCACCGCCGACCGCCGGATGGACGTTAAGCATATCATCTACACCTCAACCCTGCGCCTTTACAGGCGCACGCTTTTGTTCATAGCGCGCCAGCTTGCCGATAAAAACAAACAGCATGGGATAAAAAAAGACCCCCAGCAATGTGGCCAGTGTCATGCCCCCCAAAAGCGCCATGCCCATGACCACACGGGCTTCGGCACCGGCACCGGTGGCGACAACCAGCGGCAGCACCCCCAGGATAAAGGAAAAAGCCGTCATCAAAATGGGCCGGAATCGCAGTTTGGCGGCTTTGACGGCCGCATCGAACAGCGACAGGCCCTTGTCAAATTCGAGTTTGGCGAATTCAACGATCAGAATGGCATTCTTGGCAGCCATGGCAATCAGCATGACCAGGGCGATCTGCGCAAAAACATTGAGTTCATAGCTCTGACTGGTCATCCGGGCCAAAAACAGCGCCAGCAGGGCCCCCAGGATGGCAAAGGGCGTTCCCAGCAGAATGCTGAAGGGCAGCGACCAACTTTCATACTGCGCGGCCAGAATCAGAAAAACAAACACCAGTGAAAAAACCAGCACCACCATACCGGTACCACCGGCTTTTTTCTCCTGGTAGGACATGTTGCTCCAGGCGTACCCCATGTCGGCCGGCAGCGAAGCTTTGGCCACCTCTTCCATGGCATTCAGCGCCTGGGCCGAGGTATAGCCGGGTGCCGGCCCGCCGGTCAGCTCGACGGCGCGGTATAAATTGAAGCGCGTGGTAAAATCGGGGCCGGCAATTTCCTTGATGGTCACAAAAGCGGACAGGGGCACGCTCTGGCCGGCGCTGTTTTTGATATAGAACAGGTTGATCTGATCTGCGTTCAGGCGGTACTGGGGTTCCGCCTGGATATAGGCCTTGTAGAGCCTGCCGAAGCGGTTGAAATCGTTGACGTAGGAGCCGCCCAGAAAGGCGCCTACGGTGGTGTAGAGATCATTTAAGGCAATACCGGCTTTCAGCACCTTGTCGCGGTTGATCTGCATGTACTTCTGCGGCACGCTGGCACGAAAAGTGGTAAACACGGAGCCGATCTCAGGCCGTTTCAGGGCCGCCTGGATGAACTGGCCGGTTTTTGCAGCCAGGTAGGCGGGCGGGTTGCCGCCTTTGTCCTGAATCATCATGGTAAACCCCGAACCGTTTCCCAGACCGGGAATGGCCGGCGTACCGAAGGCAAACACCTGAGCCGCATTGATGGTGGATTGAAAATCGATATTCAGGCGGGCCACAAGCTGTCGCGCGGTTTTCTCGCGCTGTTTCCAGTCCTTGAGGGATACGAAGATAAAACCGGCGTTGGTGGACATGCTGCCCGAGATCATGCTGAAACCTGCGGCCGCCGTGACATGCTCCACTTCCGGATATTTTGCGATGATCGCCTCGACCCTTTTCGTGACTGCATCAGTGCGCTGCAGCGAGGCGGCATCGGGCAGCTGAATATTGACCAGCAGGTAGCCCATGTCCTCTTCGGGCATGAAACCGCCCGGCACCATTTTGCCGAGAAACCCCATGGCCACGCACACGATGCCGATGAACACCAGGCCGATGGTGATCTTGCGCGTCACGATGCGCGTAAACCCCATGTAGGCATCAGTGGATTTATCGAAAACGCGGTTAAAGGCCTTGAAAAACAGGCCCAGCGGCCCGCGGTAGGGTTTGCGTTTGCGCAAAAGCAGCGAACACAGGGCCGGGCTCAAGCTCAGGGCATTGATGGAGGAAAATACCACCGAAACGGCCACGGTAATGGCAAACTGCTGGTAGAGCCGGCCCGTGATGCCGCCCATGACCGCCACCGGGACGAATACCGCCACCATCACCAGAGTGGTGGCGATCACCGGCGCCGTCACTTCTTTCATGGCCTGAACGGTGGCTTCCTTGGGTGGCAGGCCGTCTTCGATGTTGACCTGCACGGCCTCCACCACCACGATGGCGTCATCGACCACGATGCCGATGGCCAGCACCAGGCCCAGCAGCGACAACACGTTGATGGAAAAGCCGATCAGCGGAAAGACGATAAAGGCGCCGATCAGCGACACCGGGATGGCAATGGTGGGAATCAGGGCGGCACGCCAGTCCTGGATAAAAACAAATACCACCAGAATCACCAGGGCCAGGGCGATATAGAGTGTTTGAATAATTTCATCGATGCCCGCGGTGATGGCCTGGGTGGTGTCCAGCGATACATCGTAGCGGATGCCCTTTGGAAAAGAGGTGGACAGCTGCGCCATGGTCTTGCGGACTGTTGCGGCCAGATTAACGGCATTGGAACCCGGCGCCTGGTAGACAGCGATCATGGCGCATTGTTTGCCGTTTAGGCGTGTACGGGCGTTGTAGGTTTCCACACCCAGCTCCACGCGCGCAATATCCCGGATCCTGACCTGGGAACCGTCGGGCTGGGTCCGGACCACGATATCACCGAACTCTTTGACGGACTGCAGCCGCTCGGGCAGCCGCACCGTGTAGGTGAATTCGGTCCCCGGCGGGGCCGGTTCGGCACCGAACTTGCCCCCCGGCACGATGACGCTCTGGGCGCGGATGGCATCCACGATCTCGGGCACCGTGATGCCCAGATGCGCCAGACGATCGGGCTTGATCCAGATGCGCATGGAGTAGTCACTGGCACCGATGACATTGACCCGGCCGATGCCCTTGATGCGCGCCAGAATATCCTTGATATTGATCAGCGCGTAGTTGCCCAGAAAGTGCTGATCGTAGCGGCCGCCCTTGGATGTCAGGGCAATCAGCATCAGAATATTCGGCAGCGATTTCTCGGTGGTCACCCCGAAGCGTTTGACTTCCTCCGGCAGCTTGGCCGTGGCCGCGGCTACGCGGTTTTGCGTAAAGACGGTGTTCATGTCCGGGTCGGTGCCGACTTCGAAAGACACCTGCAGGGTCATGGTGCCGTCGTTGGCATTGGTCGATTTCATGTAGATCATGTTGTCCACGCCGTTGATCTGCTGCTCCAGCGGCGTGGCCACCGACTGCTCCACGCTGACGGCATTGGCCCCGGTGTAAGTGGCGCGCACCTCGACGATGGGTGGCGTGATGTCAGGGTACTGTTCGGTGGGCAGACCGCCCAGAAATACAACGCCCGCAATCACGGTAACAATGGCGATGACCATGGCCACAATGGGCCGTCTGACAAAAAAGTTATCCATGTGCGATTACTTGTTCTCCGGGTCTGCCGATTTGACTTCCTTGACTTCCTTGACGATCGGATTGACCAGCGAGCCGTCTTTGACTTTCTGCAGCCCCTCGTAGATGACTTTTTCCCCGGGTTTCAAGCCCTTGGTGATCAGCCAGAATCCCTTTACTGTGGGGCCTACCTGGATTTCCCGGTTTTGCGCCTTGTTGTCTTTATCCACGACATAGACGCTGTAGCGTCCCTGCAGCTCGGTGACACATCGCTGGGGAATCAAAATGCCGTTCTTGACGACCTTTACCAAAGCCTTCACCTTGGCAAATTGCCCCGGCCGCAGAATTTCATCCGGATTGGGAAAGGAGGCCTGTATCAACATGGCGCCGGTGGTGGGATCCACTTCACGGTTCACAAAATTGACCTTGCCGTGATGCTTGTACACCGAGTCGTCTGCCAGGATCAGCTCCAACGGCAGTTTTTCCCGATCCGGCTGCCCGGACGGATTGGCCGCGTTGACACTGCGCGCGATATGAAGATACTGTTTTTCGGTAATGAAGAACTGTACCAGAATGGTGTCGATGCGCGAGACCGTGTTTAAAATCACCGGGTTGGGACTGCGACCCACGAAATCGCCGACTTTGGCCTGGGTTTTACCGATAATGCCGCTGATGGGGGAGTAAATCTTCGTGTAGCTCAGCTGGATTTTGGCGGCTCTGAGATTGGCTTTGGCCGCTTCCACCGAGGCGATGGCGGCCTCATACTGCGCCACGGCACCGTCCAGGTCGCTTTGGCTGACCGCCTTTTCAGCCGCCAGCGGCCGGATGCGGCCCAGATCGCTCTCGGCCTTTGCCAGCATGGTTTTGGCCTCGGCCACCCGGCTCATCTTGGCAGCCACGTCGGCTTCGAAGGGCTGGCTCTCCAATGTATAGAGCAGATCGCCTTTCTTGACGTGCGAACCTTCCTTGAAGTGAATGCTCTCCAGAAAGCCCTCCACCCGGGCACGGATGGTAATATCCTTCATTCCGTAGATCTGCCCGACAAACTCCTGATAGAGGGGCACATCCTGCGTTTTTGTAACGACCACCTGGACCTTGGGCGGTGGTGCCTTGGCGGTTTTTTCCCCCTTCTGGCAGGCAGGCAGCACCAGCGATAAACAGAACAGAAAACACAGTGTTTTTTTTCTCATGGGTCTTTTCTTTGTACCGTTGTAGGAAATGCATGGCGGATGTTCTGCCTGTGCACATTTATAATGCCCCTAACAGGATGTCAACCCGGCCTGGAAAACCCCCACAAAACCTACCTGGCCGGGTTCACGGTGCTGCGGAGCCGTTGTTTTCCCCCCGGGCGCCGGCATACTGACCTCGGCAAACCCGGAGCCCCTGACCTGTAACAGGTAGAGCTTTTTCTGGGCATCGCCGTTGGGGCCGAAGATGGTCAGGCCG
>Ga0114931_10004626_pt1 | contig 17151 bp, 13 predicted proteins | sample 2SBtaG_FD_89579 | JGI IMG/M metagenome (GOLD analysis project Ga0114931, IMG submission 89579) | Deep subsurface microbial communities from Kolumbo volcano to uncover new lineages of life (NeLLi) - 2SBTROV14_V59a metaG | ecosystem: Environmental > Aquatic > Marine > Volcanic | place: Kolumbo...
ATCGTCGCAGGTGTTGGCGCTGGCGATATGGGTGGCGGTTTTGCCCGGCGCGGTCTGGCCGTTGTGACAGCTGGCGCAGGACCGGCTGGTCGCGGAATGATCAAAAGTCACCATGGTCCACGAGGTGGAGATGTGGCAGTCCTCACAAGTGTTGCCGCTGGCGATATGGCTGGGCATTTTGCCCGGCGCGCGGGCGCCGTTGTGGCAAGACTGGCATTGCCCGAGAACGGCGCCATGATCGACCCGCTTTGCCGGGCTCCAGGAAATATTGGTGTGGCAGTCCTCGCACTGGTTGGAGCTGGGAATGTGGCTGGCCGAGCGAACCTGGGCGGTAACCACCCCGCCCTGGTCGTGGCAGGCGGCGCATTGCCGGGGGGTTCCCTTGAAGGTGCCGCGGGTGTGGCAGCTTTTGCAGTCCGCCCGTTCATGGGCGCCCTCCAGGGCGAAACCGGTCGAGAAATGGTCGAAGCCGGCCTGGAGCGTTGGCGCTGCCTGGGACGTTGGCGCCGCATGAGCGGGGAAACTCAGGATCATGGCGCTGACCAGCAGGATGACGCCAACCAGCCAGAGTGCGGCCTCGAGAATGACGTGTCCGGGCGTAAAGCTGTCGGGGTGCTTCGCCATGCTAGCGGCCTTTGCGTTTCAGCACGATGGCGCGAAAACTGTCGGTCACATGACAGCGCTCGCACTGGTTGCCGAAAGCGCCCTGGTGTTCATCATCGGCCCTGTGGCAATCGACGCAGCGTTTCCCCGGTTTGGGCAATTCACGCCCCTTTGCGCTGTGGCAATCGGCGCAGGCCAGCCCGACATGGCGGCCATCGAGCGGGAAATCGCTTTGGCTGTTGTGGTCGAAGCGCCAGCGCGACCAGTCGTTGGGGTTGTGGCACTGGCCGCAGGCGGTACCAAGTGCGCCGCGGTGTTTGTCCTGCGGTTTGTGACAGGCTACGCAGTCGGTTGGTGCGGATTTGAACCGGCTGTCAAGGTGGCATTCCTCGCAAGGGACGCCGGCGTGCAGGCCGATAAGCGGGAAGCGCGCCAGATCATGGTCAAAGCGCACGCTGCCGGTCCAGCTCTCGGTATCATGGCAGCGGGCGCAGCGCTCGCCCAACTGGCCGGCATGGCGGTCGTCGGCCTTGTGGCAGGCGATGCAGGCGCTCTTCAGCTTCTTTTTTGTCGCATCCTCCTTATGACAGGTTGTGCAGGCCAGCCCGGCGTGTTTGCCGGCAAGCGAAAAATCAGTCTGCCGGTTATGCTCGAAGCGTGCCGGCTTCCAGCCCTCGGGGCTGTGGCAGGTGGCGCATTTTTCGCTGAGGCGGCCCTTGTGGGTGTCATCTAGCCGGTGGCAGGAAAAACAGTTGCCGGCGCGCTTTTTACGGGCGGACAGGGTGGCGTGCCGAACCGGCTTGTCATGGCAGCGATAACAGCTTAAGGAACGGTGCTTGCCGTCAAGGCCGATGCCGGTGTCCCGCTTGTGCTCGAAACGCACCGGCTTCCAGGCCTGTTCAGTATGACAGCTTGCGCATTTGGCTCCGAAACGGCCGGCGTGCGTGTCATTGATCTGGTGGCAGGCGATACAGGTTTTGGGGGTTTTTTTGTAGCGTTCGCCGGGATGGCAGGTGGCGCAGGCCGCCTTTGCGTGGCCGCCCTTGAGGGGAAAGCCGGTTTTGGCGTGATCAAAGTGGCTGGCGCGCCAATTTTTCGGGCTGTGGCACTGGGCGCAATTTTCCCCCATCTGTCCCTTGTGATGATCATCGGCTTTATGACAGGCGATGCAGCGCTGCGGTGCTTTTCGCGCCGCAACGCCGGCTTTGTGGCAGGCGGTGCAGGCGGTCTCGCCATGGGCGCCGGTAAGGGGAAAATCGGTTTGGCCATGGTCGAAGGTCTCGCGGTCAAGGCCGGTGATGTCGGCCGCGCGCCCGAGATGATCGCTGTGACAGCGGGTGCACTCGCCATCCCTGACATGGGGCGAGCGGCCGTGAAACCCCTGGCCGGCGTCAAGGTCCTGTTTGACCGGCTTGTGACACGACAGGCACAGGCTGGCCTGGCCTTGCTTGGCGAAGGGAGCGTGGCATTTCTTGAAGGTATCTTCGAATTTGGCATGCGCCTGGGTAAGCGGGCCGGGCATGATCGCCCGCTCCAGCGGGTCGCCAAGGGCGTGCGGGCTACCCATAATCATGAATAATCCCCAGACAAAAAAGCCATAAAAAAAACCCCTCTTCACCATTATGGCTCTAGTACATATGAACCGCGACGACATGAACGATGCCGGCGACCACCAGAAGGAAAAACAGCGGCAGATGCAGCACATGCCACAGGGAAAACAGCCGCTCGTAAAAAATGAATTCCGCACCCCGGCGGGTGGCGGTGAGATAGTCGTGCAGGCGGCGGCGCAGCGCCCGATGCTGGCGTCTGGTGCGCGCTCGGCTCCAGCCGGCGCGGCGCGCCTTTTGGCGCAGACTGCGTTTCAGCACCCGTCCCGCCGACCAGGCGGCCAAACGGGTGCGAAATCCCAGTGACAAGAACAACAGGCAGTTGCGCATCACTCCCGGGCGCGGCTCAAGCACCTGCTGGGCGAAACGGATCAGCGGCTCGATAACCGCGGGAGCCTCGGCGAAAGAGGCGGAAAACTGGTTTTGGTAAAACAGAATACGGCGGTGCAATTCCTCCAGGCTGGCCCGGCTTCCGTAAAGTCCGTAATGGATTTTGGTATAGAAATAGCGTCCGAACAGGCCGCTGATCGCCACCACCAGCATCGAGATCAGGGCGACGCTGCTGTTTAGCGAGCCAAGCTGGAAATTGGCGTGAAACAGGATGAGGACAGGCCCCAGAACGCCAAACGCCATATGCATGCGAAACCAGTGCCTGGTCGCCCCCCAGTGGCGCATGAAGGAAAGGCGCTTGCGCAAGGGGTAGACCAGCAACAGCAGCATCATCACGCCGCCGATAATGCCCAGGGCGTAACCCAGGCCATCTTCGGCGGTCAGATAGCTGCGCTGGCGCATCGACCAGCCAAGGTAAAGCGCGGCGGCGACCAGGGCGAAAAACAGCGGTGCGCCCAGACCGGGGATCCTCAGCCGGAAAGAAGGTTTTTTGCGCTCCAGGGTGGTGGCCTGGCCCATCAGAACACCCCCCAGCGCCGCCGGCTGCGAGGCTGGGCGAACAGGGCGCGCAGCTCGGCATGGTCTTTGGCGATCAGACCGTCAGCGCGCTCGCGCCGTTTGTTGCGGATATTGGCGTTGGCGCCGGCGTCGAGCAGGGCGGCGACCACCTGGCCGCGCCCGGCGAGCACGGCGAGCATCAGCGCCGTATTGCCCTCGTCATTTTGCCGATCAAGCGCGGCGCCGGCGGCAATCAGCCGCCGGACAATCGCCTGATGACCCCGGCTGGCGGCCAGCATGAGCGGGCTGTTGCCGGCGCGGGTCGGCCGATCGGGATTTGCTCCGGCGGCCAGCAATGCGGCGACAGCCCGCTCGTGGCCGCCAAGGCTGGCCATCGCAAGCGCGGTGCGGCCCTGGCGGTCGGCGTTCTCGATAGCCGCGCCGGCCTTGATCAGGCGGGCAAGGGCGGCGGTCTGGCCGGCGCGGGCGGCGAGCAGCAGGGCGGTCTGACCGTGGCTGTCAGCGGTATCCGCCTGCGCGCCGGCGTCCAGCAGCAGTCCGGCGCTGGCCGCATCGCCGCGCCGGGCGGCGATCATCAGCGCGGTTTCTTTCCTGTCGTTGGTCACATCGGGGTTGGCGTGGGCGGCAAGCAAGCGGGTGATAATCAGTCGCTGGCCGCGCCGCGCCGCCAGCAACAAGAGGGGCTCGGCGCCGGGCGGGGTTTGCTTGATATCGGCACCGGCGTCGATCAGCCGTCCGGCGGCGACCGGCGCGCCGGCCTCAACCGACAGCATGAGCGGTGTCTTGCCGCCGGGCGCGGCGGCATTGGCGTTGGCGCCATGGTTCAGCAACAGGGCGACGAGCCCGGCATGGCCCTGCCAGGCGGCGCGGCCCAGCGCGGTCAGCCCTTCGGGATCGCGCGCCTCCACCGCCGCGCCCTTGTCCAGCAACTGGCGGGCGATTTTTTCGCGGCCGCGCCAGGCGGCGAGTGACAGCGCCGGCCAGCCGGCAAAGGCGGCGTCCCGGTTGGCGGGCGGGCCGGTCAGGGCGGCAAGTTGGCCAGCCAGGGGGGCGGGGCGCTTGACGATATCATGGGAAATCGCGCCGGCGGCGGCGAGCCGGGAGGACAAAACCCGCCAGCCGCCGGCGCGGGCCAGGAACAGGGCGGTTTCACCCTTCTGGTTCGTGGCGTTGATCGGTGCGCCATGGGCGAGCAGTACATCGACCATGGCCTGGTCGCCGGCGCGCGCGGCGATCATCAGGGGGGTGTCGCCGTGACGGTCGGCGTGTTCGGCGCGCGCGCCGGCGTTCAAAAGCAGGGTGGCGGTTTTCACATGTTTGCCAGCCACCGCCAGCAAAAGAGCGCTGTCGCCGACGCCATCGGAGAGGGAAACGATGGCGCCGGCGTCCAGCAAAAGCCGGACGACGCGGTCGCGTCCGCGCCAGGCGGCTTCCATTAAGGCGGTGCGGCTGTAACGGTCCGCTTGATCGGGATTGGCGCCCCGGGCGAGCAGCCGGGCGATGACATCGGGCGGCGCCGTGGCGGCAGCAGCAACAAGAGAGATCGGGTTTGCCGAGACGCGTTTGATTTGGGCCAGTTTAGCCTGAGCCATGGGGTGTCCGCCGGCGGCGGCCTTTTCATACCAGGCGCGCGCCCGCGCCATGTCGCGGGCCACACCCCAGCCGTTTTCATAAAAAACGCCGAGGTTGAACTGCGCCTTGAGGTGGCCGCTTTGGGCAGCTTTTTTCAGCCAGTAGACAGCGGTTTTATGGCTCTTGGCGACCCCGGTGCCGGTGCGGTAAAGCACCGCCAGTTGATATTGCGCCTCGCGGTTGCCCTGTTTGGCCAGCGGGGTGAGGCGGGTAGCGGCGGTGGCAAAATCGCGGCTGCGGATGGCGGCCAGCGCCGCATCAAGCGGGGTTGCCGCTGCTGCCGCCGGTCCCACAAGCAGCAGACAGAACAGGGTGGCGAAAATGGCGTCAGGCCGCGCCATGTTTGGTCTCCACCTTGACGCCGATGTCGCGCAAGAAACCGGTCGGCAGAATGCCGCCGGCGCAAACGATGACGGCGTCATTGGCGATGTCGCTGCGTCGCCCGTCATGTTCGATCGAGGCGGTTTTGGGGCCGATTTCCACCACCTGGGAGTTCAGCGCCACCGCCAGTCGGCCGGCCGAGCGGGCGCGCTCCACATGGTTGCGGTTTTTCTCCTTGGCGCGGGAAAAGGCCTTGCCCCGATACGACAGGGTAACGCGGGTTTCGGGCTGGTCGGCAATGCTGAGGGCGGCCTCCAGGGCGCTGTCGCCGCCGCCGACCACCAGCACATGCTGGCCGCGATATTGCTCCGGGTCGATCAGGCGGTAGACCACCTTGGTCTGGTTTTCGCCGCTGACCCCCAGCTTGCGGGGGGTGCCGCGCCGGCCGATGGCCAGCAGCACCGCGCGGCTGCGGTATTCTCCTTGCGGTGTGGTGACGGTAAAGCCGCCGTCCTGTTTGTGGATCTTCTCGACCCGCTCGCCATAGTTGATTTTCAGGCCGGTCTTTTTTTCGATGTCGCGCCAGAATTCAAGCAGCGCCTCCTTGGTGGTCTCGGTCATTTTGACCTTGCCGACCAGCGGCAGGGTGACCGGCCGGGTCATCACGATCTTGCCGCGCGGGAAGTGGGCCACCGTGCCGCCCAGGGTCTCCTGCTCGAGGGTGACGAAGCGCAGGCCGGCCTCCATGGCGGCCAGCGAGGCGGAAAATCCGGCCGGCCCGCCGCCGATAATCACCACATCCAACTGGTCAGGCTTGCCCAGTCCGTTAAGCCTGGCGATGGCTTGCAGCGCCTGACGGCCCTGCTCGATGGCGTTGCCGATCAGTCCCATGCCGCCCAGTTCGCCGGCGATGAACACCCCGGGGACATTGGTTTCAAAATTGGGCTTGACCAGCGGAATATCGACGCCGCGCTTCTGGGTGCCGAACACCAGGGTGATGGCGTCCACCGGGCAGGCGGTCATGCAGGCGCCATGGCCGATACAATGGCTGGGATTGACGAGCTGGCCCTTGCCCTCGATCACCCCCAGGACATTGCCCTCGGGGCAGGCCTCGGCGCATGAGCCGCAGCCAACGCATTTGACCGGATCGATTATCGGATGAAGCGAGGCCGGCTCGCCGAGCCCGGCCTGGCGCGCCGCCTCGCGCGCTTCACGGGCGCGGTGTTCCCGGCCATGGATGCGCCGGCAATAGAAAAAGCAGATCACAAAGGCCGGTATCAGATAGATCAACAGCGCCTGGCTCATTGCTTGTCCCTGTGTCGTCCCGCACCGTGAGTGGGAATAATTCACACGTATTTATTAACAAAACCCTACTTTGAGACAGAATAAGTGGGAAAATTTCCCACGTCAAGAAGAGAAAGTAAAATGGGGCGTTTCCAGAGGGGCTTGGAAAGGGGCCGGTTCTCAGGGAGAAGCGTTTGCCGCCTGTTCGGCGGCATAGTCGTCATTGGCCAGTTCGATCAGATAGGCGTGGATCGCCTCGACCTGTTTTTCGCTCAGAATATCGGCGAAGCTGGCCATGCCCAGGGGCTCACGCGCACCGCCCAGCACGATGTCCTTGAACGTGGCATAGGTTTCCGGCGACATTCGGCGCAAATCGGTATAGCCGCCATAGGTGTTCCAGTGGCATTCGCCGCAGGCCTTGGTGAACAGCACCTTGCCTTGCGCAAGAACGTCGGGTGAGGCGCCGGTCAGCGCCGGCGGCTTGGGCAGCGGGCCGGGGGGCGGCAGCTCGTCGGGCAGCGGCACCGGCCCGCCGTCCAGCTTGAAGGCGATAATGCGCCCGTCATTGCCATATTTGGCCACCGCCGAGGTGGGGGGAAAATAACCGAACGGCCCGCCGCCATAGCCGGCCATAACGGCGATATATTGCTCGCCGTCGATGCTGTAGGACAGCGGGGCGGCCAGAATGCTGGACCCGGTCTGGATCTTGTGCAGAATCTTGCCGCTGTCGGCGGCGTAAACCACCAGATGGCCGTCTTCGCGGGCCTCGATCACCAGATTGCCGGCGGTGGTCAGCACCCCGCCCTGGAAGATGAAATCGCCGGTGCGCTGGCGCCACACCGGGGCCGCCCTGACCGGGTCCCAGGCCAGCAGATAGCCGCCGGCGATGCTGAGCGGCGGCTGCCCCTTGGCCAGATCGCCGAGATTTTCGATCGCCATGGCCTCGGTAAAGGTCGTTCCCTGGTTGTTGATGCCCTTGATATAGCGGAACGGTTTGCGCCGCTCGTAGATCGCTGGGTCATCCATGGCGGGGATATAGACCAGACCGGTCTGCGGATTATAGGCCATCGGCATCCAGTTATGCGCCCCGGCCGGGCTGGGCAGGATGAGCTTGGGGGCGTCGTCATAATTGCCCTGCGCCAGTTCCCGGGGGCGACCGGTTTTCATGTCGACATGGCTGGCCCAGGTGACGGTGGCGTATTTTTCCGCCGACAGCAATTCGCCGGTCTGGCGGTCGAGCACATAAAAGAACCCGTTCTTGGGCGCCTGCATCAACACCTTGCGTTTTTTGCCCTTGATCGTCAGATCGGCGAGGATGATCGGCTGGGTGGCGGTATAGTCCCAGTTCTCGCCCGGGGTGGTCTGGTAATACCACACCAGCCGGCCGCTGTCGGGATTGAGCGCCAGAATGCTGGACAGGAACAGATTGTCGCCGCCGGCGGGGCTGCGTTCGGCGCGCACCCACGGCCCGCCGTTGCCGGTGCCGACATAAAGCAGGTTCAATTCGGGATCATAGACCATGGCGTCCCACGCCGTTCCGCCGCCGCCGATATCCCAGCGGCTGTTGGGGTCCCAGGTTTTGGCCGCCATCGCCAGTTCGGGGTGCTCGAACGGCTTTTTGGGATCGCCCGGCACGGTGTAAAACCGCCAGGCTTTCTTGCCGGTCTCCAGATCATAGGCGGTGACATAGCCGCGCATGCCATATTCTGCGCCGCCATTGCCGATCACCACATTTTTGCCGGCGATCCGCGGCGCGCCGGTGATGGTATAGGCGGCCTGGCGGTCGGGGAAGGTGTCAACCTGCCAGATCACCGCGCCGGTGGCGGCATCGAGCGCGAACAGCCGGCCGTCGAGCGAAGCGGCATAGACCCGTCCCCGCCATACCGCCAGACCGCGCGACACCACGTCGCAGCAAGCCTTGCGCGCCCAGCCGCCGGGCACCTCGGGGTCGAAGGTCCACAGCTCCTTGCCGGTCTTGCCGTCCAGCGCATAGACCACCCCCCAGTTGCCGGTGGTGTAAAGCACCCCGTCGACGAACAGCGGGGTGGCCTCAAGGCCGCGGTGGGTGCCGGTGAAATATTGCCAGGCGAAGCCCAGCCGGCGGGCGTTCTTGTCGTTGATCCGGGTCAGGGGGGAAAAATGGGTTTCGCCGAAATCGCGGCCCACGGTGAGCCACTGGCCGGGCTCCCGGGCAGCACCCAGCAACCGCGCGCGGTCGACCTGGCCGGCCGGTTTGGCGGTAACGGTTCTGGCCCCGCCAGCCTGGGCGGCGGTGCTCGCCAGCACGACGACAAGAGCGGTGAACAGGCGAAAAACCGGATGTTGCATTGCTTTGACCTCCCTAATGTACTCTAGTATGACAAAAAGCGCCGGCCTGATCCACACTCCGTCCGGCGCGGTCCCGCATAAGGGTTGTACAAGCGAATGATCAGCCTCTCCCGGCTTGAAAAGGCCGCCGACACGGTTTACCGCGCCATGCCGCCGACAGCGCAATATGTCTGGCCGCTGCTGGCCGAGCACGCCGGCTGCACGGTCTGGGTCAAACACGAAAACCACACTCCGATCGGCGCGTTCAAGCTGCGCGGCGGGCTGGTGCTGATGGACGAGCGAGTGAAGGCTGGCCGCACAGCCGGTGTGATCAGCGCCACGCGGGGCAACCACGGGCAATCGCTGGCCTGGGCCGGCCGCCGGTTCAAGGTGCCGGTGACCATTGTCGTCCCCCGCGGCAACAGCCCGGAGAAAAACGCCGCCATGGCGGCGCTGGGGGCGCAGCTTATCGAGGCCGGGGACGATTTCGACGAGGCCCGCAAGGCGGCGCAGGATCTGGCGCAAACCCGCGGGCTGGAGATGATCGCGCCGTTCGACCCGCTGCTGGTCGCCGGGGTGGCCACTTACGCCCGCGAGCTGTTCGCGGCCACCGGCGCGCTCGATGCGGTCTATGTGCCGATCGGTCTGGGCTCGGGCATTTGCGGGGTGATCGCGGTGCGCGACCTCTTGGGGCTGAAAACCCGGGTGATCGGCGTGGTGTCCCGCCGGGCGGCGGCTTATGCCCGCTCGTTTACCGCCGGTCGGGTGGTGGAGACCGCCAGCGCCGACACATTCGCCGACGGCATGGCGGTGCGCGCGCCGTCGGCCGAGGCGCTGGCGATCATCCTTAAAGGGGCCGAGCGCATTGTCGAGGTGGACGACGATGCCATCGCCGCCGCCATCCGGCTTTATTTTCAGGCCACCCATAATATCGCCGAAGGCGCCGGGGCGGCGACCTTGGCCGCCTTGCTTCAGGAGCGTGATAAAATGCGCGGCAAATCCGTCGCGCTGGTGCTCAGTGGCGGCAATATCGATCTTGATGTATTTGCAAAACTACTGCGTGAGGGTGAAAACCATGGGTGAACGGGTTGCTTTTATCGGTCTGGGGGTGATGGGTGCTCCGATGGCCGGCCATCTGGCCAAAGCCGGCCATGAGGTCTGGGTGTTTAACCGCACCCGCGGCAAGGCCGAGGGCTGGTTTGCTGCTTATGGCGAGGGGCGCGCGGTGAAGGTGGCGGGCAGCCCGGCCGAGGCGGCGGCTGGCGCGCGACTGGTCTTCGCCTGCGTCGGCGCCGATCAGGATGTGCGCGCGGTCACCCTGGGTGAAGAGGGCGCTTTTGCCGGCATGGCCGAGGGCGCGATTTTTGTCGATCACACCACCACCTCGGCCGATCTGGCGCGCGAGCTGGCGGGTGCGGCGGCGGCGCGCGGGCTGGGCTTTGTCGATGCCCCGGTCTCGGGCGGTCAGGCGGGGGCGGAAAACGGCGTGCTGACCATCATGGCCGGGGGAAGCGAGGCGGATTTTGCCATCGCCCGGCCGGTGATGGCCTGCTATGCCCGTCAGGCCCGCCTGCTGGGGCCGGCGGGCAGCGGCCAACTGGCCAAGATGGTCAATCAAATCTGTATCGCCGGCATCGTGCAGGGCCTGGCCGAGGCGCTGAATTTCGCCCTTGAGGCAGGGCTCGACGCCAAAGCGGTGGTCGAGGTGATCTCCGGCGGTGCGGCCCAGTCGTGGCAGATGGACAACCGCGCCGGGACCATGATCGACGGCAAGTTCGACTTTGGCTTTGCAGTTGACTGGATGCGCAAGGACTTGGGCTTTTGCCTCGGTGAAGCGCGCCGGCTGGGGGTCAGCCTGCCGGTAACCGCGCTGGTCGACCAGTTTTATGGCGATGTCCAGGCCGCCGGTGGTGGCCGCTGGGACACCTCCAGCCTGACCACCCGGCTCAGGCGGTGATCTCCAGATCGTCCGCGAGCAGGGCGTCCGGGTAGGAGCACATGTAGCGCTCGGCGCAATAATCGGGCCGGCGGCGCAGGGCCTGGGCGAAGCGCCGGGCGGTGGCGGGCTCGGCCAGCCGGTCGCGCACCCCAACCGTCATCTCCAGGCTCTTGAGCTTGCGCCCGGTCGGCGATTCGCGCCCGGCGATCTTGGCGATGGTCACCCCTGCGCGGGCCAGCCCCGACAGGGCGCACAGTCCGCAGGGGCCATAGGGCAGGCCGTCCTCGGTGGTGGAAAAGCCGCAACTGAACTTGTGCCACGCCCAGCGCCGATAGGCCTTCTCATTGTCCGCCAGCCGCTCGGCGTCCTCGGGCGACAGCGCCGCGCCATCGTCGCGGTCATAATGCAGCGCATAGCTGTCCATGCAGATCGCGCCGCCCATTTTGGCGGGCAGATGCAGGGTGTGGCAGACCGCCTCGTCAAACAGGCAGCCGTCGTTGAGCACAAAGGCCTCGAATTCCAGCTCCGGGACGGCGGCGGTGACTGCGGCCATTTCATCCAGGGTCAGATAGCGGGGAAACACGATGCGATGGGCGCCCAGGTCCTGATGGAACTTCGCCGCCTGGCTGTTGCGCACCCCGGCGACCGAGCTGACATGCAGCCGCAGGCCCAGGCCCAGCGCGTCGATCGCCGCCAGCAGGCCGGGGTCGGCGATGATCAGCGCGTCGCCCCCCAGGGCGGCGAACTGTTCGGCCAGCTCGAGGATGAGGGCCATCTGGGCGCTGTCATATTGTTGCTGGTTGAGGGTGAGCGACAGGCGCTTGCCATGATCATGGGCGATCTCGACCGCCTGGCCAAGGTCCTCCAGGCTGGTCAGATTACCCATCATGCGCCGGCTCAGCGCACCGGCGGCGAAACGGCTGCGCCAGCGCTCAGGGATACAGCCGCAATAAATCTCGTCGGCGCCGCCGGCGGCGGTGGGGGCGATTTCCGCCAGAGCGCTAATCGGCGCGGTGATGTCCATGCCAGTCTCCCGGAATGATGATGCGGTCGACCCAGCCGCGCTGCGTCGCCTGGTGCAGGGCCTCGGTCATGGCCGGGGTGTGATGGTAAAACACCGTATTGCCGCGCTGGAAGGTCGGGGGCTCGTCGGCGGTTGCGGCGCGCCGGTCCATGGCGGCGGCAAAGGTCAGACATTCGCGCCGGCAGGCCAGCCCGGCGGTGAATTTTTCAGCCCGGGGGCGGGCCAGCGCGCCGATCTTGCACACCCGCCCCTTGGTGGCATAGCCGATCGCGGCATGAACCGACAGGCGTTTGCCCAGGGGGGCGAAATCTTCCGGCGCCGCCAGCGGCGGCACATCGGCCTCCAGCCGGCGGATGCCCAGCCGGTCGAGCACCGCCTGAAAAGCCCCGGCGCGCATTCCCGGCGGCGAGACCGCCCGCCAGCTGCGTGATGGCAGGCGCGGGTCTTTGATCATCTTGCACAACTGGCGGCCGGCAACCGGCTCGAGGGTCGGAAAATCGGCGCAAAGCAGGCGCGCCGTCCCCCAGTCGTTGACGATCACCTCGCTTTTTTCGGGCAGCAGGGGAAACAGTTTGCAAAGCTGCGCCAGCCCGTCCTCGGTTACCCCCGGGGTCGCCAGGCTGACTGTCAGCCCGTGGCTCTGCGCCCAGTCGAGCGCCTTTTGCAGCCGCGCCGGCGAGGGGATCAGGCGGTCGCAAAATTCATTGCCGAAATGAACCCGGGTGACCAGCCGGCCGTCAAAGCCGGCCGGTGCGGCGCGCCTTTCCGGCACTTCGCTCAGCGCCACGGCAAGATCGGGTTTAGCGGTCATGGATTTTGCGTCAGGCTTTGCGTGATGCAGGCGATGAAGGCATCGACATCGGCTGGCGGGGTGGAAAAGCCGGTAACCAGCCGGATGATATTGGGCTCGGCTGCCGGCCAGTCGTGAAATACCGCGCCGGCCTTGCGCGCCGCCGCGATGGCCCCGGCCGGCAGTTGGATGAAAATCTCGTTGGCTTCGACCGGATAGACCAGTCGCGCCCCGGCGGCGGTCAGCCCATCGGCCAGCCGGCTTGCCATGGCGTTGGCGTGGCGGGCGTTGTCGAGCCACAGGTCATGGTCGAAATAGGCGAGGAACTGGGCCGAGAAAAAGCGCATTTTGGAAATCAGATGGCCGGCGCGCTTGCGCCGGCGCTCGAAATCCCCCTCCTGGCCGGGGTTGAAAAACACCACCGCCTCGGCGGCCACCGCGCCGTTCTTGGTGGCCCCGAAGGACAGCACGTCGATGCCCGCTTTCCAGGTCATCTCGGCCGGCGAACAGTCCAGCGCGACCAGCGCATTGGCAAAGCGCGCCCCGTCCATATGCACCATCAGGCCGGCGTCATGGGCGATGGCGGCCAGTTTGGTCAACTCGTCGAGACTGTATATGGTGCCCAGCTCGCAGGCCTGGGTCAGGCTGAGCACCGCCGGCTGCATTGAATGGGGCGGGCGCAGCGGCATGGCCAGCGCGCGAGCCAGCGCCGCCGGGTCGATTTTGCCGTTCTCGCCACCCACCGGTTGCAGCCGCGCGCCGCCGCTAAACAGCTCCGGCGCGCCGCATTCATCGATATGGATATGGGCATTGGGCTGGCAGAAAATCACCCCCCAGGGCGGGCAGCAGCAACTAAGCGCCAGCGCATTGGCGGCGGTGCCGGAAATCACCGGGAAAACCTGCAAGTCGGTCTCGAAAACATCATTGAAAAGCGCGTGCAGGCGGGCGGTCTGCTCATCGTTGCCATAGGCCATGGCCGGCCGGCCGTCATCGGCCGCAGTCAGCGCGCTTAAAATCGCCGGGTGCGCCCCCAGGCTGTTGTCACTGGCAAAATTCATTGGGGATCCTTCTAGCATTCCGGCACATTGACCGCCAGCCCCCCCTCGGCGGTTTCCTTGTATTTGCTGCTCATGTCATGGCCGGTCTGGCGCATGGTCTCAATCACCTTGTCGAGCGAGACCATATGGGCGCCATCGCCCAGCAGCGCCAGCCGGGCGGCATTGACCGCCATGGTGGCGGCCAAGGCGTTGCGCTCGATACAGGGGATCTGCACCAGGCCGCCGATGGGGTCGCAGGTCAGGCCCAGGTTGTGTTCCATGCCGATCTCGGCGGCATTCTCGATTTGTTCATTGGTGCCGCCCAGGGCGGCGGTCAGCCCGCCGGCGGCCATCGAGCAGGCGGCTCCGACTTCGCCCTGGCAGCCGACATCGGCCCCCGAGATCGAGGCGTTTTGCTTGAACAGCGCGCCGATGGCGGTGGCGGTGAGCAAAAAACGGCTAATGCCCTGGGCGTCGGCACCGGTGTGGAAGCGCTCGTAATAGCGCAACACCGCGGGCAGAACGCCGGCGGCACCATTGGTTGGCGCGGTGACCACCCGGCCGCCGGCGGCGTTTTCCTCCGACACCGCCAGGGCGTAAAGATTGATCCAGTCGAGCGCCGCCGAGGGGTCGGCCAGGGCGCGCTCGCCCCGGGCGAGCAAATCCCGGTAAAGCCGCGGTGCGCGGCGCGGCACCTTAAGGCCGCCGGGCAGCACCCCCGAAGTGGCGCAGCCCCGGTCGATACAGGCCTGCATCGCCTGCCAGATCGCCTCCAGCCGCTCATCGACCTCTTGCGCCGGTCGGGCGGCGGTCTCATTGGCGTGGACCATCGCCGCGATCGACAGCCCGGTCTCGCGGCCGCGCGCCAGCAGCTCGGCGGCGGTGGTAAAATCATGGGGCAGGGGCGCGCGCGGCGGCGATGGAGTGTTGCCCATGGCCTGGCTGGCGCTCAACACAAAGCCGCCGCCGATGGAATAATAGACCTCCCGCGATAGCAGCCCGCCGGCCGCGTCATGGGCGCTGAAGATCAGGCCATTGGTGTGAAAGGGCAGGGTTTCATGGGGCCGCCAGCAAAAATCGCGCTCCATGACAAAGCCAATCGCCGGCGCGCCGTCCAGCCTGAGCGCCTGGCTCTGGCGCACCGCGGCAAGCTGGCCGTCGATGGCGTCGATATCGACGCTTTGCGGGCGCTCGCCGATCAGGCCGAGAACCAGCGCCCGGCCAGTGCCATGGCCGTGGCCGGTCAGCGCCAGCGAGCCGTAAATCTCTACCCTGAGCCGGGCGGTGGCGGCAAGCTGATTGAGCCGGGAAAGATGGTCGACAAAGCGCCGCGCCGCGCGCATCGGCCCCACGGTGTGCGAGCTTGACGGCCCGATGCCGATGGTGAACAGATCGAACAGGCTGCAACTCATGGCCGTTGAGCCATTTTCAGGCGGGTGGCGACGTGCTCGACCTGGCGCATCACGCGCAGCAGATTGCCGCCCCAGATTTTGGCGATATCGGCCCGCGAGTAGCCGCGTTTGAGCAACTCGCGGGTCACGTTCATGCTTTGCGCGGCGTCGGACCAGCCGATCACCCCGCCGTGTTCGGCCGCCGCGTCGCCCAGCTCCGGCTTGGGATTGGACGAATCAGCGATATCATTGTGGCCCATGTGGGTGAGCGTCATATAGCGCGCGCCCAGGGCGTAATATTTGTCGAGCAGGGCGAGGTCCTTGCCGATGACATAGCCGTTTTCGATGCAAATCACGGCGGCCAGTTTGCCGGCGGCGTGCAGGTGTTCGATATCATCGGCGCGCCAGGCCAGCCCGATGCGCTCGGGATATTGCCGGACCATGCGGTGAATGGCATTGAACTTGACCATCGCGGCGGCCTGGGCGCGGGCGTAATTTTCCGGCGTGCGCCGGGTCTGGCCGACATAAACCACCAAAAAGACGGTATCCAGCCCGCCTTCGGCCATTTTGACCAGATCGACCTGCATGGCGCCGCGCCGGCCGGGGTCAGCCTCGGGGGTGGCGAAAGTCGGCGGAATGTCGTCGTGGCTGTCAATGGTGAGCAACTGGCGGTGAAAGCGCGCCAAGTCACTTTCACCGGCTGCGGCAAGACCGCCAGGCAGAACCAGGCCCGCCAGCAGGCCCCAGATTGTGGCGGTTTTTTTCAGTATCATGATCGCTCCGTCTTGCCGCAGTGAGTGCATCACATCCGGGGGGTGATTTCAATCGCCGCCGTCCCGATTGCGCCCCCGGCTGGTTTTTTTATGCTGCGGCGCCCATCTCTTTGCTTATAATTTTCTTACAGGTGCAAGTATGTGATTGATGGAGACGGATCCGTGAGCAAAAGCTATCTGAAACAATATCCCGACCAGAACGGCTATTTTGGCGAGTTTGGCGGCGCCCTGCTGCCGCCCGAACTGGAGGGCCCTTTTGCGCGGATTCGCGAGGCCTGGCTGCGCTATGCCCGTTCGGCCGAGTTCATCAGCGAGCTGAAATATATCCGGCGCCATTTTCAGGGCCGCCCCACCCCGGTGCATTTCGCCGGCAATCTGTCCGAACGGGTGGGCGGCGCGCGGATCTATCTCAAGCGCGAAGACCTCAACCATACCGGCGCCCACAAGCTGAACCACTGCATGGCCGAGGGATTGCTGGCCAAATATATGGGGATCAACAAGCTGATTGCCGAGACCGGCGCCGGCCAGCATGGCGTGGCGCTGGCCACCGCGGCGGCCTATTTCGGCATGGAATGCGAAATTCACATGGGCGAGGTCGACATCGAGAAAGAACATCCCAACGTGGTGCGCATGAAACTGCTGGGAGCCAAGGTGGTGCCGGTGAGCGTTGGCGGCCGTTCGCTCAAGGAGGCGGTCGATTCGGCCTTTGGCGCTTATTTGCAGGACCCGGAAAACCAGTTTTTCGCCATTGGCTCGGTGGTTGGCCCGCACCCCTTTCCGGTGATGGTGCGCGATTTCCAGCATGTGGTCGGCCTCGAGGCGCGCGAGCAATTTTATGACATGGTTGGCGAGGCACCCGATCATGTCGCCGCCTGCGTCGGCGGTGGCAGCAATGCGCTGGGCCTGTTCTCGGGCTTTATCGATGATGACGGGGTGGCGCTGCATGGCGTCGAAGCCGGCGGCGTGTCGGACGAGACCGGCCATCATTCGGCGACCCTGACCTTCGGCGCGCCCGGCGATATCCATGGGTTTCACACCATCACCCTGGCCGATGAGGCCGGCGCGCCGGCGGCGGTGCATTCCATTGCCAGCGGCCTCGATTATCCCGGAGTTGGTCCCGAGCATGCTTTTTTGCAACGCAGCGGCCGGGTAGCCTACCACAAGGTCGGCGATCGCGCTTGTCTGGAGGCCTTTTACGCCCTGTCGCGCTATGAGGGCATCATTCCGGCGCTGGAAAGCGCCCATGCGGTGGCCTGGGCAATGGACTATGCCCGCGATCGCGCCGGGCAGACCATTCTGATCAATCTGTCCGGCCGCGGTGACAAGGACATCGATTATGTCGTCGAAAAATACGGCTATGGCGAGGAAGAGGCATAAATCTTTTGCTACTTTAGAATCATTTTAGAATATATTAGGGTCTGAACTCAATTTAACTTATTGATTTTTGGTGTGGAAGTGTGATTCAAACTGCCTAGAAAGGGGTTTGATCATGAGATTTGATTTATCTGACGAAGAATGGGCGGTGATCGAGCCG
>Ga0114931_10004627_pt1 | contig 17148 bp, 16 predicted proteins | sample 2SBtaG_FD_89579 | JGI IMG/M metagenome (GOLD analysis project Ga0114931, IMG submission 89579) | Deep subsurface microbial communities from Kolumbo volcano to uncover new lineages of life (NeLLi) - 2SBTROV14_V59a metaG | ecosystem: Environmental > Aquatic > Marine > Volcanic | place: Kolumbo...
ACATAACCCGCCGAGATGGCGGCCTGGAACACCAGGATCTTCCCTGCGAAGCCCGCCAGCGGCGTGATGCCGCCAAGGCTGAGCATGAAGAGCGCCATCGCGAACGCCAGGGCCGGGCGCTTCCGCCCGAGCCCCGCGAAGCGCTCCAGGTCGTCGCCGCGATCAACGGGGTCGCTCACCTGCATCAGCACCGCGAAGGCGCCGACGTTCATCAGGGTGTAGGCCGCCAGGTACCACGCCACGGCGCGGACGCCGTCGGGACCGGCCAGCACGGCCAGCCCCAGGTACCCTGCGTGCGCCACGGCCGAGTACGCCAGCATGCGCTTCACGCCGGTCTGCAGCAGCGCCGCCAGGTTGCCGATCACCAGCGTCAGACCGACCAGCACCGCCAGCGTGGTGAGCAGCCAGGGCTCCATGTTCGGGTAGATCGTCGCTGCGATGCGGATCAGCGCCGCGAACGCCGCGGTCTTGACGACGACGCTCATGAACGTCGTGACCGGGGTCGGAGCCCCGGTATAGACGTCGGGCGCCCACTGGTGGAAGGGGGCGATGGCGGCCTTGAAGGCGAGGCCGGCGAGCACCAGCGCGCCGCCGAGGGTGGCCAGCAAGGGCGCCGAGAACCCGGCCGCGCTCATGGCCGCGACGATGTCGGCGTAGACGAAGCTGCCGGTGGCGCCGTAGGTGAGCGCCGCGCCGTAGATCAGGATGGCGGATCCGAAGGCGCCGAGCAGGAAGTACTTCATGCCCGCTTCCTCGGACTGCCGCGCCCCGGCCCGCCAGGCCGACAGCACGTACACCGGCAGCGACATGATCTCCAGACCGAGGAGCAGCGTGATCAGGTCACCCGCCCCGGCCATGATCATCGCACCGGTGGCCGAGAACAGGATCAGCGGGTAGTACTCCGGCTGGTCGAGATCGCTGCGCTTCAGGTAGTCGTAGCTGACCAGCACCGCCAGCACCGTGCCCAGCAGGATGACGAAGTTCAGTGCCAGGCCCGGGGTGTCGGCCAGGAAGCGCAGCCCGAAGCTCGAGCTGCCGCCGCTGGCGTTGGTCATCACCCACAGGTTGGCGTTCAGTGCGCCGGCGACCACCGCGCCGACCATGGCGAGCCAGGCGCTGGAGCGCCCGTCGCGCTGGAACAGCGCGAACAGGGTGGTGATGGCCGCGGTGATGAGGAGCGCCAGCTCGGGGGCGAAGTTCGCCCAGTGGATGTCGATGGCGGGCGGGAAGCTCACCGGCTACCTCCAAGCGCGTCGGCGAGCGCCGCCGGCCCGGCCTTGGCCGCGAGCGCAGCCGCGGGCGGCGCCGGCGCCTCGGCCGTGGCGGTCGGCGCGGCGATCAGTTGCGACTGCTCCTGGATGCGCTGCAGCTGCGGCGCGGGCGCCAGCCCGAGCCACAGAATGCCCGCGATCAGCGGGATGAGCGCGAAGGTCTCGAGCGCACCGATGTCCCGCGTGGGCTCGCGCTCCTCGCCCTGGTACAGACGCTGGTAGAAGTTCACGCCGTACACGCCGGCCGCGATGACCGACAGGGTCGCCAGAGAGGCGAGCCACGGGTGGTGCTGGTAGGCGCCCAGCAGGCTGAGGAACTCGCCCGGGAAGTTTCCGAGCCCGGGCACGCCGATCGCCGTGAAGAGCACGAACAGGCTCAGGGCGGCCAGCGCCGGCGCGCTCCTGGCGAGCCCGCCGAAGCGGTCCAGGTCGAAGCTCTGGCGGCGCTCGTAGAGCATGCCGGAGATCAGGAACAACCCGCCGGTGGAGAGCATCTGCGCGGCGAGCAGGAAGATGGCGCCGTTCAGCCCCGCCAGGTGCAGGCCGAAGATGCCCACCCCGACGATGCCCATGTGCGACAGCGAGGCGTAGGCCAGCAGCCGCTTCATGTCGGTCTGGGCGGCGGCCGCGACGGCCCCGTAGAGCGCCGTGACCACGGCAAGCACCAGCAGCACCGGTCCCACGCGTTCGACGCCGACCGGCAGCAGCGGCATCGCCCAGGCGAAGAAGCCGAAGCCGCCCACCTTGTACAGCGTGCCGGCCACGTCGGCCGCGCCGGAGGGGTGGTTCTGCTCGTTGAAGTCGATGAGCCAGGAGTGCAGCGGCCACATCGGCAGCTTCACGGCCATGCCGATGGCCAGCCCCACGAACAGCCAAACCTGCGTTGCGCCCGCGAGGTGCGGCGTGACCGCCATCAGGTCGGCGAAGCGGTAGCTCGCCGCGCCCGACAGCGGCTTGATGGCCAGGATGCTGATGAGCATCAGGAAGCTGCCGCCGATGGCGTACACCAGGTACTTCAGCACGGCCGCGCGGCGCTTCTCGCGCCCGAACGTGCCGAGCAGCAGCATGCTGGGGATCAGCGTGACCTCCCAGGCCACGTAGAACAGGATCAGGTCGCGCGCCAGGAACACCCCGGCCAGCCCCGCCTGCATCAGCAGCAGCAACGCCACGAAGGTGCCGGGGCCGCGTTCGACGCGGCGCGCGGCGACCAGCACCGTGGGGATCATGGTGAGCGCGGCGGCCAGGGTGAGCACCACGCCGGCACCGGTGGGCTGGAGCGTGAAGGTGGCGCCGAAGCCGGGGATCCACGAGGCGCTCACGCCGCCGCTGCCGGGCAGGAACAGCGCCAGCACGAAGGTGGCCAGGGTGCTCACGAGACCGAACAGCACCGCCGCCTGGCGCCGCGTTCCGGCCAGCCCGGTCACGACCGCGAACACCAGCGGGACGAGGATGACGAACAGGGCGATCACTTCAGCACTCCCGTGAGCGCGGCGACGACCACCAGGGTCACGACGCCGAGCAGCATGGCGAAGGCGTAGGCCCGCGCGAACCCGCTCTGCAGGGCGGTCGCGAGCCGTCCGAGCAGCCCTACCGCGGCACCGCCGCCGGCGAGCCCGCGATCGACCACCTCGCGGTCGAGGGTCGCGACGCCGCCGGAGATGCCCTCACCCGAGGCGACGAAGAGGATGCGGTACAGGGCGTCGAAGCCCAGCGCACCGCGCGAGGCCCCCGCCAGGTTGGAATCCTTGAGGGCGGCCACAGGCGCGCCCTTGCGCACGTGGTAGATCCACCAACCCACGCCCAGGCCGATCGTCACCATGACGACCGAGAGCAGGATGAGCAGCCAGTCGGTGCCGGCCGACAGGTGGTTGAAGTCCACCGCCTGGGTGGCGGGCTCCAGCCAGCGCTGGATGAGGTTCGGGAACGCGAACTCGGGAAGGCCCAGGTAGCCCACGAACACGGCGCCGAACGCCAGGATGCCGAGCGGCCAGGTCATCACCGGGGGCGACTCGTGCAGGTGCTCCGCGGTGTGCTTGTCGACCCGCGACGCCCCGCCGAAGATGCCGTAGTACCAGCGGAACATGTAGGCCGCGGTCATGGCGGCCGTGACCAAGAGCAGGAGGTAGAGCACGTCGCTGCCGTTGCCGGCCAGCAGGCTGCTGGTGAGAGTGCCGGAGAGGATGGCGTCCTTGCTGAAGAAGCCGGACAGGAACGGCACGCCGGAGATCGCCAGGGTGGCGATGAGGGCCGTCGTGCCGGTGATCTTCATCCTCCTGCCCAGGCCGCCCATCTTGCGGATGTCCTGCTCGCCGCCCATGGCGTGGATCACACTGCCGGCAGTGAGGAAGAGCAGCGCCTTGAAGAAGGCGTGGGTCAGCACATGGAACATGCCCACCCAGTAGACGCCCGCGCCGACGGCGGCGATCATGTAGCCGACCTGCGAGATGGTCGAGTACGCCAGGATCTTCTTGATGTCGGTCTGGCCGAACGCCGCGAAGGCGGCGATGAACGCCGTCAGCGCGCCGACCCAGGCGACCGTGCTGGCCGCACCGGGCGCCATCGCGTAGACGGCTCCGATGCGGGCGATGAGGTAGACGCCGGCGGTGACCATGGTGGCGGCGTGGATCAGGGCCGACACCGGCGTGGGGCCGGCCATGGCGTCGGGTAGCCAGACCTGCAGCGGCAGCTGCGCGGACTTGCCGGTGGCACCGAGCAGGTAGAGCAGCCCGATCAACGTCAGGGTGGCCGAGCCGTAGAGCATGGCGGGCGCCGCGGCGTTGACGGCCGCGATGTTCAGCGTCCCGAAGGCCTTGAACGTCAGGAACATCGCGAGCAGGAAGCCGACGTCGCCGATGCGGTTGACGATGAACGCCTTGCGCCCGGCGTCGGGGTTGGCGCGGTCGCGGTACCAGAAGCCGATGAGCAGGTAGGAGCACACCCCCACCCCTTCCCAGCCGATGAACATCAGCGGGAAGGAATCGGCCATGACCAGTACCAGCATCGCGGCGACGAACAGGTTGAGCTCGGCGAAGAAGCGGCTGTTGCCGTCGTCGCCGCGCATGTAGCCGATCGAGTAGATGTGGATGAGCAGGCCCACGCCGGTGATGATGAGCATCATCGTGACGCTGAGCCGGTCGATCATGAAGCCGGCGTCGAGGTGCAGCGTGCCCGCGGTCAGGTAGCGCCAGAGCGTGACCTGCACGCCGTGGTCGCTGCCCTGCAATCCGACGAAGGCCAGGACCGCCAACACGAAGCCGGCAGCCACCGCCAGGCTGGCGATGATGCCGGGGACGGGTTCCTTGAGCGAGCGGCCGAAGAAGGCGTTGATCAGCGAACCGACCAGGGCGAGCAGCGGCGCCAGGGCGGCCCACTGTACGACGTCGTTCATAGCCTCACCTCGGACAGCTCATCGACATCGGTGCTCACGCGGTTGCGGAAGATGGCCACCAGGATCCCCAGACCGACGGCCACCTCGGCCGCGGCGATGGCGAGGATGATGAACACGGCCGCCTGACCCGAGAGCGCCGTCTCCGCTCCGCGGGCGCTCCACTGGCGCGCGAACGCGACGATGGCGAGGTTGGCGGCGTTGAGCATGAGCTCCACGGACAGGAACACCATGATGGCGCTCCGCCTCGTGAGCACGCCGACCGACCCGATGGCCATCAGCAGCGCGCTGAGAGCGATGTAGTAGGGGGTCGGAACCATCACGCACCCCTCCCTCGTGCGGATTCAGCCATGGCTCAGCTCCCGTTCCGGGGCCGCTTCGGTGCGCTGCTCCTTGGGCGCGGCGGGGTTGCCCCGCTGCGCCAGGCTGACCGCGGCGACGATGCCGGTCAGCAGCAGCACGCCCACGAGCTGGAACGCGAGCACGTAGTGGCTGAACAGCAGCGTGCCGACCTGCTCGGCCGAGCCGCCCTGCAGCGTCGCCACCTGGTCGGCGCTGGGCAAGGGGCTGCGGTCGACGAAGGCGGTGATGGTGATGCCCGCCGCGGTGGCCAGCGCCGCGGCGTACGCCAGCGGACGCATCCAACGCAGATGCGGGGTGGGCTCCTGCCCCTGGACGTTGAGCAGCATGATCACGAACAGGAACAGCACCATGATGGCGCCGGCGTACACGATGACCTGGATGGCGGCCAGGAAGTGGGCCTGCAGCGTCACGTAGGTGACCGCCAGCGCCAGCAGCGTCACCACCAGCGACAGCGCGGCGTGCACCGGCTGCCGGAAGGTGACCACGCCGACGCCGCCGAGCAGCATCACCGCGGCCAGGATGATGAAGCCGATCATGATCGGGGGTTCCCCTGAACGAGCCTCGCCATGTCAGTAGTCCACGCCTTCCAGCTCGGCCCGGGGGCCGGCCTCGAAGCCGAGGCGGACTTCCGTGCCCTTCTTCTCGGCCTCGCGGCGCTGCCACTTGCTGCCCTTGGTGCCGACCAGCATGTCCTGCTTGCCGTAGACGAAGTCCTGGTAGCGGTAGTCGGCGAGCTCGAACTCGTGGCCGAGCACCACCGCGCCGGTGGGGCAGGCTTCCTCGCAGAAGCCGCAGAAGATGCAGCGCAGCATGTTGATCTCGTAGATCTTGGCGTAGCGCTCGCCGGCCGACGTCGGGTGGTCGGGGTCGTTCTCGGCCGCCTCGACGTAGATGGCGTAGGCGGGGCAGGCGGCCGCGCAGAGGCTACAGCCGATGCACTTCTCCAGGCCGGTGTCGGGATGCCGGAGCAGATGGTGCCGGCCCCGGAAGCGCGGCATCACCTGCGCGCGCTGCTCCGGGTACCGGACCGTCACGGGGCGCTTGAACAGATGCCCGAGCGTGACGCCCATCCCCTTGGCCATGTCCAGAACACTCATTTAGGACGCACCTCCCATGGTGCCGGGGTCTTCGTGGCCGTTCCCGGGCGCAACGTCGTGCCCGCGGGAACGCACTCGCGTCGCGTCACAGCACAAAGGCGATCACCGCCCCCGTCAGCAGCGCAGCGAAGAGTCCGATCTCGAACAGGTACAGCCAACCGAAGCGCATCAGCTGGTCGTAGCGAAGGCGCATGAAGGTGGCCTTGAGCCAGATGAACAGGAAGATGAAGATCGCCATCTTCACGACGAGCCACACGATGGGCCAGCTCGCCATGCCGGGGATGATCGCGTCGAAGAAGCCGGGCGCCCTCCAGCCGCCCAGGAAGAGCGTGCTGATGAACGCGGCCGAGGTGAACATGTTGACGTACTCGGCCATCTGGTACAGCGCCCACTTGATCGAGGTGTACTCCGTCTGATAGCCCGCCACCAGCTCCTGCTCGGCCTCGGGCAGGTCGAAGGGGACGCGGTTGATCTCGGCGGTGCCGGCGATCAGGAAGGCGACGAAGGCGATGATCAGGCCCGGCCACAGCCAGGGGCTGATCGACCACACGTTGAGCTCGACCAGTTTCTGCAGGTTCAGCGTGCCACCGATCATGATCACGCTGAGCACCGCCAGGCCCATGCCCAGCTCGTAGCTGATGATCTGCGCGCTGGAGCGCAGGCTTCCCAGCAGCGAGTACTTGCTGTTGGAGGCCCAGCCCCCGAGGAAGATGCCGTACACGCCCATGCTGGTCATCGCCAGGATGTACAGGACGCCGATGTCCAGGTTCATGACCCAGGGGTTGGCGCCGAACAGGCTCCTGGCCGGCCCGGCCGGGATCGCGCCGAACGCCACCAGCGCGAAGGTGATACTGATGGCGGGGGCCAACACGTAGACGACCTTGTCGGCCGCCGACACGATGATGTCTTCCTTGAAGATCGCCTTGATGGCGTCGGCGATGGGCTGCAGCAGACCGAACGGTCCGACCCGGTTGGGGCCGATGCGGTGCTGGAACGCGCCCAGCAGGCGGCGCTCGATCAGCGTCATGTAGGCGAAGCCGCCGAGCAGCGCCAGCACCAGGACGAACGCCTTGATGAGGGTCACCCAGAGGGGGTCGCTCACCGGGCCACCTCCAGCTCCCGCTCATCGCGCTCCAGCGTGTCGAGGTCCGCGCGCGCCAGGCCGATCGGCTGCTCCGGCAACGTGGGGAGCAGCATCAGGCCGGGCGGCACGGTGTCGTCGATGCGCACCGTGGCGCGACGGAGCACGCCGCCGACGCGCAACCGCACCGCATCGCCGTCGGCGAGGTCGTTCATCGCGGCGTCGTCGGGGCCCATACGGAGCCGGGGGCCGCCGCTGAGGGCGAGCAGGTGGGCGTTGCGCTGCAGGTACTCGACGCGCAGCATGCTCGGGACGACGAGGACGTTGCCTTCGACCGCCTCGTGGCTGCGGATCGCCACCTTCGCCGCAGGCCGGCCCTTCGGCCGGTGTAAGTGACCGTCGGGCCCGAGCTCGGCCGGGTCGATCTCGAAGCGCTTGCGGAGCACGCGGCGCGCGCTGCGCACGCTGCGCCCCTCGAGCCGCTGCCCGAGCGCTTCGCCCAGCGCTCCCACCAGGCCCACGAAGTCCTCGCTCTCGCCGCCATCGACCGGCGCCGCATGCACGCCCAGGAAGCGGCCTTCGAGGTTCACGGTGGTGCCGTCCTTCTCGAACACGCTCTTGGCCGGCAGCACCACGTCGGCCAGCCGCGCGGTCTCGGTGAGGAAGAGGTCGTGGACGACCAGGAAGTCTTTCTGCTCGAGCTTGGCACGTACATCGGGGTCCTGGGCGGGGTCGAGGTTGGACAGGATCAGGGCGCGGGCGCCCGACAGCATGTCGGGGTAGGCGTAGCGCTCGTGGCTGGGGCCGACGCCGACGAGCTCGAGCCCGTAGCTGTCGGCCATCGGGCCGAGGATGAGCACCTTGGCCTCGACCGCCTTCGCGAAGCCGTTCGCGGCCGCGGCCGCCTCGCGGGTGGCCAGCACGAACCCACCGTAGACCAGGACGGCGTTGTCGGCGTCGCGGAGGCGCTTGACGAGCGCCTGCGCGTCCTCGACGCTCATGCCCAGCGCCGAGCGCTGAGCGTCGTCGAGCTGCGGCGCGGCGCCGGCCTGCACGTCCGTCTCGGCCTGCCCGGCCTCGGCCACAGCCTGCAGCGCCTGGAACAGGGCGGCCTCGCCGCCCGCGGGGTAGTGCGCGGCGCCGCCCGCGTGCTTCATGAGGTCGACGCGGTAGGGAGCGGCGACCGTGAGCTTGTCGCGCCGCAGGACCGGGTGCTCCTTGAGGCGCAAATCGGCGATCGGCACGCCGTGGGCCATCATCTCCGGCGGGGTGACGCCCCTGAGGGCGTCCTTGATGCGCAGGTCGACGATGGGGACCTCTTCGGTCACGTCGCCGACGACGAAGATGGCGTCGGCGGTGGCCACGTCTCTCAGGGTGGCAGCGTTCTGTTGCGGGATCACCGACGCCGCCGGTCGCGGCACGTGGTCGAGCTGCCCGGTGCCGAGCGCCTCGGCCAGGGCCTTGGCGGCGACGCCCTCCTCGAGAGTGGCGTCGGCGCGGAGCGCGATGCCGATGTCCCTGCCGCTGAGCCCGGCGAGCCGGTCGCGGATGGCGACGGCCGCCTCTTCCCAGGTCACGGGCTGCAGCTCGCCGTTCTTGCGGATCATCGGGCCACGCAGGCGGTCCTCGGCGTCGACGTACTCGTGGCCGAAGCGGGTGCCGTCGTCGATCCAGGTCTTGTTGACGTCGGGGTGGAGCGCGGCCTTGACGCGCTCGATGCGGCCGGTACGGCCGTCCACCATGATGGCGCTGCCCGAGGCGTCGTCCATCCCGGTGGAGCGCGTGTGCTGGTACTCCCAGTTGCGGCCGCGGAAGCGGCTGGTGGTGTCGAGCAGCGCCCCCACCGGGCAGATGTCGGTGATGTTGCCGGTGAAGTTGCTGGGGAGGCCGTCCTCGAGCGTGCCTATGTAGGTGTGGCCGCCGCGCTCGATGAAGTCGAGCACGGAGTCGCCCGGCACCTCCTCGAAGTAGCGCACGCAGCGCTTGCAGTGGATGCAGCGCTCGCGGTCCAGCGTGATCAGCTCGGACAGTGGGTGGTGCTTCTCCTGATGCCGCTTGTCGAAGTCGAACCGGCTCAGGCCGGTGCCGTACTCGTAGGCGCGGTCCTGCAGCTCGCAGGCGCCGCCCTTGTCGCACACCGGGCAGTCGAGCGGGTGGTTGATGAGGGTGAACTCCACCATCCCGTTCTGGATGTTCTTGACGTCCTCGGAGAGGGTGTCGACGACCATGCCCTCCATCACCTGGGTGGTGCAGGTCGCCATCAGGTTGGGGAAGTAGAAGATCTTGGGCTCGCCCGACTCTTCCTCGAGGATCCAGTTGCCCTCGCGGTCCTTGCGGGGTGCGCCGATGCGGGCGAGGCACATGCGGCAGGCCCCGATGGGCGACATGTACTCCTGGCTGCAGAAGTAGGGCACGTCGTAGCCCGCGGCGAAGATGGCGTCGATGACGCTGGTCCCCTGCGGGAAGTCCATCGAGACGTCGTTGATGGTGACCTTCATGCGTCCCACCAGTCGTTCCTGGTGTACATGGGTTTGCCGTGGTCGACGATGTACTCGTACTCGTCACGGAACCACTTGAAGCTCGCCTGGACCGGCATGGCACAGGCGTCGGCCAGCGGGCAGAACGCGGTGCCGCGGCTGTTGCGCACCATCTCCTCCATCAGGTCGAGGTCCTCGCGCGTGCCGAGGCCCGCCAGCAGCTTCTGGTACATCTTCGGCAACCAGGTGGCGATGCCCTCGCGGCACGGCGTGCACTTCCCGCACGACTCGTGGGCGTAGAAGCGCACCACGTTGTACATGGCGTCGACGATGTCCTTCTCCTTGGGGATCACGATGACGCCGCCGGTGCCGAGCATGGAGCCGGCCTTGGCGAGCGAGCCGTAATCCATCGGCATGTCCAGGTACTCGTCGGTCCAGGGCAGCGGCGGCGTGGAAGAGCCGCCCGGGAAGAACCCCTTGGCGTCCCCGCCCTTGGGGCCGCCCGCGAGATCGTAGATGAGCTCCCGGAAGCTGGCGCCCATCGGCAGCTCGTAGACGCCGGGTCGCTGCACCGGGCCGCTGATCTGGTAGAGCTTGGTTCCCTTGCTGTCCTCGGTCCCCATCGACGAGAACCAGTGCGCGCCGCGCGTGATGATGTGCACCACGCTGGTCATGGTGGTGACGTTGTTGATGGTGGTGGGCAGCCCGTACACGCCCGCCTGCGCCGGGAAGGGGGGCTTCAGCCGCGGGTTGCCGCGCAGCCCCTCCAGCGAGTTCATGAGCGCCGTTTCCTCACCGCAGATGTACGCGCCGGCGCCGCGGTGGACCGTGATGTCGACCTCGACGTCGGTGCCGAGCACGTTCTTGCCCAGGATGCCGGCGGCCCGTGCCTCACGCACCGCTTCCACCAGGCGCTGGTAGCCCTTCACGTACTCGCCGCGGATGTAGATCATCGCCCTGGTCGCCTGGATGGCGTAGCAGCCGATGATCATGCCCTCGATGAGCTGGTGCGGATCGTCCTCCACGATGTAGCGGTCCTTGAACGAGCCCGGCTCGGATTCGTCGGCGTTGACCACCAGGAACCGCTGGCGACCGTCGACCGGGGGCATGAACGACCACTTCACCCCCGTGGGGAAGCCCGCGCCGCCGCGGCCGCGCAGCTTCGAGGCCTTGACCTCGTCGATGACCTGACTCGGGGACATCTGCGTGAGCGCCTTGGTCGCGGCCTCGTAGCCGCCGTGCGAGCGGTAGTAGTCGAGCTTCCAGGCGCCCTCCACGCCCACGTGGCGGTACATCACCACCTCGTAACGCGGGTCGCGGCGGCTGGTGATGGGGCGCGCAGCTTCCGGGGCGTCGGCGACGTCGCTCATCAGCCCTCCCCCTGTCCCTCGACGGCGCCGCTGGCCGTCCCCGTCAGGAAGTCGGCCTTCTCGGCGCCTTCGTTGTCGCCACCGCGCTCGCGCCACGCTTCGGGCATGCGGCCGTTGCGGAGCGCGTCGATCAGCTGGTCGCAGCGCGCGCGGCCGACGCGCTCGTAGTAGACGTCGTTGACCTGGAGCACGGGTCCGGTCCCGCAGGACCCGAGGCACTCGACCTTCTGGATGCTGAAGCGGCCCTCGGCGTCGGTCTCGCCGTTGACGATGCCGAGCTTCTCTACCAGGTAGTCGTAGAGCTGGTCGCTGCCGGCGAGCGAGCAGGAGAGCGTGGAGCACACCTGCAGGTGGTAGGTGCCTACCGGCTCGCCGTGGTACTCGGAGTAGAAGCTCATCACGCCCTTGACCTCGGTGGGGTGGATGCCCAGGATCTCCGCGATCTCCGCGATGCGTGCCTCGCTCACGTGACGCTCCGCGTTCTGGACCTCCCACAGCAGGGGCATGACGGCGCTTCGCTTGCCCACCTCGGGGTACCGCCCGAGGATCTCGCGGAGCTGCTCCTGCTTGTCGGCGAAGAAGGGGGGGATGGTGTCGAGCTCAACCATGTTCGTTCCTCACGGCATCACGAGCCTCCGGCCGCGACTGGGCGGTCGGCTCCGTGGTCGCGCGCCTCACTTGTCCACGTCTCCGAGAACCGGGTCGAGGCTGGCGATGTTCATGACCATGTCCGCGAACAGCCCGCCCACGCACATCGGTTCCAGGGACTGCAGGTTGATCAGGCTCGGAACGCGGATCTTCACGCGGTACGGCATCGAGCCGCCATCGCTGACGATGTAGTAGCCGAGCTCGCCACGGGCGCTCTCGGTCGCCACGTAGACCTCGCCGCGCGGGGGGTGGAAACCCTCGGTGACCAGCTTGAAGTGGAAGATCACCGCTTCCATCGAGTTCTCCAGCTCGCTCCGAGGGGGCAGGCTGATGCGGCGGTCCGGGTCGCGGATCGGGCCCGGCTCGAGCCGGTCGATCGCCTGCCGTACGATCTTCACGCTCTCGCGCATCTCGTCGATGCGGATCCGCAGGCGGCTCAGCAGGTCCCCTTCGGTGTAGGTCGGCACGTTGAAGTCGTAGTCCTCGTAGCCGCTGTAGGGGACGGTCTTGCGCAGGTCGATGGGCACCCCACTGGCCCGCAGGCTGGGGCCCGTGAGGCCGTGCTCGAGCGCGGTCTCCTTCGGCAGGATGCCCACACCCTTGGTTCGCTGCAGGAAGATGTCGTTGTTCCCGAAGAGCCGCACGTACTGGTCGATCATCTTCGGGAAGCTGTCCAGGAACGCGCGGGTCGCCGGGACGAACTCGTCGGGAACGTCGCGGTAGAGGCCGCCGACGCGGAAGTAGCCGTAGTTCATGCGCACTCCGCAGACCATCTCGAACAGGTCGAGGACCTGCTCGCGCTCCCGCATCGTGTAGAAGAAGGGTGTCAGGGCGCCCATGTCGAGCAGCCCGGTCCCAACGAAGATCAGGTGGCTGGCTATGCGGTTGAGTTCCACCAGCGCCACCCGCAGGCGCTGGGCCCGTTCGGGCACCCTGGCATCCAACAACTTCTCGACCGCCAGAGCGTACGCGAGGTCGTGCGTGAACCCCGTGACGTAGTCCATACGGTTGGTGTAGGTGATGCCCTGCTGGTAGGTGCGGTTCTCCATCGTCTTCTCGAAGCCCGTATGGAGGTATCCGATCTGCGGCTTGAGCGCGACGATCTGCTCGCCGTCGAGATCGACCACCAGGCGCAGCACGCCGTGGGTGCTGGGGTGCTGCGGGCCGACGTTGAGCCGCATGTACTTGGTCTCGAAGGCGCCGTGGCGCTCCTCGCGGGTCACGGTGGCGGCGTTGCCGAGGTCCTTGACGCTCACGGCTTGCCACTCTCCTTACCGTGCATGCCCGCCCCCTTGCCGTACTCCTGCTCGCTGGTGGTGCCCTTGCGGGCGCCGCCCTTCCACTGCGTCAGGCCGGCGTCGCCACCGACCAGACCGGCGCGGAAGGCCGCCGGGTCGAGGAAGCGCCCCTCGTTGAACAACGTCGGCGTCTCCCCCAGCGGGAAGTCCTTGCGGTGAGGATGCCCGTCGAAGTCCTCGGGGAGCAGTAGGCGCCGCAGGTCGGGGTGCCCTTCGAAGGTCACGCCGAACATGTCGTAGACCTCACGCTCCATGAACATCGCGGCCTTGAACAGGTGGGTAACGCTCGGTATGCTCTCCCCTCGTCGATGTCGACGCGCAGGAACACACGCTCGGTGCCTTCGAGGTTGCGGAGGTTGTAGGCCACCGTGAAGCGCCTGCCCTGGTGACCCGGGTAGGTGAGGTAGTCGATCCCGAAGACATCGGCGATCAGCGGGAAGCCGCCGTTCTTGGCCTGCTCCACCGCCTCCACGATCGACGCCTTCGGCAGCGTGACGCTCACCATGCCCTTGTCCTCGCGGAGCACCCCGCCGAGCGCCTCGAGCTTCGTCACCAGCGCCTGGGTGGCGGGACCCGCGACGAACTCGCTCACCGCGACCACCCCTCCACCATGGGCAGCTCCACGCCGTGTTCGTCGAAGGCCTCGCCCCGGACCTTCTTCTGCAGCTGCTGCACGCCGAAGATCAGCGCCTCCGGGCGCGGCGGGCAACCGGGAACGAAGATGTCGACGGGCACGACCGAATCGACGTTCTGCACGATGGCGTAGTTGTTGAACATGCCGCCCGAGGAGGCACACGCCCCCATCGAGATCACCCACTTGGGGTCGGGCATCTGCTCGTACACGCGCCGCATGATGGGCGCCATCTTCTTCGAAAGCCTCCCGGCCACGATCATCACGTCGGCCTGGCGCGGGCTGGCACGGAAGACCTCCGACCCGAAGCGGGCCATGTCGTTGCGGGAATTGGTCGATTGCATCATCTCGATGGCGCAGCAGGCCAGGCCGAACGTAGCCGGCCACAGGCTGTTGCTCCGCCCCCACGCCACCAGCTTCTCCAGGGACGAGAAGAGGATGCCCTCGTTCTCGAGCTCCTGGACGTCCTTCTCGAACAGATCTCTTAGGCCCATGCTCACTTCCAGAACAGGACACCCTTGCGGAGGATGTAGAGGTATCCCACCGCCAGGATGATCACGAACAGGATGGCCTGCACGTACAAGAACGTGGGCGCCTCCCGGAATTTGACCGCCAGCGGGTAGAAGAAGGCGGTCTCCAGGTCGAAGATGATGAAGAGCATGGCGACCATGTAGAAGTGCACCGGAAAGCGCTCGCGTGCGCTGCCCGAAGCCGGCACGCCCGACTCGTAGGCGGCGAGCTTGGTCTTCGACCCCTTCTTGGGACCGAGCAGCGCGCTCGCACCGATCGCGGCGGCGGCGATGAAGCCGGCCGCGATGAACATCATGAGAACGTCTAGGTACAAGGTTCTCCTTCACTCCCTTCGACGAGCGGGAAAGACCCTCTCCGACGCGTGAAACCCGGCACCCATGTGCGCAGTTTCACAACCTTTCAACGCCGGCCAGTCTACCAAAGGACGGAAGCCGCCAACAAGGGAAGCTCGACCGACCACACGCCCCCGGGGGAGGGAGGTCGGCGGACGCGACCGCGCGACCGATCGGGAGACGATACTCCTCACGCCCTCCATTGTGCTCCTTCGCTGCACGTCAACTGCAACCCGGACCACCACATCCGGCTTTCTCGCGTCGCTCGCGCACGAACACGGTCCAGGTGGCCCCCACTGCCCGGCGGTGGTCACGGCGGGGGGCTACCCGAGCCCTCCGCGAGTGGTCGGCGTCGGCCCCGAGTGCGCCCGAACCGGCGCTCGGCCACCGCCGGTCGACGGCCTCGACCGGGCGCCGGCCGGAGCCCGGGAACCCCCTTGGGAACGCCAACTCTGGCGTTCCTGCGGGCCTTGACATCCCCTGGGGGCGTCCATATACTACTGAGGCTGTTGGGTCGTTAGCTCAGTTGGTAGAGCAGCTGACTTTTAATCAGCGGGTCATAGGTTCGAGTCCTATACGACCCACCACAAGATGATTGGCCCCTTCGACTAGCGGTTCAGGTCACCACCCTTTCAAGGTGGCGGCACGGGTTCGAATCCCGTAGGGGTCACCAGAAACGGAGGCGCGTTCTGCGCCTCCTTTCTACTTTCTCCTTTCTCCTTTCGAGGTCCCGGCTCCCGCTGCGCGGCCCTGGCACGCTGCCGCGCGCCTGCCGTGACTTTATACCGGGTCGTGCTGGTCGGTCATGATCAGCGTCGAGGACAGCTCCGCTGCCGGCACCCGTCCGTGCTCCGCGACACGCGCGACGACCTGCTCGGCGTCCGCGAGCCCTCGCGCCAGTGCGCGGGCCTCGGCGAGGGCGTCCTGCACCATCTCCGTCGAGCCCGCCTCGACCGCCCGTTCGGCGTTCCGATCGAGCACCGCCAGCTCCTCGAAGAAGGTGTCTTCGAGCCCGAGGTCGCGTGCCAGGTGGCGGACGTGCGCCTTCAGCGTGTCGAGGCGGGCGACCAGATGGCCGGGGATGCGGGTTGCCATGCACCTACCATGCCCGAGGGTCGCTTACGGAAGCCTCAGTCAACGCACCGCTCCCGGCCGGACATCACAACGGAGCGGCCGGCAACCGAGGGGTGGAACGCCGGGCGCGCCCCGGCGCATCAGAGCCAGCTCCGGGGCACAGGCGCCCGCCGGCGCCCGACGAGCACCTCCGGGTCGAAGTGGTCGGGGGCCGCCAGGCCCGTGTGCTTGCCGTCCCGGCCCTCGACGTGCATCCTGCCCTCGACTTCGAGGACCAGGAACAGCCGCGTGAGGTCGGGGTCGAGCTGCACCCCCGCCTCGGCGTCCAGGATGGTCCGGGCGTCCTCGACCGGGATGGCCTTCCGGTAGGGGCGGTTCGACGTCATCGCTTCGAAGACGTCCACGACCGACAGGATGCGACCGAAGATGGGGATGTCTCGCTGGGACATACCGTCCGGGTAGCCCTGCCCGTCCCAGCGCTCGTGATGGTGGCGGATCCCCACCGCGATCTCCCTGAAGGCCGGGGACACGCCGACCAGGAGCTCCGAGCCGATCGCGGCGTGCTGCTGGATGATGGCGTATTCTGCCTCGGTCAGCTTGCCGGGCTTGAGCAGGATCGCTGCGGGCGTGGCGAGCTTGCCGAGGTCGTGCAGGTAGCCGGCCCAGTAGAGCGTCTCGAGCCGCTGCGCGTCGAAGCCGAGTGCGTCCCCCAACGCCAGCGCGTTGCGCGCCACGCGCTCGCAGTGCGCGCTCGTCTCCTCGTCCTTGTATTCCAGGAGCCGCATGAAGCCCTGCAGCGTCCGCGCATAGAGATGCGTCATGTCGCCGTAGACGTCTCGCAGACGTTGGTAGCGGGCGTCCAGCAGCGTGCTCAGGTGTCCTGCGAGCAAGCCCGTCCCGATGAAGAAGCCGGCCCGGAACAACCACGCGTCGTGGGCGTAGACCGCCGGCGACACCTGCCACGGCAGGAGAGGGCCGGCCACAGTCGCGGCCACGACGGCCGTCAGCACCGCACCGACGCGCCGGAACCAGAAGGCGGCCAGCAGGATCGGGATGTACAGGGCGTGCACCATAACGAAGTGGGCCGCCCCGACCCACACCAGCAGCAGCCACCCCAGGAACAGCAGCAGCGCTACGGCGAGTACCTGGAACGAGAAGTTCCAGACGGTGCGGTTCCACCGCCTCAGATAGATAGAGATCGGGCATCCTCTCTCCTCGCCCCGCTCACCGCCCCCCATCGGCAGTCCCCGAGGATGCGACCAGGATGCACGACGCGCTGTCACAGGGGTGGCACTTCGGCCGGGAATGTGACCCATCTCACGCCCGCGGCGAGCGGCGAACGGGTGCGTGCCCATGGCGGAGGCGCCAGCCCACGGGGAGAGGATGCCGCTCGCGTGGGGCCGGCCGGTGTTAGCCCTCGGCGACCGGCGCCGCCGCGTCGCCGGCTGCCGGTCGTCGGTCCCGCCCCAGGTACGGCGGGACCGCGAGGTCCGCGGGGACGCCGGCGTCGGGCTCGGGCGCCCCGAACGCGAGGTGCAAAGGAAGCACGCCCGCCCAGACGTCCCGCTGTTCGTCCCGCTGTTCGTCCCG
>Ga0114931_10004628_pt1 | contig 17144 bp, 9 predicted proteins | sample 2SBtaG_FD_89579 | JGI IMG/M metagenome (GOLD analysis project Ga0114931, IMG submission 89579) | Deep subsurface microbial communities from Kolumbo volcano to uncover new lineages of life (NeLLi) - 2SBTROV14_V59a metaG | ecosystem: Environmental > Aquatic > Marine > Volcanic | place: Kolumbo...
CTCGACGAGCACCTGCCGAACGAGGCCGACGGGCCGCTGCGCGACGCGGCCGCTGCGCTCGAGCGCGGCGACGGCGCCGCCGCCCGGGCCGCGTTCGAACAGGTGCTGGCGATCGACGCTGCGTCGCCCGCCGCGCAGCTGGGGCTGGCGCGACTGGACATGGCCGGCAGTGACTTCGCCGGCGCGCGCGCCCACGCCGCGGCGGTGCCGGCCTCGGCGCGCGAGCACGACGCGGCAGCGAAGTTGCTCGACGCGCTTGCGCTGGCCGAGCGGGCCGCCGGGGTCGGCGCGCGCGACGCCCTGGAGGCTCGTGTGGCCGCCGACGGTGGCGACCTCGAGGCGCGGTTCGCGCTGGCGGGCTACGACGTCGGCGCCGGTCACTATGCCGATGCGCTCGAGGGCTACTACCAGGTCGTGCTGGTCGACCGCAAATGGCACGACCAGGCCGCGCGCAAGGCGATGGTCACCCTGTTCGGCGTCATCGGTGTGCGCGACCCGCTGTCGGACGCCTACCGCGACAAGCTGCAAGTGATCTACTGATCAGTCGTCGCTATCGGCGCCGTCGTCGGTGTCCGAGTCGGGCCCGAGCCACGAGATCCGAGCCGCCATGCTGGCCGAGTCGTCGTCGGTCTCGATCTTCCACGACGCCTGCGGCTTCTTGCCCAGGGTCACCTTCAGCGTGACGATGCGGCCACGCCGGGCGACCATCAACGCCACCGCGGCGCCGGGCCGGTAGTCCGTGAGCCGGTCGGCGAGGCCGCCGGCAGCGATGCGAAAGCCGTCGCTCGCCAGCAGCTCGTCACCGACGTTGAGGCCGCCGGTTTCGGCCGGGGTGCCGGCGCGGATCCGCCGGACCACGTTGTCGGTGCCGACGTCGGCGCCCAGCCAGCCGGCCGGCTCGTCGTTGTCCGCGCCTTTGTCCGGCTCGCGGAAGTGCAGGCCGAACTGCTCGAGCGCCGGTTTGTAGTCCAGCTCCTCGGTGCCGTCGACGTAGCGGGCCCAGAACCGGGTGAGCGGCTCGCCCGCGACCTCCTCGAACACCGCGCGCAGCTCGGCGGGCGTGTAGCCCTTGTCTCCGGAGAAGCGGCTGTAGGCCAGGCGCATGGCGTCGTCCAGGCTCTTCTTGCCGGCGGTGCGGCGGCGGATCTCGGCGTCGAGCAACCACGCGACCAGGGCGCCTTTTGTGTAGTAGCTGATCGAGCTGTTGATCGAGTTCTCGTCACCCCGGTAGTACTTGATCCAGGCGTCGTACGAGCTGAGCGCCAGCGGTTGCACCGTGCGCCCGGGCGTGTTTTGCAGGTCGTCGATTTCGTCCGACAGCCTGTCGAGGTACTCCTTGTGGGTGATCAGACCCGCGCGCCGGAGCAGCAGCCCGGCGTAGTAGCTGGTCACGCCTTCGACCATCCACAGCGAGCGAGTATAGACCTCGTTCTCGTAGTCGAACGGGCCCAGCTCGACCGGGCGCAGGCGCTTGCCGTTCCAGGTGTGGAAGAACTCGTGTGCGCACAGCCCCAGCCATCGGTGGTAGTCACTCTTCTTCCGCGTCGACCAGACGGGCGCCGTCATCATGGTCGACGCCTTGTGCTCGAGCCCGTTGCCGCTACCGGTCAGCACGTTGAAGAAGGTGTAGTGCGGGTACGGGATGACACCCCAGGTCTGGGTCTCGGTGGCGACCAGGTCGCGCAGGTCGGCGGCGGCGCGCTCGCCGTCGAATATCCCGTCTTCGCCGAAGTCGGCCAGGGTGTGCTCGACTCCCTCGACCTCGAACTCGTGCACCGCCGGGTTGCCGATGGTGATCGGCGAGTCGACCAGCGTGTCGTAGTCGGGCGCCAGGTAGCGATCGGCGTCGCCGCCCGGAGCGGGCGGTAACGGGGTGACGATGGTCGACCAGCCCTTGGGCTTGTCGATGGCGACGTCGTGGGCGCGGCCCAACCCGCCGACCAGGGTGATGAAGGTGGCGGCGCCGTTGAGTAGAGCCATGTCGGCGTCGATGAAGTCGGTGCGCACGGTCAGCTCGCGGGCGTAGAGGCGGTACCGGATCACCACCCGTTTGCCGCCGCCGGTGGTGACGTGCCAGCGGTTCTTGCGCGTCTTGGTCACCGCCAGCGGATCGCCGGCGGTGGTGGCGGCGGTCAAGCCCTCGACGTTGCGCTCGAACTCGCGAACCAGGTACGAGCCGGGCGTCCATACCGCCATCATCAGGTCGACGGCGCCGGCGCCCCCGGTCGGCATCACCGCCGTGACCTCGGCGTAGTGGGTTTGCGGCGCGGGGAAGCTGACTGTGTACTCGATCGCGTCACCGGTGGTGCGCGGGGTGATCGGCGGCTGGCGCTGTATCTCGACCGGGCGGTGCTGGTCGCCGCGCTTTCCACAGCCCGCGGCGGCGGCAACTGCGACCGCCAGCGCGAGCGCTCGACGGCTCATGCCGTCAGCTCCTCGAGTCGCACGACCGGATCGACTGCCCGGTAGCGGCCGCGCTCGTCGCGGCCGACGCCGGACATGGCGACCTGCGGATCGTGGGTGTAGAACAGCCGCCCGTCGCGGGCGACGAGGTCGGTGAGGAGCGCGGTCTTTTCGTCGATCAGTCGCTCGGGGTAGCGGTCGTAGCCCATGGTGATCGGCAGGTGAACCCAGGCGGTGCCGGGGATCAGGTCGGCGGCGAATACCACCGGGCCGGCGGGCATGTCGATCTCGGCCAGGAGCAGCCCGGGGGTGTGGCCCTCGGAGCGGTGGAAGCGGTAGCCATCGCCCAGCGCCGGCGTGGTGTCGCCGGTGACCAGCTCCAGCCGGCCGCTGTCGGCGAGCAGGGCATTGAGCGCGGGGATGAACGAGGCGCGGTCGCGCGGGTGCGGGTGCTCTGCTCGCTCCCACGCCTGGTCGCCGACGACGAAGGTCGCGCGGGGAAACGCGAGCGCCAGCTCGGCGCCGTCGCGCCACGGCTCGAGTAGACCGCCTGCGTGATCGAAGTGCAGGTGCGACAGCACGATGACGTCGATGTCGCCGGGAGCCAGCCCGTGGGTGGCCAGCGCTTCGAGCAGCACGTGTTGGTCCTCGACGACGCCGAATCGCTCCTTGAGGGCGGGCTCGAAGAAGGCGCCGATGCCGGCCTCGAACAGGATGTGGCGGTCACCGTCGCGCACCAGCAGACAGCGGCAGGCCAGAGGAATGCGGTTGGCGTCGTCGGGGGCAATCCACCGCGACCAGAGAGCGCGCGGGGCGTTGCCGAACATGGCGCCGCCGTCGAGGCGCTGCGAGTTGCCGAGAACGGAGGTCAGAGTACGCACGGATCTGGCCCCGGTTTACCACGCGAGACCGCCGCTGGGGACCGGGCGCGTCCCGCGGGGTTACCGCTGAGTGTCGTCGATTGCGCTGGACGATAGAAGGTCGAGAAACGCGTCGATCCGGCGCTCGAGCGCGTCGGCGGTGGGGATGTCGGTGTCGTGGATGACCAGCACGAACGCCACGCCCTGGCGGTTCAGCTCCTGGAACGCCATCTCGGTCGCCTCGTCGAAGTCGGTGACCACGTCGGCGTCGGCGTGCGAGATGTACGCGAAGCCGATCGCTCGCGCCGGGTCGAAGCCGTCCAGGGTGACCACCAGGTCGGCGTGGCGAAAGGCGAAGTCGGACTGCAGGGCGACGCCGGCCGTGCTCAGGCGGCGCTGGAGGATGCCGCGGGCCTCGGCCTCCGACAGCGTCGGCTCGGGATCTGTGCTGACGATGCCATTGGTCGGCGGCATCGTCGGGCGCGCGCCGGCCTCCGCCGGTGTGGTCGACGAGATTACCGAACCCTCGGCATCCCACGCGGTGGGCGGGAAGGTCGCGGTGCGCGGGATCGGGCTGTCGACCAGCACCCCCAAGGGCGGGGTGTCGGCCGCGGCCAGCCGGCGCCGGCGGTCGTCTTCGTTGTCGCCGCTCATGACAGGTCGCCTCGCGGTGGTGAGGTGGGCGGGCGGCGTCGGGCGGGCGCGTCCAGCTCGTCGCCGCGGCAGGCGAGCACCGCCGCTTCGAGGTAGCGGCCCTCGCGGGTGAGGAGATCGGCCAGCTTGCGGCAGGCGTCGGCGTGCTCCGGCTCGAGCTCCAGCGCCTGGCGGAAACAAGCCTCCGCCCCCTCGCGATCGCCGACCGTGATCATTGCCGTGCCCAGGTCGGTCCACGCCTTCGGATCGGCCGGGTTGCGCTCGAGCCGCTCCGACAACACGGCGCAGGCGCGGTCCGGATCACCGGTGTCGATCCAGATCTCGGCCAGCACCGCGCGGGCGGCGTCGAGGTCGGGATCGATCAACAGCGAGGCTTCCAGGTAGTCGCATGCGGCACGCGGGTCGCCTTCCTCGCGCGACAACAGGCCCAGGTTGAACCGGGCCAGGGCGCTGCCCGGGTCCAGCTCGGCGGCGGCCTCGAAGGCGGCGCGGGCCGGTTGCCGCTTGCCCAGCGAGGCGAAGGCGGCGCCCATGTTGACCCGCGGGCTGGACCAGCGCGGGTCGAGGTCGGCGGCGCGCTTGAACGAGAACAGCGCCTGCTCGAGCGCGCCCCCCTGAGCGAGGGCGATGCCGTCCTGGTTATGGATGCGGGCCAGCGCCGCGCGGGCGGCCTCGCAGGTGGTCGAGCGCGGGTCCTCCTCGGCGGCGATGGCCTGCTCGGCCGCCTCGCGGGCCTCGCACATGCGCCCCTCGTCGAGCAGGATCTCGGCCCGAACCACGTCGATCAGCGGCGACGGGCCGTGCCGGCGGAGTGCCTCGTCCAGCACCTCGTGGGCCTCGTCGAACCGGCTGCGGTGGAGCCCCAGACAGCGGGCCAGCGCCGCGGCCGACGACAGCAGCGCCGGGTCGCCGGAGACCGCCGCGCGGAGCAGCGACTCGGCCTGGTCGATCCGCCCCTGGCGCAGGCGCTCGCGGCCCAATGCGAAGCACACCTCCGGCCGATCCGGCGCCTGCTCGTGCGCGCGGGCAAAGCAGGCCTCGGCGCGCTCGAACTCCCCTCGGCCCAGGCTCTCGAGGCCGGTCCGAAGCTCGTTTCGCCACGCCTCCGGCAGCGGTTGAGGCCTTTGGTCCACCTGGGTTCTCCGTCTCGCCACCGAGGTGCGAAAGTGGCCAATTACGCTAACACCTGCGCACGATCCGGGTCAACGCGAACCGCGCGGGCGCCGCATGGCGCGGGCAGGGGATGATTGGGACCTTTTGGCGGGTTGTCGGCACGTGTAGATTGGGGCGGCGTCAGTCAGATCGGGGACATCGGGTGTGGAATGCCATGCAGCAGGTCAGGATGAGAGCGAAACAACGCGTACCAGTGCCTCGTGCACTGTCCGGTTTTCTTGTTGCGATCGCTATCCAAGGTGCACTGCCTGGTGCTGCACGTGCACAAGGGCTGGTTACCACAAGCACTACCATCTACAACTTCGGCGACGTCCGTATCAACGGAGGATCGGCAACTGGAAGTGTTGACTTGATCAACCCAGGCACTGGCCCGGTTACGGTGAGCTCGATCGCATTGATGGAGAGCGAGCCCGGAGCTTTGACGTTGCTCTCGCCGTCCGTGCCCATCACGATTCCGGCGGGTGGGACGACTCCGATGAATATGCGTTGCGATCCCGCGACGATCGGGCAGAAGACAACAGTCCTCACCATTACTGGCGATGACACGGGGCAGACTCCCGACTACGTCAACACGACCTGCACCGCACGACGGTCCTACATCTCGCTGAGCAACTCAGCGGATATTGACTTCGGCGACGTCGTCGTCGGTTCGACCGTGACCGTCTCTCGGTCCATCACGAACCTGAACGACTCGTTCGCGATGGCCCTGAATGCGAGTCTCGCGGCAAGCCCCGCTCGATTCACATCCTCCATTACTAGCGTGACAGACTTGGCTCCAGGAAACAACGTGACCTTCCAGATCCGATTCACTCCGACAACTGCAGGCCTGGTTACCGGGTCGCTGGTGATTACCAGCGATGACCCCGACGCGCCCAGCATCGCGATCAACCTGACGGGCCGAGGTGTCGAGCCAGTTGCAACCGTGGTGCTTCCGGCGACGGGCGTGGTGCAGTTCGGAAAGCTGGAGGTGGGAACCACGAGTGCAGGACAGACCGTGCGTATTCGCAACGACGGCAACGGCGACCTGACGATCTCGGGGGTAATCCGCACTGGGGCGAGTCCGGGCCAATTTGGGCATTCACCGAGTACGCCGCCCAACGTCGTCTTGGCCCCCGGCACGTCCGCGGATTGGACAGTCACTTGTAGCCCAACATCCACTGGGCAGAAGAGCGCGACCCTTCGATTCGCGAACGACAGTGTCTTCGATCCCCTTGATGTGCCGCTCAATTGCGAAGGTGTTGAAGCCGAAGTCGCGGTCAGTCCGTCCCCAGTTGCATTCGGCAAGGTGCGTGTTTGCGAAGCACTGGATATCGACGTCAACCTGCAGAACACGGGGCTTGCTGACCTAACGGTAGCTAACCTGGTGCTATCCAGTGCGCGCTACGGCATCGTCAGTGGCCTTTCCGCACCATTCACACTTGGACCGAGTGCGTCGACAGCACAGCGGATTCGTTTCGCCCCGACTGCTGACGGCCAGGTCAACGGAATGCTCACCATCATATCCAACTCTCCCAACTCGCCGTCCGTGGTCAACCTCACTGCCACCGGGGTCGTGGCGCAGATGGGCATCGATGCGACTAGCCACGACTTCGACAATGTGCGTGTCGATCAGGCATTTCCGAGCCAGTTGTTCACCATCACGAACACCGGGACCGCCGACTTCCAGCTGCTATCGCTGGCGTTGTCGAATACCAACGATTTTGCGGTGACGTCGGTCTCTCCGGCATCTTTGCCTTCGACCTTGTCACCAACCCAGACTGCGACCTTCAGAGTGACCGCGCAGCCTCAGTCTCTGGGCGCGGCCAGTGCGTTGCTGACCGTCAACACCGATATCCCCAATGCGCCGTGCGGGATGCCGCCAACCGTCGTGTCGTTGGCGGCGAATGGTGTCGACGGCCATCTCACCCTAGATCCCGCATCTCCGCTAGATCTGGGGCCAGCCTGCATCGGGGGCACCGAGGTTCGGCAGAGCGTCAGGGCCACCAACACGGGGATCGGCACGATCACCATCAGCACGATTGCGATCGACGACAAAAGCGACTTCGAACTCGATCTCACCGGGGTGCCGTTGAACACCCCCATCGATCCAGCCCAGGGCTTCACGTTCGATGTCATCAGCCATCCGCAGACCGAGGGAGCGCTCTCTGGCACGGTGTCGATCGGCAGTGACGCTCCTGGTACCAGCTCGTTGGTTGTGACTGCTGTCGGATTGCGATCGGGGCTGGGCATCGCGCCCTCGAGTGTCGACTTCGGGAGCTCCGACATCGGCGTGCGCAGCGCGGAGCAGTCCGTGACTGCTCTCAACTGCGAGCCGGGCACCGCTGTTCTGACGGGTGTGACCATTTCCGATGGCGAGGCTGCCGACTTCACGGTGACGTCCGGACAGCTGCCCCCACCGGACCTCACGCTCAACGAGGGAGACAGTGAGTCGTGGGGGGTCACCTTCACTCCGGGGGCCACGGGCGTGCGACACTCCACGTTCTTCATTTCCGTGCAGGGCGGGGCTTCGCTCGAGGTTCCGCTTTCCGGAACGGGCAACGCTCCAGGTGGCTCGGTCGCGGGTATCGATACCGACGGAGGCGGAACAGGCGCAGATCGGGATGCGGGGATAGGGCCCGGCGCCGACGACAACACCTACTACGCCTGTGCTACGACCAGCTCAGGAGGCAGATCATGGTTGCTCGTCGCGCTGGGCGTGCTGCTCGCCGTGCGACGTCGGAAGACCCGCCGGTGACCTGCCCGCAGAGATCTATTTTGCCGTTTGACATCCCCGGTGGCGGGGTACGAGTATTCAGCGAACGTGATGCTGGGTGAGGTTGTCGGAAACTACCGGATCACTGAGAAGATCAGTGAAGGCGGTATGGGGGTCGTGTATCGCGCCGAGCACCAGCTGATCGGCAAGGCGGCGGCGGTCAAGGTGCTCCAGCCGGAGCTGTCCGACAAGAGCCAGATCGTCGACCGGTTCTTCAACGAGGCCAGGGCGGCGTCGGGAATTCAACATCCTGGAATTGTCGAGATATTCGACTTTGGATACCACGGCGATGGTCGTGCGTACATCGTCATGGAGTTTCTCCGCGGTGAGCCACTTCAAGCGCGCTTGGCACGCCTCGGCCGACTTCCGATCGATCAGGCGATCGGCATCATTCGCCAGGTAGCAAGCGCGGTTGGGGCGGCCCATCGGGCAGGCGTCGTGCATCGGGACTTGAAGCCGGACAACATTTTCCTGGTGCCCGATCCCGAGGTTCCCGGCGGCGAGCGGGCCAAGGTCCTGGATTTCGGGATCGCAAAACTCGCTGACACGGAAGGCGGTCCATCCCTCAAGACGCGTACCGGGGCGGTCATGGGCACGCCGACATACATGGCGCCGGAACAGTGTCGCGGTGCGGGCAGCGTCGACCACCGCGCCGATACCTACGCGATTGGCTGCATCTGCTTCGAGCTGTTGGTCGGTAGGCCACCGTTCCTCGCCGACGGGGTTGGCGAGATGATCGCGGCACATCTAACCACACCGCCCCCGTCGCCCCGGGCTTTGAACCCCTCTATTCCCCCGCAGATCGCCGCCGTGATCTGCCGCCTGCTGGAAAAGGATCCCGACCGGCGTTTCCAGTCACTTGAGGAGCTGCGCCGCACGCTGGAGCCTTCTCGTGGAAATACTGATGGAGGCGCGCCGCCGGCGGCGCCAATGGCGCCAACCCAGGTCGCGCACCAGGCTCCGACTACGCTGCGCGGGGCCGCCGCCCAATCCATAGCCAACACCACGTCGCCAGGAGCCTCGCGGTTTGCCCGCGGCGTGTTTCTCGCAGGTGTCGCCGCTCTATGCGTTGCGGTTGGGGTTGCATTGATCTCTGGTCTAACAGGCGGCTCGAACGATTCGTCGCGAGGAGAACCAGCAGCAGCCGCGACCGGTGATATTGCTCCACCAAGTAAGGATGAGGCTTCGGTGCCGGGCGCACAGCGTCCACGGGCAGACGTGGCAATAACCCTCAAGCTCAGTCCCGCGGACGCATTGGTGGAACTCGACGGCAAGGTGGTAACGAGCAACCCCATCCGGATTCCCAGGTCTGATGCGAAGCATAAGCTTGTCGTTTCCGCCCCGGGGTATGAGCAGCAGAGTCTTGTCGTGGAAGCGAATGATGACGCCAAGCATGTCGTGTCCCTCACCAAGCAAGCGTCAAAACGGCCAACAGTGACGACGAAAGCGCGGTCCTCTCACCGACGGTCGCACACCCAGAAGAAGTCGCAACAGGTGAGTTCGGGCCCCTTGGAGACCAAGCTGTGATTCGCAGAGAGATCGTCGTCGTACTGGTCGTGCTTGCCCTCATGTGGACGAGTTCCGCCCGGGCGCAGAAGGCCGACTCCAAGAAGCGGGCTGCGCTCGTGCTGTTGACGCAGGGAAATGCATTGTTCGGCAAGGGTGACTACCAGGCGGCACTCGATCTGTTTCGTCAGGCCTACGCGACATTTCCCAGCCCCAACATCCTTCCGAACATAGGCACCGCTCTGAAGGCCCTCGGGCGTAAGATCGAGGCGGCCGATATCTACCAGAAATACCTGGACACTGGTGAAGGAAGGCAGGCGACGCGGAAGGAGGTTCGACAAGCCCTCACCGAGTTGGACCGCGACATTGCCAAGCTGCAGATCCAGTGCGACTCCACTGGAGCGGAGGTCTTTGTCGACTCGCGTTCGCTGGGCAAATGCGAAAGGTTGATGGTCGTTCGTGTCGCCGATGGCACACGCCAGGTTCGGGCCCAAGACGGCGGCAGACAGGCGTCCGTCGACGCCCTTGCAACTTTGGGGGAGACGACTGAGGTCCGTTTGCTACTTTCCGCGCGGAAACCTGCGCCGCAGCCATCTCCGGCACCCACCGCTCGGCCAGTGCCGCGGCCGGCAGAACGGGTCGCGGCTCACGAAGAGGCGCAATCACCGCTGGCGGGCCAAGGCGAACTGGTCGTGGCGAGCAGGCATTCCTCGTCGCGTCGCTTTCGCGGCATGGTTCTCGCGGAGGTTGACTACAAAGGCCGCGGCGCGGCGGCTTTCGTAGCGGCCGGCTACCAACTGGGTCGCCACATCGGGTTATCTGCCGGCGCTCTCGTGGGGGGCGAGGCGATTGGCATGTACGCTGGGGCGACGTGGGCACCTCTGGATGGAACGCTCCACCCCCGTCTGGGGGCCGGCGTACCGATCTTCGTCAGCAATGGAGCTCGGCTTGCGGTTAGGGTCTCGGCTGGGGTCGAATGGTGGGCGTCCCAGCAATTAGGCTTCGTACTCGACGTGGGCTTGGAGCGATACGTGAACCCCGAGGCGGCCTTCAAGTCCACCGTGGTCGTTCCCATCGCGGGCGCACAGCTGGGCTTCTGACCCACCAAAGCGGCGGAGAGAGCTCGCCAGCCCGCAGATTCCCCGAGATAGGCACCATCGGTCGTCTGGGCCCGGATGGTTTTTGCATCCGACTGCCCACGGAGAACTGCGTCACTTTCGGAGTCGGCCGGCAAGGGATAAAATCCTGCTGGGACGAACTGTTAGCCAAGCTTGGGTTGGTCAGACGGAGCCTTTCATGAATGGACGCATCTCGAGGTGCTCAGGAGTGCTGCGCTCGCTCGCTGCCACGGTGTTCGTGTTGAGCACGCTATGTGCCTCTCAAGCCGTCGCCGGGGCCGCGCCGGCGATCACCATCTCGCACAAGGACGGCTCCGGCGATTTGGATATCGGCAAGGTCGAGGTGGCCGGCTCGGTGTCGTCGTCGCAGACGGTGATCGTGAGCAATGGCGGCGACGCGGGCGCGAGCTCGGTGATGGTCACGGTCGACGATACGACCAACTTCAGCATCTCCGCTTCCTCGCTCGGCACCATTGCGCCCAGTGGCAGCGCGATGTTCGACGTCTCGTGCGATCCCAGTGTGAGCGGCGACCTGGTCACGACGGTGTCGATCAGCTGGACCGGTGGCGGCGGGCCGCTCAGCTTCAAGGTCACCTGTTACGGCCCGCCGCTGTGGTTCGAGTCGGTGTCGGATCCGATCGACTTCGGCGACCGCGAGGTCGATACGTCGAGTCCGGCCACCAACGTGATGGTGCGCAACGACTCGGGCTCGTCGATCCAGATTACGAGTGTGAGCCCGAGCGGATCGAACTGTGGCGATTTCCTTGTCATCGCAACCACGCCGCCGATCACGATCGCGGCGGGGGCCTCGATCAGCGTGGATATCAACTTCGCTCCGTCGGCGCGCGGCTCGCGGAGTTGCACCGTCACCTTGGTCGATGACAACGCAGCGACCGACAACAGCATAGGCCTACAGGGCACGGGTGTCGGTGCGCTGATCTCGATCAGCCCCACCAGCCTCGACTTCATGACCCATCGCCTGGGGACGTCGACCATGAAGACGTTCATGATCTCCAACCCTTCGACCGACACCACCGGATGCGGAGCCGCGGCAAATCAGGCATGTGATCTGAACATCTCCGACATTTCTTTGTCGGGTGATGGAGCGACCAGTTACTCGGTCAGCCCGACGACAGCGACGATTTCGCCCGGTTCGTCGCGGATGATTACGGTCACGTTTCAACCCATATCCCCATTCGGGACGAAGAACGCGACTGCCACCGTCGACGCCAACGAGCCGAGCATGGGCGGGGCGAACGACGGCACCGTGTCGCTGACGGGCACTGCCACGGAAGCACTCCTAACGACCAGCTCCAACAGTGTGAGCTTCGGCGACGTGCGCATCAACGGAGGCGCGTCGAACCGCAGCGTCGACATGAGCAACCCCGGTGCGGCGACGGTGACGGTCAGCGACATCTCGCTGACCGGCGGAGACGCCGGCCAGTTCTCGGTCCAATCATCGGTTCCACCGCCCAACATCACCATCAGTGGGGGCGGCTCCAGCACCGTAAGCATGCGTTGCGATCCCTCGTCGATTGGCAACAAGTCGACGACGCTTCGCATTACCAGTGACGATGACGGGCCATCGCCGGATGATGTGTCGCTGAGCTGCACTGGGCGTCGTTCCTACGTATCCGTCAGCACTACCGCCGATATCGACTTCGGTGACGTGCTCGTCGGTAGCACGGCATCCATCGGCCGCTCCATCAGCAATCTCAATGGTTCGTTCGCCATGGGATTGAATGCCACGTTCACGCCGAGTCCGTCGCAGTTCACCACGTCTATTTCGGGCGTCAGCAACCTGACACCCGGGAACTCCACGAACTTCCAGGTGCGTTTCCACCCGACTGTGCCCGGAGTGGTTAGTGGCACGCTGGTCATCACCAGCGACGATCCGGACGTCCCCACCATCACGATCAACTTGACTGGCCGCGGAGTTCGTCCAATGGCCACTCTCGTGTTGCCTGCGAGCGGCTCCCTGAGCTTTGGCAATGTCCAGGTCGGAGCGACCAGCGGTGGGCAGACGGTGAGAGTGCGCAACGATGGGACCAGCGATCTGACGATCTCTTCGGTGTCGCGGATCGATAGCAACCCGGGGCAGTTCGCGCACAGCCCTGCCACGCCGCCCGATGTGGTCCTGGCGCCGGGAGCTTCGGCCGACTGGACAGTGACCTGTCATCCAACGTTGGTGGGGGCCAAGAGCGCCACCTTGCGCATCGTCAACGACGACGGCAGCAACAGTCCGATCGACGTGCCGTTGAGCTGTACCGGCGTGCAGGCGCAGCTGGTCGTGAGCCCGTCGCCGGCCAACTTCGGCGACGTGCGCCTGTGCGAGAACAAGGAGGTCGATGTCACCCTGCAGAACCAGGGCGGTGCTCCCGTCAACGTCAGCGGTCTCACGCTGTCCAGCGCGCGCTACAGCATAACCAGCGGCGTGGCGCCGCCGTTCACCATCCCCGCAGCCGCGTCCACGGTACAGAAGATTCGCTTCACCCCGACCGCCGGCGGCAACGCCGACGGCACGCTGACCATCCAGTCCGACGATCCCAACTCGCCGACGGTGGTCAACCTCCTCGCCAACGGCGTGGTCGCGCAGATGGGCATCAACGCCACGACCCACGACTTTGGCGACGTGCGCGTCGACCAGGCGTTCCCCACGCGGATCTTCACCATCACCAACAACGGCACCTCCAACTTCCAGATCGTGTCGCTGGCGCTGTCGGACACCACCAACTTCGCGGTACAGCCGGTATCGCCGGGCTCGCTGCCGGCGACGCTGACGCCGACACAGACGGCGACCTTCCGCGTGACGGCGCGGCCGCAGTCGCTGGGCGCCAAGAGCGCGACGGTCACCATCAACACCGATATCCCGGCGGCGCCGTGCGGCATGGCGACCACGGTGGTATCGGTCGACGCCAACGGCGTGGTGCCGGACGCGTCGTTCACGCCGACCACGGTGGCGTTCGGGCCCCAGGATGTCCAGGCCTCGCCTGCGATGCAGAACGTCACGGTGATGAACACCGGCACTGCGCCGCTGGAGGTTAGCGACCTGGTCATCTCCGGCGCGGCGTCGGCTCGCTACACGGTCAGCTCCAATGCCCTGCCGTTCACCATTCCGGTGTCGAGCTCGGCGGTGGTGCAGGTGACCTACACGCCGGTGACTGTGGCGAGCTCCGACGACGCGTCCCTGCGCATCGTCACAGACGCTCAGAGCGGCATGAACATGGACATCCCGCTCAGCGGCCGCGGCATCGACCGCGAGATCGTGCCGTCGGTGACGTCGCTGGACTTCCCCGACACCTACCGCAACTCGGACAATCCGCCGCAACTGCAGGTGAAGATCGACAACGCCGGTGAGGCGCCGCTGGCCATCCAGATGGTGTCCAAGACCGGTGGCGGCGAGAACGCGTTCACCCTGGTCAACCAGCTCGACTCGACCATCGTCGGGCTGTCCAACAGCACGCTGACCGTCCAGTTCGACCCGGGCTCCGGCGGTGACTTTGCCGCCACCCTGGAGATCATGAACGACGACGACCAGCGGCCGCGGGTCGAGATCGCGCTCAACGGGCGCGGCGTGGTCCCCAACTTCATGCCCGACCGTGGCGACTACGACATGACCGCGGGCGACTGCGACCTGACGTCGTCCAGTCCCAAGGGCTGCATCGGCGTGGGCATTCCCACCCGAGTGACAGCAGCCATCCCCGACGGCATTCGCTTCACCAACCTCGAGCCGCAGGCGTTCCGCGTGCGCGAGCTTCGGCTGGTGGACGATGACGGCGCGCCGGTCGACCAGTCGCTGTTCCGCATCGTCGACTTCCAGTCCGAGGATGTCGGCCCCAACCAGGTCTACAGCGTGGACGTCGAGTTCACGGCGCCGGACCCGGGTGACTACCACGCCACGCTGGAGGTCTATCTCGACAACGATCCGGAGCGGGTGGTGTTCGTCACCGTGCGCGCGACGGCGGTCGAGGTGCGCCTGCGCGGCGGCGGGTGCGGCGTCGGCGGCGGCGCGGGCCTGGGCGCGGCGCTGCTGTTGCTGCTGGCTGCCGGGCTGTTCCGGCGCCGGCGAGCGGCGGCGCTGGTCGCCGGGCTGGCGCTGCTCCTGGCAGCGGCCCCGGCGCGGGCGGACCGGACCCGCAACCTCGATCTGACCACCTTCCGCCCCATGCCCGGGGTCGAATGGCAGATGTTGTCGGTCGAGAGCCCGCGCGTCGGCCAGCCCGGCGCCTGGTTCCTCGGCCTGTTCCTCGACCACTCGGTCAATCCGCTCAACCTGGAGTCACCGCAGATCCAGGGGATGACCGACTCCCTGGTGTCGCAGCGGACCTCGTTCGACCTGGCGTTCGCCTACGCCTTCGGCGGGCGCTTCGAGGCCGGAGCGCTGGTGCCGATGATGCAGCAGTCGGGCAGCGACAGCACCGTGGTGCGCGGCGTCGACGCCGCCCAGGGCTTTTCGCTGGGTGACATCGCGCTGCACGGCAAGGCACGCATCTACGACGCATCGCCGCTGTCGCTGGCCGCGGCCGCGACGGTGACGTTTCCCACGTCGACCAGCGGTGAGTTCGCCGGCGTCGGCGGGCCCACCGCCCATGCGCGGCTCATCGGCGGGCTCGACATCGCGCGTGTGAGCATCGCCGCCAACGCCGGCTTTCGCCTGCGCGGCTCCGGCGAGTTCGGCGATCTGCACCAGGGCAACGAGATCAGCTACGCGGTCGCCACCTCGTACCGCGTGCAGCGGCAGGTGTGGGCCATCGGCGAGCTGTTCGGCGCGTTCGGGCTCAGCCGGCAGGGCTCGACCCAGGGGGTGAGCCCGCTCGAGTGGACACTCGGCGCGCGCTATCGGATGTCGCGCGAGATCTCGCTCGGCGCCGGCTTCGGCGCCGGGCTCATGGGCGGCATCGGCGCTCCCGACTTTCGTGGTTTCGCGCTCGTGGCGTACACCCCCAACGCCAGCCCGATCGGCCAGCTGCCCTCTACCAGCACCGAGCCGGTCGTCGACAACGGCGACGACGACGGCGACGGCATCATCAATTCCAAGGACCGCTGCCCGCAGCAGGCCGAGGACAAGGACGGCTTCCAGGACGAGGACGGCTGCCCCGATCCGGACAACGACAACGACGGCTTCCCCGACGGCAGCGACCCGTGCCCGATGGCGGCCGAGGACAAGGACGGCTTCAAGGACGACGACGGCTGTCCCGACGAGGACAACGACGAGGACGGCATCCCCGACGCCCAGGACAAGTGTCCCGACGAGCCCGAGGACAAGGACGGCTTCCAGGATCGCGACGGCTGCGACGACCCCGACAACGACTCCGACGGCATTCCCGACGTGATCGATCAGTGCGCCCTCGAGCCCGAGACCATCAACGGCAAGGACGACGACGACGGCTGCCCCGACGAGGGCGAGAGCCTGGTCATGGTCATGCCGGATCGCATCGAGGTGTTCGAGCCGATCCGCTTCATCGGCAAGTCGGATCGCATCTCGCGAAAGAGCCACAACGTGCTCGGCCAGGTCGCCGCCACCCTGCGCGCCAACCGCGACTTCATTCGCGTGCGCATCGCGGTCCACGTCCAGCCGCGCAACTCCCACGACCTCGAGCTCACGCAGCAGCGAGCGAAGGCCGTCCGCAAGTGGCTGGTCCAGTGGGGCATCGAACCGGAGCGCCTCGAGACCAAGGGCTTCGGCTCCACCCGCCCGCTGGTACCCAAGAACAAACGCGGCGCCGCCAAAGTCAACGACCGCGTCGAGTTCATCATCCTCGAGAAGAAGATCCAGTAGGGGGACACGCACGCCCCCCATAAGCGCCTGAGATCAATCAAGATCTGGACGCAAACGTCCAATCATTCGGCCGCGGCTCCGCGGCCCGGCTCCCGTCCGGCCGGCGCAGGTGGCGCGTGTCGGGCGACCAGGCCATCGCCTCGATTCGATCCACCTCGTCGGCGTGGTCGGGGCGGTGGTCGCGGGCGACGTAGTTGGCGAAGATCTCGCGGTAGAGCCCGGCACGTGCGTTGGAGTCCGCTCCGAGGCTCAGGTACCACGGACTGGGCGTCCACATGTCCGGCGGGATCTTGCTCTGGTCCACGCAGCCGGCATGGAGCGCGTACGTCGACCAAGGGTAGTCGAGCGGGTCCGAGACGATCCCCGCGCGAATCGGGTTAGCTTCGATGTAGACGGTCGTCGCGGCGAGCTGATGCTCGCTGGTCACCGGCTTGCTGTAGAAGCGACCCTCGAATAGCTTACCGCTGCCATTTCGCTTGGCGTTGCGTCGTTGCGCCCACCGCTGCGCGAAGTTGGCAACGCAGGTGCTGGCGGCTTCGATGCTCGGCGGGGTGCTGAGGTCGTGCAGATGGTTGGGCATGAGGCACAGCGCGTTGACCTCACAATCCCGATCGCGCGACGCCTGGGCGATCAGCCGCAGCATCGCGCGAAAGTCGGTTGGGTAGCTGAACAGGCGCCGGCGGTTGTTGCGTAACCGTTCAGACGGACGCCTCTTTCGCCGGCGCGACAGCCGGGAGATCGTCGGGGGATGGCCACGAAGCGAAGAGCACGGCAGGGGCGCGACTACTGGACGCGAGTGATCGTGAAGTTCGAGCGACGCGGGCTGTCACACGCTGCATTCTGCAAGCGTGAGAAGCTCAACGTCGGCACATTTCGCACCTGGCTGTATCGGCTCCGAG
>Ga0114931_10004629_pt1 | contig 17141 bp, 13 predicted proteins | sample 2SBtaG_FD_89579 | JGI IMG/M metagenome (GOLD analysis project Ga0114931, IMG submission 89579) | Deep subsurface microbial communities from Kolumbo volcano to uncover new lineages of life (NeLLi) - 2SBTROV14_V59a metaG | ecosystem: Environmental > Aquatic > Marine > Volcanic | place: Kolumbo...
CGCCTTGGAGGGTCAGCAGGGCGGTGCGGCCGTCACCGGACAGCACCACCGCATCAACTCTGACATCCGGTGTCTCTTTTTCAAAAAACGTGTGCGCCGTGCGCGCGTCCTTCAGTCGCGCCGGCGCGCTAAAGCCGAGGCGATTCAACAGCAGCGCCAGGGCGGCAATGGCAATAACAGCGATGATCAGCACGAGGGTGAGAGGCATGGAAGGGGCGTCTGCTTTCTGATAATGTTGCCGGCCTTGGGGCTTGGGCCTCCGGGAGGCGATCAGGCCTCATGTTACCATGGTCAAATTCCGAATAACAACAGATTTTGAGAAAGGGCCCGGACATGAAGACCAGAGCCGACGTGGAGCGGCGGATCGCCGAGCGGAAAATTGAGTACATCAAGGTGGGCGTGTTTGATATTGACGGAATCTTGCGCGGCAAATACCTCGACACAACGAAATTTCTGTCGGCTCTGGAAAGCGGTCTGGGGTTTTGCGATGTGGTGCTGGGCTGGGATTCCAACGATCAACTCTACGATAACGTAACGGCAACCGGTTGGCATACGGCCTATCCGGACGCCAATGTCAGATTGCTTCCCGAAACCATGCGTGCGGTGCCTTTCGAACCCAATTCCTTGTTTGTTCTAGGTGAATTTGACGGTGCCATGGAAAAAATCTGCCCGCGCGGCGTGTTGCGCCGCGTGTTGGCACGGGCCGATGCGTTGGGGCTGAAAGCCCTGGCGGCGTGTGAATTTGAATTTTTCCTATTTGAAGAAACGCCCCATTCCGTGCGCGATAAACATTACCGCGCTCTCACCAATTTCACGCCCGGCTTTTTCGGCTATTCGGTGCTCCGGAATTCGGTGCACGCCGAATTGCATCAGGATTTGCTGCATCTCTGCTCGCAGATGAATATGGAGCTGGAAGGCCTGCACACTGAAACCGGCCCCGGCGTTCTGGAAGCGGCGCTGCGCTATGATGAGGCGCTCTGCGCTGCTGACAAAGGCGCGCTGTTCAAAACTTTTGCCAAAGTCTGGGCACAGCGCCGCGGTCTCATGGCGACCTTTATGGCCAAATGGTCAGCCGATTGGCCAGGGCAATCCGGGCATATTCATGTCTCGCTGCAAAACAAATCCGGCGACAATGTTTTTTACGATGCGGGTGCAGACCATTGCATGTCCGATACGCAGCGCTGGTTTGTCGGCGGTCAGCAAAAACTTATGCCTGAATTGTTGGCGATGGTGGCCAGCACGGTCAACGCGTACAGCCGCATGGTGCCGGGATTGTGGGCGCCGCTCGACGCCACTTGGGGCATTGAGAACCGCACTTGCGCCTTGCGCGTGATTTCAGGCTCGGCGAAAGCGCAACGGGTGGAATACCGTATTGCCGCCGCCGACATAAACCCCTATATCGCCATGGCCGCAGCGATCGGTTCGGGGCTGTGGGGTATTGAAAATAAAATTGAGCCGAGCGCGCCGGTGACCGGCAATGCCTATGCGCAGACATTTCCGGAAGCGCAAAAACTTCCCGGCACGCTATATCAGGCGGCGGCGCGTTTGCAGGAAAGTGCGGCGGCTGTGGAACTCTTTGGCGCACCGTTCGTGGAGCATTACGCGCAAACGCGTTTCTGGGAGGAACGGGAGTTCCGTAAAGCCGTGACAGATTGGGAGCTGGAGCGCTATTTTGAAATCATATGAAACGATCATGAACGAGACGTGCTGCGATGTCTGAGCGTAATTTCCAGACGGTGACCTGGAATTACCCGGCCCCCATCCGGTTCGGGGCGGGCAGCGTGTGCGATCTTCCCAATCAGTGCCGGCACTTGGGAATGGCCCAGCCGCTTGTGGTCACGGATGAAGGCCTGGCCTGCGCGTCGTTCATTCAGGCCGTGTGCGACAGGCTGCCCGCAGCGGGTCTCACGGCAGGATTGTTTGCACAGGTCAAAGGCAATCCCGTGGGCCGGAATGTTGATGATGGCGTGAGGTTTTTTAAAGACGGACGTTATGACGGGATTATCGCCCTGGGGGGCGGCAGCGCGCTCGATGCCGGTAAGGCCATCGCCCTGATGGCGCATCAATCCGCGCCGTTCTGGGCTGCCGGAGGGCAGAACGGCGACTGGACGGACATTGACAGGGCGGATGTCGCGCCGCTCGTTGCGGTCCCGACAACGGCGGGCACCGGCTCGGAAGTGGGCCGTGCCGCGGTCATCACGGACGAGGCGCGGCATATCAAGAAAATTATATTTCATCCTTCTATGCTGCCTGCGTCCGTCATTCTCGATGCGGAACTTACGCGCGGCCTGCCGCCCGGTCTTACGGCGGCGACGGGGCTGGATGCCTTCGTGCATTGTTTTGAAGCCTATTGCGCGCGCCAGTTTCATCCGATGGCGGATGGTATTGCGCTGGAAGGCATGCATCTCATCGCCAGATCACTGCCACGCGCCTTTTCCCATGGTGATGATCTGACTGCGCGGGGCGATATGCTGGCGGCGGCGACCATGGGGGCGACGGCGTTTCAGAAAGGGCTGGGCGGCGTGCACGCCCTGGCCCATGCCATCGGTGCACTTTTTGACACCCATCACGGACTCACCAATGCCGTCCTGCTGCCTTATGTCATGGCCGCTAACCGGAAAGCGATCGAGGGGCGTATGCGGCGTGTGGCGGAGGCCTTGCAGATTGCGGACCTGTCTTTCCGGGGCGTGCTGGACTGGGTGCTGGAATCGCGTGCGGCTTTTAATATTCCGCACACGCTGGACAAGATAGGCGTTTCACAAGACAGGTTGGAAGAGATTGGCGCGCTGGCGAAAGCCGACCCGTGCGACGTCACCAATCCCGCAACATTGTCTCGCCAAGATTACGTGCGCATCGCGGCTTGCGCCGTGAAAGGGGAGATCTAAAGCATGGCATCAAAAAATATTTTGGTGATCGATGGGAACACGGAGGAGACCAATCGCACGCAGCACTCTTTTGGAGGTTCTGCGACGGGGGAGGGCTATGGTGAAACGCTGACGCGCATCGCGCCCGAAACTACGTGCGTCATTGCCCGGCCGGCGTATGAGGACTATCACCGCGCATCCGTCTCGCTGGAGGGGCTGGATGGTGCGGTGATCACCGGCTCGGCGCTGCATGTCATGGACCCCAGCCCCCAAGTGCAAAACCAGATTGATCTGGTGGCGGACGTTTTTAATCGCAGCATCCCGGTGTTTGGGAGCTGTTGGGGGTTGCAGCTCGCCTGCGTGGTGCTGGGCGGCACGGTAAGTCCGTCGCCTCATGGTCTGGAGGTCGGCATAGTGGAAGATGTGTGCCTGACGAAAGAAGGGCTCTCCCACCCCCTCTTTGAAGGCAAGCCGGCCTGTCTGGAGGTTATGTCAATCCACAGCGATGAGGTGAGCGCCGTGCCGGAGGGCGCCCGGGTGCTGGCACAAAATGGTCATAGTCCGGTGCAGGCGCTGGAAGTGGTGCGGGGCGGCAAAGTGTTCTGGGGGGTGCAGTATCACCCGGAATTCGGTCCGCGTGATATGGCGGCCATTTATCAAAGATATCGTGAACGGTTTCTCGCGCAAGGGGTGTATCCGTCACTGGCGGCCGTCGATCAGCGGATTGAGGCGTTCCAGTCCATGGCGCGCCAGGAAGATGCCGGGACGGCTGAAAAACGCCTGTGCCGCGGCGTGGCGCATTTTCAGAGCCGCACCCGGGAGATTGCCAATTGGCTGCACTGGTTGGGCCGTGAACCCCGTTTATGAGAATAAGCCAGCGGACACTCTCCATTTTGCACGCTATTGGAGGGGGTGTATGGAAGATACAGGGCGGATGTGATTTTCGGCCGCCTTGATGATGATCCCGGCTCTTTGGCTGTTGAGCATGAAAGTGCTACTCTTTCCAGAACAAGAAACGATCCGGTAAACACTGGGTGTTAGAGTTGTTGCATTGGGTGCCGGGCCAAGACACTCTCCCGCGGGAAGCCGCAGGGGGGTGCGTGGGGCGATATTTCGGAAACAAGTGTTTCAATTCATAACAGGATCGATCCGGCAGCCTTATTTGACGCTCTTTGGCGGGCGTATGGCGTGATTTTTGCACGCTTTGAGGCCAACTGGAAGTTTTGAGATAGGTGTATGAAGTGGGCGGGAACATGACCGTTAGTGCGGAGCCTTCCGGCGGGGTTCAAGGGCAAGGACACTTTAAGGCGGCGGAGCGCGCCATTTCTGCGCGGCTCTCCGTCATTGTGCCGGCCTATAACTGTCCCGAACAATTGCGCGCCTGCCTGACGGCAATTCTGGCCCAGGCGGACGAGCACACGCAGGTGATTGTGGCTGATGATGCGTCGACAGATGCAACAGTGTGTGTGGCCCAGGACATGGGAGCGGAGGTTGTGCGCTTGGCCAAAAATTCCGGACCCGCCGCCGCCCGCAATGAAGGGGTTGCCAAAGCCACAGGCGATATTCTGATTTTTATCGATGCGGATGTGGTGATCGGGACGGGGGTTCTGGAGCGCGTGTGCCGCACTTTTGAGCAAAGTCCCCACATCGCGGCGCTCTTTGGCTCATACGATACCCAGCCCCGGGAACAGGGACTTATTTCACAATACCGCAATCTCTTGCATCACATTATGCATCAGGCGGCCCAAGAAGAGGCGCATACCTTCTGGTCGGGCCTGGGGGCTGTGCGCCGTGAGATATTCCTCAAAGTTTGGGGATTCGACACGCAAAAATTTCCCAAGCCTTCCATCGAAGACATCGAATTTGGCCACCGTCTGCGTCAGGCCGGCGAGCAGATTCGCCTGGATAAGGGATTGCTGGGAACACATTTGAAGCGCTGGAATTTTATCTCCATGGTCAGGACAGATATTTTTGACCGGGCGTATCCCTGGACCTGCCTTATTCTCCGGTCAGGGAAAGTCGCCAACGATCTCAATGTTTCAACCGATCAAAGAGTGTCCGTGATGCTCACTCCACTGATCATTCTTGGTTTGGTTCTGGGGTTTTATTACTGGTTGTGGTTCGGTGTTTCCATCGCGGCGCTGGCTGCTATGGTCTTTGTGAACAGATGGATTTTTGCAAAATTCTTCAAGATCCGCGGTCTTGGTTTTGCAATGCTATGCATCCCTTTGCATGTCGTCTACTTGACCAGCAGTGGAATCGGTGGCGCTCTGGCACTGATAGAAGTGGGGCTGAATTCCCTGAAGATCACCAAGCGCTCTGAACGCGTTGTCTCCGAATAGGAATTGACGCCGCCACGCGTCCTTGGGCCCGACTATTCAAGAAGCGCACACAAAAAACGTCCGTTTATCATAATTTTCGAAAATAACTCTTTTCTCGAAAAATTTCGTCGGCTACCCTACCGCTTCGTTTGACGCACTCCGGGCGCTCTGCCCGGACGAAGGAGAGTCATTTTGGCCGGTCCCATACCTTTTACCGCTGAATCCATCCAAACCCTGGCATCCACAAAGCTTAAACCGCAGGAGGCCTTTGTGAATGGCGTCTGGGCTGCGGCGCTCAGCGACAGCGTTTTTGACGATCACAGTCCCATTGATGGGGCGCTGTTGTGCCAGGTTGCCAATTGCGGTGCTGAGGATGTGGATCGCGCGGTGCGTATCTCAAGAGCGGCGTTCGAAGACCGGCGCTGGAGCGGTCTGGCGCCGCGAGAGCGTAAGAGAATCCTGCTGAAATTTGCCGATCTCATTGAAGCCCACGCGCTGGAACTGGCAGTTCTTGAAAGCCGTGACATGGGTATGCCTATCGCTGTTGCGATGAACGTCAATCTCCCGGCGGCGGTGGAAAGCATCCGCTGGCATGCCGAAGCGGCGGACAAGGTGTATGATGAGATTGCGCCGGTGGGTGACGGCGCGCTGGCGCTGATCATGCGCGAGCCTCTGGGCGTTATTGCGGCGATTGTGCCGTGGAACTTTCCGCTGATGATCACGGCCTGGAAGCTGGGGCCGGCCTTGGCCGCTGGAAATTCCGTCATCTTAAAACCGGCGGAACAATCGCCTCTCACCGCATGTCGTCTGGGGGAATTGGCTGTAGAGGCGGGCATACCGCCGGGCGTGCTCAATGTCCTGCCCGGCCTGGGAGAGGTCACCGGTAAGGCGCTGGCGTTACACGGGGATGTCGATGCGCTCGCATTTACCGGCTCGACAGAAGTGGGAAAGCTGTTGTTGCATTATGCCTCGCGCTCCAACATGAAACGGGTGAATCTTGAGTGTGGCGGGAAAACGCCCAATATTGTCATGAGTGACGCCCCCGATCTGGATGTGGCCGCGCGGGCGGCGGCGTTCGGCATTTTCAACAATCAGGGTCAGGTCTGTAATGCGGGTTCGCGTCTGCTGGTTCAGCAAGACATCCATGACGTGTTTCTGGATAAGGTCTGCACTGTAGCCCGCAGCTTGAAAGTCGGCAATCCGCTTGATCCGACAAGCCAGCTCGGCACCCTGGTGGATGGCGGTCAGCTTTCCCGCGTTCAGCATTATGTCGATGGCGGACTAAAAGAAGGCGCCAGGCTCATTCTGGGTGGTCAGCAACTCACGCGCGAACAACCTGGATATTACTTCGAACCGACGATTTTTGACGGGGTATCGAATGACATGACCATCGCGCGTGAAGAGATATTTGGTCCGGTCCTATCGACTTTGACCTTCACGGATGTGGAAGAAGCCATCACCATTGCCAATGATTCCCCCTATGGACTGGGTGCTGCTCTGTGGACGCGCGATCTCACCACGGCGCATAGGACAGCACGGAGAATCCGGGCGGGAACCGTTTTCGTGAATGCTTTTGGCGGCGTTGATATGACTGTTCCCTTTGGCGGTTTCAAGCAATCGGGCAATGGCCGGGACCGATCCTTGCACGCCTTGGAAAAGGTGACCGACATCAAGACGACTTGGATCAACTTGTCATAATGGAACTCAAGTTTTTGTGTGTTGTATATATGAAAGATAAAGCGTCACTCTCACCGGACGTCACTGTCCCCAGACATGGAAGAGGAAGGGCACATGCCTCGACAGCCTGAAAAAATTCATCAGGCGGCGCCAACTAAAGCGGCGAACATTACCGGACGTTTGCGGGAGGATATTATCGCCTGTTATTTTCCTCCGGGAACAAAACTGCCGTTTGAAAAGTTGATGCATCATTATGGTGTCAGCATCAGCACGCTGCGCGAAAGTCTGGCGTCTCTGGCGGTTGAAGGCCTTGTCAGCACGCATTTGCGGCGGGGATTTTGGGCTTCGGAAGTTTCACGCGACGATTTGTATGATCTCACCATGGTCCGCGCCACGATTGAGGCTAAAGCGTTACGTTTGTGTTTTGAACGGGGCGGGGATGAATGGGAGGGCAAGGTGCTGCACGCCCATCATGTTTTCCGCAAGGCAGTGGACCGCACCGAACATGGGGGCATGTTCGGAAGCCAGCAACAGCATCTGGATTTGCACGAAGCCATACTTTCCGCCTCTGGATCTGAGCGTTTGCTCGAGCTGACAGAGCATCTTCTCTACCAGACCAACCGCTATCGCCACATCTTTAATGAATATATGGCCACGCCGCAGGAGCATTGGGCGACGCATCTGAGCATCGTTGAGGCCATCGTGGCGCGGGATGTTGAGACGGCATGTCATCAACTCGCGAAACATATCGAGGAATCGGCAGAATATCTTTTGGACAAAACTGATGAGGCGGAGTGGGAGCGGCGTCTGTCGGTGCTGCGGGAAGAGCCTTGTGTGGTGCATAGTCCCTAGCGGCCGGCATGGATCGCAGGTGTGCGGATTTGTCGTGAATTAGGGCTGGATTATTTTCGATATATATGATTTTATCGAAAATATATTCATTCACCGTGTTTCACCTAGGAATTAGGCGCGATTGAATGCCATGAAACGCCCATGATTTCGGACCCTCCGGTATGCCCACCGAGACGCATTCCCCTCACGCTTCCGTCGCGCGCCGGCAGGCCTACAGACCGCTGCGCCTGCCGGATTCCATCATCGTCTACGATGGCGCGCGCGCCTTGCGCGGCCGCCGTTTAAATCAATTTGCGCTTTCCATCCGCGATGAAGAGCACCGACGGCGCTTCGTCGCTGATGAAACCGCCTACATGAAGGCGGAGGGTTTGACGCCGCACGAGATTGATATGGTGCACCGCCGGGATTGGCTGGAGATTGTCAAATATGGCGGCAACATGTACGCGCTGATCAAAGTGGCGCGGGCACTTGGCATTTCGCAGGCCCGCGTGGGGGCGCAGATGCGCGGCGAAGATTTCAACGCGTTCATGGCGTCTCGTCCTGTTGGTTCCACGGGAATCGCCAGCCGGGACGATCTGGATCAGTGGAGAGAGTGAATTCATGGCCCGTATTCTTGGAGGTATCGGCACCAGTCATGCACCCTCTCTGGCCTTTGCCCAGGATGCGGGCAAAGAGAACGATCCCGAGTGGAAAGAAATTTTTGACGCCTATCATCCGGCACATGCCTGGTTGCGGGAAAAAGCGCCCGACACCGTGGTCCTTATTTACAACGACCACATGAACACCTTTTCCGACATTGTGCCGGCCATCGCCATCAGCGTCGGCGAAACCAATCCGGTGATTGACGAGGGGTGGGGCAAGCGCCCTTTTCCCGATTGCCCGAATGATCCTGAATTGGCCTGGCACATGGTGACTCATCTCGTTGCGCATGATTTCGATATTACGACATGCATGTCCCAGCAGGTTGATCACGGCATGTTGACACCCATCACATTGCTTTTTAAGCCGCCCTGGCCGGTGCGCATCATCGGCGTTTCCATCAATGCCGTTCAACATCCCCTGCCCAGTCCGCGGCGCTGCTGGGATCTGGGGCGGGAAATCCGCCGGGCGATTGAAAGTTATACGAAAGACACAAAAGTGGTTGTGCTGGGCACGGGCGGACTTTCCCATCAGACAACAGGGCCCGGATTTGGCCATGTCAATCCGGACTGGGACGAGAATTTCATGACGCTTCTGGAAACGGAGCCCGAAACGCTGGCGGACTATACCCAGGATGAAATTATGCTTTTGGGCGGCACTGAATCTGTTGAAGTGGTGAACTGGATCTGTATGCGCGGCGCTTTAAGCGATGAAGTGACCTGTGTCCATCGGTTTTATGCAGCGCCGATGCTGACAGGGTACGGCCTTTTGGTTTTAGACGATAAAATGAATGAGGAGAAATAAATGGGAATCCGTACGGGTAAAGAGCTTCTGGACTCACTTGATGATGGGCGTGAGGTCTGGCTGGACGGCGAGAGGATCACCGATCTTACGGGCGACCAGAGATTGTCCGGCGCGGCCTATACGATGGCCGAACTCTATGACATGCAGCACAGGAGCGACCTGGTTGAGACAATGACTTATGCGTCGCCCACGACGGGTGATCGTGTGGGGATGAGCTATATTGAGCCTAAATCCGTCGACGACCTGAAACGCCGGCGCAAAATGGTCAGTGTCTGGATGGAAGCGACGTGCGGATTTTTTGGCCGCTCACCTGATTTCATGAACATCCACACCACTGGATTTGCCAGCGCTCATGAGGTGTTTGGCGCTAGGGATGAAAAATTCGGCCGGAACATACGGGCCTATTACGAGCATGCCCGCGAGAACGATATCGCGATGACGCACACTCTCGTCAATCCTCAGGTGGACAGATCCCTGCCGGTTGAAAAACAGTCGAAAGATCTGGCCGCCAAGATCGTTAAGGAGACTGATGAAGGCATAGTCATTAAGGGCGCGCGCATGGTGGCGACCCTCGCGGTCTATGCCAATGATCTCATGGTGATGCCATCAAATTATTTACAGAACAGTGAAGATGCGATGCCCTATGCTTTTGGGTTCAATGTTCCCGTCGGCACGAAGGGACTGCGGGTGATCTGCCGGCCTTCGACGGTGCACCGCGATCCGGGATCGTGGCTCGACAATCCTCTGAGTTCCCGTTTTGACGAAACGGATGCCATGATTATATTCGACAACGTCCTGGTGCCCTGGGAGCGCGTGTTCATTCATCGCGACCCGGAAATGTGCAATGGAATTTTCTTGCGTACTCAGGCCATGCCACAGATCATGCATCAATTCTGCACCAAAAATCTCGCCAAGGCTGAGTTCATGATGGCGCTGGCCTTCACCATGGTCAAGAGCACCAATATCGACAAATTTCAGCATGTGCAGGAAAAGCTCACGGAACTGATCACATTTGTTGAATTTGTGCGCTCCTGTATAATTGCCAGTGAAAGCCAAGCAGTGGAAACGCCTTTTGGCACCGTGGCGCCCGGCGATATGCCGCTTTGGACGGTGCGCATGATGTTCCCGAAAATGTTTGTGCGCATGTGTGAGATTATTCAGCTTCTGGGGGCGGGCGGTCTGGCGGGTGTGCCGTCTTACGCGGAATTCAATAGTCCGCGGCGGGAGGATATCGAAACCTATTATCAGGCGGCTAACGCGGATTCGCGCAGCCGGGTGAAAATATTCCGTCTGGCATATGACGTGGCGGTGTCCAGTTTTTCCGGCCGCCAACAGCTTTATGAACGGTTCTATACAGGTGATCCGGTGCGCTTGTCAGGCGCGCTCTATGGTCTTTATCCAAAGGACGAGCATATCGATCGCATCACCACCATGCTCGACGATCTTGAAGGCCGGGTGAATGATCATCTGTCCACACCGCCGTTCCTGCCTAAGCAAGAATAATCAGTGATATCGGCGATACATGATATTTATGGTGATCCGGCTTGAATTGGTTTTCCCGACGCCGCCGTCCGCCGCATCTGGGGCATTATCCTATGGAGCGTATTGCGCGTGTGGATCGGCCCACGACGCGCATCGAAGATGACTCAGTCCCGCGCGTGCCGTTCCGCGCAAATTTTTTCTCCCGCGCCGCCCATGGAGATTTGGGCGCGCGCGTTGAAAAAGAAATCAAACGGTTCAATACAAAGACGCCTTTGAGCCTCGTCTTGCGAAATTTTGCCGCGACGCATCCCCCTTATCAGGATGGCGAGACGGCCGCTGCGCCGGCCCCGCTTACTGATGATCCTCAAAAAAATGCCGAACACATAAAATCCCTGCTGTATTTTCTGGGAGCGGACATTGTTGGAATCTGCGCAATGCCTGCCTATGCCTGGTACTCCCATGATGCTGACGGTAAGCCTGTTGACCCTAAGCACCGCTTTGTGATCGTCATGGCGCTCGACCAGGGCTTTGATACCATGGATGCGGCGAACGGCAATGACTGGATCTCATCAGGGCAGAGCCAGCGCGCTTATCTCATGGGATCGACCTATGCCATCGTGGCGGCGGATTATATCCGTCAGCTTGGATTTGAAGCGCGGGCGCATACGAATGCGGACAGTGAAGTATTGCATCTGCCTCTGGCGCTGTTGGCCGGTATCGGTGAGCTGTCGCGCATCGGTGAAGTGATCATTAATCCTTATCTTGGTCCACGTTTTAAAACGGCGGTCATCACCACTAACTTGGCCTTGGCGGTGGACAAGCCAATTGATTTCGGTTTACAGGATTTTTGCACCAAGTGCCGTAAATGTGCCCGGGAATGCCCCTGCGCGGCAATTTCGTTTGGCGACAAAATCATCTTTAATGGTTATGAGATGTGGAAACCGGATGCGGAAAACTGTGTGAAATACCGCATCAGCAATCCCGGCGGCACGTCGTGCGGGCGGTGTATGAAGGTGTGTCCATTCAATAAAGAAGGGCTGATGACCCATCGTGCCGGGTTGTGGGCAGCAATTCACTTACCCTGGACGCGGCGGTTTTTAATCTGGCTGGATGATGCGCTGGATTATGGGCAACGCAATGAGGGCAAAAAATGGTGGCGCGATTTGGAGTTTGTAAACGGCGTTTTGCAGATGGCGCGCAAGGTAAACCGGGGGGGTTTGAAAAAAGACAAGCCTGACCGTGAGGGGCACAAAATCGCCGTTTATCCGTCAGATGTGAACCCGCCTGCTGATGCCGACGCCGCTTTTCCCGTTGACCGGGTCAACGCGGTGAAGGCCGGTCTCAAGGCCCAATCGCCAGATCATTCATAAGACAGGCGGCTATACCTGCATCTGGCCTTTTTTCTGCGCATCGACTTCGGAAGCGGGTCTGACTTTGGGGAGAAAAATAAAATCTTCCCACGGACTGGGCATTTCCCCCACCGGCACCTCAATCACCGTCGGCCCATCGGCTTTAAAGCCTTCGCGCAAAGCCGGACGCAGGGTGTCAGGCGTGGTGACCCGCACGCCGCGCGCACCGAAGCTTTCCGCCAGTTTGACAAAATCAGGGTTGGTGAGATCGCTGGCGATGACGCGGTTGCCGTGAATCTCTTTTTGCATACGCTGCACATTGCCAAAGGCGCCGTCATTGAACACGATTGTCACCAAAGGGATACGGTGCTGAACCGCCGTTGCCAGTTCCTGAACGTTAAACATGAAGCCGCCGTCTCCCGCAACGGACACCACCGGCACGTCGGGCCGCGCCACTTTGACGCCAAGGGCTGCCGCAAGGCCCCACCCCAAAGTGCCCTGATAGCCCATGGAGATGAACGTCCGAGGGCCATAGACAGGAAAGGCAAAACGCGAGACATAACCAACTTGCGTGAGTTCTTCCACAAAGAGGCCCTCCTCAGGCAGTTCTGCGCGGATGGCTTTGAGAAAGTCCATCTGGGGGCCAAGAATCTCGAACCGGCTGGCCATGGCGGCTTTTAATGTGCGCATTTCCTCTTCACGGGACGGGTTGGGGGAAGAGGTGCGCTCCAACTCCTCATACAACGCGGCCAGCGTGGGTTTGGCGTCGCCGATCATGCCGACATCTGCTTTGGCCATGCGGTTGATTTCGCTGGCGTCGATGTTCAGACGGATGATTTTCAGGTCTCTATCAACGCCCCAGTTCAGCAGTTCCGTTTGCATGCGTGTGCCGATGCCCAGAACAACATCGGCATCTTTCCAGAGAATATTGCCCACCGGCATGGTGTGGGAAAGGGGATGACGGTCATCCAGCACGCCGCGGCCCATGCGCGAGGCAACAACAGGCGCCTGCAAAAATTCCGCAACTTTTTTAACTTCCGGCGCCGCATTGAGGGCGCCCCCTCCCACAACGATTAACGGACGCTTGGCAGACTTTAATAACGAGACGGCCCGTGAGACGGCCTCTTCATCAATCGGCAGTGGGTGCGGCGAGACCTTGCCACGTTCAAGATCAACCTCCATGCTTTGCGGGAGAATGTCCATGGCGCATTCAAGGCCCACCGGTCCGGGACGGCCTGATTGCATTTGATGAAAGGCAGTGTGCACCAGTTCAGGCGCGTCAACGGCAGAAGGAATGCGTGCCGCCCATTTGGTGAGCGTCTTTAAAATATTAAGTTGATCCGGAATTTCATGCAGCATGCCGTATTCCCGGCCGATGGTGGTGGACGGGATCTGGCCGGTCAGACACAGCACAGGGGCAAAAGTGCTTTGCGCGGTGGCCAGCGCGGCAGAGGAATTGAGCAGGCCAGGTCCGGGCACCACATTGTACACAGCCGGTTTCCCGGTCGCCAGCGCGGCGCCCAGCGCCATATAGGCCGCCCCCTGCTCATGGCGCGTATGAATCGCGCGGATTTTGTCGCCCTCGTCAAACAGCGCATTGAACAGGTGATCGCTCTGGACGCCGGGCAGGCAAAAAAGCGTGTCAATATTATGCGCCAACAGGGATTTTACGATGGCTTGGCCGGCGGTGAGTCGCATCATGTCAGAACCTCATTTACTAAATCAAAGTGTGTTCAATCCAATCGTGATCATCATGCCCGATCTGACGGGAAAGGCGATGTTTCGGATAGGTCTTGCGTTTTTTGGATCATCTGTAAGGTCAGGTGCGCGCGGATGTTATCGTTATCAGCCTGGTTCCAGAGATTGATCAGTTCGTCAGGATCGTCTTTCAGATTGTAAAGCTCGCCCCACGCGCACCCCTCCCAAACAGTCAAACGCCACTCAGGCGTGACGAGAGACCAGGTTCGAAAAATCCGGTCGAAGCCGAGATAGGCAAACTGCGCCATCTGTTCAATAAAGATAGACCGCGGCTGTGCCGGGGCGTCATTTTGCATTTCGGGCAGAAGGTTTTTCCCCTGTGTGCCGTTGGCCGGTTGCAGGCGGGCGCGGGCAAGGAAGGTGCGCGCCAGATCTAGCGATCCGGCGAGACCGGTGAGGCGACCGCGCCGATATTTTTTATCCGGATCGCGCCAGACGAAAGGCACCTTGATGAGGTTTTGATAATGCAGTGGGCCTTTGAGAAAAAGTCCATGCGCGCCCATCCAGTCGCCATGATCGCTGGTGAAAACAATCACCGTGTTGTCCATCAGGCCAAGACGTTCCAGACACGTGATGATGGTGCCCACCGCGTCATCGATCATGGAAATCTGGCCATAGGTTTTGGCGATGATCTCGCGGGCCTGGGGCTCATGGGCGATAAAAGGCGAGGTGCCGCGTGTCTGAGGTGTTCCGGCACGGTATTGATCGTAAATATGGCGCAGCGGCGGCGTTTGATCGTGGCTGGAGGCATAAAACGAACGTGGCAGGTCGATGCCTTGAGGATCATACATGTGCCAATACCGTCCCGGCGGCGTGAATGGATGATGGGGATCGGGGAAACTGCAATGCAGAAAAAAAGGCGCCTGGCTTCTTTCTTCGTTCCAGTTTTCCAGCGCAGAGACAGTCTGTTCTTCGATATAGCGTGTCGGGTATGCCTCTTCAGGTAACGCGGGCTGATAGACTTGGGGTGCGCCGGTCGCGCTGGTGCTGAGGGCGCCATGGGGACCGCGCTGGTTGGCCAGTTCTGGAAAGCGTGCGCGCAGCCAGGCTTCATAATGGCCCGATACCTGGTCGCCATGGCCGGTGCACAGCGTGACATCATCAAATCCATAATAGGGCAGGGTCATGCGCCGCTCCGGGGCGGTGCGCCATAGATCCTGCAACTCGTTGGCGTAAACATTTTTGTTGTGATGGCTTTTATGGGCCTCGCTCAATTCTTGAGGCGGCGGCGTAAAAGCTTGAGGTAATTGTTCGCGTTCATAACCGGGTTCCTCGCCCAAAAAATTTTGCAAATGGCTTTTTCCCACAAGAGCGGTGCGATAGCCCGCCGCCCGCAATAAATCGACAAAAGTGACGCTGTCCCATTCCAGGGGGATGCCATTGTGGCGCACGCCATGGAGCGCCGGCATGCGTCCGGTCATCATGGTGGCCCGGTTGGGCATGCAGACCGGCGAGGCGACATAAAAGTTCTCAAACCAGCTTCCCTCCTTCGCCAGAGCGTCAATATTCGGTGTTTTCAGATTGGTGTTGCCCGCATAACCCACATGACCAAAAGTCTGTTGATCGGTTGTAATGAACAAAAAATTTGGACGCGTTGTCATGATAAAAAGTTCATCACAAAGATGCTGATGAGGACCACCGGAATCACGAAACGCATCAGCATATGCCATATGAAATAGGCCAGCTTGGAATCCATGTTCAGCTCTTGGGCGCTGGAACGCGTCGATATGATCCAGCCTGAAAAGATCACCAGACAAAGGGCGCTGAAGGGAAGCGCCATATTGGAAATGAAATCATCTAGCACCCCAAAAATAGTTTTTCCTGTAAACCGTGGAATGAAATTAAATGGATGGAAGTCCGACAATATGTTGAAGGAAAAAACGGTCAGGAGACCGATGATCCAGGCGACGGCCCCCGACAGCACTGATCCCAGGACCCTGTTCATGTCGAAACGTTCCTCAAGCCATGCGACAACGGGTTGACTCATAGCTATGGACGTTGACAGGGCGGCAAACAGCAGCAGAACGAAAAATGCGATGCCAACAATATCGCCGCCGGGCATTTGGCCAAAAGCAATGGGCAACGTCACGAAAATAAGACCCGGCCCCGCGCCCGGCAGAAGACCCGAAGCGAAGACGATGGGGAAGATCATCAGGCCGGCCAGCAAGGCAACGGCCGTATCGGCGGCTGCAATAATGATGACGGACCGCGTGATGGAAATATCTTTGGACAGATAAGCGCCATAGGCGATCATGCCGCTGCCGCCCACGCTGAGCGTAAACATGGCCTGTCCCATGGCAAGCAGAATGACATTGGGTGTGATTTTAGAAAAATCAGGGGCGAATAAAAAAGTGATGGCCTTCATGCCTTCGCCGGCGATGAGAGCATAGAGCACTAGACCAATCAGGATCAGGAACAGCCCCGGCATGAGAATGGCGGTCGCCGTTTCGATCCCTCCCTTGATCCCGCCTGCAACAATGAGGACGGTGAGCGCCATGAACAGGCCATGCAGAATGCTGAGGCGGTACGGGCTGGCCAGCAGAGCGTCATAAGCCGCTTGTGAGGTTTCTGAATTGTACTGATGAAATGTGCCTTCAAAAGATTTCAGCATATATTCGAAGCTGAAACTGGCGATCACGCTGAAATAGGTGAGCACCAGATAAGCGACAATGACGGTCAGCCACCCAACCAATGCCCAGTTTTTGCTCCGCCCCTCGGCCTCAGCAATGGCGCGGGTGGCATGAATCGGACTTTTCTGGCCCCGGCGGCCAATCATCACCATGGCGATCAAAGCCGGGACGCCAAGAAACACAATGAAACCAAGATAGAGGAGCACAAATGCGCCGCCGCCGTTCTCGCCTGTCACAAAGGGGAAGCGCCAGATATTCCCCAGGCCGATGGCGCTTCCCATCGCAGCCAGAATAAAGGTTGCGCGGGATGTCCATTGTTCATTGGCAGGTGCGGTCATATTTTCCTCAGAAAGATAGAGAGCAGTGTCGTGATGCGGGATCAGAGTTTGTTGAAGATTCGCCTGGCGTTTTTGCCCCGAATGGCTATTTTCTGGGTCTCGGGGAGGTTGTCCACGCGTTTCAAGCAGCCCACCATGTCGCCGATGTTATGGGGATAGTCGGAGCCGTACATGACATTTTCAAAACCACCGACTGCGATGCAGGTCTCCAGAGCTTCTTGGGTGAAGGTGACCGTGTCGTAAAAAATGTGGCGCAATTGTTCGCTGGGTTTGCGGTCGGTTTTTTCCCGGCAGGCTGGCATGTTGTCAAAACAGATATCGAGCCTGCCGGCCAGATAGGGCAGCGTGCCCCCGGCATAGCAGGCGATGAGTTTCAGTTTTGGATGGCGATCCAGGAAGCCGTCCAGCATCATGCGCGTAAACGCCA
>Ga0114931_10004630_pt1 | contig 17139 bp, 18 predicted proteins | sample 2SBtaG_FD_89579 | JGI IMG/M metagenome (GOLD analysis project Ga0114931, IMG submission 89579) | Deep subsurface microbial communities from Kolumbo volcano to uncover new lineages of life (NeLLi) - 2SBTROV14_V59a metaG | ecosystem: Environmental > Aquatic > Marine > Volcanic | place: Kolumbo...
GAAGAGATCTTTGCCTGGGCCAAGGACAAGCTCGCCAAGTACAAGACACCGCGCAGCATCGACTACATCGCCGAGATGCCGCGCGACCCCAACGGCAAGCTCTACAAGCGCAAGCTGCGCGATCCGTACTGGGAGGGGCGTGACCGCGCCATCTAGCGGCGCAGGGCGGCGCGCACCCGAGCCTGGAGGTTCCCGATGAACTTCGCATTCAGCGAGGAGCAGGAAGAATTTCGCAAGATGTTGCGGCGCTTTTTCGAAGAGAAGGCGCCCCAGACCGAGGTGCGCCGCATGCTGGAGGCGCCCCAGGGCCACGATCCCGACCTCTGGGGTCAGATGGCCGGAGAGCTGGGTCTCCAGGGCATCCACATCCCGGAGGCCTACGGCGGCCAGGGCTTCGGCTTCCTGGAGCTCGGCATCGTGCTGGAGGAGATGGGCCGCGTGAGCCTTCCCTCTCCCTATTTCGCGAGTGCCGCCCTGGCCACGAACGCCATCCTGAATGCGGGGAGCGAAGCACAAAAGCAGGACCTCCTGCCCGGCCTCGCGAACGGCACCGAGATTGCCAGCCTGGCCCTGCTGGAGGCCGCGGGCCGCTGGGATGCACAGGGTATCGCCGCTGAGGCTCGGCCCGAGGGCGACGTGCTGCGGCTTTTCGGCACCAAGGAGCTGGTGGTGGACGGGTCCACGGCGACCCTGCTGGTGGTAGCAGCACGGCTGCCGGACAGCGCCGGCGAGGAGGGCATAGTGCTCTGCGCGCTTCCTGCCGACGCTCCCGGCGTGAGTGTCGAGCCTCTTGCCGCCATGGACCCTACGCGGCGCCAGGCTCGCGTGCGCCTCGACGGTGCCGCAGCCCGGCCCCTGGGAGAGCCCGGCCGGGGCGCCGCTCCGCTCCAGAAGACTCTGCTGCAGGCCGCGGCCCTGCTCTCTGCCGAGATGATCGGGGGGGCTGAGCGTGCCTTGGATCTGGCGGTGGCGTATGCCAAGGTCCGCGTCCAGTTCGCGCGCCCGATCGGCTCCTTTCAGGCCATCAAGCACAAGGCCGCCGACGTGCTCCTCGAGCTGGAGCTGGCGCGCTCCGCCGCCTACTACGCCGGCTGGGCGGCGGACGAGGACGGACCGGAGCTCGCCGAGGCCGCTCATCTGGCCAAGGCCACCTGCGCCGACGCCTACATGAAAGCGGCTACCGAATGCATCCAGATTCACGGTGGGGTCGGCTTCACCTGGGAGAACGACGCGCATCTCCATTACAAGCGCGCCAGAGGCTCGGACATCCTGTTCGGAGATGCCGCGTCTCACCGGGCCGCCCTGGCGGCAGCGCTGGACGTCTGAACGTCCGCCCTTCGCGGCCCCCGGGCCGCGCTCGGCAGAAGCGGCTGCATTCGCGGTAGGATGGGCGAGTGGCGCCCGAGGGCCTGCTCATGGAACTCGCGATCCCGCATCTTCGGATCCTCGCCTATGACGAGGCGATGGGGTTCCAGATCATCAAATCGCTCGGCTTCGTGCTGGCGTTCGGGCTCGCGCTCGGCTTTCAGCGCTGGCGCCCGCACCGGCTGCTGGCGGGAAGCTGGCGCGCCAACGGCGCACTCTGGGCGATCGACGCAGCACTTCTGGGGGTGGTGTGCGCAGGCTGCGCCTGCAGCGTCTCGCGCTGGGCGAAGGACGGCGGCTTCGGACTCCTGAATCAGGGGCCCTTCTCCGCGTGGGTTGCAATCCCCGTGAGCGTGCTCGGTATGGATCTCACGGCGTACTTCTGGCACCGGGCGAACCATCTGGTGCCCTTCCTCTGGCGGTTTCACCAGGCCCACCATTCCGATCCGGACTACACAGTCACGACGGCACTCCGCTTCCATCCGGGAGAGCTGCTCCTGGCGCTGCCGGTCCGGCTCGCGGTGGTGGTGGCCCTGGGGGTTCCCATCGGCGGCGTGATCGTCTTCGAGCTGCTATTCGCCTTCTCGAACTTCTTCGAGCACGGGAACATTTCCTTGCCCCGCCCCTTCGAGGACAGGGCGGGGCGCATCTTTGTCACCCCCGCTCTCCATCGGCGGCACCACGGCTGCGAGGCGCGGCTGCTCGAAACGAACTTTGGCACGATCTTCTCGTTCTGGGACCGTTGGCTGCGAACTTTCGTCGAGAGTCACTCGGGCATCTATGTGGAGACGGGCCTGCCGGGCATCAAGCCGGGCCTCGGCGCCAGGGCACTCGTGACGTTGCCGGCTCGTGGCGTGTACCGGGGCCGGGGAGTGAATGAGCCCACAGACGACAGCAAGCGGGTGTGCTAGCCGTTTCCGAGTGACGGGGGGCCGGCTCCGATGCCCCGGCAGCCTGAGCGGGCCTTCCCAGGATGAGGCGAGCACTGCATGCCGATCAGTCTGCGACTCGACAGGGCCAAGCGCCTGGTGGTCCTCGAGGTGGAAGGCAACTTCTCTCTCTCCGACAGCCTGAAGGCGATCGACACCGCCATCGCCGCGCCGGGCTTCGAGCGCGGCTTCAATGTGCTCTCCGATCATCGCAGGATCGCGGAGCCCATCGGGACCGACGAGATGCTTCGGGTGATCTCCCACCTGGGGCTTCGCGCGCCGCAGCTCGCCAGCACGCGCTGGGCCATCGTGGCCAGCCAGCCAGCCTCTTACGGCATGATGCGTATGCTCTCCGTCCACGCCAAGCGCGTGCCCCTGGAGGTGCAGGTCTTCCGGTCACGCGAGCGGGCCGAGGCCTGGCTGGAGAGAATGGAGTAGGAGCTGCGCCTTCTGCCCGCGGCGTGTGCCCTCCTACTCCCCGGTAAAGACCGGCTTGCGCTTCTCGAGGAAGGCGCGCGGGCCCTCGGCGGCATCCTTGGAGCTCATCACCTTCATGCCGTGCTGCTGCTCGATGGCGAAGGCCTCCTCCTCGGGGAGGGCCTCGGTGGCGCGCAGGGTGGCGAGGGTGGCCTTTACCGCGAGGGGGCCGTTTGCGGCGATCTTCCCGGCGATTTCCCTTGCCTTGGCCAGGGCCTGACCATCCGGGACGATGTGGTTCACCAGGCCCAGATCGTAGGCGCGGCGGGCGGGCAGGTCTTCCCCCACCAGCAACATCTCGGCGGCGATGGCGTACGGGATCTGCCGCCGCAGCCGCACGGCGGAGCCGGCCATCGGGAAGAGGCCGCGGGCCACTTCGGTGAAGCCGAACATGGCACTCTCGCCCGCCACGCGGATGTCGGTGCCCTGGAGGATCTCGGTGCCACCCGCGCGAGCGAAGCCTTCAGCTGCGAGAAGGATCGGCTTGGTCGGTCGGTAGGTCTTGAGCCAGCCGCCGAAGATCACGGCGGGCTCCTTCATTACCCGCTCCATCCATTCGTTGTCCGGCTTGCCCGTGCGGAGCTTGCCGATCTCACCCAGGTCCATGCCGGCGCAGAAGGTGTCCCCCTTGCCAGTGAGAATGGCAGCGCGGATTTCGTCATCCTCGTCGACCTGCACCCAGGCGTCATAGAGGCGGCACATCGACTCGCAGTTGACGGCGTTCTTCTTCTGCGGTCGGTTGAGGGTGACGGTCAGGATGGGACCGGCCTTCTCGACGAGGACAGTGGGTTCGCTCATGGGGCTCCTCAGCTGCGCGGCAGATCTTCGAAGTTGGTGGTTTTGTGGTCGCTATCTCCCGGCTCCTTGGGAAGGCCGAGGACACGCTCGGCGCAGACGTTCTTCTGCACCTCGTCGGTGCCGCCGGCAATGTGCCAGGCGGGCGAGAAGAGGAACTGGTTTTGCCAGTAGCCCGGCCGCAGCAGGGCGGCGGGGCCCATGGCGCGCATGGCGACGTCCGAGGCTGCGCTCATCAGGCGCGCGATGGCGAGCTTCATTACCGAGCTCTCTGCGGCGGGCATCTGGCCGCGCCCAAGCTTGGTGACCACGCGGGCGTTGAGCAGCTCGAGGGTGCGCATCTGGCAGTAGACGCCCATCAGCTCCTCGCGCAGCAGTGGGCCGACTTCTCCGGCCTGCTGCTTCACGAAATCGCGCAGTGCCTCGAAGGAGAGCATGGCTTCGACGCCCCCCATGTTCATGCGCTCGTTCATCAGGGTGGTCTGCGCGCAGCTCCAGCCGCCATCCACCTCTCCTACCCGGGCCGTATCGGGGAGGTGCACATCGGAGAAGAAGACCTCGTAGAAATGGGCGTCGCCAGTCATCTCTACTAGAGGGCGCACGTCGATGCCTGGGGTCTTCATGTCGACGACGAAGTAGGTGATGCCTCGGTGCTTCGGAACGCCCGGATTCGTGCGAGCCAGAAGGATGCCGAAATCGCCGTAGCCCGCGCCGCTGCACCAGGTCTTCTGGCCGTTCACTACCCAGTCGCCAGTGGCCGCGTCGCGTACGGCGCGGGTGGCCAGGCCAGCCAGGTCCGAGCCCGCTCCGGGCTCGGAGAAGAGCTGGCACCACACCTCTTCCGCGCGCAGCATGGGCTCGAGGTAGCGGCGCTTCTGCGCCTCACTCCCATGGGCGATGAGGGTAGGGCCGGCCATGCCGATGCCCACCATGAAGAGCGAGCCCGAGAGACCGCGTTTTGCCAGCTCCTGGTTCCAGATGATGGCCTCGATGGGGCCCTTGCCGCACCCGCCCAGCGCCTTGGGCCAGGTGACCGCGGCCCAGCCGTAATCGTAGAGGGTCTTCTGCCAGGCCTTGTGGAGTGCGAAGACCTGCTCCTGGGTCAGGTCGTCGGACCAGTAGCTGCCGATGGTCTCGGGAGCGTGGGCGTCGAGGAAGGCAATCGCCTCCTTGCGGAAGGCGGCCTCGTTCGGAGAGTCGCGGAAGTCCATGCTGGGATCTCCGGGGTTTCGAAGCGAGTCCTAAAATTAGAACACGTTTCATTTATGGGCAACGCCTCCGCGGTGGCGCGAGCCACCCAGAAAATGATACACGTTTCAATTCTGCCAGGAGGCGCCTTCGCCCTCGGCTGGCGCCCCGGGAGGTCCCATGTTTATCGACTTGAGTCCGGAGCAGAAGAAGGTCCGGGAAGAAATCCGCGCCTATCTCGAGGCACTCATGACCCCCGAGGTGATGGAGAAGATCCGGGGCTCCGAGGGGGGCAGCCCGGAGTTCCACCGGGTCCTGGAGCAGCTCGGCCAGGATGGTTGGCTCGGCATCGGCTGGCCGAAGGAATACGGCGGGCGGGATGCCGGCGCGGTCGAGCAGTACCTCTTTGCAGAGGAGATCCAGCGCCTGGGCTTCCCCCTGCCCTTCCTTACCCTCGGCACGGTCGGTCCGACTCTCATGAAGTATGGCACCGAAGAGCAGCGCAAGCGCTTCCTGCCAAAAATCCTGGCCGGGAAGCTGCTCTTCGCGGTGGGCTACTCCGAGCCCGGCGCCGGCACCGATCTGGCCTCCCTACAGACCCGCGCGGTACGCGAGGGTGACGAGTACGTGATCAATGGCCAGAAGGTCTTCACCAGCCTCGCGGACCACTCGGACTACGTGTGGCTGGCGGTGCGAACGGACCCGGACGCGCCCAAGCACCGGGGCATCTCCATGATCATCGTGCCCCTCGACTCCCCCGGTGTGAAGATCACGCCCATCTGGACCGTGAGCGGCGTGCGTACCAATGCCACCTACTACGACGACGTTCGGGTACCCGCCAGCAACCTGGTCGGCCAGGAGAACATGGGTTGGAGCCTCATCACGAACCAGCTCAATCACGAGCGGGTGGCGCTCTTCAACTACGGGCCCATCGACCAGAACTTCCAAGACGTGTTGCAGTGGGCCCGGGAGACGCCGCACCCCGACGGCGGGCGCATCGTCGACAAGCCTTGGGTGCAGGCCAACCTCGCGAAATTCAAGGCCTACCTGGAGGTGCTGAAGCTCCTGAACTGGAAGCAGACCTGGGACATCACCCAGGGCGGTCTGCACCCTGCGGCCGCTTCGACGGTGAAGGTCTTCTCCAGTGAGTTCAATGTGGAGGGGTACAAGCTGTTGATGGAGGTGCTGGGAGAAGCAGGGACAATCCGCGAGGGTTCGCCCGGCGCGATCCTGCGAGGCCGCATCGAGCGCACCTACCGCTCCGTCCTGATCCTCACCTTCGGCGGTGGCACAAACGAAGTGCAGCGCGACATCATCGCCATGGCAGGTCTCGGCTTGCCCCACTACAAGAAGTAGGAGCGCAACGATGGACTTCTCGTACAGTGAAGACCAGCAAGCCCTGCGTGAGCTGGCGCGCAAGATCCTCGAAGAGCAGGCGAGCCACGATCGTCTGAAGGAAATCCTGGAGACCCCAGAGCGCGTGGACCGCGAGCTCTGGTCCGAGCTTGCCAAGGCAAACCTCCTTGGTATCGCCATCGACGAGGCCCATGAAGGAAGCGGATTCGGGCTCTCCGAGCTCGTGATCCTCCTCGAAGAGGTGGGGCGCAGCGTGGCCCCGATCCCCGTCTTTCCCACGCTGGTCCTCGCTGCGCTGCCGATTGCAGCCTTCGGATCCAATGCGTTGAAGAGCCGTTGGCTCCCAGCCATTGCGAGGGGCGAAGCCTTCTTGAGCGCAGCGTTGGTAGATGGATCCGAAGGCGTGGTGAAGGCGGAGCACGATGGGACGGGCTGGCGCCTCTCTGGCGTGCGCAGGCTGGTCCAGGCCGGCCATGTGGCCCAGCGGGTGCTGGTTCCGGCCTCGACCGGTGCGGGAAGCCTCGGGATCTTCCTGGTGGACCCCGCCGCGGAGCATGCGAAGTTCGAGCTCGTGGACACCACTGACCAGCAGTACCGCACGAATCTCCACCTGGACGGCGCTCGTGTGCCCGATGCCGAGGTGCTAGGCGACCCGATGGAAGGCGCACCGATTCTCGCGTGGCTCCGGCAGCGTGCCACCCTCGGGCTCTGTGCGATGCAGGTAGGAGTGGCGGAGCGGGCCCTCGAGATCACCGCGTCCTACGCGCGCGAGCGCAAGCAGTTCGGACAACCGATTGGCAGCTTTCAGGCATTCCATACACGAGCCGGGGACGCCTATGTGGACGTTCAAGCGATGAAGCTCACCCTCTGGCGGGCGCTCCACCTGCTGGAGTGCGGCGAAGACGCCGAGGAGAACCTGGAGATTGCCAAATACTGGGCCGCCGAGGGCGGCGCGCGTGTCACCTACGCGGCCATGCACCTGCATGGAGGGATCGGGGTGGACATCGACTACCCGATCCACCGCTACTATCTCTGGGGGCGGCAGATCGGCATGCACCTGGGCAGCGGCGCAGCCCAGCTCGCCAAGATCGGCGCTGGCCTGGCCGCCTGACCCGGCAAGCAGCCTGAGCCTGGCCGTGCCAGGCCTCGAGCTCCTCGGAGGAGGCGACAATGCGGCCGACGATCCCGTGGTCCAGGGCATGCAAGAGCCAGATGCCCACTTGCGAGCGATTGCCGCGTACTTCGAAGCCGTTGCCACACACCACGGTCGCCGGCGCAATTCGCACCTCGGGTTTCGAGGTTCCGAACGTGACGGCCCAGCCGATTTCGCCCGAGTTTCCCTTCGAGTCCAGCTCTGCCAAGGTCGGGGAAGGCCTGTACTTCACCCAGGAAGACGTGCCGCACCAGATAGGAGCAGCACTGGAGGCATGGGCCTCGAAGCTGGCCCAAGACAATACACCGGCCGCGCAGGGGACTCCCGCGAAGCCCATCCTGCGCCGGACGTTCGCGGGCTGGGCCAAGGCGCAGGGCCTGGGATAGCTGCCTACGACATGCTGATCGCCGAGTTCGAGGCACGACTCGACGACCTGTCCCTGCTACTCCAGCGGCGCCTCTCCTTCTACGCGGACCGCCCCGGTGCAGCGGACTTCACGATCTAGGGCATCTTCGGTACGGGCTCTTCCGACGTGACCCCAGACTTCTTGGCGGAGGTCACACGAAGACCGGCCTTGACCGATTGGTACGAACGAGTCGAGGATGCGAGATGCCTCGACGGAGGATCCCGATGAGCGCTTCCCCGATCTACCCCCACGATCCGATCGAAAAGATCGGGAACGACGTATTCATGGTGCGCGGCTGCATCAAGCTGAATGCGCTGATGACCATTTCACGGAACATGGCCATCGTTCGGCACGACGGTGAGCTCACACTGGTCGACCCGATTCGTCTCGACCCCTCCGAGGAGAGGCGCCTCGAAGAGCTGGGAACCGTCAAGCAGATTCTGCGGCTCAGTTCGCTGCACGGCGTCGATGATCCGTACTACATGGACCGCTACGCCGCGGAGCTCTGGGCGCCGGGCCTCTCGGAAGCGTATCCCGATCCCAAGCCGACCCTCACGTGGAATGATGCGACTCCACTTCCCTTCCCGGACGCCGAGCTGTTTCGCTTCCAGGGGATGAAACAACCCGAAGGAGCCCTCTTGCTCCGACGCGGCAAGGGGCTTCTCATCACCTGCGACGCAATCCAGAACTACGGTGACTACAGCCACAACAATTGGGCGACCCGGATCGTGTCGCCCTTCATCGGCTTTCCGAAGACCACGATTGTCGGTCCGATCTGGGTGAAGATGATGACGCCCAAGGGAGGGAATCTCAAAGACGAATTCCGTCGACTGCTGGAGCTCGACTTCGAACAGCTGCTTTCCGGGCACGGGACCTTCCTCGAGTCGGGTGCGCACGAGGCCTGCGAGCGAGCCGTCAACAAGATGTTCTCCGCTGATGCGGCCCCATCCAGCGCATAGGAACTCCGACAGGGGTTCCATGTCCGATCAGCGGAAATCTGGGGAATCCCTTGGGGCGCGAACATTTCATGCGGCGTTGATCCACTACGAAGGCAGCGGATGCTTCGCAACCACGTCCAGGGAGTGCTTGGGCCCGCGGATCGAGTACGCTTCGTTTTCGAGAGGACTGGGGAGATCGATCCCATGACCGTTCGAGTAGGACCGCACAGTCTGGACCTCACCCGGGTCGTGTTCGGCCCGGGTGGGGCGGCGACGCTGAAGGCCGTCTCGCCGGCCTTCTACCAGGAGTTGGATGCGGAGTTCCAGGGCTTTCGGGACCATGTCCTCATCCAGGTATTCCGCTTCGACGAGGCTTGGCCGAGCTGGGAAGTCCATCCGCAGGGAGATGAGTTTGTCTACCTGCTGTCCGGAGATACGGATCTCCTCCTGCGCACGGACGACGGTGAGCGGTCCGTGCGCGTTTCGGAGCCGGGTAGCTATGTCGTGGTGCCACGGGGGACCTGGCACACGGCGCGGCCCCATGAGGCGACGGCGATGCTCTTCGTCACTCCCGGTGAAGGCACGTTGAACGCCGGAACTCCGGGAGGCTGACGAGAGCCCCCAGCTCGGTCGGAATTTCCCGAAGGCGGAGCGTGCCTGTCTACGCGAGGGCCCGCCCGGCGCGGCGCTTCGCGCTACCCTGCGCGGCCAGGACGCAGCGGGGGAGGGGAGCCTGCCATGGGCCGAGTCGAGGGGAAGATCGCGATCGTGACCGGGGCCGCCTCCGGGCTGGGCGCCGCCGATGTCCGGCTGCTGGCCGCGGAAGGGGCGGCGGTTGTGATGACCGACATTGCCACCGAGGCCGGCGCTGCGCTGGCGGCCGAGATCGGTGCCGAGTTCGTGGCACAAGACGTGGCGCAGGAGGCGAGCTGGCCCGCGCTCGTCGACCAGGTGGTCGCGCGCCACGGCGGGCTCGACGTGCTGGTGAACAACGCGGGAATTGCGCCCATCGCCAACATCGAGACCACCACCACGGAGGTCTGGCGGCGCACCCTGGCGATCCACTTGGACGCCACCTTCTTCGGCTGCCGGGAGGCCGTGCGTGCCATGCAGGCCTCCGGTGGAGGCTCGATCATCAACATGAGCTCCACCGCCGCCCTCATCGGCATTCCCCAGTATCTGGCCTATTCGGCGGCCAAGGGCGGGATCCGCGCCATGACGAAGGCCGTCGCCATCCATTGCCGGAACGAGCGCAGCGGCATTCGCTGCAACTCGGTGCACCCGAGGAGCATCGACACACCGATGGTTCACGGCGCACTGCGCGAGCTCGTCGGTATAGACCTTTCCGCTGCCGATGACCCGGAGGCGCTACGTGCGACCCTGGGCCTGGGCGAGGCGCAGGACGTGGCGAACCTGGTCTCTTCCTGGCGTCAGACGAGAGCAAGCACGTCAACGGCGCCGAGCTCGTGATCGACAACGGCGATACCATCGTCTAGGAGGGAGGGACGATGCACCTCGAGGGCTCCGTGCACAGGAGATCGACTGCGGCGCTTCGAGCGCTGCCGCGCCTTCCCCGAGCGCCTGGGCTTTCGGCGGGTGGCGAGAGTGCTGGGGGTGGGGGCGCCTCGGGTGGGCCGTCCGCTAGCGGCAGCGGCGGCAGACTTCGCTGCCGAGCCCAGAGCCCCGCGGGCCCGCCGTGGTACGCTGGGGGCGGAGGAGAGCCGTGCTGACGCGCATCGATCGGATCCAGCTGGCCGTGCCGGACCGACGGGCGGCCACAGGGGGGTGGCAGACACTGCTCCAGGCCGAGCCGGTCGGGGAAGATCGCGTGGCCTGCTTGGCCGCGCGGCGCAGCCGCCTGCGCCTGGGCGACGGCTACGTCGAGCTGCTCGAGCCGGACGGTGCCGGGCCCGTGGCCGACGCCGTGGCCAAGCGAGGGGGGCACCTCTACGCCGCAGGTGCCGCCACCAACGAGTTCGAGGGCCTGGTCGCGCATCTTCGCAGCCAGGGCATCGACGCCGCCGTGGAGGGCGAGCAGGCGTTCGTCGACCCCGCGGCAGCCGGGGAGGTGGGCTTTCGCGTGGTCCTGAGCCGCGACCACGAACTCGAGCGGATGGGCGCGGTCGATTTCTTCTACGAGGCCACACTGCTGGTCGCGGACGCCAAGACGGCGGCACGGCGCTGCGCGACGCTCTTTGCCCTCGACGCCGGCGCCTTCGTGCCGATCGCGTCAAAGGCGTACGGCTACGCGGGAACCCTTACGCTCTTCCATCGTGACCGCCTGGGGCGCTTCGAGGTGATCACGCCCGATGATGCTGCCAAGACAATGGGACGTTTCTACGCCCGCTTCGGCGAGTGCTTCTACATGGCGTTCGCCGAATCCCACAGCCTCGCGGCGATCGAGGCTCGGGCTCGGGAGCAGGGCGTCGGTGTGACACCCGTGTCTCCCGATGGGGATCAGACGGGTGGCGCCGACACGCTCTTCCTCCACCCTCCGGCGCTCGGGGGCATGATGCTCGGCCTCTCGCGCCCGACCCAGGCCTGGCAGTGGTCGGGGCATCCCGAGCGCGTGGAGCCGCGGGCGTGAGCGGGGAATCTGTGCTTTTGAGCGAGGATTTCGGCCGCGTTCGGCTGCTCACCCTGGACCGCCCGGAGGCGCTGAACGCCTTCGACGACGCGCTCTACGACGCGGTGCGCGACGCCCTCGAAGCCGCGGCGGAGAGCCCGGAGGTGGCCGCTGTCGTGCTCACGGGGCGTGGTCGCGCCTTCAGTGCGGGCCAGGACCTGGCCCAGCTCGAGCGGCCGCTGCGCCATGACGACGACCTTCCCCATGGCTTCCCCTCCTTCATCGCCAGCCTCGAGGCCTTCCCCAAGCCGCTGATCGCTGCCGTCAACGGTCTCGCTGTAGGGATCGGCCTCACCTTGCTGCTCCACTGCGACCTGGTGCTGATCGCAGACGACGCGCGGCTGCGCGCGCCCTTCGTGAACCTCGGCGTCACCGCGGAGGCGGGAAGCTCGCTGCTGCTGCCAGCCACCGTGGGCTGGCAGGAGGCCGCGCACCTGCTCTACACCGCGTCCTGGCTCGACGCTGCGCGCGCCGTGGCGATGGGGCTTGCCTGGCGGGCCGTGCCCCGCGACGCGCTCGCCGACGAGGCGCTGAGCGTGGCCGGCGAGATCGCCGGCATGCCGATCGACGCGCTGGTGGGCACCAAGCGGCTGCTGCTCGACGCACGACTCGATGCGGTGCGTGCGGCGCGCGCTCGCGAGGACGTCACCTTCAGCCGTCTCGCGCGGGGTCCCGCCAACCAGGAGGCGATCGCCGCGTTCCGGGAGAGGCGCAAGCCCGACTTCACGCGGTTGCCCCCGGAAGGTGCCTGAGCGCTAGGGGGTGCGCGTCGGTGCGACGCGGGTACCGGGCTGCCGGGCACCGGCCCACTACGGCGTGGCGCGGCGCGACCTGGCGACTACGCGCTACGCCGACGTAGTGGCCTCCCGCTGCGCCCCCTTTACAGACCCGAAGGGGACGACTATCCGAATGGCGTTTCGGCCGCTTCCGATTTTCAGTTTCGCAACGTTGTCCAGATCGGCGTGACGTAGAGCGAAACGGCTGCGATTTTCAGCTTTGCGCTCAGCGCTTGGGTACCTTCCGCCACGCGTCCCAGATCTTCAGTGCGAGGCGTTCTTTGCCGCTGTCGTCTGCGAGGCCGGTGTCGCGGAAGAGCTTGAATACGCTTCCCAAGCCCAGAAGCGCGACCTTTCTCCATAAGGGATCGTAGTCCATGGGGATGAACCACATGACGTATCTGGCGTCCAGGGCATTGGATTCCTTGAACAGCCACTTGACGTAGTCGGCTTGCCAGCGTTCGCTGGCTGGAAAGTTGAAGAGAAAAACGTCGAAAGGCTCCGCGGGGAAGCCCGTTTCTGCCACGGCAAACGGCTTGCCGGGTGCCAAGTTGCGAACTTGCCGGAGCCAATCGCGCGGTATTGATGCCGGGTCGGGATACAGAGCCCCGAATCTACCCCCAGAAATCGTCATATACGGATAGGTGCTGATCGTGATGTAGTCCGTGTACGGTAGGAGTTGACGGATTACCTTGCGTTGGTGGAGTTCGTCGTTTGCATAGGTTCCCAAATGAAAGGAAAGGCTGAGCGGCAGGTTCGGGTGCCCTTCTTTGAGGCGGCGATAGACCTCTGCGGTCATCCTTGTGTAACTCTGGAAAAGCTCGGGCTTCTTTTCTGCGAGCATGTTGGCTTCGATGCCATAGACCATGTAGACGGGTTTGAACAGCTCGATCAGTCGGTTGCAATAGTTGACGTAGGCGGTGATTACTTCGAGATCGTCAAAGCTCTTCTTCTTCCACCTGCCCGGACGCCCATCGTGATCTCCGTTGGCCCAATAGTCGTTCAGGCCGTTTCGTCTCGAGTTGATTGGGCTGACCGCTAAATAGACACGCTTGCCAGGCAATCGATTGGCGGCATAGTCGATCCATTCTTGAACCTTCTCATGGAAGGGCTTGCCTTCGAAGGCTTCCGGCCAGGGGATTCCCTTGTCGATATGTTGGCCCACCATGTCCGCGTGCTGCCCAATAAACGCATAGGTCTTGTCTACGGCTTCTGGCGTAAAGTCGATTGGCCAAGTGTTCAGGACAAGGTCAAAGGAGCGACTGTTGGGTACCGACAGGTCACCGGTGGCGACCGGTTCGGGGGGCGCGTTGGAATCGGTCGACTGCAATAGTGACAAAACGCAACCACTCAGTGTTACGGAGGCCAGAATTGACAGAAGAAGTCTGGGCTTGATCACGAATGCTCTTCTCAGCGTTCCGGTACGTTCAGCGAGGGACATCGGTCCGGCGCCCGGCGCGATTCCGAACCGCGATGTGTACGACTGAATAGCGCGCTTCGGCGGGGGATGGGTCCGCCTCGCTGTGCATGGGATCGGGAGCCGGCGTTCCGGGCCCGAGAACCGGTCACGTGTTATGCCCCCCTTGGGGGGGGGGCGACCGTTCCATCCCTGCGTCCACGCGGTCCCCAATCGGAATCAGAAGATCCGGGCTCCGAAGCGAACCACCGCGGTGGCCGCCCGCGCGACGAACGGAGGGGGCCGGTCGTCGGGAGGCAGGACGATGTCGAGCCGGCGGTCGTAGTCGGGGTCGTCGATGGGATTCACAGCGAAGAAGCGCTCCTCCGTACCGGGGACCGGTCCGATCCGCTCGCTGAGCTCGTAGAGCATCTTGTCACCGGCCCGGATCAGCTCGCGGGGGTCCGCCCCCAGGAGGCGGAAGTGAGCCAGACGGCCGAGCTGGGCGGCGGCGAGGAGATCGCCGATTCCGTAGGTCGTGCTGCGGATGCGCCGGAGCTCGCGCCTCGATTGGGCCTGGAGGCGGTCCGGGAGCACCATGACACCGAGGCCGACGTGGCGCGACTCGTCCCGTTCCAAGTAGGGGAGGATCTCCGACAGCACGGGCTCGATCTCGGCTTCTCGAAGGAAGCGGAAGATCACGACGGCCAGACCTTCGGCCAGGATCTGCATGGCGAAGAGCTTGACCGTCAGATCCCGAGTGGCGAGGAGCCGACGCGCCGCGACCCCGAAGAACGGATCGAGCTTCGGGATGGGCACGTGAAGCGCAGCGAGATAATCCCGTAGCACGTAGAAGTGCCGTGCCTCGTCAAATACCTGGCTCGCCGCTGCCATCTTCGCGTCGGAATCGTCGAGTCGCAGGGACAGCTCCGACGCCACGATCCACGCCGCGAGCTCGCCCCACATCAGGTCCGTGATGGTCTGGGCGAGCGCCAGGCGCTTCGCCTGCGAGAGTGCAATGCCGCCGTGCCTCTGCATCGCATCACGGAACACCGTGGGTCCGTCCCAGGAATCGCGGGTGGCGTTGTCGTAGACCCGGCGCAGCCGGTCGGTGTGCTCCTCGGCAAGGGATAGCGGTTCCTGGATGAGCTGCGTCTGGTCGGGCCAGCTTCGATAGCGGCCCAGCCGGGTCTGCAAGGAGTTGCGGAGCGCCCGTCCGACGATGCGGATCGCGATGGAGGCAGGGTTGTCGCTCGACATGGGCGGAAATCTCCTTGGTGTGGTCCCGGCTTGCCGCAGGGCACCCACTCTCACGTCAAGCAACAACCGTGCCAGTAGCACGGAATCGCGCAGCGCGCACGGGGGGTCGCGACGCTTCGCTGCTGCAGCGTGAACGCGTCAGATGCAGGAGCAGCGCTGCAGTCTGGAAACGCCATCCCGAGCCAGCCGGCCGCTCCGGCCTTCCTGCGCTCGGCCTCGCTCTTGCAGCATGACACCGATTCCACCCCCGGAGGACACGATATGCTCGAAGTGGTCGCTTTGGTTCTCGGTGCTTCGTTCATTCAAGCGCTCGGCACGGCGTTGCAGAAGCGCGAAGTCGCCAACGGCTTCGGCGAGCTCGAGACGCGAGACTTCGTACTCGGATTCCGGCGGGTCTTCGCGAGCCTGCTGCGCAGTCGCTACTGGTTGCTCGGGTTCGTGATCGGATCCGTCGGCGCCGTGGCCCTTGTCCAGGCCTTCAGCCGAGCGGATCTTTCGGTAGTCGTACCGCTCGGCGCGACCAGCAGTATGTTCACGGTTGTGCTCGGCGCCTCGATGCTCAGCGAACGTATCCGAAGCAGCGAGATTCTGGCGATCGCGGTGGTCATCACTGGCGCGATCCTGGTGGGAGTCGACGCAGGGAGCCCACGCCACGCCGAGTACCCGACCTCCACCAGCCTGCTCATCTCCGCTCTAGCCGTCGGACTGAGCGGCCTCCTGATTCTTGCTCGTGGCCTGTGGCCGCAGCTACTTCCCCGGGAGGTCGCCCTCAGTCTGGCCGCCGCGGTTCAGATGGGCGCTGGGAACCTGCTGATCAAGGCCACGGTTGAGGCCGTGCGAGCGGGGCTCGGCGCCTTCTCGGTCACTGCGCTGGCCACGTGGCAGGGAATTGCCGCCCGCCCGGAGTTCTGGCTCTGTATCGCGACCCAGGTCGCGGGTTTCGTGCTGCTCCAGACGGCGTTCGCGCGGGGTCGGGTCGCCGTAATCGGTCCGCTGATGACCGCGGGCAACACCCTCGTCTCGCTCGGCGGAGCGGTGGCGATGCTGGGAGAGGGGGTCTCGCGGGGGCGGTTCGTCGGCGCCGTCACGTTGCTTGCCGGGACCCTCGCCATCGCGTGGCTGCACGAGCCCGCACCCGAACGCGTGCGAGGCACCGCGCCAGGGCCGCGCGCGTCAAATCCTGGAGCGCCGCACCCAACATGCCCGTCGTAAGAGGGCCCGTGGAGCCAGCGTAGCTGTGCTGGATCAGCTTTCGGCTCGCTGGGGGTCTCCTGGAGGCTTACAACGGAACAGAGTGCAGGCCAAGGGCCGGTGCGCAGCGGCCGTTGCACTCTGTTTGGCAGCTGACACGAGGTCGACCGCATAGAACGGGGAGCCGCGCCGTTCTGTCAGCGGACCGGGTCGGTTGTCTGGCGACTGCTCAGCAGCAGCAATGCTTCTCTCCGCAAAGCGTCTAGGCAGCGAGGTAGTGGAGCGCCGCGCGCACCCCAATGAACCACACCACCAACGTCGAGAGCAGGTAGAGGTAGAAGCGCAGCATTACGAGGTTGATCGTGCAGTGGACGCCACTGTGCAGAGCGCGAAACGCGACGAAGACCCACGCCGCCGCGACGTAGATTACATCCACCTGCCCTGTCGTGAAGAGGAGGAGCGCCAGGGCGTAGAATACGACTGGAATCTCGAAGAGGTTCTTGAGGTTGTCCGATGGGTTGGAGACCCCGGGTGGAGAGAGCTGGGCCAGGGCGCCAGGGACCGCGAGGTCCCGCGGGTTGATCGTGTTCTTCGTGAGGAAGCTGATTCTGCGGATGTACATGTACACCCAGACGAGGAACGTAAGGAACATCATTGCGAAGATCGGACCGAGGATCGCGGTTTGCGGCATCTCCTTCCCCTCCTTCAGGGCTTTACGCCCATGAAGATGGCCATGAAGTAGTGCTTGTAGATACAGTCTACCTCGAACCCTGCGTCTGCGAGCCACGCGAGCTGCTCGCCCAGGCTCGCATCGCGGTCGAATTCCCGCCGTCGCTTGATACTCGACTGGATCTGGCTCTCCGGTGCACCCGAGGCCCTTACCCTGGAGAGCCACGTCGACCAGTAGAGCTCGCGGAATCGGCCCTCCCCGCGAACCTGATCGACGTTGACGAAGGCACCCTCTGGGCGGAGTGCCGAGAACACCTGTCGAAAGAGCATACGCTTCTCTGCGTGCCCCAGATGGTGGATTGCAAGGCTCGAGACGACAAGGTCGAACATCTGGGGCTCCGAGAAGGCTTCCATCCGTTCTTCGACAAATGTGACGTCGCGCTGCAGGCTGGAGAACCTCTTGTGAGCCCGTTCGAGCATCTCTGCGGACGAATCGTAGAGCACCACGGACGCCCGCGAGAATGCCTGGAGAACACGCTCGGAGTAGAGTCCCGAGCCGGCGCCCAGGTCTGCGACACGAATCGGAGCATCTCGTGCGTGCGGCACTGCCTCGA
>Ga0114931_10004631_pt1 | contig 17139 bp, 16 predicted proteins | sample 2SBtaG_FD_89579 | JGI IMG/M metagenome (GOLD analysis project Ga0114931, IMG submission 89579) | Deep subsurface microbial communities from Kolumbo volcano to uncover new lineages of life (NeLLi) - 2SBTROV14_V59a metaG | ecosystem: Environmental > Aquatic > Marine > Volcanic | place: Kolumbo...
AGATCAAGCGAATCGTCTGCGCAGTCAACGGCTTAGGTCAGTGCAGCTGGTAGCGCAATTCGAAATAGTAGTATCGTCCGGACAGCGGCAGGTCGTTGGGAATCAGACCCGGCGGCAGGCTTGGTTCTCTGGTGTTGGTATCGAACAGGTTTTTGACGGCAAGTGACACGCCAAGGCCATGAAACAGGTCGCTTCCCCGCAGTGTGAGATCGAGCGTGGTATAGTCATTGACCGGGGGCCGGGGATCGCCGAAGCTGCGTTTGCGGCCGCCCACCCAGTTGAATTGCGTGTCCAGATTCCACTTCGGCAGAAAGCGCCAGTCGGCGCGCGCATACACCTGGTGTGTGGGCGCAAAACCGACATCTGCATCGACAGTGTCGTCGATCGATTTTTGGAAGGCATAATTGGCGTACAGGCGGAGCGTGTCCGTGATGTCCCAGGTCGACTCGAATTCGAGGCCGTAGCCGGTTTGATCGCCCGTGTTTTGGGCGGTTCTCGTGCCGTTCGGTTCCGCAACGAAGCGGATGATGTCCTCATAGAGATACCAGTAGAGGTTTAGCTTGGTTTTGAGTGCTTGCCATGGCCGGTAGTCGAATGCCAGCTCGACCGAGTTGATGGTTTCGGGGGCCAGGTTGGGGTTGCCGAGAAAAACCGGGTTATTCATGTTGAACTGCTCAACAAAAGAAGGGGCGCGAAAGGCACGTCCATACAACAGCTTGGAGGTGAGGTTGTAGGCGGTCTGCCAGACTAGTGCGAGGCGCGGATTGAAGGTGTTGCCGAAGTCCGAATAGTGGTCATAGCGCAGCCCCGCGGTCAGCGTCCAGTCGCGTGCAAAGTTCCATTCGTCCTGACCGAGTAGGTAAACAATATTCCGCGAGTGAGGTGTGTTGAACGCCGCGATACCGGTGACATCGACGACACGTCCGCCGGGCAGCGGTTCCGGGAACGGTCCTTGCTGGAAAAAGTTTTTGCTTTCGGTGACCTTGTACATGTCTTCCAGGCGAAATCCTGTTCCGAAGCGCAGCGTATGTTCGTTGAAGCCGGTATAAAATGCCCACAGGTCGGCGCGGTAATGGCGTTCGAAGATGTCGGGATTGCCGATCACACCCTGAGGAAAAGGGTTCAGCTTTCCGTCGATGCCAGGAAATGCCGAACCTGGCGGAAACAGCACTAAGTTGGTTTTGTTCGCGACGTCGAAGAAACTCAGTTGGGCGGTCAAATCCCAATTATTGAACGATTCGGTGTTGTGATAGGTGAGATCGGCATTGAAGCGCGATGCATCTCCATCTCCAATCGGGTCCAGCGCCTGCGCGCCGCCGACGCCGGTCCCACCGTGGAATCGGCCCTGATACCAAAGGCGCAGCCGCCATTCATCCAACGATAAATCGAGGCTGGTGTCGATGTATTTGCGGCGCAAATTGACCGGGCCGGGCGCGAACGAGGCCGATGTTCCAAATTGGCTGTCAAAAAAGCTTTGGGCATCCGCATCGATGATCCGTTTTTGCCCGCTTGTCGTGCCGCCCTGAAAGGAGAAGGCAACATCCAGCCCGTTCAGGTTGCCACCGTACAGCAGCCACCCGTCCCCTCGGTCGAAATTTCCTCCTCTGCCGCCGATCTGCAGCCCGTCGATGTCTTCAGCAGTCTTGGTAATGATATTGATGACACCGGCGAATGCATCCGCTCCGTATATCGCCGAGCCGGGACCCCGAATCACTTCGATGCGGGCGATGTTTTTGATCGGCATGCCGCTCCATACCTGTCCGCGGTTGCCAAAGCTGACGTTGGTGAGGGGCAGGCCGTTGATCAGCAGCAATACCTGCGGGTTGGTATCGGAATGGATCCCGCGAATCTCAAAGATGGGATTGTAGCCGGCGGACTGAACCGAGACGTGCAGCCCTGGAACCGTTTCCAGAACCTGATCGATGTCGGTCGCTCCGATTCTTGCGATCTGTTCTGCGGTAATCACGGACGTGACAGCGGGTGCAAGATTGAGCGGCCGCTGCGTTCCGGTTGCGATGCTGACCGTTTCTTCGTCGCCATAGACCATGTCCAGGTCCATTTCGTCCGGTTCGAGCGCAAGCAGCGGGCTGTGGTTGAGCCCGAAAAGCAAAAGGGTGAGCAGGTTGACAAATATCTTTGACATGGCTTCACTCGTTCGAGTGCCACCGTCGGTGGCCGCACGGAATTTGTTGACTCGCAATCGGAGCGTTGCGATGATTAATGTTTCGAGGCGGCGTTGGGGTTTGGCTGATGATTGGAAAGATCACGATGAGCAGTGGCAACGCAGTAGGTTGGAACACATGAGCGATCCCTTTTCAAATCATTGCGCAACCACGTCCCTGCCCCTCCCCAGGAACAAAGTTTTGAATGATGGCTGAACGCTTAATCCCAACGTCGTGGCGACTTGCCCCGGTAGTCGATTCTTGAGCACCGTATAGGAAACAGGCTGCCCTCCGGATGTTTCAATGCATCCAGATAGCAGGGCGCCATGCCGCCGATGTACGCTGGCGTGACAAGCGCAACAAATTCATTGGGCGTCAACCCCATATCCGCACACAATGCTGCGGTAAGGGCTGCCACCGTCATTCGAATCCGGTATCTGCTGTTTGCCAGAATGCGATCGATCTCCAGTGCCAGTTCCATGTACTGTCCGTTATCCAGTTCCAATCGGTGTGCAACCTCCAGGATGGGCGCGATCCGTTCGTCAATTTCTGCATGGACAGTTTGGGGGCGCCCGTAGCCGAATATCTTACGGCGCAGTTTCAGCTCTTTCAGGACCAGTTCGTCGAGGTTCGCGCCTTCGTTCAGTTGTTCTTGTGTGCGCAATAAAAAAACCATGGCCCCCTTGTTTGGTCTGTGTCCATAAATGGTCGCTTCGGTCACCGCTGTGGCCGCACTTATGGCAAGCGGGCTGTTGGCTCTGGCCGTTCCTGCCAGTGCAGCAACCCGGTTGTTCCATATTCTCGGGTCGGGATAGCTGATCGAAATGACCCACATGGCTTCGATCAGACGCAGTTGGCGCTCGGAAAAGAAGCGGCCGGTGATACCATACAGATACAGTCCCATCCAGCGAATGTTCTTCAGTTCGCTGAACAAATCTTTACCGCGAAAAATAACGCGCTTTCCGGGAATGAACATCCCGATGTCCGTTACCCAGTTGTCCTCGCTTTCGAGCAGTGTTTCCGGTCCTTTCATGGCTGTTTTCTAACCGCCTTATTCGGCAGTATCCGACTGTTCAAAGGCTTCGGTCAGGGTGATGGCATCGGCGAAGAACGGATACTTGAGTATGCCGAATCGCTTTTGTTCCAACGCATGCACGGCAGCCCCCGGCAGTCTGAGAACAAGGTAAAGCATCTCGGCTTGATCTGCGCTGAACGCCAGGTCGACAAAAGCGGCTGCGGCCACCCCGGACATTGCCAACGGACAGTCGGCGAACGCCTCTAACCGTTCACGGTTCTGTTTCAGCCAGATCAACACATCCGCGCAGCCGAATGAGCAAAGATATTCCAGCACCTGCCGTACAGGCTTCGAACAACTGGCTCCGTGCGGGTCGAAGCCCGGTGGATGCTCCATCGGTGCCCAGATTTCTGCGGGATCCTGTGGTGGTGGCTCGCGAAGAAGCTGCCTCCAGCCGTCCAGGTTCGTGCCACCCTGCCGCCAATAGTCCAGTGCAACAACAATCTCCCGTCCGCCACCCAGTTCACCGGCTCCGACCGCCAACGCGGCCATCAGGCTGGCTGCATTGGTCGAACCGCCGACGCCGCCGTTCATTGCTGCTCGTACGCTGTGGTCCCGAAGCCCGGGGTTGGCGAGCGCGATTGCGAGTGCTTCCAGCAATCCTGCCTGTGCCTTCGATGGTCGTTCGCCCTGGAACAGCAAAAACAGATACTCGCTCCAGCTGGCTTTTTTCAGCACCTCGCCGTATACATCATAGCCGCTGCAGTAGCACACCGATGCGGCAAACGGGTTGTCCGTTTCAGCTGTTTCCTTCCAGATGGCGCTGGATATCGTTTCTTCACTCATTTTGCTGCTGTGCTGATTCCAGTATTCTCGCGCGCAGCCCCATGGGCGGGGCTTCGTCGGGGTCGACATGAACATCCAGCAGGGTCGGTCCTTTGTATGCACACAATTCGTCGATGTTCAACCCTCTGAAATCATCAGCAGAGCGGATGGTGTAGGCATTGACGCCCATGGCGCGAGCGAATCGTGCGAAATCAACTTTTGGAAGGTCGCACCCAATCGTTGGGTTGTTTGTCAAGCGCTGGCCGTGCTTGACCATGCCGAGCGAGGAGTCATTGAGAATGACGTATATTATGGTCAATCCTTCGCTGAGCGCTAGGGTAATCTCCTGCCCATTCATGAGAAAACTGCCGTCGCCGGTAATGCATACGACAGGATATTGCCGATTGGCCAGCGCGGTTCCCACTGCACTGCCAATTGCCCAGCCCATGGATGCGAACTCGATCCCTGCCCGGTAAATGGCAGTATCCATCTTGCTGCGGCCCGATCGCCTGCGGTCGAAGTTGACGACGGATTCATTGGATTCTTCGGGGTCCCCCCGGCGGTCCTTTGGATGCAGATAGTGGGTGGCCCAGACAAAACTATTGCCAATATCGGCAAGAAAGCGGGTGGGTAAAGGAAAATGCTCGCCAAGCATTGCCATTAGCCACTGAGGTTTGATGGGTGTACTGTCGTTCGTGCACTTTTGGGGTTCATCCAGCGTGCAGTTCGGTGTTTTCGTGTTTGGCAGTGAATTTTGATTGCCGCGCCAGTTGCGATCAGGCAGGTGATTGATCAGATAATGACAGATTTCATCGATTGCGCCAAAAACCTGCAGCTTTCCCATCGTTGAGCGCACCAGATGGCTTTCCACGGAATCGATATGGATGAGGCGCGTGTTGAGAAGAGATTGTTCATCCCAGCCGCCGCTTGCCAATTCGCATAAGTTGGTGCCCAACGCCAAAACCAGATCAACGTTCGGGTCTCGCAAAGCATCCCTTGCGCTGGAATGGCCGGCAAACCCGAAAACACCTCGAAATCGAGCGTGATAGGCGCTGACCAATCCCTTGCCGTCGATCGATGTGACAATCTGAGCCCGCAGCAATTTTGCCAGTCTTAGAACGATGTGGGTTGCTCCACTGCATCCGGCGCCCACGACAAAAACGATTTTCTTGGCCTGGCGAATCTGCGTGATGAGTTCTTCAAGCACGCTAGTACAGGGGAGGTGCGGATGAGACGCATCTTCCAGCATATCCTTGTTTATGGAAAAGGATGCAACATCTGCCGGTGCGGCCAATACATCGATGGGAATAGACAAGTGGACCGGGCCGCGTGGTCTGCGAAAAGCGGTCATAATCGCTGCGACCAGTTTCTGTTCCAGTTGCGCGGCGTGCGATACCAGAGAGTTGTATCGAGTGCACTGTTGAAACATGCCCAGGATATTCACGCTGGAACAAGATGATTCCTGAAAGGCGCCTTTTCCGAAAGTGCACAGCGCAGTTTGTGCGGTGATGACAAGTTGCGGTATTTCGTTTTCGTAAGCGGATGCCACGCCGGTAATAAGGTTGGTTGCCCCCGGCCCGGTTGTTCCGCAGCAAACCCCCAGTTTTCCGCTTTCTCTGGTATAGCCGTCCGCCATGAAAGAGGCTCCGGTTTCGTGGCGTGCGACAATGGGGCGTATACTGCCTCTTGATGCGCTTCTGGCCAAAGCGTTATAGAGCGGACCGATCGCACCGCCCGGAACGCCAAACAGATATTCAACGCCGAGTTTCTCCAGGTGATACAGGATCAGATCGCTGTTATCCGGAACTTTAGCTTGGGCTGGAAAGCGGCTTACATGGTCATTTTTCATGTGTGCTGCAGAAGTTTTGAGTGTTGTTTTCATGGTTGATTGGCTCAACGTTCTTTTTGGGAATTATAGTTTTCGAACGCGTTCACAAAACGAGCAAAAAAACTGTTTTATTAAGATTATAGTCTATAAGGCAATCGCTGCCGGTTTGGTGTCAGGAAGCGACGGGTCGGCAACAGTTCGTTGTCTTTTGGCAAATTAGCACTTAGCGTCGATGATTGCAACCCTGGACCCTGGCTTATCGACTTCGGCAATACAGAATAGGATGTCCTGGAGCAGCAACGGCTACTCTTCATCTGGCTGGTCTCGAGCGATTCTATACATCGAATAGCTGCTTCGCCGAGGCTCGAATATTCAAGTTGTAGATAATCGCGCAGAGGCGCAGGGTCGTAGCGTATGGGCTTTTTTGGATGTGCGTCATGTCCATCAGCCGCACTGGGAGTGTCCTACGTTTGGGAAATTATGGCAATTCCAACGCTTATGAGTGGGCGTTGATTTCAGGCGCGGAAAAATGCCTGGAAGCAGGCCTTTTTTGTGACTGAGGAGGGGGCGTGAGTCCAAAGGGTCATGCTCGAGTCGCCGTCGAGTTCACGCAAGACAACAGGTGGCAGTCGGATCGCCTATACGGAAAGCGCCCGAGGGAGAGCGAAAATCAGCGCTTCATCGATTCAAAAAATTGAGCGTTCGTCTTGGTTTCTTTCAATTTGCCCAGCACGAACTCGCTGGCGGCGATGTCATCCATCGGCTGCAGGATCTTGCGTAGAATCCAGCACTTCTGCAGCTCTTCCGGGTCGACCAGGTATTCCTCCCTGCGGGTACCCGAACGGTTGATGTTGATGGCAGGATAAACCCGCTTTTCGGCGATTTTTCGATCCAGGTGCAACTCCATGTTGCCGGTGCCTTTGAATTCTTCGTAGATCACTTCGTCCATGCGGGAGCCGGTATCGATGAGCGCTGTCGCAATGATGGTCAGGCTGCCGCCTTCCTCGATGTTCCGGGCCGCGCCGAAGAAGCGTTTGGGCCGCTCCAGCGCATTGGCGTCCACGCCGCCGGTCAACAGCTTGCCTGACGAGGGTATCACCGTATTGTAGGCCCGCGCAAGACGCGTGACCGAGTCGAGCAAGATCACCACGTCACGTTTGTGTTCAACCAGCCGCTTGGCTTTCTCGATCACCATTTCAGCAACCTGCACATGGCGTGTCGCCGGTTCGTCGAAAGTGCTGGAAACCACTTCGCCGCGGACGCTGCGGTGCATTTCCGTTACCTCTTCCGGACGTTCGTCGATGAGCAGGACGATCAGATCGCATTCCGGGCTGTTTTCCGCAATCGAATGCGCCATATTTTGCAGGATCATGGTTTTGCCCGCTTTCGGCGGCGATACGATCAGACCGCGTTGCCCCTTGCCGATCGGAGCGATGAGGTCGATCACCCGGGCGGTCAAATCCTCGGTGGTGCCATTGCCCATTTCCAGTACGAATCGTTGATTCGGGAACAGCGGTGTCAGGTTGGAGAACAGGATTTTGTGTTTGGCGTTTTCGGGGGGCTCGAAGTTGATCTTTTCAACCTTGAGCATCGCAAAATAACGTTCGCTGTCTTTCGGCGGCCGGATTTTGCCGGAGACGGTATCGCCGGTGCGCAGGCTGAAGCGCCGGATCTGGCTGGGTGAGACATAGATATCGTCGGGGCCGGCCAGGTATGAGGCATCGGGCGAACGCAGGAAGCCAAAACCATCCTGTAGTATTTCGAGGACGCCGTCCCCGTAGATGTCTTCGCCGCTTTTGGCGTGTTTTTTCAAAATCGCAAAAATCAGCTCCTGCTTGCGAGCGCGGGCGACGCCATCGATGCCGAGCGATTCGGCAAGTTTGATCAGAGCGGAAACGGGTTCGCGTTTGAGATCGGTCAGATTCATAGTGTTGAACGTGTTATAGTGAGATGGAGGCGCAGCGATGACTCGAAGAGGATTGATCGAGTCATGGCGTCAGCGGAAGAAGTCGCTGGCGTTGATGCGGGTTAACGAACGTACGGGTTTTTTAAAGGGAAGGCCGGCGGTGACCCGGGACTGCCCGTCCGGAGTGGTGCAGCGTCCGGCACGGGTCGCGGGTTTTGTCTTAGCCCGAAGATTTCATGGATTTGCGCTGATATCGGTTTCACAAGCCAATTTCCGCAGGAGTAGCGTATCAGTGACGACTGCCGACTGAGGAAATATTTCTCGTGGAATCAAGAGATAAGCGAGATCAGGCAGCATTTGTGAAAGATTCGGGTCATAGATTGTTGTCGATGAATTCGGCGAGTTGGGATTGAGTGATTGCGCCGACCTTTGTCGCTTCCACTTCGCCGTCCTTGAACAGCATCAGTGTTGGTATCCCGCGAACTCCGTATTGCTGCGGAGTCGATGGGTTTTCATCGATGTTCAGCTTCGCAACGGTGACTTTCCCTTCGTATTCAGCGGCGATTTTGTCGAGTACCGGTGCAATCATTTTGCAGGGCCCGCACCATTCCGCCCAGTAATCGACAAGAACAGGCTTGTCCGCCCGCAGGACCTTTTCTTCGAAGTTGTCATCGGTGACATGAAGAATTGCATCGTTCACGCTTATCTCCGGATAGTTGTTAAAGAGGAAATTATGGTGTTTTGCGAACTCGAACGAACGGAGGAGTGTCGTTCCAGTAGTGTGATGAGACGGTTCCTATTAATTTCAGCTCAAATCGGAGAATATTGCAAGTCCAATCGCGCTGGACAATCAGCTATGCTTAAATAACCGAATGGAAAAATTACTCACAAAAACGACTTTTCGCAGTTTGCCGATTGCCGATTCGATACTGCAGGGTCTCGATGACGCCGGCTATACTCATTGTACTCCAATACAGGAAAAAACGCTCCCTATCGCGTTGCAGCGCCATGATGTGGCCGGTCAGGCTCAGACCGGAACCGGTAAAACGGCGGCATTCCTGATCGCGACCTTTCAGCGCCTGTTGCTCGATGTCGCGAAGAAAGACAGGGGACTGCGCGCTCTGATCGTTGCGCCGACTAGAGAGCTCGCGATACAGATTCATCGCGAGGCGCAGCTGCTTGGCAAATATACCGGGCTGCGGATTGGCTTAGTGTATGGCGGGGCCGGATATGCCAAACAGCTCAAGGAGGTCTCGGAGGGCCTCGATATCTTGGTCGGTACGCCGGGGCGCATCATCGATTTCTTCAAGCAAAAGGCGTTTCATCTCAAAGAGATCGAGGTCGCCGTTCTGGATGAGGCCGATCGCATGTTCGATCTCGGTTTTATCAGCGATATTCGCTACCTTCTGCGCCGCATGCCCAAGCCGGCCCAGCGGTTAGGCCTGCTCTTTTCTGCAACCCTCTCTTACCGGGTCACCGAATTGGCTTACGAGCATATGAATCAACCGGAGCTGATTCAGATCGAACCTGAGCAGATTGCAGTCAAAGCCATCCGACAGTCCGCCTATTATCCATCGAATGATCAGAAAATGCCTCTTTTGATTCATTTGCTGCGTACGATGAACCCGTTTCGAAGCATTATTTTCGTCAACACCCGGAAAGCAGCCGATGAGGTCGATGCGGCGCTGACCGCCAATGGCTTTGACTGCGGGGCGATATCAGGCGACGTGCCGCAGCCGAAGCGTCAACGGATGCTGGAGCGTTTTCGCGACAACAAACTTGCGGTGCTGGTTGCCACCGACGTGGCGGCACGCGGTTTACATATCCCGGATGTCTCGCACATATTCAATTTTGATTTGCCGCAGGATGTCGAAGACTACGTTCACCGCATCGGCAGAACGGCGCGTTTCGGGGCAGCCGGCGAGGCCGTCAGTTTCGTCTGTGAAGAATATGTCTATTCCATGCCGGAGATCGAAGCCTATATCGGCCATAAGATTGCCATGCTGCCGGTGCCGGTCGATCGATTGGAGGCGGTGAAGCCTTATCATGTCGTTCGGATGAAGCGGCCTGCGCGGTCGGGCGCGCCGGCAGGGAGCAGACGTAAACCACACAAGCGACGTTCGGGATCCCGCGGTGGGAGCTGATGCGGTGCCTATCCCTATCCCTGGAAAACCGACCATTCTGAAGCGCAAGACGCTTGCAGCAACCCGCCATTTCCGCATCGAATCGTTGGATCTGCTGTTTCGAAACGGTGCCCGGAGAACATTCGAACGGCTGGTGCGCGGTTCGGGAGGGGGGGCTGTTCTGATCGTGCCGCTGCTCGATGACAACACCGTTTTGATGGTGCGTGAATATGCCGCCGGTGTCGATCGCTATGAGATCGGCCTGCCGAAAGGCAAAATCGAACCCGATGAGCCGGTGCTGGAAGCGGCGAACCGTGAAATGATGGAGGAGATCGGCTATGCGGGCAACGACCTGCGTCTGCTGACGTCACTCACGGTTGCTCCCGGCTACCTGGAACATGCGACCGATATCGTTCTGGCCATGGACCTGTATGCAGAAAAACGGCCGGGCGACGAGCCCGAAGAACTCGAAGTCGTGCCCTGGCGGCTGGATCGTCTGCACGAGCATCTTGCGGCAGGCGACTGCACTGAGGCGCGCAGCATCGCCGCACTGTTTCTTACCCGGGAGTTTCTTGGAAATGCAAAACCTTGATCTTTGCGCACTGCTGGAGCCCGTCGTCGGTTTGGCCCGGGAGGCAGGGCGAAAAGTTCTTGATGTTTATGGTACGCGCTTTACTGTCGATATCAAGGCGGACCGCTCTCCCCTGACCGCCGCCGACATGACTTCCCATCGGTGCATCGTCGATGGCTTGAGCGCATTCGAGGCGGCCTTTCCATTGATTTCGGAAGAGTCGGATCAATGTCCATACTCCGAACGAAAAAAATGGGAGACCTATTGGTTGATCGACCCGCTCGACGGCACCAAAGAGTTCGTCAAACGCAATGGTGAATTTACCGTGAACATTGCCCTGGTACATCGGCATCGACCGGTTCTCGGCGTCGTTTATGTTCCGGTCAAACAGCTCTGTTATTTTGGCTGCGCCGGGCAGGGTGCTTTCAAGCAGGAGGCGGACGGTCCCGTCGAAATCATTCGGGCTCGCCCCAGAGCGCCCGAAGCGTTGACCGTCGTGGGCAGCCGCTCGCATCAGACCGGTGAACTGGCGGATTACCTGAGCAGGCTCGGCCCACACCGCCTGATCTCGATGGGCAGTTCGTTGAAATTGTGCCTGGTGGCCGAAGGCGTGGCCGACCTGTACCCGCGTCTCGGATTGACATCCGAGTGGGATACTGCCGCGGCTCACTGCGTCGTGGAGCAGGCGGGGGGGCATGTCTGTACCTTGAGCGGCGAACCGCTGCGGTACAACACCAAGGAGTCTCTTTTGAATCCTTATTTTCTGGTGTATGGTGACGAGTCCCGCGACTGGACTGTTTTTGCATCCGGAAAGCAGGAATCGTAGGATGCGGTGAGGTACACGAACCGCATCGGTCGATGAGCGTAGACTTTGTGTTGATGCGGTTCGTGCCTCACCGCATCCTACGTTTTATACAACGGTTCAAGCACCGGCCGTTTCGTTTGCTCTTTGTGCGGCTGTTTTTTCTGCATGCTCGAAAAGGCTTGCCACAGATCGTTGACGCGCCACGCTTCCGGTTGAGAGCTGTAAAGGGCGCGGTCCAACCGCTCGATCTCGATTCGGGCAGGGTTGTCGCATTGCCTTGCAATTTCCGCCAGGCTGCGGGGCGGTTGCTGCCAATGCGCCTTGGCCCAAGCCAACAGTGCTTCTTTGGTTTGGTCGGGATGGTTGTTTGAGCACGCCTTTTTGACGGCTTTGGCCGTGCTTTTTTCTGACAAACCGACAGCTTCCTCCTCGACCGGTTCGAGCGTGCGCTTGTGGTGCCGCCACCAGGCGGCTGCTGTCGCGGTCCAGCCGACGGCAAAGAACAGAGCGGCCCATTGCCAGACCATAGGTTCCGGTCCTGTGTCGTTGGCAATGGTGGAAAGCGGCTTGGAAGCGACGACTTGCTCTGCAGCCGGCGGCGTTTCCTGGCTGGACGCGGAGGCTTCGGCATCGCTGGGTGGCATTGCCTGAAGGACTTGCTGCGGGAGCCGAGCGATTTCCATCCGATCGGTTCGGATGTTCCACCAGGGCACCGCCAAAGCAGGCAGCGTATAGTCACCGGCTTTGGAGGGGATCAGGGCGGTTTTTTCCTCACGCCGGCTGATCAGCCCGTCCACTGTTTTATTTTCTTCCAGCGTAGGCTGGTCGGGGTATTGTTTGATGTCGCCGTCGGTTGAGCCGATCGTCTGATTGGCCTGTCTGGTCTCGGGTAGTTGGCTGACCGTCGCACCTTCGGCGGCCAGCGAAATGGTGCGCGTAATCGGCTCTCCGGCAGGAACCGTCGGCGGTTTCTGCGACCACTGCTGCTCCAGGGTGACCTGTTTTGCGGGCAGCCAGTGGCTGCCGGTGAATGCTTCCGGAATAGGTCGTACTTGCAGCGGCACGGGCTCGGAGCGCACGCGTCGGGTGCGCGTCATCCGGCGGTTGAAAAAATCGTCGAACATGGCTCGGGATCGTCGTCCGGCGGGAACCTGGGCCTTGAGTTCCTGCGGTGGGATGGCGGCTTCGCCGCTGTGCTGTGGAAAAATGGCATACTTGCGCTCGATCACGGCATAGTTCATCCCGTTGCGCCGTGTTTGATAGCGGCTGTCCTTGCCCAGTTTTTCAACGATGGCATCGCTCAATTCCGGCTCGCTCAGACTGGCCTGAGCAATCTCCACCCGGTGCAGCACTCTTACGGTCACGATGACCTGCTGCTGCACATAAGGATTGGCCGGTTCTGCTTCGACTTCGAGAACAATATCCGTATCCGCGCTCTGTTCATTGCGGTTGCTTGGGGTTGCTGTGACCGTAATTTCGAACGGCGGGCTCGATTCGCGGCCGAAAGCGATCGGCGGTATGGTCAATATTCCTGCGCGCCTCGGCATGAGGTGCACCGTCCACTGGGTCGTTCTGCTGAAATCGCCGTTGATGACCGAGATATTGCTGCTCTGTGCCTGGTCGAGCAGGTCGAAATCGTCCTCCAAAGGAGTAAAATCCGGGTCGTCGTCCACCGAGCCGCCAGCGGTAAACGTCAATTCGAACGATTCATTCAAACCAACCGGATTGCGATCGGTCTGAACCGTGATTTCGGCCACCGCCGCACTGCTGGTGATGAACAGCAAGACGAGTCCGATGGCGAATGGCAACCGCAGAATGTTATTATCGATCACTGTTTTCTGCCTTCTGTCTTCTGAGTCGGTATTGGTATTCGAACTTGCGCCGCAGCAGGCCGGCGGGATCGTCCGGGATGCGCCGCAGCCACTGCTCGTCTGCGTGCTGCTGTTCGTCTTCGGATGGGTTCATGGCAATACGGGACTGCGATTTTTCATCGTCACCCGTGTTTTCCGCCACCGGATCCGGCGTCGAGCGGGCTTCCGCTTCCGCTGCTTCAGCAGACTTCTTGCTGTCATCCTGCATTTTTTTTCTATCTTCGTACGGCTGGGTGTCCGGCTTTTCGGAGGGAGGACTGCCGCTGTCTTTCTGCGCCGCCTGCTGCCCAGGAGTGGCATCACCGTTCGACTGCTGTGGTGCCTCCGGCTGCTTCGAATCGGTGTGTTCCCCGCCGTGACCCGAATCGGCACCCTCTTGGCGGTCGTCCCCCTCCTGTTTCCTGTCTTCTGTCTTCTGTCTTCTGATTTGTTCCAGCAGTTCTTTGTTGTATCGCGCATCTTCCAGACCGGGCCTGGCTTCGAGCGCTTTGTCATAAGCCGCCATCGCTTCCTCGTAACGCCCCAATCGTGCCAGTGCGTTGCCCTTGTTGTAATAACTGTCGGCGGCATCCAGACCGTCGAGGGTTTGAAGCGCCTGCTCATACTGCCCGGCCTGGTATGCAGCCGCCGCTTTCCAATCCGGCTGCTCAAACAACTCGGCGGCCCGTTTCATTTGGCCCTGCTCGTAGGCGATGCGAGCCTGCTGATCGGCACTCGACCAGAGGTCTTTCCATTCCAGCGCGTGAGCATCTTCAGCGATCGGCAGCACACACAGGAGCAGCGCACCAAGCGTGCCGCGCCGGAATCCCAAGGCGGCGATCGGCAGCAGCGCAAGCAGCAGCCATGGCCCGATTTCATGCCATTGCTCGATCTGCTGCCGCGTGTTCTTCCCCTCGCTCCGTTGTGTGCGTGGGTCGATGACGGTGTGCAGTGCTGAAAGGTCGCTATTGTCGGTGGTCAGCGTATGGAACAGCCCGCCGCCCGCGGCTGCCAGTGCTTTCATGGGCGCCGCATGCAGGCGTGGAATGACGATGGCGCCGCTTTTATCTTTGAGGAAACCGCCAGGCAAAGGGATCGGTGCGCCCTGTCGGGTGCCGACTCCGAGAACGGAGACGGTATAGCCTTGAGCGTGCACCCGTTTCGCCGCTTCGATGGCCTGTTCTGTGACACCGTCGGTGAACAGCAGTATGTCGCCGCTGCGTAGACCGGTCTGTTTCATCAGGTTGGCGGCTCGCTCGAGCGCCGGCGCGGCTTCGGCGATGCTGCCGTGGCTCGGCATGATCGAAGGGCTCAGAGCCGCCAATTGACTGCTGATGGTCTCGTTGTCATTGGTCAGAGGCGTGACGGTGAAGGCGTCGCGGGCATAGACCACGAGCGCCGACTGTCCGTCTTTGCGTCGTTTCAGGATATCGACGATTTTGAACCGGGCGCGCTGCCAGCGGCTGGGCTTTAAGTCGCTTGCATCCATGGAACGCGAAAGGTCGAGCACGATCACCAGGGCGGAGGTGTTGCGAAACACGGGGACGGGCAGTCGCTACCAAGTCGGCCCGGCCAATGCCACAATGGCCAGCAGGCCGCCGATTGCCAGCAGCGCAAGCGGCCAACGCCGGCGCGAGACCGGTTTGTCCAGCAGCAGATATGGCAGCAGATGCCGGTCGCATGCCGCCGTCCAGTTGCCGCGGCTGAGCCGATGCCGGTGCAGTAAAGTGATCAGAATGGCCAACGGTATCAGCGCCAACAGCCATAACGGACGTAAAAAATGAAAATCGCTCAGCGTCATGGGTTCAGCTTGCCTTGCAGTCGGGTCGTCGCCAGCACGCCGACCAGCAATATAGCAGCAGCCAACGGCCACATGAACAGCGGTTGCTTCGGTCGAAAGTACTGTTTTTCCTTTTCCACTGGTTCGAGCTGGTCCAACAAGTCGTATATGGTCGATAGTTCCTGGGTGTCGCGGGCACGGAAATAACGTCCGTTAGTCCGTTCGGCGATGCGCTTCAATGTCGCTTCATCGAGGTCTGCCGATGGGTTGACCCGGCGCGTTCCGAAAAAATTGCGGACGATCATTTCGTCGGCGCCGATGCCAATGGTATAGATTTTCAGACCTTCCGCGGCGGCCAGCTCGGCGGCTTTGATCGGCGAGACGATGCCTGCGGTATTGGCGCCATCGGTCATCAGGATCAAAACGCGTTGATCGGATGGATTCTTACGCAGGCGTTTGACCGCTAACCCAATGGCATCCCCGATTGCCGTATTGTTGCCGGCAAGGCCGATGGCCGCTTCATTCAGCAATGCCCTCACTGTTTTTCTGTCAAAGGTCAGCGGTGTCTGCAGGTAGGCCTGGTCACCGAACAGGATCAGGCCAATCCGATCGCCGCTGCGGTATTCGATGAATTGCCCGGCAACCCATTGCGCCGCGGTCAAGCGGTCGACCGTGCGGCCGTGAATGAAAAAATCTTGTTCCTGCATGCTGCCGGACAGGTCGACCGCCAGCATCAGGTCACGGCCACTGACCGCCTGCTCGATCGGTTCGCCCAGCCATTGCGGGCGTGCGCCGGCGATTACCAGCAAACACCATGCTGCAGAAGCGATCCAGATGGGCCATCGACGTGTCGGGCGCGATCGACTGCTTTCCTGCGGTTCGAAATCTTCCAAAAAGGGCACCAGCAACGCAGCGTCCTGCACTGGTTCCGAGGCAGGCAGGACCCATCGGACCAGCCAAGGCAACGGCAGGACGAAGAACAGCCAAGGCCAGGCAAACGCCATCATGACGGTTTTTTCGGCAGCGCCGTGATCCATTGCCGACAGAGCGCGCACAGTGCGTCGAAATCCACCTCTGCGTCGCGCCGGTAAGGGGCGTCGATCAGAACGCGACCCGGCCCCTGACTGAAACGTTGGTCGCCCAAGGGCTGATCTAAAAAGCGCAGCCAGGCAGCGCCCACCAAACCGGCACTCTCCCGGTGTGGATAGGCGCTGAGCGCGATTCGACGCAATAGAATAGAGAGCTCCGCGACGCGTTCCGCGATCGGCAGTGAGTGATCGTCTTGCAGCCGCTGCAACGCCTGCAACGCAGTTTTTCTTACGTTGGGCCGGGTGAGTCTGCGTCGCAGCCACAGCAGTCCGCCGCTTATCGCTACGCCTACAGCAAGCAGCAGCCACCAACCCGGAGCCGGTGGCCACCAGCCGATGGGCGGCGGCAGGTGGATGTCACGCAAAGGTATTTGGGTGGGGTCCATCGATGTCGTTGGCTTAACGTCTTCTCTGGAGAATGCGTACCGGATCATCGGTGGTTTGACAGGGAATCAGCCGCATGCGACATTTGAGCGCGAGACGCTGCAAATGTTCCTGTCGCTGACGAAATTTCTGTTGAAAACCGACTCTGTATCGTTCATCCGCGGCGTTGACCGTGAGTTCCTGTCGACCGTCACTCAGGCGGTATCGTCCACGGTGCGGCAGTTGACTTTCCAATTGGTCATAGATGAACAGCAGCACCACGTCACAATGGCGTGCAAGCCGCAGCAGATGAGACTCCGCGGCTGGATTCAATTGGCGAAAATCGCTCAGGAGGAAAATCAAGCTGCCGGGACGAGCATGGTGGCATAGCCGCATCAGCGCCTCTTCCAGGCTGCTGCCCGCCTGTGCGGCGTTGTCGAGTCGGGTGCCGCTCCGGGTCGATAAGTCCGCCAGTCGGTTGAACAGATGCAGCACCGCCTGTCTGCCGGTTTGCGGTTTTATGTCGTATTGGGCGTTCGTGGTAAAAATCTGCCCGCCTACGCGGTCCCCATACCGGTTGGCGCTCCACGCGATCAGGGCGGCCAACCGGGCGGCCATGACCGACTTGAATACGCCACGGGTCGCAAAAAACATGGCTTGGCGGTAGTCGACCGATACGTAAACCGGCCGTTCCCGTTCTTCCCGAAAGAGTTTGGTGTGGGTCTTGCCCGTGCGGGCAGTGACGCGCCAGTCAAGGCTGCGCACATCATCGCCCGGCATGTACGGTCGGACTTCGTCGAATTCCATCCCGCGTCCTTTGAAG
>Ga0114931_10004632_pt1 | contig 17136 bp, 9 predicted proteins | sample 2SBtaG_FD_89579 | JGI IMG/M metagenome (GOLD analysis project Ga0114931, IMG submission 89579) | Deep subsurface microbial communities from Kolumbo volcano to uncover new lineages of life (NeLLi) - 2SBTROV14_V59a metaG | ecosystem: Environmental > Aquatic > Marine > Volcanic | place: Kolumbo...
CGCCATCACGGAATAAATAAAATCCATCTACATTGGGTGAGCTATGTGACCAGCTTAATCGAACAATGCCCATTCCGGCCATCGGGGTAGCCGTTAAAGCATTTACTTTGGCCACGCCAGAGAAAGTAGCTGAATCGCTTGCCGAATTTTCAGTTACGACTGTATCGTTGTCATGAACGTACATGCGCAGTTCATAGGTATAGACCGTACCCGGAATTCCACTGTAATCAATGAAACTGGTCGTACTTCCCGTAGCTGTATCGTTCAGAATGGCAAAGAGCTCACCGTTTCGATTAATTATAAACAAGGCGGTATCCGGAGCTGTATATGTCCAGGTCAATTTCAATGCATCCATTCCCGGAACAGGGGCTACATTCACCGCGCTGAGAGATATACTTTGCGTACCTACAGGAAGAATAAGTTTATCCCCGAATATCAACTGTCGTTCAAAACGATGATCGGAGGAAGTAAAAGAATAAGTTTGGGGGGTATTGATAATTGAATAAGCCGGAGGGTTAATAGCTGTAAGTTCATAATCAGCACCTGTACCGAAATATACTTCTTCAAAGCGGAATTCTCCGGCTATTCCTGAGGTATCATAAAGGGTAATCGTATCGCCATCTACAATACCGGTCAATTGCAGCGCTACCCCGGGCAAGGCATAATGTCCGCTATCGCTCACCACAAAACCAGCAACTAGCCCAACAGCCGGTACATAGCCCGTATCTGTGGTTTTCACGATTAGCTGACTTTCTTTCCAAAGTTGCAATTCATATTCATAATGTTTTCCGGCCAGGGGATTCATGTCCCAGTAACCGGTCGCAGTGCTATCCAGTTGGGCCAGGAAGGCACCGTCACGTTGCAAGATGATTTTTGTACCGAAACTTTGAATATTATTCCAACTCAACTTAACCCTATCGGGATAGTTTCCGTCACTTGCCTGAAGATTCACCGGATAGCTAGTACCGATCACACAGGTGGTATCATAAGGCAAATTGACGGAATCAAGGTTGTATCCGTATCGCGTACTGAAGGGTACAAGGCAGTATGAATAGTGCACTCCATTCTGAATGGAGTTGGAATTATTGGGATCATAGATATCGGTAAAGGAAAGTTTCGTACTATCAAGCAATCCCATCAAAGCGTAGTTAGCGCCATTCAATTCTTTTCGAAGCACCTTATAATAAGATATCGCATCGGAGTTATTTACCCACGAAATCAGGATTGAATCAGGGTAGCTAGAGTCACTGGCCATTACAGGTTGTATGAAAGGTAGCGTAGAACCGGTGTCATAGCGGGTGGCACAAAGTTCGTAACCGAATCCAATTTCATAAGTGCGCATGCGGTAGTTGCGCACTTCGGAAGGCCCTACCCAATCGAGTTGATGGCCGGTAATGAGGGAAGGTATACTATCGACTACCCATGAGCCGGGATCGGCTCCTACAAGTGCTGCCGCTGGATAATTGCCTGTAAGTTCTGCCACACTAGATCCCGCAGCGTCATCAGCAGGCCAATAACCCTGTAAACCGCTCTCGGTTCCTGTCAGTGTCTGGTCGTAGAGTGCAAGTATATCTGCTGCCGAACGGGAAGAAACCCAATAACGTAGATCTTTTACTTCGGCATCTACAGAGAATGTACTTGCTCCCGAATCCTGCGCTCCGAATCGTTCGGTTCCGATAGGTGCATATAGCAGCAGTTCATCCGTCAGCTCACCGTTGACATACAATTTGGTACTTCCTGTTGCGGTATCCGATACAAGGGCGAGATGTGTCCAACGCTCATTGGGAAGGATGTAGTTGAAATAATTTGGTGAGGAATTGTTGATTTTAATATTGACGCGTGGATCTCCGGGGCCGTCTATATTAAACGAAGTAGCTGCATCGGCAAAAAGGCTTCCCCATCCACTTGAATTGCCCTTTTTCTTTACCCACATTTCAAGGGTTTGGGCACTAAAACTGCCTTCCTGAATTTTATCTACCTGGCTCCAGCTTAACACTTGTTTGTCATAGATATAAAGGGCTCCGCGGTCACTATCTTCACCCGGAGCACCGATTACGACTTCGTCCTTGGCCATGGCCACTCCACGACCAAACATGTCGCCTCCTACAAGCGATGATTCGGATAATCTCTATACAAGATTCCAGCCGAGTCCATCATCTTCATATATATAGGCTTCTCCCAGGCCGGCATTTCCAAGAGGGACACCCACCACAGCCTGACTATCTAAAATTGAGAGATATCGCCCGAACTCATCCCCTCCAGATACGGTGGCCGGCACAAACTGTCCCTTACTCTGCCAACTGCCGCTTATACGCTCATAAAAATTAATGTTGCCCGTGTTTGAACCGGCACCCGGGGCGCCAACCACAGCTCTCTCGTTGTGAATGGCTACTCCATTTCCAAAATGATCACCGGCAGCCAGTCCGGAAGGAGAAATTCTCATTTCATGTACCCATCCTCCACCGGATCTGCGCAAGACATAAGCAGCACCCCGGCCACTGTTCTCAAAGGGGGCCCCTGCTATGATATAATTGCCCGTCACATCCAGATCGCTTCCGAAACGTTGCCCGAATTGCAGGGCCGAAGACGCCAGCATATTGTATTGTGTCCAGTTCGTACCAAATCTTTTAAATATGTAAACGATACCAAGATTAAAATACTTCCGAGGAGCAGCGACATAGGCCTGATCATTGTCGATTGAGACGGCCTGTCCAAAGTCATCCGTTGAGTCAGGATAATTGGACATGATGATGTTACGCTCTATCCAATTGGAACCAACTTTCTCAAAAATATAGGCCTTACCGGTATCGGTGCGTGCGCTTATAATGGCATAATCGTTGAAAACATCCACATCATATCCGAAACGATCTCCAACTTTGCCGTCACTTGCGGTTAGCGTGGATTGCATCACCCAATTGCTGCCTATTTTATCATAAATGTAGGCAGCCCCTTTATTGTTGTTGGCCTTGGTAGCCCCAACAATCATACGGGTTCCTTCTATAGAAACCGAATAGCCCAATTGCTGGGTCAATCCGGAAGCAGATGGCACCACATAGCTCGGGTCGAGAAGCAGATAATCCCCTCCACGCAGATAAAGACTGCTGACACCGATGGTATCGGCCGGTATACTGTCATATTTTATTATTTCAGAATAAAATTCTTCGTCATTGCTTTCGTCCCAAACTTCGAGATAAACATCATTGCCACTGCTCGAGCGGAGGCATTTTGCCTCTACACTCCATGAAACATCGATAAATGCATCACTTATGGAGTCGGAGGCAAACATGGAATGCCTATAAGTGGAATCGATGACACAATTTCTGAATGGCGACTCGTTGCTGCTCATATCAACGGTAGTCACACAATACTTGAGAACAGTACCTGCAGTAGGGCTGTAATCAATAAAAGATGTATCAGTCGGATTAGCAATACTCTTGATCAGAGTTCCATTGCGATAGATCCTATAAGCCGATATACCACTGACCGGTGACCAGTCGAGACGGATAAACTGCCCGTTGTGCAAGCTCACTTCTACCGAGGTAGGGGCCACACTTTGAGAATAAAGAGGAGCAACGAAAAGAAAAACAAGGAGGAGAGAAAAGTAAAATCGTTTCATAGTGACGGGTTTTATTTGACATCAAATATCCCGTTACCTTTTGCTCAGATATGAAAGAGATGTTGCATTTTATATCAGATTTGTTGCAATTGCTGCCGGGAATTGCGACAGACTTAACTTCTACCAAAGTATAGGCATTAAGAAACCTGTATTTCACTGGGTGCCACTCCGAAAAATTCTTTGAAACACTTTGCGAAGTAACTGGGACTGCTAAATCCCGTTTTATAACCCACCTCCGCAATGTGGAATTTCCCGGATTTAAGAAATTCCTGTGCCCGCTGAAGCCGATAGTTGCGTATCAGTTTGTTCGGACCTACACCGCTAAGCGTTTTTGTTTTTCGATGCAACTGTGAGCGGCTGAAGTTAAGTTCCCGGCAAAGTGCAGAGACATTAAAATCGGCAATATCCAGATTTTTTTCAATCAGTTCTTCTATCTTTTTTATGAACGGATGCTTCTCATGTATGTCCATCTCTTTGCCGGATGCACTGTATTTTTCTCTCCATTGCTGCAAACGCCTCAGCAAATTTTTCACTACGAGCTGCAATTCTTCTGCTGAGAAGGGTTTTTCGATATAGGCATCCGCCCCCTGTCGGATACCTTCGATTTTAGACTCGGGTGTGGCCCTGGCCGTAAGAAAGACGAATGGGATATGATCGGTTTCCGGCTCCTTTTTAAGGGCCTCCAACAGTTCGACCCCATCCATATCCGGCATCATTATATCGGAGATAATGAAATCCGGAACCCGCTCCCGGGCCAGTGCAATGCCCTCATTTCCATTCTTTGCTAGAAGGACCAGATGGTCCGGGAATACAGTCTCTTTAATAAAATAGCGCAAGTCTGCATTGTCTTCTACAAGCAATATGCACGACTCTTCGCGATTTTCTTCTTCATCTTCCGGCTGTACCATGGGAAGAGGCGGCCCTTTGATAAATTTTTCTTCTTTCCCATCGGTAAAGTAGTAATGCACGGGAAGTATTACCGTCATGCAAGTGCCGGATCCTTCTTCGCTCTCCACCCTTATTTCTCCGCCATGTGCTTCTACATAGGCCTTCGCAATAGAAAGACCCAGGCCTGTGCCCTCACTATAACCTTCGCTCTCTGTACTTACGGTAAAGTACCTCTCAAATATCCGATCTCGAACTGCACGACTCATTCCTTTGCCCTCGTCCTTCACATAAATCTCCAGGCCGGTGTCATTATTTTTCAGTTCCATCCGAATGCTTTTCCCTGATTGCGAAAATTTCATCGCATTGGAGAGCAAATTGAGCAGGACTTCTTCAATGAGATTTCTGTCAAGCGTGGCAATGATGTGCCGGTCAGGAATTTCCATTTCCAGGCCGATCATCTCGCGCCTTGCCAGTGGTATAAAATCGTTGTACAAATCATGAATCAGCTTGCTAATATTTACTTCCTCAGGATGCAAATCCACCTTGTTGTCTTTAATCTTATTGATCTCCAAAATCTGATATGACAGTCGTTTAAGGCGTTTGCTATTGCGACCGATTATATGGAGCAGTTCCCTTTGCGTCTGATTCTTTATCTTCCCCAAAAGTACCTGCAGTGGGGCTTCAATGAGGGTCAGAGGTGTTCGAAATTCGTGGGTCATATTGGCAAAGAAACGGTTCTTGTGTGATTCAATCTCGGCCTGCTTTTCTACCTCCAGTCTTGCAGCTTCTTCTTTCCTTTTCTGTCGATAGCGCATGCGCTGGATCAGAAGCATAAAAATGAGGATGAGCGTGACCAAACCTAGCGCCCAATACATCTGCGCTTTCTGAGTCAGGTTTTTCTGCTTTGCCAGGTCCAGTTCCCTCATCTTACTCTCAAGTTCAAGGTGGGTAATTTGATTCTCCTTCTTGGTCAAAAGTTCCCTGTTTTTCAAGTCTTGAATTTCGATTATCTGCCGGGCGTTAAAAACCGAATCTTTATATGCATTAAACTCTTTCATCAACTGCAACGAAAGTGGGATATGACCGGTCATCTCGAAATATTCACTCAATATCTTTAATGATTGCAAGCGATATTCCGGAATATTTGCTTTTTCCTTGAGAATAGAAATATAGTTCATCAAAGCCGCTAAATCCGTAAAACCAAAGCGCTGAAGTTGGGTTCTTTGCTCATGAGCCGGGACATCGAGGATAATCTCGGCAAATGTCAGCAGCACTTGCAGTTCTACTTTAGGCATCCCGGTGTTTTGGCTCCGTTGCAGTGCCTTCTTAAGATAAACGAGAGCCGTGGATGTATCACCCATATGGAGGTGAATAGAGGCAACGGCACTCAGTGATTCGGCATAGCCATGACGGTTCCTTTTTTTTCTTAACTCGAGAGCCTGCATATGATGCGAGAGGGCCCTGCTCAGCTCACCTTTCTTCAGATACACTTCTCCAAGGTCCGCATGCGAAGACGCTATTCCGTGCATTGTCTTGGTGCCCCGATAAAGGAGCAAACCGCTTTTAAGATATTCTTCTGCTGTAGTAAGGTCACCTAGCTTTAGATAGATATTTCCGATGGCATTTCGGGTCCATGCTGAATTTTCCTTTAGACCCGCATCCTCTTCCAATTTTAGGACTTTAAGATATTCGCTGAGTGCTTTATAATATTTACCCTGCAATTGGTAGATATTGGCAATGTATTTTTGTGCATCGGTTAGGTCTGAGAGCTTTGAGCTCTTTTGAATCATAGAGCGATATCCCTCCAAATAAAACAAGGCCGAATCGTATAATCCATGGTAGCGATAGCTCCAGCCTAAATAGAGGTTCGCATTTCTTGTGAGCCCTTTATTTATTGAATCGGGACTGCGAATGACTTTCAGAAAATAGTCTATGGCCTTGGGATAATCGGGCTGATAATAGGAAAGCATACCCAAATGATAGTAGCAGTCATAAATACGGCTACCCAGGTAGGTACGATCCTTGTTTTTTTCAATTTTTCGAAGTGCCCGAAATGATCCGGCTCGCAATCCATCGGTTTTATACCAACAGGTGATGGCAAGTAGTAATCGGTTCCATTCATTCATCGTATGGGGCTGCAAGCAGTAATTCAGAATATCCCTGGCAAAGAAGGCTTCATTCAACGTGTCAGGATGGTCAAGATCTATGAAATACCTTCTGTACCACTCGGCTTCCAGTCGGTGTGCTTCATTGCCCTGCACTTTCCAGTAGTGGCTCAATGCGGTAAATCGTTGTAAGCCTTCTTCGGCACCAAGCAACCTGGCTTTCGTCTCCAGTCCATATTGAAAGAGTATGACCGCATCGCGCTGGATATTGCCTGTCAGGGAATGTTCCATTACTTGGGCTAAGGCTTCCTTCCCGTTTTCAAAAAGGAAAAGGCCTAAAAGAAGTAACATTATGATCTTCTTACCAGATCTTTTTAGGTCTGGTGAGAGAATAGAGGAGGACTTCATTGTGGTCAATTCAGACCTCTAAAGGTAAGTTATTATTTCTCAAAATATGAAAGTAAGGAATAGAAATTTTATCACAACTCCTCTGAATATCAGATACTAACAGTGTATAAATTTATCATTTCCATTCCTTGTACCGTTTGCTCTCATTCCCCCTTCGGGATATTAATCTTTCAATGGGCCTACCATTTTCAAGGGATCCACATAGCGATCAAATTCTTCGGCACTCAGATATCCAAGAGAAACAGCTGCTTCTTTCAGGGTCAGATGCTCTTCGAAGGCTTTTTTGGCAATCTTCGCAGCCTTGTCATATCCAATCACCGGATTGAGTGCCGTTACAAGCATCAATGAATTGTTCAGATGCATTTTGATGCGTTCAAGATTGGGTTCTATGCCTATTGCACAACGGTCGTTGAAGCTCACGCAGGCATCCCCGATAAGGCGGGCCGAGTTCAGGAAATTGAAGATGATCATCGGTTTGAAGACATTCAGCTCGAATTGGCCGTTCATACCACCTACATTCAGCGCTACATCATTGCCCATCACCTGGGCAGCCACCATGGTGAGGGCCTCTGCCTGTGTGGGGTTTACTTTTCCCGGCATAATGGAGGACCCGGGCTCATTGGCCGGAATTTTTATTTCTCCTATGGCACAGCGAGGGCCCGAAGCCAGCATTCGGATATCATTGCCAATTTTCATGAGGCTTGCGGCCGCAGTCTTCAGAGCGCCATGAGCTTCCACAATGGCATCGTGTGCTGCCAGAGCTTCAAATTTATTCTCCGCACTACGAAAGGGCAGACCTGTCAGTGCAGCTATTTTAGCCGCTACCTTTTCGGCATAGCCTGGAGGCGTATTGATGCCCGTACCAACTGCCGTACCACCCAGGGCCAACTCGCTTAAATGATCGAAAGTATTGCGAATGGCTCTCAATGCGTGATCCAGCTGGGAATAGTAGCCACTAAATTCCTGCCCCAGTGTCAGCGGTGTGGCATCCATGAAATGGGTTCGACCGATTTTTACAATCTTTTTATAGTCTTCTGATTTTTTCTTCAATGTGTCCCGAAGCTTTTCAATACCCGGGATGGTCTTATCCACCAGCATCCGATATGCCGCAATGTGCATGGCGGTCGGGAAGGTATCATTGGACGACTGTGATTTATTTACATCATCATTGGGATGGAGAGCTCTTTTTTCCTTTGGGTCGCTCAGACTGCCCCCACTCAACAAGTGCCCGCGATTGGCTATCACTTCGTTGACGTTCATATTGCTCTGCGTACCCGACCCGGTCTGCCAGACGACCAGGGGAAACTGATCCCAATGTTTGCCTTCAAGTATTTCATCACAGACTCGGGCAATCAAATCCGCCTTTTCTTTTGAAAGCACACCCAACTCAGAATTGGTGAAAGCAGCCGCCTTTTTCAGATAAGCAAATGCCTCAATGATCTCTTGCGGCATTTTATCGTTTCCGATTCTGAAGTTTTCAAATGATCGTTGTGTTTGTGCCCCCCACAGCTTATCTGCCGGCACCTTAACTTCGCCCATGCTATCGGTCTCAATCCTGTATCTCATTGCGATATATTTTAATAGTACATAAACTTATTTCCCTATGAAACGGGCCTTTCTCTTTTCGAGAAAAGCACGGGATCCTTCTTTAAAGTCCTGCGTATCGAAACTTGCTCCGAACTGTCGTATCTCCACTTCAAATCCATCGCGCTTATTATCGTAAAACGCATTGACACAATCAATGACTTTTGCTATGGCCAACGGAGCTTTTTCCAATATTTTCCGAAGAAGATCCCGGGCGTCATTCAGAAGGTCTTCCGGCTCCGATATTTTGTTCACGAGACCAAGTTTCAGGGCTTCCCCGGCATCAATCATCTCTCCCGTCATTAGCATCTCAAGTGCTTTGCCTTTTCCTATCAGTTGAATAAGGCGTTGCGTACCACCATATCCGGGAATGAGTCCGAGATTGACCTCAGGCTGACCGAAATGTGCATTGCTAGAAGCTACGCGAAGGTGACAAGCCATGGCCAGCTCACATCCACCTCCCAGAGCATAGCCATTGACGGCCGCCAGCACTGGTTTCGGGCTGTTTTCAATCAGATTCATCAGTGCATGCCCGTCCCGGCTCATGGCTTCACCCTCTTCACTATCGAAAGAAGCAAATTCGGCAATATCGGCACCGGCCACAAAGGCTTTGTGCCCAGCACCTGTAAGGATAACGGCATGGATTTTTTCGTCTTTGCGAACGTCCCGCATCACATTTGTCAGCTCCGCTATTACTTCAAGATTCAAAGCATTCATCTTTGGCTCACGGTTGATAGTGACTGTGAGTATCCCTTCATGAAAATCAAGCAGAATCGTTTGGTATTCCATATTCATTCGTTTTTGATCCAAAGCCCTCTTTCCGGCATATTTCATGCCTTGAACTTTAAGTAACTTTGCGTTAAATTTTTGACATCAAAGATCATGAGCGAAAGTAAAGAATTGTTCGCTTCCTTTCGGCCCGTAAGCAAGGCTGAATGGATAAAAAAAATAGAAGAGGACCTCAAAGGCAAAGCCTATGAATCCCTTTTCTGGAAAACACCCGATGGCCTTATTCTCGAGCCCATACATCATCGCGATGATCGCAAAGGAAAACTTGACTTTCGCTTTTCCGCAGAAAAGCGGTCATGGCTCAAGAGGCAAAATTTCCGATTTGAAAATACAGCCGCTGCCCTTTCAAAGATGAAGTCGCTTGCAGACAGTAGCTTCGATGCCATCGGTTTTTATTTTGACAGAAATGCCAAAGCGGAAGAGCTCGACATCCTGATAAAAGAAGCCTCGAAGATAAATCTCAGCTTGCACCTCGAATCGAAGAACCCCAAGCTTAAAGAAACGCTGCTGAATTGGGCAAACTCCGAACCCGCCCTTGCCAGACGTTTGAAAGGAAGCATCGGAGGAGAAGCCATCCTTTCCAAAGCCCCCGATCCGGCCCTCAGCCTGTCCATGCCGGAAATGAAACAGTTGCTTGTAAATGATTTTCATAACCACCGGGCTCCTGAAGATTTTATTTCCGATATAAGTCTTACCTTAAAGAAACTCAATGCACTCATCCAATGTGCTTCCAAAGGTGGATGGAGCGGAGACAAAATCGTGGAAGGCCTCATCATACAGTTGGTAGCCGGACCCGACTTTTTCAGGGAGCTGGCCCGACTGAGGGCATTGCGCATGTTGGCCGCCAACCTCATCCTCCTGCATCACCCTGATACCAAAAATTCCGACCGGTTCCTCCTTCATGCCGTTGTAAGATGTGAAGCGCAAGAGGATGCCTATCACGGATTGTTGAAGGGCGGCACTACGGCTCTGGCCATGTTGGTCGGCACAGCCGATATGCTTAGTATCGACAGCACGGCCCGAAGTGCCGAGCTCTCGGCAGAGGAGTTTCAGCGTCTAAGCCGGAATATCCAATTGATCTATGAATATGAGGTCAAGGCTAGCCGCGTGACCGACCCTTACGGGGGCAGTTACTATGTAGAAACCCTCACTGAGCAAATAGCCGGAGAAGCCTGGTCGCGTTTCACTCAATCGTTACAATCATAACATCATGAAAAAGCTGAGCACCATTTCATTTAATTCCCTGCGCAGGGATTTTGCCGGCAAGAAGAAGGAATCGGGAATGACGAAGACAGCCGAACAGATCCCTATTCCACAGCAATTTGACCCTGAAATAAAAGCCCGCTTTTTTCATCTTGACTATGTCTCGGGCATTCCTCCCTACCTCCGCGGCCCCTACTCTACCATGTATGTGACCCGCCCCTGGACCATCCGCCAGTATGCTGGATTTTCCACAGCCGAAGAGAGCAATGCCTTTTACAGGCGAAATCTCGCTGCCGGCCAAAAAGGCCTTTCCGTAGCATTTGACCTTCCGACTCACCGCGGGTATGATTCCGACAATCCCAGAGTTTTTGGAGATGTTGGCAAAGCCGGGGTGGCCATCGACAGTGTGGAGGATATGAAAATCTTGTTTGACCGGATACCCCTCGATAAAATGTCGGTTTCGATGACCATGAACGGGGCCGTCATTCCCATCATGGCTTTTTTTATTGTGGCAGCCGAAGAGCAGGGCCTTTCACCGGATAAATTATCGGGAACCATACAAAACGATATTCTGAAGGAATTCATGGTACGCAATACCTACATCTATCCACCGGCTCCTTCGATGCGCATTATTGCGGATATATTCCGTTATACCGCGAAAAATATGCCCCGTTTCAACTCCATCTCCATCAGCGGATATCACATGCACGAAGCCGGAGCACCAGCTGATCTGGAACTGGGCTACACCCTTGCAGACGGCCTGGAATATGTAAGGACAGGTCTTAGGGCCGGCCTGCACATTGATGATTTCGCCCCACGTCTTTCCTTTTTCTGGGGCATCGGTATGAACCATTACATGGAAATAGCCAAGCTACGTGCGGCCCGCATGCTTTGGGCTGCCCTCATCCGTTCTTTCGAGCCGAAGAATCCGAAATCGATGGCGCTGCGCACCCATTGCCAGACCAGTGGATGGAGCCTCACCGAGCAGGATCCTTTTAATAATATCACACGCACCTGCAGCGAAGCGCTGGCTGCCATTCTCGGGCATACCCAGTCGCTGCATACCAATGCCCTGGACGAGGCCATCGCCCTTCCTACCGATTTCTCGGCAAAGATCGCGCGCGACACACAACTTTACCTTCAAAAAGAAATCAACATCACCCGGCAGGTGGACCCGGCAGGCGGATCGCTCTACATTGAATACCTTACACAGCAACTTGTGGAAAGAGCCTGGCAGCATATTCGCGAAGTGGAAGAGCTGGGCGGCATGGCCCGTGCCATCGAAGCCGGCATTCCGAAGCGAAGAATTGAGGAAGCGGCCGCCCGCAAACAGGCCCTCATTGATGCGGGCAGGGAAATAATTGTAGGATTGAATAAATTCAAAAGCAAAAGCGCTACTTCCTTCGATATACTGGAAGTGGACAATACCACCGTGCTGGCAAAGCAAAAAGAACGGCTGCGCCAGCTGCGCAGCAAACGCAATAATGAGGCTGTAAATGCTGCACTTGAAAAATTGACGGCTTGTGCATCCGATGATAACTGCAATCTGCTGCATGCAGCCATCGAAGCGGCACGGGAAAAGGCCACCCTCGGAGAGATAAGCGATGCCATGGAAAAAGTCTTTGGCCGCTACAAGGCTTCGGCAGAAAGTGTTTCGGGAATATATGCATCGGAAATGAAAGGCAACAAAGAATTTGAAAAAGCTCGAATGCTGGCGGATGATTTTGCCCGCATAGAAGGACGCAGGCCCCGAATACTTGTGGCCAAAATGGGACAAGATGGCCATGACCGGGGGGCCAAAGTGATTGCCAGCTCTTTTGCCGATCTGGGATTTGACGTGGACATCGGGCCGCTCTTTCAGACCCCTGAGGAAGTAGCCCGGCAAGCAGCCGAAAATGACGTTGATATCGTGGGTATCTCAAGCCTGGCCGCAGGCCACAAAGCCCTTATACCGGCCTTGATCAAAGAACTGAAAAAGATCGGGCGGGAAGATATTCTGGTCATTGCCGGTGGTGTCATTCCACACCGGGATTATGATTTTCTCTATAAAGCGGGCGTAGCTGGTATATTCGGACCCGGGACGAAAATTCCCGAGGCTGCTGAAGACCTGTTGCAAATACTCATTCGCAAAGTGCAAAAAAATAAATAAGTGATAGCAGGGAAACCTGAGGACCCGGCCCCGGGTGGCAAAATGCGCTAAATTTGAACCATGGCCAAAGATTCTCCCCATATCAATCCGAAGCTACCCGAAAAGGGACAAAGCGTGCTGACGGCCGATGCATATGTCGAAGGTATTCTAAGAGGTGACCGCTACATGCTCGGCCGCGCCATCACCTTAATCGAAAGCCATGCCGAGAAATACCGAAATCTGGCGGTTGAGATACTTGACCAATGTATGCCCCATGCCGGTCGTTCCATTCGTGTCGGCATTACCGGTGCACCGGGTGTGGGAAAGAGCAGCTTCATCGAAAAGCTCGGATTGCAAATTATTGAAAAAGGAAATCGTCTGGCCGTCTTGGCAATAGACCCGAGCAGTCGCATCAGCAAAGGAGCTATTCTGGGTGATAAAACGCGGATGGAGAAGCTCGCGACCCACGCATCGGCCTTTATCCGGCCCTCGGCTACAGGCCATTCGCTGGGCGGGGTAACCCGCAAAACCCGTGAGAGTATCATCCTCTGCGAAGCAGCAGGTTTTAACGTGATATTTGTCGAAACCGTGGGAGTGGGTCAGTCGGAGACGGCAGTTAGCCATATGGTTGATTTTTTTCTCCTACTCGTACTGGCCGGAGCCGGAGATGAGTTACAGGGCATCAAAAGAGGAATCATGGAACTGGCCGATGCCATCATAATTAATAAGGCAGACGGGGAAAATCTGGATCATGCGGAAAAAACCCGCATGGCTTATAAGAGAGCGATGCAACTCTTCCCTCCCAAAGAAAGCGGATGGACACCCCCTGTCATGACCGCTTCAGCTGTCAGTGGCCTGCACCTGCCGGAAATTTGGAATGCCGTAGAAGAATATCGGAAACTCACACAAAAAAACAAATATTGGGACAGAAAGCGCAAGGAGCAATTGAGGCAATGGCTTCACGAATCATTCGAAGACCTCATTTATCAACGCCTTCACAATGATAAAAACCTTGAAAATGAGATGAAAAAACTTGAGAAGGAAGTCATTCATGCCCGTCTATCAGCTTCCGGAGCCGCGTTGCTTCTATTTAAATCCTGGGTAGAAGGCCTGCAGGGCAAAAATTGATACACGGGTCTCTCCGCTATTTACCAATATCCTCATCCGGCTCTCCCTCCTCCCGATTCTCAGGAAGTTCTTCCTCTGGCTCCTCGCTGAAAAGTGTCTCTTCTTCGCTTTCAGCTTCAATCACTTCTCCTTCCAGCTGTGCTTCGATGATGGCCGCCTTCCTGGCCTCGTCATCCATACCCTGCCACTCCTCATCGGAATAACGCACCCAGTACTTTTTGTCCTTGTAAGTATTCAGATAAAAACCCTCTTCAGTGATGTCATCACGGTCGCGCAATTTCTTATCATCCACCTCTCGATTGAGAAACTGATTGATCTTGTCTACATTATAACTCGTTTCAATCTGTCCGAATTCATTGATGCGTATATCGAGACCCTCCAATTCCTTGTTTACTTTCGGCTTACCCTTCATCGGCTTTTTTCTGGGCATGGTTTTCTTTTTTTATTAAAGATAATAACAATTCGATAAGCCACGATAGTTCCTGCTACCGGGTCATTTTATTGCACCCAGCGCAATTCAAATACAGTAACTTAACCATCCCATCCCTCCAATTCATCACAGACTCGCATCCACTTGACACTTTATTGAGCACCTACAATTGGGGCAAAGCATAGATCTTGATTATTAAGTTATATAAAATAATTGCTTAAGAATTTGCTTCTTTTCTTTTGCGAAGAATGCCAATTCTTATGCATATACAGCCGAAGCAATATCAATGAAGAATTGCTCCGTTTATTAGATCACAGAACCCTTCCATTTATCTTACAGCGGCATTTCCTGCTTTTTGAAGATAAAATATTTACAAATAATGATTTTTTTTATTTTTAATGCAAGTAATAAGGCTCTGTTATGATTGACCAAAAATCCAAGTGCCACATTTCAATTCTCACCCGCTAAATATCCTTTGAGTATGATTAAAATCGAAAGCAATAAAAAAATCCTTGCAAGCGCCCTTTTGATCCTTGCATTAAACTCCTTACTCCATGCTCAAAGCACTGTTGCCAGTGCCGGAGGCGATGCCGCAGGCAGCGGAGGATCGCTGAGCTACACCATAGGCCAAATCGACTATCATAGCTCTTTCGGAAGCAACGGCACAAGCATGGCCGAAGGTGTGCAACAGCCCTACGAAATCTCCGTGATTAGCGGCATAGACAATTCCAATGCCTTCCCGCTTTCCATCTCTCTATTCCCCAACCCCGTTTCCAGGTTCCTCACGCTTAAGGTCGAAGACCCTGCCGAACTTTCCTATCGCATCTACAACCTGGAAGGAAAACTTATTGCCAGCCAAAAGATATACTCCAGTACTAGCAAAATTGACCTTAATCGCCTGGCCAATGCCGGCTACTTGATGAATGTGCTCAAAAAAGGAAAATTGCTGAAATCTTTTAAAATCATTAAAAATTAAACACCTTTCTTCGGATGCCTTTTTTGCCTGAAGAGGTACTCACGAAAAAAATATGCTAAAACTTTTTCATCATAACGACTCATAAAAAAGCAAAGCATTATGAAAAAAGTACGCTACTTTCTTAAGCCAACCCTCGCCCTTTTTATTTTCCAGGTGCTCATGGCATTCTCTGCCTCTGGGCAAACTCCAGATAAAATGAGCTACCAGGCCGTCATACGCAATGCTTCCAATCAACTCTTGAGCAATCAAAATATCGGCATGCAGATCAGTATTTTGCAGGGCAGCGCAAGCGGCACACCCGTTTATGTAGAACGCCATTTCCCCACCAGCAATACCAACGGCCTCGTGAGCATTGAGATTGGAAGCGGAACCGTAGTCAGTGGTGACTTTAGCGCCATCGACTGGAGCAACGGACCCTACTTTATCAAAAGCGAAAGCGATCCCAACGGAGGAAGCAATTACAGCATTAGCAGCATAAGTCAGTTGCTGAGTGTTCCCTATGCACTTTATGCCACAGATGTAGAGAACGACCAGGTAAACGATGCCGATGCCGACCCCGGCAACGAACTTCAGGATATCCAGGACTTGAGCCTCTCTGGCACTGTGCTCACCGTGGGCATTGAAAAAGGAAATACTAAGAATGTGGAGCTCGGACCCCTTGGAAATGACTGGAAATTAAACGGTAACGCAGGTACCCAAAATGGTACAAATTTTATCGGAACCAGCGATAGCCAGGCATTGGATATACGTACCAACAATGTGATTCGCACCAGAATAACTACCAAAGGGCAGATAGAGCTACTCAATACCGGAAATTCTGTTTTTATTGGCGAAGGCGCGGGAGCTAATGATGACTTATCCGACAATCAAAATACCTTCATAGGTTATCAATCAGGTAATACCAATTCAACTGGTTATTATAACAGTGCCAACGGTTATCGAGCCTTATTTTTCAATACGACAGGCAATCGAAATACTGCAAGCGGTGCTTATTCCTTGTATTCCAACACGACAGGAGAATACAACAGCGGTAACGGTTACGCCTCCCTACATTTTAACACGACAGGTAGCTATAATAGCGCGAGCGGTTATAAATCCTTGTATTCCAACAAGAATGGAAATTACAACAGTGCAAATGGTTCTAAAGCCTTGTATTCCAACACATCAGGGTCTAATAACAGTGCAACCGGTTATCAAGCCCTATTATCCAGTGCGTCAGGGTGGTACAACAGCGCAAATGGTTATCAAGCCTTATTATCCACCACGACAGGGTGGTACAACAGTGCACTCGGTTCTCAAGCATTAAAATCCAACACCACAGGTGATAACAACAGCGCAGTCGGTTCTCAAGCATTGTATTCCAACACGTCAGGGGATTATAATACGGCTATTGGATTTCGTGCAGGATATAACGGTGCCAGCTACACCAACCGCACGGCCATTGGTTACAATGCGCAAAACACGGCAAGCAACCAGGTACGAATAGGAGACAACACTGTAACAAGCATTGGCGGCCAAGTCGCTTGGACCGCTCTATCCGATGCACGATTTAAAAAAGATGTCCGTGAAAATGTAGCCGGTCTGGATTTTATTTTAAAACTCCGCCCTGTTACCTATCACCTAAACATGGATGCCATCGCCCGGTTCATGCACACACCCGACAGCCTGCGCCTCTTCGAAGCCGAGCAAGAAAAGGGCAAGATGCTGCAATCCGGCTTCATCGCTCAGGAAGTGGAAGCGGTAGCTAAAGAGTGCGGTTTCGATTTTAGCGGAGTGGACCAACCTAAAAATGAAAATGACTTCTATGGCCTGCGCTATGCCGAGTTTGTAGTGCCCCTTGTGAAAGGAATGCAAGAGCAACAGACATTGATAGAGCAGCAA
>Ga0114931_10004633_pt1 | contig 17133 bp, 20 predicted proteins | sample 2SBtaG_FD_89579 | JGI IMG/M metagenome (GOLD analysis project Ga0114931, IMG submission 89579) | Deep subsurface microbial communities from Kolumbo volcano to uncover new lineages of life (NeLLi) - 2SBTROV14_V59a metaG | ecosystem: Environmental > Aquatic > Marine > Volcanic | place: Kolumbo...
GCTTCCAGAATTACTACCGCGATTTGGCCAAGCGCGTTAAGTCCAAAGAAATAGATTTGCTGATTGTGGTTGGCATGTTCCTTACCGGCTTTGATGCTCCCACACTTAACACCTTGTTCGTGGATAAAAACCTGCGGTACCATGGCTTGATACAGGCCTATTCGCGCACCAACCGCATTTTTGATGCGACTAAAACTTTCGGAAATATCGTAACATTTCGCGATTTGGAGCAGGCTACCGTCGACGCTATTACCCTGTTTGGTGATAAAAACACCAAAAATGTGATACTGGAAAAAAGCTATAAGGAATACATGGAAGGGTTTACCGATGTCGTCACTGGCGAAGCCAGGCGCGGCTTTATCGCGGTGGTGACAGAGTTAGAACAGCGCTTCCCCAATCCGGATGACATTATCAAGGAAACTGACAAGAAAGACTTTGCCAAACTGTTTGGCGAATATTTGCGCGTAGAAAACATTTTGCAAAACTACGATGAATTTGCCAGCTTGAAAGCCTTTCAGAAGGTTGATGCAAGTGACGCAGACGCGGTAGAGGCTTTTAAGGAAAAGCATTTTTTAAGTGATGCCGATCTCGCTGCACTGCAGGCGATTAAATTGCCAGCCGAGCGAAAAATTCAGGACTATCGATCCACCTATAACGACATTCGTGATTGGCTACGCCGCGAAAAATCTGCCAGTGAGAAAGAGCAATCCACTGTCGAATGGGACGACGTGGTGTTTGAGGTGGATCTGCTTAAATCCCAAGAGATCAATCTGGATTACATTCTGGAACTGATTTTCGAGAAAAATAAGAAGATGAAAGATAAATCGGAGCTGGTTGAGGACGTGCGCCGGGTCATTCGCGCCAGTCTCGGGAACCGCGCTAAAGAGAGCTTACTAGTCGATTTCATCAATCAAACCGACCTTGACCAAATGGGCGATAAGGCCAGTGTAATTGATGCCTTTTTTACCTTTGCTCAAGCGGAGCAACAACGCGAGGCTGAGGAACTGATCAAGGTTGAAAATCTGAACACAGAAGCCGCAAGGCGTTATATCACCACGTCGATCAAACGTGAGTTTGCTAGTGAAAATGGCACAGAGCTTAATGCTATTCTGCCGAAAATGAGTCCATTAAACCCACAGTATTTAACCAAGAAACAGAGCGTTTTTCAAAAGATCGCGGCGTTTGTTGAGAAGTTTAAAGGTGTCGGTGGGGACATTTAAAAAAGCCCCGGTGAGGTGGTTCCACATTGTTGGCCAGTTTGGCAGCGAAGTTAAGGTGTATTCCGTTGTCTGATCATGCTGCCAAAATCCTGTTTATCACATCGTGTTGCGCTTGTTGAGCCTGTAGGGATGTGGGCAAGGCGGCAGCCTTGTCCAGCATATCCACAGGCCTGTCCTTTGGGTCGTTTTGTGCGCTTCCGCCGACGTAGGCTTACGCCGGGGTGCAGCCATTGTGAGCCGAGTGAGGCCGCTCGGTATTGTAAAAGCCGATCCACTCGCCGATCACGCACTCAGCCACAAAGCCGGCGACGAACATTGTGTTCTGAACTGACCGTTCAGTTTTGTGATGGCGCATGGTAGCCCCTTTCCCCATCACGCTCGCTTCTGTTTCTAAAGGCGGTGCAGTAGGGCATTTGTCGAAGAGTATCACACCAATCGCGAAATGCTGGACTTGGTCTTAATCCCTTTTTCATCAGGGCATTTGTCGAAGGGTCGGTACTGCGGAGTTGTCGCCGGCTCACCAATGGCTTAATCCCTTTTTCATCAGGGCATTTGTCGAAGCCCAAGCCAGTGCGCATCCACCGCGTCATAGACGGCTTAATCCCTTTTTCATCAGGGCATTTGTCGAAGGCCTTGTTTTTCGAGGAGCCGGATCCAGACCGGCTCGGCTTAATCCCTTTTTCATCAGGGCATTTGTCGAAGACGATCTAGCTCTGCATTTACTCGACGAATGCCCGGCTTAATCCCTTTTTCATCAGGGCATTTGTCGAAGACGTGTTGAGTGCTCGCTTGATTGACGAACGCGCGGCTTAATCCCTTTTTCATCAGGGCATTTGTCGAAGGAAGGACGCGGCCGATGCCGGGACCGTGATTTACGGGCTTAATCCCTTTTTCATCAGGGCATTTGTCGAAGGAGTCCTTTTTGACGGATCCGGCCGCGCGTGAGGGCTTAATCCCTTTTTCATCAGGGCATTTGTCGAAGGCCACTATCCGGCAATGCCGGAGATTGACGCAGGGGCTTAATCCCTTTTTCATCAGGGCATTTGTCGAAGGGCGTTTGAATTGATCGATTGGGACAAAGCCTTAGGCTTAATCCCTTTTTCATCAGGGCATTTGTCGAAGGATGAGCGCTGTAGTGCGTTTGAATTGATCGATTGGGCTTAATCCCTTTTTCATCAGGGCATTTGTCGAAGGCGAGGATTTGCTGTTGCACCTGTTAGATGAATGCCGGCTTAATCCCTTTTTCATCAGGGCATTTGTCGAAGGATGAGCGCCGCGATGCTTTTGCGTCCATAGACTGGGCTTAATCCCTTTTTCATCAGGGCATTTGTCGAAGGCGAGCGCATCGACTGGGATGCGTGCGTCGCGACGGCTTAATCCCTTTTTCATCAGGGCATTTGTCGAAGGTCTGCTCGTAGGCCACGATGCCTTCGAGCGCATCGGCTTAATCCCTTTTTCATCAGGGCATTTGTCGAAGGTGGATTCATTTCTGCTCGTAGGCCACGATGCCTTCGGCTTAATCCCTTTTTCATCAGGGCATTTGTCGAAGGCTACTAGTGGATATGTACGCGGCCCGCTCGCAGGCTTAATCCCTTTTTCATCAGGGCATTTGTCGAAGCATTTGCTCGCCGAATGCCCGGAATTGCCGCTAGGGCTTAATCCCTTTTTCATCAGGGCATTTGTCGAAGGGTGTCAATAAGGGAAATTATTAGATCGAGGAGCAGCTTAATCCCTTTTTCATCAGGGCATTTGTCGAAGGATTTCGGTCACGAAAATCCCATTGCCGGCCCTTTGGAGCTTAATCCCTTTTTCATCAGGGCATTTGTCGAAGGCTCCCGTCGTCCACGATGTCACGGCGGTCGGCGCGCTTAATCCCTTTTTCATCAGGGCATTTGTCGAAGAAAGGGATTTTATAATCATGCCGGCCTATATTTGCGCTTAATCCCTTTTTCATCAGGGCATTTGTCGAAGGGCCCGCGCCGCTCAATAAAGACATGGAGAAAATAGCTTAATCCCTTTTTCATCAGGGCATTTGTCGAAGGCCGCCAAAGCGGCTTTAATAGCCGATATCGGGCTTAATCCCTTTTTCATCAGGGCATTTGTCGAAGTTGAGCCAGATTTTGATCCTGCCGTCGTCACTGGGCTTAATCCCTTTTTCATCAGGGCATTTGTCGAAGGCCAAATTTGGCAGTCGTAATGGCATGAAATTTTCCGCTTAATCCCTTTTTCATCAGGGCATTTGTCGAAGCAAGAAAACACGTTATTTTTTCCGCCAGCGGGTATGCTTAATCCCTTTTTCATCAGGGCATTTGTCGAAGCTCTCCTCCAGCAAGGAAAGGCGAAGGCCGGCGATGCTTAATCCCTTTTTCATCAGGGCATTTGTCGAAGGTCTGCCAGCAGCGGATATATCCTCTGGGTCGGCATGCTTAATCCCTTTTTCATCAGGGCATTTGTCGAAGGTGAAAAAGAGCGTAATTTTTTCCGCCAGCGGGTATGCTTAATCCCTTTTTCATCAGGGCATTTGTCGAAGCCCGCGGCCACTAAGCCTATGTGAGCGGGACTGGATGCTTAATCCCTTTTTCATCAGGGCATTTGTCGAAGGCCATCATCTTTATTTCAGCTTTCCTTTCAATCGGTTGCAGGCAAGTGTAGGAAGATTTTCGCGATACTGTCAAGGTGACCCCTGAGGCTCGGCCGAAAGTGGTAAAAAAACCAACAATATCAAAGAACCTTGGCGCCATCGATGAGACTCTTCCCTGCAGCGCTGAACAGGGTGCGGACTGACAATCAAATATAGAATGGCACGGGAACATTGACAACGGGGGTCAGTCCTCGTCCGGACTGGCACGCCAGCAGTCGCCAAAGCGCCGCGTCAGCGCGTCATCGACCCCTTCGGACCATGGCAGAGGACCATAGAGGCGCGCCCAGGCGGTATCGGGGAAGCGATAGAAACGCAGGTCGTCCTCACCCGGATCAATTATTTCAGCCAGGCTGTCCGCAAGGGCGTTTCCGGTCCTGCCATCGCAAGGCAGCCAGAATAGCGAATATTGCAGTCTGTATCCCACTTCGCCTATTCGCGAATAGACCTTTCTCCAGCGTTTGGGGCTGGAGATATCATAAGCGACCAGCCATCCCATCAGCAGTGTTTTCCTCTCGTATTCCTGAATTTATGTCTCATGGTCAAATCCAGCAGGTGGCTGTAAAAGCGGTGCAGATCCCTTTCCAAGGCGCGGCGCAAGGCCGGGGTGGCGGTTTCGGCGGTCACGGCAAGCGCCGGGCCCGCAAATCGTCCGGTGGCGCCGGCATCCCTGCGCAGCGCCTTGCGCAGCATTTTTCCACCCTGCGCCGTCGCCGCACGGCGGGCGAGACGCCACAGGATGATCTGAGCGAAGATGGGGGTGAGGTTGCAATAGGGGTCGGCGGCAGCGCCAAGCCATTTCGCCGGGCACCCGCCATCACGCAAAATGCGTTGCGCCAACAATTCCGCAAAGCTGCGCGCCTGGGTGGCAAGACGCCGCGCCCGCGCCCGGGACAAAGGCCCTGCGCTCAGACGGATGACCTCTTCAGCCCCACTCCAGCCCATGCGGGCGGCCAATGCCGGATCAGGCAAACGCAGGGCGCGCGCATGTATCGAGATCTCGGCGCGGCGCCAGTCTTCAATCCGATCCGGCCAATCGGGGCGGCGCAGAAAATTTTCCAGCAGGTCCGCCAGGCTGCTGCGACGGATATTGCAGGGCATGAGAACCGCCTTAAGGCGCCCCTCTCCATCGAGAATGCCAACCGGTGCCCCGGCCTGCGCCAGAGCAGCTAGCGCATCCGTCTGCCACCAGACATCGCCACAGGCCGTCACCCGGTCAATCCGGCGCAACGGATGAAGGAACTCGCTGCGCGTATCCTCACTGATCCGCAGCGCGGCCTCATCCAGCCTGACGCAGCAGCGCCGGGAAGTGCCATTCAGCACAAGATGAGCGCGCCGGCCCGTATCAGGGCCTGCTGACAGGGTCATTAAGAAACCTCCCTTGTGTCCTCAGCCAGCGCACCACCAGACGCGCCTGCCCGCGGGCCAGCCGGCGCAAAGCAGGGGCGGCATCTTCCCAGGCGGCGTAAAAATGTTGCCGCCCGGCCTTGCCCAGCAAAACGCCCCCTTCTGGCATGATGGTGAAGTGGCGCTGAACCAGGCGCCGTTCGTGAAAAAGCCGGTGAACAAACCGGTCGACAAGCGGGCGCAGCGGCTCCACCAGATCCAGGGCAAGAGCGTCACGCCCGTGCGCCAGGCTGTGCAGGGCTCCGACGGCCGGGTCCAGGCCGGCGATGGTGGCAGCCCGGCCGGCTTCGAATGTCGCCAGCGTGTAGCCCAGTGAAAGAGCTGCATTTACCGGGTCTGGCGGAGGGCGGCGGCGACGGTTCTCAAAACCCAGCGAAGAAGGAAAGAAGGTCGTGAAGCTGTGGAAATAACCTGCCGCCGCCGCCCCTTCGATGCCACGAAGAGCATCAAGAGTGTCGGGTTGAGATTGCGCCAGAGCGGCGCGGGCGCCGGAAATCGCCTCAAGGCCCCGACGGGCAAGCCGGGCTCCCCCGGGGCGCGCCTTGCCGAGCACCTCGAGAAGACGCTGTTGGCGCCGCAGCTTCGCCATCACCAGCATACGGGCGGCGCGCAGGCGCAAATCGGGGTTATGGCAGGCAAGAATCTGCGCCACCCGAACAGCGGCGTCATTGTGAGGATGACCGTGAAACCGCGCCCCGGGAGTATTTCGTCTTCCTGATAGAAAGAGAACGGAAATGCGGCGCTCCCAACACTGGGCCAGCAACCCCGAGGACACGATCACCGCGCCGCGAATGACCAGTCTTTCGGTCCCTCGCAATGGTATCTGCCGCAAGGACCGATCGGGCAGGCGCAATTCTATGGCCCCGTTCCGGTATCCGAGCCTTACCTCTTTACGATCGATGATAATTGTGCTCATGGTTTTATCCGACGAAAATCACCGGACCCTCCCGCGAGAGCACCGACCGGCCCAGCATCCGCACGCCGTCCCGGGCGGGAAGCAACAGCGCCAGCCGGTCGTACCGGGGATCAAGCGGGTTGAACAAATCATGGCCCAGAACGCCGCGTTCCGGAATGCCCGCAAAACATTCCCAGACAGATTTCTGTCCGCCATGAGCCCATTCGCTCACCCGGGCGCGGGCGGCCTTCAGCCTCCTGGGGTCGCTTACGTCATAGGCTGTCAGAACGAGCTGGCGGTGCATGGGGCCTCGCGGAAAAGAAGAATCCTGTTTCGCCAGTCTGACACAGCAGACCTGCACCGCGAAGCCCCGCCAAGCTTGTCATTTTCACAACATCTCGGTCAGAGCATGGGGGGGATCACATTAGGCAGTTGCGTTTCGGTAGGGCGGCCCAGAAGCTCTTCCCACAGGATGGCTTTGCGCTGCTCGAACCAGTCCCTGGCCTGTTGACAGGTATTTTGGTCCAGCGGCTTGAACCCGTGTGCGAGAATGGAATGGTTTCGCTGTCCCTGCCAGCCAAAGCCTTTCTCGCCCCACCCCGTCACCAGCGTATCGCCGGGGTCAAGAGATTCAAGCAATTGTCGTGATTTGGAAAGCGGCAATGCAAAATACTCCTCCCCGTCCCCGGTTTTGCGGTCTGTTCTGGGGCTTAGCCCTCTCTTGATCTTGTCCGGCACCTTCGAAGGCGGAACGCGTGAAGTATCGATGCCATGCTTCCTGAACAGACGCACCTGCACCGCGGCTTCGGACAGGCGGTAGAGCCGGGCGACAGCATCGTCGTAAAGGCCGAGATCGGCCCTGCGCTGGGCATTGAGCCAGAGGTCCTCGACCAGTTCCGCTGAAAGTTTACTGGCGGAATCGGCCAGCACTTTGAGCCGGGGAACAAGACCGGCCTTATCAAGCGCCCTGGCGAAAGGATCGCCTCTCTTGTCACCGTTTTCCCAGGCCCTGAGCGCCCCGGCGTGATCAAAGCGGTCCCATTGATCAAGAATGGCAAGCCAGTACCGCCATTGAGTGATCCGCTTGCGCCAGATCCCGGGAGGCTTGACGCTGCTTTCTTTGCATCGTTTTACGTCCTCGTTGGCATTGTCCAGCACCGCATGCGCCGCACCATAGTTGCGCCGGATGACAAGATGGCGGACGGTGGTAAAAATCTGCGCCAGCCCCATTAGCTGCTGAGGGATTTCGACCGGCTGTTCGGTGCCGACGCGCACCCGCACAAGGTCCTCGCGCCGCCCAACCATGAACTGAAGGCGCACATCCTCATGGGCCGTCGCGGCCAGCACCAACCCCGCGGTCATGCTTTTGGTGCCGCCGGTATAATCGACCGTGACTTCCTGCCCTGCTGCAATTTCCTGCCCGATAATACCTTCGGTCAGCGCCAGAACCCTGCCGGGGTCGTCGGCGGGCACCCCCTGAATTTTATGGCTTTGCGGACAGCCTTCGGAAAAAAGCAGGCCGGTGGTTTCTTTTGTTTCGCCGCGGGCTTGATAGCTGATGCGCTTGTTCTTGACCATGTCGCAGGAGGATTTTGCGCCGCCATCACCATCTGAGACGACAAATATCACCCGGTCGGGACGCAGTATCCTCAGCGCCGTCTGCAAAGGCGCCGGACTGCCGCCGACCGAGAGAACCAGGGTGCGGCTCATGTGACGGGACCTTCGATGGCAGTACAGTCAATGACTTCAATATCTCCATCCAGGTCGATATTTACTTGCGTATCTGTTTCCCTGACGTCTTCCATCAGAGTGCCTTCATTCCTATCTGTGAGACGCACCTTAGCACCCTTTCTATAAACAAGCTGCACCGCACGCACCGCTTGCGGGGGCGGCGATGCGGGGGTTCCCCGGTTCGCCGGCCTCGCCACTCCTTCCGTCCGCGGCGCAGGCGGGGACAGCTAGCGTTCGGGCGCGCGCCAACGCGTCTTGCGCACCAGCAGCGCCCAGCCGAAGGGGACGGGGTGGCCGTTCAAGTTAACCACATGGCGACTGGAGCCCTCATCGGCACTCTTCCTCTTTACCTGTGGTCCGATCTGGCGGAAGCCGTCGATCGATTTGGCCTCGGCGTGGGCGGCCCAGCCGAGACGGACAAGCGCGGCCGCCGGCGTCTCGCCCTTGCGGTCGAGATGGTCAAAGAGCACCAGCGCCTGTCGTAGCCGCGCACCCGCCTCGCCCTTGAAGAATTTTTCCTCCGCCTCGCGCCCCCAGAGCGGCGCGTGATGAGCCTCAAGCGCAGCCAATAGCGCATCAACAGCCATCGGCGCATATTTGGGGCTCCGGCTGTCCTGTGGATCAAGCTCCTTGCGCAAGGCGCGCACCGCCTTTGCGCGCAGCCCGATGGAAACATCAATTAATGGCGGCGCTCCGCCATCGACAACCGCGGCCATCCGTTCACGATGCATCTGACCGAGTGATCCAAATTCATAATGACCCTTCTTGCCCTTCTTCCAACTTAACACCGGATCGATGCGGGTGCTTCCCGCAGGCAGTGGCGCATCGATGATAGTGACATCCCGCATCGGATCGGTGTCGGTCTCATTCGGGGAAGAGGCAAGGGCGAAAGCCCACCGTTCAAGGTTTTTATAACCAGATAGAGGCCTCCCTCCCACAGAGGATGCGCATTTGGCCAGCCACGCCGTCCTCAGTGCGCCCTTGAGGGAAGAGCCGGGCAGGAAGGGGCGCTCGCCGGAGCGGATAAAAGCGTCAATCTGGTTGCGTCGCCCGCTCCTTGACAGCTCCCTGCTTGATACTTTATCCAGCTTGATGCGCTCGGTGACCAGCGCTTCGGGGGCCATATCGTGCAACCGACAGATCGCCGTCTGCGGATCGCGCTTAAGCGCCACAATCATCTGCTCGCGTGTTTTGCTCTCCTGTGTCGCCAGCACCGCGCGGGCCGAAACCAACTCAAGCACATCCCCCTTCAGCCGATAGTCCTCGGGTAAAAGCTGCGCTTCCTCGCCGCCTCCCACATGTATCGGTGTGAGAGGCACGAGGATGAAATCTTCCTGTTCGTATTGTGCACCGCTCATGTTGCCTCCGCTTCATTAAAAGGGATGGCGATGTGCAGGCCGTTGAGGCCGATTTCCGGCCGTTCGGGATGCACATCCGTGATCCAGCGCCCGAACAGTCCTTCCCCCGCCGGCCGGAAGGTGGCGCCGGGACGCGTCAGCAGCACCGGCCGCTTGAAGGGCGAAGCACCGGTCAGCGCCACCTGGGCACCGGCCCGGCCGAAATGGGGCTCCACGCGCCACAGGGCATCCTGCATTGTCTCTGGCGTCAGCACCCCGCGCGACAGGCTCATTCGCCGCGCGCCTGGCCCTTCGGCGAGTTCCCGATCCTCCACGATTTCCCGTACTTTCCAGCGACCGCGACCGGTAGAGGCATCGCGCCCGAACCCCGCCTCGCCAAGCTCTTTCACCAGGCCCTTAACTGCGTCGCGCGGCTCTCCGGCTTCAATGTAAAGATCGACGAGCGGGTCGCTTCCCCCTTCCTCCCCGGAAGCAAACCGCCAGTCCTCGTCCAGAAAGAACAACCCGCCGGTCTCAAGTGTGCCACGCCCGTGGCGATGAACGACGTTATGCGCGATGTGGCGCATGCGGGTGGTATCCTTGCGAAAAGCGTCATTCGGAACGGCGAATTCATTCCAGGCCGCCCGATGCCGCAGCCATGGATCGCGAGCGATGAAAAGGCGCTGCTTGCGTTCCTTATGGTCCTTGAGATCCTCTCGCGAAAGGGAACGCGGGTGGCACAGAGGCTTGGGCAGATAGCCATGAGGAAAGCCATCGGACAACCGCCACAGCCGCCCCGGATCCGCTAGCCAGTCCACAAGCGCCGCTTCGCCATCGGCCTCGCGCTTCAGCCAGCACATCTGGCCAAAAAGCGTGGCCCGGCAAGCGGCGTGCCCAGCGGCGCGGTCAGTTCGATCGTCAGGCGATAAAGGGTCATTGCCACACCATCACGAACCGCCGAGGGCCTGTTCAACCGCCTTGAGGATCAATTCGGACGGAGAGGCCTTGGAGAAAAGATGGTCGCGGAACATGAACTTATTACCATCAAGGCGCACATCATCGCCAGATGGTCCTTTGAGTTTCAGTTCCCGAAATTTGACCCGCCCATAGCCGCGCGAGCCCGAGCCGCCCAGCGCGTCCTGTTCGAGAAGGTCAAGCCCCTGGATAAGCCAGGCAAGGCATTCACGGTCGCGTTGCCCCTTGTCATCGTCAACGGCATAGAGACGGAAGGCCGCTTCAAAGTTAAACCCCGCGCCGGGCGGAACACGTTCCATCTGGCGTGCGCCAATATTATGGGCTGCCTTGCCGGCGATGCGGTCGATGGTGACTTCGGTCTTGGCCTCGGTAAGCTCGCGCCCCGCATTCAGCGTTTTGACACGCCATTCCGGGTCGAGCATCGCATCGCGCATCAGCAGGCGTGTGGGACCGGCAGCCCAGTCCTCTTTCTTGGCCGGTGTTCCGAAAATACGCAGAATCGGATCGTCCGGATCATAATTGTTCTGCCCACCGTCCCAGGGTTTGCCATTAGCCGTCACCTTGCCGAACGCCCATTCGAGCAGGAAGCGCAGCTTGCCCTTGAGGCTCGAGCCCGGGATATAGGGATCCCCCGCCGGAGTCTTGACCACCGGGTTGTCAATACCCCCGATCTCGATGGTGTCCTTGCCGGCGCCGATATGAAGGCCCGAGCAAACTTCAAGCCGCGAGGTCAGGATCGCCTGCCCAATATATTCCGGGATTCTGTCATCAGTCATGACCTGTGTCCTTTTTGCTTCTGCTTGTTCTCTTTCTCGAAGACGCAGTGCCAGGCGACCACGGCTTCAAAGTGACGCGTGAAATGGTTAAAATCCGCAAGGTTTTTGACCAGCCTCGCGTGATGTTCAGCGAACTTGGCGAGGGGCTTGCGGCTATCTTCGCGCGCCGCCGCATAGGCTGTCGAGGCCTTCAGCATCGCCATGGCCACCTGCGCTTCGCTGTCATCGGGCGGATTATTCATCTCCGGGCGCGACTCGAAACGGCGGCGGTCCGCAATCACCGCCCCGTAGAAGCGCCGGACCTGCGCCGTCTTGATACCGCTCTTCACCCAAAGCTGCGCTTCTGCCTGCGCTTCCTCGTCAAACAGCGCGGGACGCAGCTTGCCGTCCGGACCGGTGTAGCTCGCTGGCTGCTCGGTGTGCTGCTGTTGTCTTTGTGACATTATCGGGCTCCTCTCAACGGTTACGGTAAAGCGCGTGCGTTATGGCAAGACGCGCACCGGGTTTGGGGGTGGTGTCGGCAAAGCGCACATCAAGGCCAAACAGGTGCACAAGCGTTTCGTAAATCTCCTGCTCATACGAGTCTTCTTTCCGCCTGCGCAGCATACGCGCCAGATGATAGCCAAACCGGGCCTTCCAAGCGTAATCCGCCGGATGCGCCTTGCCACGGGCAATGTGCTGACGGGCGTCATCGAGAGCCAGCAGCCGGTAAAGGCCCGATGTTGAAAGTTTTTCCTCTCTCAGCCACCCGTTGAGCTTTTCCGCCTCGGCAAGGGCAGTTGAAAAATCATCCCAGGTCATCGGGTCGGCCTCGATTGCCGAGATACGGTTGCGCTCGTCCTTTTTGGCTTTCTCCAGGCGTTCGTCAGCTTCGCCCACAGCGATTGAAATCGGGCTGCACGAATCAAACAGCGCCAGACCCGCGGAAAATGTCAGTGAAGGATTGTTCAGGGAAAACCGGCCAAAATCCTCCCGAAGCTTGCCGGCCAGGTCAAAAGCTTCACGCCATGGTGCGACAAGCAGAAGGTCATCCCCGCCAGCGTAAACCGTATAGGTATTAGGGAAATCCTGCTCAAGCAGCTTCGGCAGGCGGATTGTGAAATAGCCATCCAGCATCCGTGACAGCGCCGCGGTTCGCGCCAGGCTCCACTCATCGCCCAGTCCGTGGTTGAAAATCATGCCAAGGCGATCCACATCGGCCTTGAGAACAGCGAGCATCGGGCGCCCACAAAGCTTGTCATTCACCATTTCGCACGAATCGGCCGCCAGCGCGGCGAAGGTCTTGATATTGTCAGGCTTGATTTCGTCTAAATCTTCAAGCGATTTATACTGCTTCTTGTCCCGGTCTCCTTCTTTGAACAGGGGCACATAGGCCTTGTTGGCCCGGATCGGGGCCGGCCCATGATCATTAGCACTGAAACGCCAGCCAAGGCCGCAATCATGCCTCTCTTGCCCCTCCCCCCGGGGCAGCAGACAGCGCCCGCCGAGGATGGCGTCACCGGGGCCGCCCTCGTCACCTGCTTCAGGCAGTCGCAGCACCACGGCCCGCGCTTTTGGGAAATGTTGCCCCAGGTCATGTTCGGCAGCACAGGCGGCGCATCGTAAGGGGGCCTCGTTTTCCGGTTCGCCCGCCGGGCGCAAACCGCAGGCCGAACAGACGCCATGGGGATAATCCACCCTGAAAAGGGCCTGCGCCGCCGGCCCCTGCAACTGGCGCAACTTAGCCTCCTCGACAGCGATTTGCAGCCTCTTCCGCACTTCATCCGCACGTTTTATAGATTCTGTGCGATCTCTCTTCTCCTTGGGCAGGGGAGACAGATCGGCCGTGGCAAAGGGGTCGCTCAGCGCCAGACCGATACCCAGATCGCCAAAATATTGCGCCGCCAGCCATTTATCGAAGTCAACACGCAGTTTGTCCACACGCGGGCGCATTTTATCTTCGCCAAGATCGGGCAATAGCAGCAAAAAGCGCCCTCCCGCCATTTGCAACGCCGCCGACATGGGCATGGTGAATGCCCGTAGAGCCCGGCGCGTCGCCAGTTCCATAATCATCTGAAAGCGCAACGAACGCCCGCGCAGAATGCGGTTCAGCCCCTTGACCTGTTCATTGGCCAACCGGAAAAGGGTTTTCTGCAAACCCGAAAGATCTCCCACCAGAAAACGCAGCCTTGGGCGACTGTAATCCTTGATCGCAGTGACATCTTCCAGTTCTTCCCGGTCTTCGTGATGGGCATGGAGCGCCGCAGCGAAGGCGGCCACCGTGCGGGAATGATCATAAAGCGAGACATCCGGCTGATAGATGGTCGAAGAAGGCACTGCCCAGGTAAATCGCTCCATCACGTTTAGCGCCACCTCTTCAAACGCCGCCGGGTCGTTGCAGCAGCGTTTTGTGATTTTCTCCCATTCCGCCGTGAAGGCATCCCACAGCTGTCGATAACCCTGTTCAACCTCTTCTCCGGAACAGTCTGCTATAGGAATTAACGCATCAGCCGACCACTCGCAGGGCAGATGTTTGCCGCCTTGTGGTGCATCACGGTCATCAAGCTTGATGCGCGAGGCGATGGCGTCCATCGGCGTTCTTCGGAAGGCGTTGCGTCCGTGTTCGCTGGCCTCTTTCTCTTCATCACGCGCCTTGCGCTCAAAGCCCGAGGCCGCACGATCGGCAATGGTCACGAGCCAGGTGGTGGCCAAACGGGGTTGGCGTTCATAGGCTTGTAATGGGTTGTGATGGAAGACCGCCAAGTCGCGCGCCCAGCCCAGATCAATTCCTTTCGGCCAGCGAAGGCGCTTTTCCTTTTCCACCCAATCGAAAAAGAAATCACTCCATAATGCGTGCCAATGGCTCTGCCGGCCATCACGAGCAGGGAGGACGTCTTCCTGACGGTTCAAAATATTGTCAGGCAGAGCCTTTCCATCCGCTGCACGCTGCGCAAGCTTGCCGATATCATGCAGCAGCGCCCCCAGAGTGACTTCCCAGACAGTGGGAGTAGACGTCCGTTCGGAATTACTCATGTCGGGTTCTCCACTTTCGGAGAAATGATTTCAATTTCGCTTCGATCAAGCGTTAGACAATAGATTGCCTGTGCCCGCGAACCTATGCGTTGCACCAGCTTACTCCCCCGTGGCCGAATTGCGCAATCCGCCGCAAGCTTGGCGACACGCGAGGCTTTTTCCTCCATCCATTCCGGATCAAGCGGGTCGGGGAGGTTGGCCAGCACTCGGTTGGCTTGCGCCCTAGTTGCAAATCGTCGATAGATCCTGGCAAAATCCGCCCGCCCTGCCCCCACCCTCAAAAGCCCTTTTCCGCCACTGGCCTGCACGCTGGCCAGCCATCCCAGCCATGCGGCCAGGACGGGTGGAAAATTCAGGGGGTCTCCATCCCAGAAAACAGACGACTGACGTAAATTCACGGTCAGCCTGATTCTGGGCAGTGCCCTGCCTGTTTCCAGAACAGCCTCGCTGAAATCCTTTTTATCGCCCGGAACAAAACGTCTCAATCGTGCAAATGGAATGTCAAACAGCAATACCGAAACCCGAGAAAGATCGATCACCTCTCCATGAGCGGAAGCCATTGTCCGCGCTGTCGGGGATGGGTAAAAGAATTCCGGGTTAGCGGCGACCGCATCCGGCACGAGGACATGACTGAGCCGATCCTGGGCGCGTCCGTAAAGTGAAAGCGCCAATGCCATGATCGCGGCGGCGGGTTTGCGGCCGCCAGCAAGGGAGACATGCAGCATTGTCTCGTCATCGGCGCAGATATCGCGGATGATTGCGGCGACCCGGTTGGAAAAATCCGTTACCGCGCGAAGCTCGTCCAAATCGCCACTGTCGGTATCAATCACCTCCAGACGCGCCTCATTTGCAAGTTTTCCGGCCCAGGGCGCCCTCCACTCCCGGGCATAGCGCATGAGCGCCCCGGTGTCGGCAGACAACAAAAGCCTTCGGCATCCCGCCTCGCCACCCTGCGTGGTTACCATGACCAAGGCATCCGGCTGCCAGTTATGGTGTCTGTCAAGTACATAGATCGTTTCAGTGACAACCTGTGGTGAAAGACCAACCGAACACAGCAGCACCCGTTTCATGGCGCCAACTCCACGCGGCCCAGTCCCATACTGGTTCCTTTGCCAATATGGACAATCGGAGCCCAGGCGAGGATCTGTCGCATTTGAGGTGTTTGGGAAAGATCAAGTTCTACTGTTCCGATCAGCCCTCCAATGGATTGGCGCGCTTTCTGACGGTTGGAATAGCGGGAAAGTTTGCGCCAACGCAGGGAACGGCTGAGAGTGATGATGGCCTTGGCCTCAGTCTTAGCGTGGAAAAGTCCATCGAAGACTCCCGATCTCCGAAAAACGTATTTATCAGTCCAACGCGGCGCACCAGCGCCATGGCCATGGCGCTGGCGTCAAAATTATCGGGGCTGCATAAACGCCCGTTACTCATAAGTCGCAAAGGTGTCAAAAAAATAAGTTTCACATGTTTGGAAAGAGCCGTGGGGGGATCCCGTTCTGCCGGCTCAGGGTAGGACTGCCCCGGGAGCCAATGCGCCTCGGCCACATCTTCCAGTTCTATCTGTTCAAGTCGGAAGGGCACCCTCTGCCCTCCCAAACCACGCGCACCCGCTTCCTCGAATGCCCGCAATATAAACGGGGCAGCTTTGCAAGCCTTGCCGAAAAGCCGCAATCCAAATATAAGATCACTATCGTTTTCTGCTCTTTCCCGCCTTCCCAAACCTACTGAAAGCACAAATGGATGTGGAGCCCGGTCATAACGGGTCATCACCGCTTCCTCAGGCGCCGGCCGTGTCTCGAATATGGTTGTGTAAAGGCAGCTGTATTCCAGCGGACAACCAGTGCAGTCACGCAGCCGCATGGCGCATACAACATGTTTTAAAGAGTAACCGAAGGCACCACGCAGCATGGAGCCCGTAAATGCCGTTTCATTCCAACCAGCACTTGAATGGAACCGGAGAGAATATCCACACCAGGAGAACATCTAGACATGGTAGGCCAAAAATAGCCCTATCGCAATAAGGTTATTTCCAGAGTATGCACCAGTTAAAGCTGTGAAAATCATGGTTTCACATGACAGCATGGGGTTCCTCAATTTTTTAGGGGTGGTCTCGTGTTTTTTTAGCTTCCGTAGATTTCACATCACCCAGCTTAGAGACCTTTCCATTAACGTCTATTTTAACTGCATCGGGAGCAGCTAAACTCAGCGGAACCATGGTGACCGTTACAACGTCAGCATATTTATTGTCGGCGCCTTTGGCGGAATCAAACGCCCAGCCGACACCCCCGCCAAGGATGGTATTGCCAAATACGGATCCTTGTATGCCAGAATTTATATGCGCCGTAGAATCATAAAATCCATCCATTGAACATTTTACATCAATATCATACTTCAATTTCCGCATATTTATAATTCCGGGCGTTACAACTTTTCCCAACTGGTCGCCCTTTCTGGTCAGAGTGCATTCTGCTCCTTCAGGATTGGTATGCATGGAAACATCCTGGTGCATGCCACTCATAATGCTGGCGCACCCGGATGTAAGAAGAGGCAGAATGGATAGAATTAAGGAACCTCTGATCAATTGTTACGGACGGCTTTATTCAAGCCTATTTGTGAAAACAGAAGCAAAAACTTCAGGAATTAGCCGTAGTCAGGACAATTTCCGGCCTGTTTTCTCCGTTAATTCCGATTTGCCGGACTAACAGCGAATTTCAGGCCCACGTTCCCTCCGTTGCTCGCAACAATCGTCGTCGCGCCAGGTACAGATTCACCAGGCCACAGGCAACAAACAGCCGGGTGGCATTTTTCTCCAGACCCCGGTAGCGGACCTTGGTGAAGCCAAAGATGCACTTGAGGATCAGAAACGGATGTTCGACTTTCGCCCGCACCTTCGACTTCGTCCTGTTCTGGCTCTTGTCCGCAGTGCTCAGCGGGTGGTTCCGGCTTCCTTTCCGGTTGGTAAAGTCCTTCGCATCGGGCGCATGTTCACGGATGACCTCACGCTGGCCGCTATAGGCCGAATCGCCCCATACGCGGGTTTCATCGCCATGCAGCAAGTCGCCCAACACCTGGCTGTCATGAACATTCGCCGCGGTGGCCACCACCGAGTGGATCAGCCTGGTCCGGCTATCGACACCAATATGCC
>Ga0114931_10004634_pt1 | contig 17131 bp, 11 predicted proteins | sample 2SBtaG_FD_89579 | JGI IMG/M metagenome (GOLD analysis project Ga0114931, IMG submission 89579) | Deep subsurface microbial communities from Kolumbo volcano to uncover new lineages of life (NeLLi) - 2SBTROV14_V59a metaG | ecosystem: Environmental > Aquatic > Marine > Volcanic | place: Kolumbo...
AGCTTAGGGCTGGCGCGCGCCGGGGGCAGAAGCACGGAATCCCTCACGCTCGGTCTTGGCATTCAAACGCAATTGCTCGACGCGCAAGACCCCAAATTCGACAAGCAGAGCTACAATTGCATCCACAGCGCCTGGCAGGAATTGCGCGCGCCCGTCTTTGAGCAGGCGACAACCGATCTTGCCGGCCAGATCGCAAAAGAGTTGGAAAATCTCGGGCCTGAGGCCGACACTGCAGAAGAAATCAATATCGATGAGAACAGTCTCTTCGACAGTTTGGGCGGCGATTCAGAAGATCAGTTTCTCGCCGCCCGCGAGTCTTGTCAGGATCAGGCCGTGGCGCGCCTTCTGGCAAAACCCTCGTGGATGCTGGGCCTTGGAATTGGCGCCCGCTCAGATCCAGACCAACTCACGGATTTTGGGTATGATGGTGTCACTCTCTGGACAACCTACCGGCAACCGCTCGACAGTCAGGGGCGCTTTGCCGTGTTTGGCTTTTTACGGGGCGATCTCGACAAAAATTTTGATTTGGGCGGTGATCTGCATGCGAATGGAAATGCGCTGCTCGCTGGTCTGGGAGGCGCGTACCAGACTCCAAAATTGCGACTTGATCTCTCCGCCTCCTTCAATCACCGCGATTTTGACGGGTCGTTACTGGCTAATGACGATTTCCTGCGTTATTCAGGCGTGGTCGATGTCCGGGTGCGCAGAGGCCTTTGGCTCGAATTTTCCGGAGGCGCCGTCTCGCAATCTGCATTCAACAATGGCGCCTTCGGATCGGTCAATGTGAAGATCGCATGGGGAGAGTATATCCCCGGCTTGTGATGGGTCACGCCCCGGAGCACGCCTTTCACGGAAACAGCGGCTGCTGCGTGAGACCGCATGTCTCCTCAAAACCAAACATCAGATTGAAGTTCTGGAGGGCCTGCCCGCTTGATCCCTTGACGAGGTTGTCGAGGGTTGAAATCAGAATTGCCCGTCCCGGCACGCGGTCTTCGAATACGCCGATGAGACACGTATTCGAACCCCTCACAGCCCGCGTTCCTGGCGCAGCGTGTTTCTCAACCACCCGCACAAAAGGCTCCTGCCGGTAGCGCGCGCTCAATGCCGCCCGCAGATCATCGGCGCTCACGCCTTTGTTCACCCGCACATAAGCGGTCAGCAATTCGCCCCTGTTCATCGGGATAAGATGCGGCGTAAAACTCACGATCAGCGGCCTTCCCGCCTCACGGCTCAGTTCCTGCTCAATCTCCGGCGCATGGCGATGAGTGCCGACGCTATAAGGATGCATGGCTTCCGCCACTTCACAGAACAGCATGGATTGAATAACTTTCCGGCCGGCGCCGGACGCGCCCGATTTGGCATCAATGACAATGTCATCGGCGTCAATCAGATCCTGTCCAACAAGCGGCAGCAGCCCGAGCAGTGCAGCGGTGGGGTAGCATCCCGGACAGGCAACAAGCGCCGCCTTGGAAATATCGTCCCGGTAAAATTCCGTTAATCCGTAGACGGCTTTATTTTGCAGATCGGGCGCTTTATGCGCGTGCCCGTAAGTATCGGCATAGACCCCTGTATCGCGCAGGCGAAAATCTGCCGACAGATCAATAATTTTCAGATGAGAGGGAAGCGCTGAGATCACGTCCTGCGACGTGCCGTGGGGCAGGCCGCAAAATGCCGCATCAATTCCCGACCAGTCAACGTCCTGAGTGGTGCTTATATCCGGCATATTCAACCCTGCCAGATGCGGGAACACTTCTGCCAGCGTCTGGCCTGCATGTTTTCCCGCCGTCAAATGGGTGATCTTCAGCCCCGGGTGATTTGCGGCCAAGCGGATGAGATCGGCGCCCGTATATCCCGACGCGCCGATGATCGCTGCTTTTATCTTCGCCTGCTGTGCCATCTCACTTCTCTTGTCACTGTATAGATTGGGCGTCGTAAAACATTGCGCCGCCCATGTCCACCTCAGGCCTAACCCCAGGCGCTGGCCACGCGGTAGGTGATGAACGACGCGAGATAAGCGAGTGTGATCAGATAACCAAACATGAAGCTGGGCCAGACCCAGGAATTCGTCTCGCGCCTTGTGGCGGCCAGGGTGGCGAGGCATTGCGGGGCAAAGATATACCAGACCAGAAAAGCCAGTCCGGTGGGCAGGCTCCAGGCGGATTGCAAGGTCAGCGACAAAGACCGGCCAATGGCGTCTGCCGATCCGCTGAGCGCATAGACCGTGCCCAGAGCCGCCACCGCCACCTCGCGCGCCGCCATGCCTGGGATCAGCGCAATGACAATCTCCCAGTTAAATCCAATGGGCGCGAAAAGCGGCTCCAGAAAATGTCCGATGATCCCGGCAAAGCTGTAATAGATGGCGGGCAAATCAGCTTCAGGCGGCGGTGCCGGAAAACTCGCCAGCACCCACAGAACAATCATAGCGCCGAGGATAATGGTCCCCGCCCGGCGTAGGAAAATCTTCAACCGTTGCCACACGCCAATGATAATATCGCGCAGGATCGGCATTTTATAGGTTGGCAGTTCCATGATCAGGGGCTGAGCCGTGCCCTTCGTCACTGTCAGTTTCAAAACACCCGCAATAACCAACGCGCTCACCACACCCGCGGCATACAGCCCCAGCATCACAAGGCCCTGAAGTCCAAAACCCCAGCCGACATCCAAATTGGGAATAAAGGCGGCGATGATCAGCGTATAAACGGGAAGACGCGCCGAGCATGTCATCAAGGGCGCGATCAGGATGGTGGTCAAGCGGTCGCGGGGATTTTCGATGGTGCGCGTCGCCATGATCCCCGGAACGGCGCAGGCGAAACTGGAGAGCAGAGGAATAAAAGCACGGCCATTGAGGCCCACGCGGCCCATGAGATTGTCCATCAGAAAAGCCGCGCGGACCATATAGCCCGACGCCTCAAGCAGGAGAATAAAGGTGAAGAGAATAGCGATCTGCGGCAGAAAAATAATCACGCTGCCGACGCCTGCCAAAATACCATCCGCCAGCAAGCTCCTCACGTACCCCGCCGGAAGTTCATGGCGCAGAAAACCCTGTAGGTGAACGATACCGGTATCCAGCCATCCCATAGGCGCTTGCGCCCAGGAAAACACCGCTTGAAACATGAAAAAGAGAACAATGACGAGGACAACCGGACCCATGACGGGATGCAGAACAATGTCGTCAATCACTTGAGTCGCCCGGTGCGCCCCGCCCTGCCGAAGGATCACGGCATCGGCAATGCGTTTGGCTTGGCTATGAATCTGGCGCACGTCCTGCGCGTTAAGCGCGTGCCAGGAAGCCGATTGAGGTGGATGGGATTTGATATAGTCCGGTAGATCCGTAGACAGACGATCCAGAAGCGACTGAAGCCCCGCCTTACGCACCGCTACCGTCTCCACCACAGGAACCCCAAGCTCTTTTGACAGACGGTCCGCATCGATTTCCAACCCCAGCCGGGCCGCCAGATCCATCATGTTCAACGCCACGATCACCGGCTTGCCCTGACGCATCACTTCCAGCACGAGGCGCAGGTGCTGGCGCAGATTCGTGGCGTCCACAACGCACAAAACCACATCGGGCGCCGCTTCTTCGACATGGCGGCCCAGGATCACGTCACGGGTGATTTCCTCGTCCGGCGAACACCCGCGCAGGGAATAAGAACCGGGCAAATCCACCACGTCAAACACCACCCCCGATGCACTCTCAAAACGCCCCGCTTTGCGCTCAACGGTCACGCCTGGATAGTTGGCGACCTTCTGGCGGCTCCCGGTGAGGGCATTGAATACCGCTGATTTTCCACAATTGGGGTTGCCGACCAAAGCCAACCGATACGCCGTACGCATCTAAACGTCCTATCTGTTCATAAACAGGGTTCAACAAGGATGGCATCGGCTTCGCGGCGGCGCAGGGCCACGATCATGCTGCCCAGACGCACGGCGATGGGATCGCGGCCCACAGGGCCAAAATGCAGAATCTGCACCTCATCGCCTTCCATAAAACCAATTTCCAGCAAACGGCGCTCTAAATCATCCCCATCCAGACGCGTCAAACCCCCGTTTTCCAGTCCGGAAATGCACACAACACGGCCCTTTTGCCCCAGTTTGAGGGAGCCCAGCGATTGGCCGGTTATTTGGTCCATGGGAGGGCTTTCCGCATCTTGCTGCACATGATACTCATTCTCATATTGAAACTCAAAAGTCAATCCACCCCTCTGTCCCGCTCACTTAAAACCGCGCCTGAATGGATAATGACCGTGCTGTTTTGAGATATCCTGCCGTGGCGGCGCGTTCCCTGCATTGATATAAATCAAGAGCGGGCCAGCGCACGCCTGTCCGGTTAAATTTCAGCGCGCGCTGTGAACCCATCCCCGAAAAAGCCCTTCAGAAAAATGAAAACGCCCTGGGGTTTAAGTTTTTGTCAGGATAATTCCGCCGGAATTTGACCCCATGACGCGTTATACTTTTTGCGGCGGGTGTTGCGGGATGAAACGACTTTGGAAAACCATTCAATATGACAAAGGCCCTCACCCTGGTTCTCTGCGCTCTCCTGCTGGCGGGGGGCGGCGTGTCTCCTGCTTGGACGGCGCCGGGGTGGAACAACGGCGCGCTGGAGCACGATGGCATGCAGCGCGTGTTCCGGTATTATATTCCCGCCGCACGGCCGGAGCACCCGCCCCTGGTAATCCTCCTCCATGGCGGCACGGGGAGCATGCACAAGCTTTTCCGTAAAACGTCCGGCGCCATGCGAGAATGGCCGGAACTGGCGGCGGAAGAAGACTTTATTCTGCTCACGCCCAACGGCGTCAACGAAAAGACAGGAGACCCGCAAAGCAACCGGCAGAACTGGAACGATTGCCGCGCCCCAAATGCCAGAGCCGGCACGAGTTCGGCGGCCGATGATGTCGGCTTTATGCGTGACCTTATCACATGGAGCCGTTCTGAATTGGGTATCGATACCGCCCGCGTCTATGTGACCGGCGCCTCCAATGGCGGCATGATGACCTACAGGCTGGCGATCGAGCTGGGCAACGAGATTGCCGCAGCCGCGGCCTTCATCGCGAATATGCCTGTCGACAATGAATGCCCTCCAGCCGTCCGCCCGGTCCCGATGATGATCGTCAACGGCACCAAAGACCCCCTCATGCCCTGGAAGGGCGGCGCCATTATGGGCCACAGAGGAGAGGTCCTTTCTGCGCAAGGCACACGCGACTTTTGGCTGAAGGTCAATAAAGCCGATATCTCACAGGCGCGCACCGTGGCACTGCCGGATATCAACAAATGGGACAAAAGCCGCGTGACGCGCACAGACTATCCGGCAAGGCCAGGGGGCGCCGATACCGTGTTTTATGAAGTTATCAATGGCGGGCACACCCTGCCCCACCCTGTATATGTCGTCCCGAGGTTCATGCGTAAGCTGTTGATTGGAAATCAAAACAGGGATTTCGATAGTGTCCGCGCCGCGTGGAACTTCCTCAGCCAGCATCGCTTAAAAAGTCAAGCCACGCCCTGAACGCACCGCCTGTTATTTATGCGCCCTGATGAATTTTTAGGCACTCTCAAGGCCACACATCAGGCCCCGCCCTGAAAACCGCTTACAAAATCCCGTATATTCGACGCACCGTAGACGATTCGCGCTTGGCACATTCCATGCTAATCGGTATTACACAAAGGAGGTGGTCTGAGCGGAGCCTCACGCCTCCTGCCTTTTCTATGTCAGCAAAGCCATGAGCCCATGAAAAAGATCGAAGCGATCATCAAACCTTTCAAACTGGATGAAGTCAAAGAGGCGCTCCAGGATATTGGACTTCAGGGGATTACCGTGGTCGAGGCCAAGGGGTTTGGCCGCCAGAGGGGCCATACCGAACTTTATCGCGGTGCGGAATATGTCGTTGATTTTCTGCCCAAGCTTAAAATTGAAATCGTTCTGGGAGATTCTCAGGTTGACAGTGCTGTCGAAGCCATTCAGACAGCGGCGCGCACAGGCAAAATTGGCGATGGGAAAATCTTTATCAGCGACGTTCTCGAAGTGGTGCGAATACGCACGGGTGAAACCGGCCAGGATGCCGTCTGATACGACGACTTAAATGAATCGCGAGCCGCCCGGAAATGGGCGTGTTCATTTTGTAATACCAAAAATAGGATGAAAACTGATGGGCGACGCAAACTCGGTTCTAAAGCAAATCAAAGAGCAGGATATACAATACGTGGATCTGCGTTTTACCGATCCCCGGGGTAAATGGCAGCACGTGACCTTCGACGCCTCCCAGGTGGACGAAGACTTTTTCTCGGAAGGCTCGATGTTTGACGGCTCGTCGATAGCCGGATGGAAAGCGATCAACGAATCCGATATGACTCTGCTGCCCGACCCCTCAACCGCTGTCATGGATCCCTTCACGGCGCAAAGCACACTGATTCTCACCTGCGATGTTCATGAGCCGTCCACTGGCGAGCCCTATAGCCGTGACCCCCGCTCCATCGCCAAAAAGGCCGAAGCCTATCTCAAGCAGACCGGCGTCGGTGATACGGCGGTTTTTGGGCCGGAACCTGAATTTTTCATTTTCGACGACGTGAAATGGTCTACGTACCAAAACCGAACCGGATATGAAATCGATTCAACAGAAGGCCCCTACAATACCGGCACCGAATATGATTCCGGCAATCTGGGCCACCGGCCCGGCGCCAAGGGCGGCTACTTTCCCGTTCCCCCCGTTGACAGCGCGCAAGACATCCGCTCGGAAATCCTCACTGTGATGAAAGAGATGGGCGTCACCGTCGAGAAACATCACCATGAAGTCGCGCCCTCGCAGCACGAGCTGGGCATTCGCTTCGATACGCTGGTCAAAACGGCCGACAATTTGCAGATCTACAAATATTGCACCCACATGGTCGCTCATGCTTATGGCAAAACGGCCACATTCATGCCCAAACCCGTCCATGAGGACAACGGCTCGGGCATGCACACCCATCAGTCCATCTGGAAAGGCGATACGCCCATTTTCGCGGGCAGTGAATATGCCGATCTCTCCGAGACCTGCCTGCATTATATCGGCGGCATCATCCGCCACGCCAAGGCCATCAACGCGTTCTCCAACCCCAGCACCAACAGCTACAAGCGCCTGGTGCCGGGTTTCGAAGCACCGGTTCTTCTGGCCTATTCCGCGCGCAACCGGTCGGCATCGTGCCGCATCCCCTATGCCCCCTCGCCCAAGGGCAAGCGGATTGAAGTGCGCTTTCCTGATGCGGTCGCCAACCCCTACATGGCCTTCGCCGCCATGCTGATGGCTGGCCTTGACGGCATCGAGAACAAAATCCACCCTGGCGACCCCATGGATAAGGATCTCTATGATCTGCCCCCTGAAGAAATCGCCGATGTGCCACAGGTCTGCGGCTCCCTGCGCGATGCACTGGATGCACTGGAAACGGACCGCACATTCCTCACCAAAGGGGGTGTCTTCAATGATGATCAGATCAGTGCCTACATCGAATTAAAAATGGAAGAGGTCAATCGTTTCGAGCAAATGCCGCATCCGGTTGAGTTCGACATGTATTTCAGTTCTTAAGTTTCAGAGATCCAAAAATTAGTCAGGGGCCGGAACATGTTCTCCGGCCCCTTTCTTTTATCCCGCGCCGTACATGCCGCTGCCCTGCCCCTTTTTTGCACCTGCACAAAGATTAATATTTTCGTTTTTGTTGTTTGACACATGGTAAAGACAGTCGTAGGCTTAAGCCATTCTTCGTTAAGGAAGGAGGCTAAAAAACTGACTCCACCGACGAATAGTAGTGCCTATAAAATCTAGACACTTAAAAACCAGGCCCGGTTTAGTAATCGGGCGGCGTGCGAAATGGCGCCTAAAAACAACCCTGTCGAAAAGCCTTCGAGAGAATCGAAGAGCATGGAGGGCAGGGTTGTTGTGTGGGAACAGCCTTATTTTCTCCAATTCCAGCGTGCGCGGAAAAGACACCCCTCCCCCGTCATCCACGGCCGCGCAGTGTTGTGCGGGAATACCCTTCTCTTCGTCATCCCCGGCAAGCGCACGAAAGTGAGCGCGCCCGGAAATGACGATGGATGTGCGGGAATAAAGAAAAGCGCATTTTGAAGAGCGAAAGGAATGCGTCCGGTTCACTTAGAGCCGTCACTGGAGAGGTCCCACTTCTTCAGTTCCCTCAGCGCGGCGGGCGCCGTGCGGTCGAGCAGGAGTGGGCTGATGGTGATCATACCGTGAAGAAACGCATCGGCGTCACCGCCTTTTTCAGCGCTTGTGGCATAGTTGAATTGAGGTTTGATCACCCGCTCGCCTTTATCATTTGTTGTTTGGGAGAAACCGTCCGGGTCAAAAGTCCAGCCGGAGGATTTGATGACCACGACACCTTCGAAGGGCGGTGCCGGGATGTTGACGTTCAGCATCACGCCTTCCGGCAGGCCGTGATTCAGAACCTGGCGCACCAGTTTTTTCGCGAACGCCGCAGACGCCGTATAATCTTTTTTGAGCGCCATGGCTTGTGAAAACGCCACCGCGGGCACGCCCTGCACCAGCGCTTCCATGCCGGCGTTGACCGTGCCTGAATAAAGATTCGTGAGGCCCGCATTATTGCCATAATTCACGCCGGATACAACAAGATCAAAATGGCGGCCTGCTTTGTCTTCTATCGCGAGCCCGATCAACACCGCCTCAGCCGGTGTGCCGTGCACCGCAACGCCGTGAACGTCATCTTCCGCTTTGAAATCCGTCACCGTGATACCGCTGAACATATTCCTGATGGAATGACTCGACCCCGACTGATTTTCAGCCGGTGCATACATAGCCACCTCACACACCTGCCCAAGAGAGTGATAGAGCGCCGTAATCCCCGGTGCTTTAATGCCATCGTCATTGGTCAGCAAGATCCGGCAGGACTGAGTATCCGCCCATGACGCGCAAGCGGACAAAATAAAACCAGATAGAACCAGAATCACACTGCCCGTCCGGCACATAAACATGTTCTTCTTATCGTTCTTCATACAGATTATTATCTCCTCTTAGCGTCGCCTCATTCAAATAGCGGCGTGCCGTTCTCTTTGTGCCAGCGCTGGATATCGTCCCAAATCTCCCCCGCATCTTCGGCAAACCAGAAGAGATCCAGATCTTCGCTGTCAATCACCCCTTCTTCAACCAGAAAATTAAAATCAATCGCCCGGCGCCAGTAATCCTCCCCCACCAGCACCACCGGCAGGGGCGCGATTTTGCGCGTTTGGATGAGAGTGAGTGTCTCGAATGTTTCGTCCAATGTACCAAAACCACCGGGAAAAACCACCAAGGCTTTTGCCCGCATCATGAAATGCATTTTGCGCAGAGCGAAATAGTGAAAACGGAAACATAGGGAAGGCGTGATATAGGGGTTGGGAAACTGCTCATGAGGCAATGTGATATTGAGCCCGACGGTTTGGGCATTAGAATCATAAGACCCGCGATTGGCCGCCTCCATAATGCCTGGCCCGCCCCCCGTCATAACCACCAGCCGGCTGTCCTCCGGTCCGCTGCCTGAGTCGCCCACCAGCCGCCCAAAATCACGCGCTATCTCGTAATAGTGGCTTTTCGCCAGCACGCGCCGGGCAACTTTCAGACGCGCGGCAAGATCAGTATCCGTCTGCACTCCCTCCAATTCCTTCTCAAGCCGCGCCACGCGCAGGCGGGCGGCCAGCGGCTCCACAAGACGTGTGCTGCCAAAGACGACGATGGTTCCCTCCACGCCGCTTTCCTCCAGCAGGGTTTCCGCTTTGCTGAAATCAAGTTGCAAACGCACGCCGCGGCTTTCATCGCGGGCCAAAAAATCGATATCCATGTCGGCTTGCTGATAGCTTGCAGCGCGCAATAGAGCCGTGACGCGCGCCGGCGCTTCCGCGTCTTCCTCCAGGGGCTTGCAGCTCTGCCAGGGCAGTTTTTCACGCCTGCACAACGGATCAGGTGGCTTGGGCTTGAACTTTTTCATCGGCTTTGTCAGACTCATGGTGAGTTCCCTCTGTCTGTGAAGAACACAAGACAGGCGTTTGAACGACCGGCTTGTTCTTGATAAATGAGGGTATTAGACAGGCAGCGTCAAGACATTGCGAGAGAATAAGATTATTCCCGCAACTGACACGTCATGGTTTCCCTTATCCGCTGGATGATAAAGCTGAGGTCTGATGTTCCCTATCCCCTAATGCACTGCGGCTTTATCCATTGTGCTGTCCGGCTGGTGACCGAGGATCAGGTGATTGTAATGCATCTGGGTGCGCTCGGCGTGACCGCGGATGAGAGGTTCGACGGAAGTAAAATCTGAAACGCCGACGGCTTTTGCCAACAGCTTCGCCATGCGCTGACGCGGACGCTCTGTGGTCGGATCAGCCATACCGGTCATCCCCTGCACCGCGCGCAGGCGTTGCCAGAAGGCCACTGACTCGGCAAGCTCGGCGACGATATTGCCCTCCAGACAGCCCGAGCGGCCCAGCGCACTGAGAGCTTCCGACAGGTTTGGCGAGAACACATAAGGGTGCTCCGCACCGTATTTGATCTGCATGCATTGAATAATGATCTCCAGATCCGCCTGTCCACCGCGAATGCGCTCCACATCCCACGTTGAGTATGGCCGGTTATGGCGCAGATCCTTAGTGCGCCCCCGGTCGGCATCACGCGGCAATTGATCGCCCTGACGCGGTCGTGTGAGCATGTCGGAAGTGGCGTCTTCGATGCGCGCCGCGAGGCCCTTGGGTCCGCAAATCACGCGCGCGCGGGTGAGCCCCAATTGAGCGCGGGCATCGGCCTGACCGACATAATAGGTTTTGTAAATACGCAGACTGGATGCGATTTCGCCACTTGTCCCACCAGGCCGCGAACGGGTGTCCACTTCGAAGAGAGGCAATTCCAGACCTGCCGCCACTTGACGCGGCTTGGTGAGGCATTGCGTGATGGCGCCGGCAAGCGCGCCATAGTTTTTTACCGCCTCGGCCGACGCGCCTTTCTTGCCGTCAGGGTCATAAACGAAAACCAGATCAAGCGGTGCTTCCGCCATCAGACTGGAGCCGCCAAAATCCCCCATCGCCACGATGGCCAGACCCTTGCCCAGATCCTGTCCCGTGGCCACCGCCTGACTGACGCAGATGTCATAGACCAGCGAGACGGCGGCCTGAGACAGGGCACTCAGAATTTCACCGGCATCGGACAATTCCAATGCGCCGCGTGTCCACGCCAGGCATAGGCGCGCGCGGGCCTCCCACAGCCAATCCGACAACGCCGCCAGCACCTGATCATCCGAGCCATGACGCCGCGGCAGAGGGTAAGCCTCAAGCCAATCTTCAGCGCTTGCCGGCGGCGTGCTGTTCTCATCCAGAACTTCCTCCACCAGATCAGGAGACGCGACCACGATCTCACCATAACGCGGCATATTCCCAAACAAATCCACCACAGCGGAAGCAAGACCGGTATTGTGGCGCAATCTGTCAAAGGGTTTGATGTCCTCAGGCAGAAGTGGCAAGAGACGGTCGAAATTGGCAATTGCCTGATCCGGATTTTGTGTGGCGGCAAATTCCGTAAGCAGGCCCGGCGCCAGTTGTGACAATCTTTGTCTGGGTTCAGATTCATTTCTGGCATAAGTTCCCTTCAGCCAGTCATCCACTGTCGAGGCGATATCGCGTCCGTCGGCAAAGCCCATATTCTCCAGATTGCCGATATCATAAGCTTCCTGATCGCCGGTTTCATTTTTAGAACCATGACTCCCCAGCACATCAAATCCTTGTGTCTCCCCACCCGCCGCAATGTTGAGCCAGTGCTGCTCAGCTTCCGCTATTGTGCCTTGCAACACCGCCTTGAAGCGCTCGGGAGTCGTAAAGCCGCACAGGCTTGCGCGATTCCTCGCTTGATCCGCCGTCGCGGGTTCGCTTTGCGCATCGCCGCGTATCAATTGCAGACGGTTGCGCGCAACAGCGAAAAAGTCAGCGTTCGATGCCAGGCGCTCAGCCGTCAGTTTGTCCATGGCACCAATGCGCCCGGCTTCTTCAAAGACTTTACGGGCCGCTCCGTGGCGAAATTCCTCATGATTTTGTCCGAGCGCCAAGCGGCAGGTCTGAACCAGCCGCCAATGCGCCTGTTGGGATGAAGGCGCGGCGGCGCTTGCTTTGGATTTCGTTGAATGCGGCGCTCTATCCCCTGTAACACTCTTTTGATCATCTGAGATGACGGCGGCGCGAATTTCATCCGCATCAAGACCTTTATGCCATATCCCCTGAGAAATTGTCTCGATAAAGGCCTGACCGGCTGCCCGGTCCCCCGCCACAACGCGCACAGAGGCAAACCAGGCACGCTCGAACGGAGTGGCGTCTTTTTCAAGATTCCCGGCAACCTGAGCGACAGAGAGCGCCAGATGGGCTTTGCCCGCGCTCTTCTCGTTGCGCAAAATGCGGCCATGCTGCACCAGTTCAAAAATAGATCCGTCTTTATTAAGCAATCCAAATGCATCGGCAAGCTCACCAGCGATGCGGGAGAACACGCGCTCGGAGGCGCCAATGGAAGCTTCTTTCATCACCTCCGGATCGTAGAGAACGATAATTTCAAGGGGCCCGACATAACCAGGCTCTTCCGCCGCCAGATTGCCGCCGCCCAGAACAAACAGTCCCGGCACTGGCACGGGCGCCAGTTCCTCCTGCGCCGTAAACTCGCCATGGCGATAGGCCAGCCGGGTCAGCCAGCCCAAGCCCGCATCAAGTGTGCGCTCCGACAAATCGCTGAGCGAAGAGCCCACTTGGTCATGGCCCCATTTACCGGCAATATCGGCTAAGCCGATGGCCACAATGGCCCGCTCCTTCAGCGGGCGAACGGCCCGCGCCAGGGCCGTTGTGGGGCCGGTCACCCGATCAAGCGCCCGCAGATCCCGCGCCACCTGGCTGAGCACTTCGGAAGGATTGCCCACCAAGGCTTCAATGGCCGCATCGGGGTGGCTAAGACAGCACTGAGCGAGATAGTCGGTATGGGCAAAGGCGCCATAGAGCGCATTGCGCGCCACCGGATCATTGATGATCTGCACCACAGCGTCTTCATTCAGGCGGCCCGCGCGCCGCCGCCATTGGTCGAATTTCTCGACCGCGCCCCCAACCAAAGCTTTCGAAGTTTTTAATTCTGCACTCTTTTTCGACATGTGACGCTCGCTTGGAATGAATTGCACGCGAGAGTATGCACAAGGGCCGTTAAGGAAGACTTTACCCACCGCCAAAAAGGCGAGTCCCGCCGTACTTTTTCAGGAAGTAATCTTGCCCGGATTCATGAGGTTTTGGGGGTCGATGGCGTCTTTCAGCAGCCGCATCAGACCAAGGGCCGAGCCATGTTCTTTCGCTAGCTGCGTTTTTTTACCAAGCCCGATGCCATGCTCGCCCGTACACGTGCCGCCCATGGCGAGCGCCCGCTCGATGAGGCGGTCATTCAGGCGCAGCGCTTCGCGCTCCTCCTCCGCGCTGTCCGGGTCAATCAGAAACACCAGATGAAAGTTCCCGTCTCCCACGTGACCGACCAGCGGCGCGATCATGGGCGACTCGCCGATATCGGCTTTGGTTTCCAGAATACAATCCGCCAGCCGGGAAATGGGCACGCAGACATCCGTCGTCAGAGCTTTGGAACCGGGGCGCATATTCAACGCGGCATAAAAGGCGTTATGACGCGCGGTCCACAAACGGTTGCGATCCTCTTCGCGGGTTGCCCATGTGAAAGCGCCGCCGCCATATTCAGCGGCGATCTCGCCAAAGCGCTCCGCCTGTTCTTTCACGCTGTGCGCCGTGCCGTGAAATTCCAGAAACAATGTCGGCTTTTCATCCAACTCAAGATGTGAATAAAGATTGCACCCGTGCACCGCTTTTTCATCCAGTAATTCAATGCGCGCCACAGGCAGTCCCATCTGTATGGTCAGGATGACGGCGTTCACAGCCCCTTCCAGGGTTTCAAAGGCACAAAGACCCGCTGAAACCGATTCAGGGATGCCATAAAGCCGCAACCTGATTTGCGTAATAATCCCGAGCGTTCCTTCAGAGCCGATAAAAAGCTTTGTGAGATCATATCCGGCGGAAGATTTGCGCGCCCGGCCGCCAGTGTTTATAATCTCTCCCGAAGGCAGAACAACCGTCAGCCCAAGGACGTTTTCACGCATGGTGCCGTAACGCACCGCATTGGTGCCCGACGCCCCGGTGGCGCACATACCGCCAAGGGTGGCTTCGGCGCCCGGATCAACAGGAAAGAACAGCCCGGTGTCGCGCAAATCGGCGTTCAATTGCTGGCGCGTCACGCCCGCTTCCACCAGGCAATCGAGATCCTGCTGCGAGACATCCAGAACGCTGTTCATGGCGGACATGTCCACGCTGATCCCGCCCCTGACCGCCGTCACATGCCCCTCCAGCGACGTGCCCGCACCAAAGGGAATCATGGGCGCTCCATAAGCACTGCACAGACGGACAATCTCGGCAACGTCTTCCGTGGTTTCAGGATAGACCACCGCATCGGGCGCACTGCCGGGGTGCAGCGATAAATCGCGCCCATGGGAAGCGCAAATATCAGGCAACACAGACACGCGCGCCCCGAAGCGGGCCTGTAGGGACTCTACCGCTTTATATACGTCGCCTGTTCTATCATCACCTTCCATCGTCATTTCCTTATCCACACCCGTAGCCAGCGACACTCTGTCACATGATACTATACCTCCATCCCCCAAACGATTGCCAATCATCCTGCTTGGGTTTATCCATGGCCCCTAAACGGGAGGATTTATTGAACATATCATGGCACCAAATCTGGCGGACACGCCCCGGCACCTGAGGTGAAGCGAATGGACGATTCACTCAAACACGAAAAACGCGGCCTGGGCACTGTGCACGCATTTATCCTCCGCAACTTCAAGTCAACCGGCAAAGAATGGCAACCGGTGATCTGGGTGTTGGCTCTGCTTGTGGGCATCGTCACGGCCTATGCGGTTATCGGGTTCCGCCTGCTGATTGCCGGGGTTCAATGGTCCGCCTTCGGCGTTGCCACCGAACATCTCTATACCACCGCACAAACTCTCGCTTGGTGGCAAATTATGTTGGCGCCAACCTTGGGCGGCGTGGTGGTCGGCCTTCTGCTCTATCTCGGCGGCCGGTGGGGCGCCATTCCCGATGAACACGCGCACGGGGTTGCTGATGTCATGGAGGCACGGGGGCTTCATGCTGGAAAAATTCAGCTTTCCACAGGCTTGATCAGCGCTTTGATCTCAGGGGTCTCGCTGGGCGCGGGCGCCAGCACCGGGCGCGAGGGGCCGGCGGTACATCTGGGCGCATCGATTTCCTCTTTGCTGGCGTCACGCATGGGCTACACCCCCATCATCGCGCGCACTTTTTTAGCTTGCGGCGCGGCGGCGGCGGTTTCCGCCTCATTTAACACGCCTCTGGCCGGTGTACTGTTTGCCCTGGAGGTGGTCCTTGGTCACTATGCGTTGAGTGTTTTCGCGCCGGTCGTGATCGCCAGTGTGGCCGCCACCATCATTACCCGGATTGAGCTGGGGGAGTTTCCGACTTTCATTCTTCCCGCTCATGATTTTGGATCTTACGCCCAGCTTCCTTCTTTCGTGTTACTGGGTATCGTAAGCGGCGTTGTGGCCATTATTTTCATGAAATCAAGCATTTTTCTGGAATTCCTTGCGCGGGACGCCACTGAGAAATTCAGTCTTCCTTTATGGATCAAGCCGGCCATTGCGGGTCTGCTGGTGGGCGTCCTCGCGCTGGTTTTCCCACAAATACTTGGCGTCGGATATGAGGCGACCGAGGCGGCCCACAAGGGCTTGTTTTCGCTTTGGTTATTGGTTGCACTGATCGGTGTTAAAATCCTGGCAACCTCGATTTCGCTCGCGGGACGTTTCGGCGGCGGCGTGTTCAGCCCCGCGCTTTATCTTGGCACCATGACCGGCGCAGCCTTTGGCATTGTTGCCGGGGCGCTGTTCCCGGACCTGGTCGCGAGCAAGGGATTTTATGCCATTGTGGGCATGGGGGCGGTTTCTGCCGCCATTTTAGGGGCGCCTATTTCAACGACCCTCATCGCTTTTGAATTGGTGCGCGAGTATCAGGTCACCATCGCCGTCATGGTGTCTGTCTCCATCGCCACTCTATTAACCCAGGCTGTTTTGGGCAGAAGTTTTTTCCACTGGCAGATCGAACAGCACGGCTATCATCTCAGCGAAGGGCCACAAGATGCTTTGCTCCACATTATCACCGTGCGCGATGTGATGACCCGTGATTTCAGCGGGTTTGACCGGGAGGAATTGGATGAAGAACCACATCCAACTCTGAAAGAGAGCGACGATTTGAAAACCGTTTTCGCCCTGATGGAGTCTGAAAATGTCGATACGCTGGCGGTGGTGGATGAAGAAAAAGAGGACGTGATCGGTCTGGTGCGCCGCAATGCTTGCCTGTCTTTTTTCAACCAAGCGTTGATTCAAGCCCATGTGGAAAGTCATCACTAAGACCCCCTAGCATCAGCCACGGGTGACTCCTTGCGTCAAGGGCAAGCTCCCATGCTACTCTGAATTAGAGAGAATCATGACACAGCCCACACCGACAGAACGCCGCTCAAGCGCCCCTGAAGCGGCTACCTCGCAAGCGCCCGACTGGGTGGCCGCGCTCAATGCCGAGCAGAAAACCGCGGTCGCCACCACTGAAGGTCCTGTTCTTGTGCTGGCTGGCGCGGGCACGGGAAAAACCCGCGTGCTGACCACGCGCCTAGCTTATCTCCTGCAATCGGGCAAAGCCTGGCCCGGGCAAATCCTGGCGGTAACCTTCACCAACAAGGCTGCCCGGGAAATGCAGGCCCGCATCGGCGCGCTCATCGGCGATGTGGTCGAAGGCATGGGCTGGCTTGGCACCTTTCATGCCATGGGCGCCAGGATCCTGCGCCGCCATGCGGAACTGGTGGGGCTCAAAAGCAATTTCACGATTATTGACGCCGACGATCAGGTGCGCCTCCTGAAGCAATTGCTGGACGCCTCGCCCGTGGATTCCAAACGCTGGAGCGCCAAATTGCTTGCGGGGCTCATTGACGAGTGGAAAAACAAAGCATTGCGGCCTAGCGAACTCAGTCACGAACAGGTTTATGCTTTCGCGGAAGGCAAAGGCGCCGAATTTTAT
>Ga0114931_10004635_pt1 | contig 17128 bp, 18 predicted proteins | sample 2SBtaG_FD_89579 | JGI IMG/M metagenome (GOLD analysis project Ga0114931, IMG submission 89579) | Deep subsurface microbial communities from Kolumbo volcano to uncover new lineages of life (NeLLi) - 2SBTROV14_V59a metaG | ecosystem: Environmental > Aquatic > Marine > Volcanic | place: Kolumbo...
AATATCAGCCCGGCCCATGTCGCCGACCGCATCGTCGAGGAACGGATGCTGCGCCGCGCAAGCTGAGATGCGCCGGGCAAGACCCCGAAGGAGGCTCAAATGCGTATCATCTTCAGACCACTGGCCCGCCTTGCCGCGGTTGGTATCCTGCTCGGCACTGCCTGCACGCAGGCCAGGGAATACCCGCTGGAGCGCCTTGGCCCGGCGCCGGTCCTGGGTGGCGGGAGCTATTCCACCGGCGGCGGGATAACCGTCGCGGTGGAGTTGCGCCAAATCAACGGCCATTTGGGGCTGTGCGGCGTCTGGGCGGAAAGCAGGCAATTGGCCGCCGTCGTCAAACACAGGGCAAAAGACGTTCTGTCAAAGGGCACGATCGTGCTTGATGGCCGGATCCTGACCCAGAACTTCGATTTCCTGCGTCAGGTGGCCCCGGCAAAGAGCTATGCCGGCGACTTGGCAGGCTGTGTCGAGTTGGCAATGCCGTGGAGCGCCGAAGCTGCGGCCGGGCATCTGGAAATCCGCATTCCGCGCCAACTGGTCTATTTCGATGACAACGAGTGGAATGACGACGGCGGCGGTCCGCGCGTCACCTTCCGCGACAAGGGCCTGCCCAACCCGGCGCTTGGCAAGGGCTCGCTTCTGCCCTCGGAATGGACAAATCCCAAGCCGGGCAAGACGGCTGATTGAAAAACCCGGCGCGATCGGCGAAGATGACGCCCGCAAAAGACAAGCGCCCCGGCGGAGCCCGGATCACCATGCGGACCGGGCGGCGGCGCGAAGAGGCAAGGGCGGACGGAAACGATGAAACGGGCGTTTTTTCTGGGAGTGATTGCAATTGCGCTTGCCGGATGCGGCGGCACGCCGCGCGGGCGCGTCGATGCGCCGGCGGTGCGCAACACACAGATCGCTTACGGACCTATCAGCAAGGCCTGCATGGCATCGGGGCGCGAGGGCAGCTCCGAACAGCTTTGCGGCTGCATCCAGTCGGCGGCCAATCAGACCCTGACGCACTGGCAACAGAGCCGCGCGGCCGCCTTCTATGACAACCCCGGCCTCGCCCAGCAGATCCGCACCTCCGATGGCCCCACCGACGTGACGTTCTGGGATGCCTATGCCGCCTATGGCAAAAAGGCCGAAAAACAGTGCGGCTGAGCCACATGCAGCAGCGGCGGAGCGGATGCGTGGCGCGGTTGCGCGCCCGGCCCCGCCCTATGGCTTGAGACGAAATCCGCGCGCGAACATCCACCACGCCAGCCCCGACACCGCCGCCGTGCCTGCCAGCACCACGCAAAACCCCAGGACTGGCGCGCTGTCGGACACCCCGATCATCCCGAAGCGCAGCCCGTCGATGAGGTAGAAGACCGGGTTGGCATGGGTGATCTGGCGCAGCCCCTCCGGCAGCGCCTCGACCGAGTAGAACGTCCCCGACAGAAAGGCGAGCGGTGTGATGACGAAATTGGTGATCGCCGCCATCTGGTCGAACTTGTTGGAAAAGATCCCCGCTACGATACCGAGCCCCCCCATGAAGGCCGACCCGAGAATGATGAAGGCAAGCGCCCAGAGCGGGGAGTGCGGCACGATCCCGAGAAAGACCGCCAGCCCCAGGCCGATGGACAGCGCCACGCAAAGCCCGCGCGCGACCGCCCCGGCAAGGTAGCCGACAAGCAGTTCGACCGGGCTCAGGGGCGGCATCAGCGTGTCGATGATATTACCCTGGACCTTGCCGATCACGATCGAGGAGGAGGTGTTGGCAAAGGCGTTCTGGATCACGCTCATCATCAGGATGCCGGGCGCGATGAAGGCGGTGAACCCGACCCCCATCACATCCCCCCGGCGCGGCCCGATGGCGATCGAGAAGATGGTCAGGAAAAGCCCCGCCGTGACCAGCGGCGCGGCAACGGTCTGAATCCACACCACCAGAAAGCGCTGCACCTCGCGCGCGCAAAGCGTGTAAAGCCCCAGCCAGTTGACCCGGCCAAAGCGCCGTGCTCCCATGTCCTGCCCGCTCTGCATGCCGGCACCCTTCCCCGATTGCATCCCCCGCCTTGTAACTCACCCGTCAGTGATTAGAATAGGGTCACCTGCATTTCCGGCGGCCGGTGCGACATGCACGCCAGGGCCGCTTCTTGACACCGGAAGGGTCCTCATGTCCTGGAACGACGAGCGCGTGGAAAAACTGCAAAAGCTGTGGGCCGAAGGGCAATCGGCGAGTCAGATCGCCAAGGAACTGGGCGGCGTGACGCGCAATGCCGTCATCGGCAAGGTGCACAGGCTCGGCCTGTCCAATCGTCACGGCCCGGCCGCCACCCAGGCGAAGGCCGACACCGCGCCTGATACCGCGCCCGACACCAGGCCGCGCACCAGAACCAGGACATCACCGGCCGGATCCGCGACGCCCGCAGCCGAGGAAAAGCCCGCCACCCCGCCCGCCGGGCAACCCGCCCAGACTACGGTGCGCAGCAAACAGATCATCCCCGCAGGGCAGCCGCTCCCCCCCCAGCCCTCGGCCAACGAGATCGACCCCGAAGCGCTGGCAAAGGTCAGCGAGGTCGAAAAGAAGGCGCTGAGACTGAGCCTCATGCAACTCACCGAACGCACCTGCAAATGGCCCGTCGGAGACCCCGCGACCGAGGATTTCTGGTTCTGCGGCCTGCCGGCGCAACCCGGCAAACCCTATTGCGAGGCGCATGTCGGCGTCGCCTTTCAACCGATGAGCGCACGCCGCGACCGCAAACGCTGATCCGCCGCGACGGGTGCCCGTGCTTCTTCTGGCCGAAAATATCCCGGGGTGAATTGGCCAAAGGCCAAGAGGGGCAGCGCCCCTATCCTGCTTGCGTCCGCCCGCGCCGGTCGGCCCGGAGCGCGGCATAAAGGACATGGCTCCGCCAACGTCCGGAAATCTGAAGATAGCTCTGCGCCACGCCCTCGTATTTGAAACCGCATTTTTCCAGCACCCCGCGCGAGGCCGCGTTCTCGGGCAGGCAGGCGGCCTCCAGGCGGCTGAGATCGAGCCGCTCGAATGCGTGATGCACCACCGCCTCGATCGCCTCGCGCATGTAGCCCCGGCGGGCGAAAGCTTCCCCGATCCAGTATCCCAGCGTCCCCGACTGCGCCGGTCCGCGGCGGATGTTGTCGAGCGTGATCGCCCCGAGCAGCTCCCCGTCCTCGCGCCGGATCAGAAAGAGCGGCAGCGCCGTGCCCGCCGCCACCACCCGGTTGGCCCAATAGATGCGGTTGGAAAAACTCCTGCGCGTCAGGTGGTCGGGCGCCCAGCGCGGCTCCCACGGGGTGAGAAAGGCGGCGCTCTCCTCCCGCAGGCGGGCCCAGGCGTCGAAATCCGGCCTCTGCGGCTGGCGGAGGGTCAGGCGGGCAGTTTCAATGCGCGTCTTGCGGCGCAGGGCGAACATTACGCCGCACGCCTTTGCGACAGCGCCTCCAGGCTCGGGGCCTGCGCGACCGGGCCATAAAGCGCCATCGCCGCGGGGGCGCGCGCGATGGTGTCGGTGGCAAAGGCGCGCAGATCGTCGAGCGTCACCGCGTCAATGCGCGCCACCACCTCGTCGATCTCCGGCACACGGCCCCAGATCTGCACCATCCGCGCCAGACGCTCGGCGCGGTTGGAGGGGTTTTCCAGCCCCATCAGCAGCCCCGCCTTGATCTGCGCGCGGGCGCGATCGAGTTCCGCCGCGCTGAAATCGTCGGCGGCGCGCTTCATCTCGTCGACGGTGATCCGCGCCAGATCGGCAAGCTGGGCCTCGCTGGTGCCGGCATAGATGGTCATCATGCCGGTATCCGAATAGGCCCCGGCCTGGGCAAAGATCGTGTAGCACAGGCCGCGGCGTTCGCGGATTTCCTGAAACAGCCGCGACGACATCGACCCGCCAAGCGCCGAGGCATAGATCTGGGCGGTATGGATGCGCGGATCGGTATAGTCGGGTCCCTCGAAGGCGAGGGCGAAATGCGCCTGTTCAAGGCTCTTCACCCGCCGCGTTTCGCCGCCCTCAAACCGCGCCGCCGGCGCCTGGCCGGCGCTTGTGCCCTCCAGATCCCCGAAAAACGCCCCGGCATCGCGCACCAGCGCGGCGTGATCAACGGCCCCGGCCGCGGCCAGGATCATTTGCCCGGGACGGTAATGCTGGCCGGTGAACGCGGTCAGATCGTCGCGGGTAAAGCCTTGCACGCGCGCCTCTTCGCCAAGGATCGTGCGCCCCAGCGGATGGTCGGGATAGGCGCGTTCCTGCAACCAGTCGAAGATGATGTCATCGGGCGTGTCCAGCGCCTGGCCGATTTCCTGGAGGATCACCCCGCGCTCGATCTCGATCTCGCGGGGCTCGAAAAGCGGCTCGCGCAGGATATCGGCGAGAACGTCGAGCGCCAGCGCCACATCCTCCTTCAGCACCGCGCATAATAGGCCGTCACCTCGCGCGAGGTATAGGCATTGATGTAGCCGCCGACATTCTCGATCGTCTCTGCGATATCGAGCGCACTGCGCCGCCGCGTACCCTTGAACGCCATGTGTTCAAGGAAATGGGCGACGCCATTCTGCTGTACCAGCTCGTGGCGGGCGCCGGCCAGAACCCAGACCCCGATCGCCGCCGATTGCAGCGCCGGCATGTGTTGCTGACGATCCGAAACCCGTTCGGAAGGGTGGTGAGATTGACGGTCAATGTCCGGTGCGTTCCCTGATCAGTTCTTCGATGTCATCCAGCGCGTTGGCAACCCGCGTCACCCGCTCCGACCGCTCATACAGGTCTGCCATATGCGGGGGCAAGGGGGGATGGCGGCCGCTGGCCTCTTCCACCGCGTCGGGGAATTTCGCCGGGTGGGCGGTGGCCAGCGTGATCATCGGCACCCCCGGGCGGCGCTCTTCATCGGCGACCTTGACGCCGACGGCGGTGTGCGGACAGATCAGGAGCCCCGTCTGCCGCGACACGCGGGCGATGGTGGCGCGGGTTTCCTCTTCCGAGGCGCGCCCCGAATCGTAGACCTCGCGCAAGGCCTCGCGCGCGCCCTGGCTGAGGGTGAATCCCCCCGCCGCGAGCTCCTCCATGAGCTGCGCCACCGCGCCGGCATCGCCGTCATGGGCATAATGGAGCGCGCGCTCGAAATTCGAACTGACCTGAATATCCATCGACGGGCTGATCGTCGGGGCCACCCCTTCGGGGCGATAGGCGCCACTCGTCAGGCAGCGGTGGAGGATGTCGTTGCGGTTGGTGGCAACCACCAGCCGGTCGATGCCAAGGCCGATCCTTTTGGCGATGTAGCCGGCAAAGACATCCCCGAAATTGCCGGTCGGCGTGGTGAAACTGAGCTTCCGGTGCGGCGCGCCGAGAGACACCGCGGCGGTGAAGTAATAGACCACCTGCGCCAGCACCCGCGCCCAGTTGATCGAGTTCACCGCCGCCAGATTGACCGAATCGCGAAAGGCCATATCGTTGAACATGTCCTTGACCCGCGCCTGGGCGGCATCGAAATCGCCGTCGATCGCCAGCGCGTGAACATTGGACTCGCTCGCCGTGGTCATCTGCCGGCGCTGCACTTCCGAGACGCGGCCATGCGGGTAGAGGGTGAAGACATCGACCGATTCGAGCCCGCGAAATGCCTCGATCGCGGCGCTTCCGGTATCGCCAGATGTTGCCCTGACGATGCAGACGCGGCGGCCAGAGCGCTTCAGCGATGCCTCGAAAAGCTGCCCGATGAGCTGCATCGCGAAATCCTTGAACGCCAGCGTCGGCCCGTGAAAGAGCTCCAGCAGGAAATGCCCCGGCGCGAGCTGCACGAGCGGCGCGCGCGCCGGATGGACAAAGCCGGCATAGGCGCGCTCGATGATCCCGGCCAGCTCGTCATCGCTGAAATCATCCTTCACGAAGGGGCGCATGAGGCGAAACGCCGCCTCCTCGTAAGCCAGCCCTTCGAGCGCCGCGATCTCTTGCGCGCTGATCTGCGGGATCTCCGCCGGCAGGTAAAGCCCGCCGTCGCGGGCCAGCCCGGTGAGCATCGCCTCCTCGAAGCTCAGCGCCGGCGCCCGCCCCCGTGTCGATATGTATTTCATGCCCTTCAGCCTTCTGCCCGAGCGCGGTTTCGCCACGCAAGATAGCCGCTCATCACCGCCCAGACGAGGGCCAGCGAGAACCAGGTGATCGCATATTGCAGATGGTTGTTGGGAATGCCACGCGTATCGACCGGCATCAGGCTCACCCCCGCCTCGGGCCGCGACAGGCTGCGGGCGATGACCAGAAGCGGCGCGGTCCCGAGCGCATCGGCCATGGCCTCGATGTCGCGGGCAAACCACATGTTGCCGGCAACATCGTTTTCCGGCGTCGATGAGGTGCGGTCATCGGGCCAGTGCAGATTGCCGATGAGCGTGATTTCCCCGTCTGGAGGCACGGGAACCGTGGCCGCAACCGGCACGAAGCCGCGATCGACCAGCACCCGCCGCGTGCCGGTGTCAAAGGGCGAGATCAGCCGGTAGCCGGCCCCGATCCCCTTGCGGCTGACCAGCACGCGCAGCGCGCCGTCGCCGAACCGGCCCGTCAGCCGCACCGCGAGGTAGTCGTCGCGCGCGGGATCGGGCACTTGCGGCAACGCCACCGGCGGCGCTTCGATCCGGCTCTCGATGCGGGTCAGGATGCCCTCTTTCCACGCCAGCCGCTGCACCTGCCAGATGCCAAGGCTGACGAGCGCCGCCACCCCGGCGAGGCCGAAAAGAAACGGGAAGATCATCCGGCGCGTCATCGTCTCTCCTCATGTCGAAAGATGCGGAAGGTTTCCCTCCCGCATCTTCCTCGATCAAATGGCCCCGCCGAAGGCAAGACGCTTTTTTCGAAAAACCTTCACCCGCCCCAGATATAGACCACGCCGAAGAGAAACAGCCAGACCACATCGACGAAGTGCCAGTACCAGGCAGCCGCCTCAAAGCCGATATGTTGCTCGGGGGTGAAATGGCCCATCATCACCCGGATCAGGCAGACGAAAAGGAAGATCGTGCCGATGATGACATGTGCGCCGTGAAAGCCGGTGGCCATGAAAAAGCTGGCGCCGTAGATATTGCCGGCAAAGCCGAAGCCCGCCTCGCTGTATTCGATCGCCTGAAAGACGGTGAACATCATCCCGAGAATGATGGCGAGCGTCAGCCCCCATTTCATGTCCCTGCGGTTGTTTTCATGCACCAATGCATGGTGCGCCCATGTCGCCGCCGCCCCGGAACACAGAAGGATCAGCGTGTTGATCAGCGGCAGATGCCAGGGATCGAAGGTCTCCACCCCCACCGGCGGCCAGACCCCATCGGCATAGCCCGGCTCCGCCGCGCCCATCGGATAGAGCGCGTTCTTGAAGAAATTCCAGAACCACGCGGAAAAGAACATCACCTCGGACATGATGAAGAGGATGAAGCCGTAGCGCAGGCTGATCCGCACCACCGGTGTATGTTCGCCGATCTGGGCCTCGTGGATGGTGTCGCCCCACCAGCCCACCATCACATAGATGACCCCCGCCAAGCCGGCCAGCATCACCCATGGCCCCTTGTCATGGAAAAAGAGCACCGCCCCGAAGAGCATGACAAACCCCGCGACAGCGCCGAGAAACGGCCATATCGACGGGCTCAGGATTTGATAATCGTGGTTCTTTTCATGTGCCATGCCGTGTGTCCCTCGCCAAAGCCTTGTTTTGCTTCATTATCTGACCGTTTTTTGGCGCGCGCGCAAGCCGCGCCCCGTTACCGGGCACCATTGTCCCGCTTGCTGCGATCATTGGCTCTCCTCCCCCGCCAGCGGCCTGGTAAAGCCCTTGGTGGAGACCTTCACTACCGTCAATCCGAAGATCAACGCCACCAGCGCGACAAGCACAAGCCCCAGCCCGAGATTGCGCGAAAACCGCCGCTTGTGCAGATCGTGTTGCCTGGAAAGCGCCATTACCAGCCTCCGGTCCCGAAGGGCGCCAGCGCCGCCTCGGCCGCGATCGCCCCGAAATGGGCGAAGAGATAATAGAGCGACAACCGAAAGAGCGCCTTCTCGGCGCGATACCCGTCGGCCGCGGCGGCTGTCTCGTCCCGTCGCCAGACCCGCCACGCCCGGTTGAGAAAGAGGGCGTTGAAGAGCAGCGAAACGCTCAGATAGACAGGCCCGCCCACCGCCGTGAACCCGGTCGCCAGCGCCAGAACCGCCAGCGCCACCGCATAGGCGAGGATATGCGCACGCGTCGCCCGGCGGCCATGCGTGACCGTCAGCATCGGCACGCCGGCCTCGTCGTAATCGGAGCGCATGAACAGCGCCAGCGCCCAGAAATGCGGCGGCGTCCACATGAAGATCAGCGCAAACATCAGCACCGCCTCGATGCTGACGTTGCCGGTGGCCGCGGCCCAGCCGATCATCGGCGGAAACGCCCCCGCGGCACCGCCGATGACGATGTTCTGCGGCGTCCAGCGCTTCAGCCACATCGTGTAGATCACCACATAGAAGAAAATGGTGAAGGCAAGCATCAATGCCGCCAGCGGGTTCGTCGCCAGCCACAGCAGCACCACCGCCATCGCCGAGAGCGTCATGCCAAAGGCGAAGGCCTCCGATTCGGTGATCCGTCCGGCGGGAATGGGGCGGTTGCGGGTGCGCCGCATCACCCGGTCGATATCGGCGTCCCACCACATGTTGAGCGCCCCCGATGCCCCGCCGCCCAGCGCGATGAAGATCAGCGCGGCCAGGCCGACTACCGGATGCACCCCGCCCGGAGCCGCGTAAAGCCCGACAAAGGCGGTAAAGACGACAAGCGACATCACCCGCGGCTTGAGCAGCGCGAAATAGTCGGCAAACCCCGCCTCGCCGGGTGCCGCCACCACGGCGCTGTTGATGCTCGCGTCACTCATCGCTCGCCCCCGTGAATGACGCGCGCCCCGAGCCCCCGCGCACCGCCTGCGCACAGATGGCCCGCCACCGCCGCGGCATCAGATCCCTCGTATCGTCTCACTGCGCCGCGGCCAGCCTGACCTGCGCCGGCAGCGTCGAAGGCTCGCCCGCGTATTCCGCGATCGCGCCCTTGAGCCACTTGTCGTATTCCGCCGGGCTGACCACCTTGACGGTAATCGGCATGAAGGCATGGTCCTTGCCGCAAAGCTGGTTGCACTCGCCGAAATAGATGCCTTCCCTGTCGGCCTTGAACCACAGTTTGGCGAGACGGCCCGGCACCGCGTCCTGCTTGACGCCAAAGGCGGGAATCATCCACGAATGGATCACGTCGTCGGCGGTCAGCTCCATCACCACGGTCTTGCCCGTGGGCACCACCACCGCGGTGTCGGTCGCCAGCTTGTATTCATCGTCACGATATCCGTAATCGGCAAGGTCTTCCTTGGCCAGCATGAAGCTGTCGAAGCCGAAATCGTGATCGGTATAGTCGTAGCTCCAGTACCACTGATGACCGGTCACGCGGATGTTGATATCGCCCTCGGGGATTTCCTGCTGCTCAAAGAGCACCGGCAGGGAATAGGCGCCGATCAGCACGAGGATCACGATCGGGATCAGCGTCCAGGCAATCTCGAGCGGCGAATTGTGGGTGAACTTCGCCGGCTGCGGATTGGCCCGGCGATTGAAGCGGAAGATGACGATCAGAAGCAGCACACCGACCAACGCGACGATTGCGGTGATGATCACCAGGATCATGCCGTCCAGCCATTGCTGGTCGCGCGCCAGGCTCGTGGCTGCCGGCTGGAACCCGATCGCGCCGCTGCGCGGTGCGCCGACGACCTCGCCATCCTGCGCCAGCGCCGGATGCGCGGAGATTGCGGTCAGTGCGGCCATCGCGGCCAACATGAGGCTGGAAATTCGTCGCATTTTACACCCTGATCGGTTGAAGCGGTCGTGTTGTTGTCTGCCAGACACCCCGGAGGGGAGTACCTGCTTTTCTTTGGAACGTTTCAAAACCATACTCTGCTTCAACACGCAAGAAAAACCCTGTGACAAAACGCCGCGCCCTTGATTGATATCATTGCATCCGGAACCGGTCCGGAACGGCGCGGCCCAGCCCGAAAAGGATACCCGATGACCGAGCGACCCTTTCGCCCTTTCGATACCGACCTCGACCACGATCTTGCTCTGCGCCGCCTGCGCCAGTCAACCGCCGGGGCCGAGGATGGCGAGCTGTTCTTCGAGCGCCGCCGCTCCGAGGCGCTGGTCCTTGACGACGGGCGCGTGAAATCGGCCTCCTATGACGCCTCGGAGGGGTTCGGCCTGCGCGCGGTGCGCGGCGAGGTGGCGGGATATGCGCATTCCTCGCAGATTTCCGACGCGGCGCTTGCGCGGGCGGTCGAGACCGCGCGCCTTGCCGTCGGCGATGGCGGCGGCACCATGGCCCCGCCCCCGCCCCGGACCAACCGACGCCCCTATGCCGATATCGACCCGGTCGCCGCGGCCGCCTTCCCCGTCAAGCTCGCCACGCTGCGCGAGATCGACGCCTTCGCGCGTGGCCTCGACCCCCGCGTGGTGCAGGTCAGCGCCACCATCGCCACTGCGCTCCAGCAGGTGGTGATCCTGCGCCCCGATGGCAGCACGGTTGCCGACACCCGCCCGATGGCGCGGCTCAATGTTTCCGTCATCGTCGATGAGGACGGCCACCGCGAACAGGGTCAGGCCGGCGGCGGCGGGCGTGTCGGGCCGGGCGGGCTGATCGCGCCGGCCAGCTGGCAGGTCACGGCGCGCGAGGCGCTCAGGATCGCACTGGTCAATCTCCAAGCCGAGGCGGCGCCCGCGGGGGTCATGGACGTGGTGCTTGGCCCGGGCTGGCCCGGCATCCTCCTGCACGAAGCGGTGGGCCACGGGCTCGAGGGTGATTTCAACCGCAAGGGCAGCTCGGCCTTTGCCGGGCTGATCGGCCAACGCGTGGCCGCAAGGGGGGTCACGGTGGTCGATGACGCCACCCTGCCCGACCGCCGCGGATCGCTCGCCGTCGATGACGAAGGCACGCCTGCGCAACGCACCACGCTGATCGAGGACGGCATCCTCACCGGCCTGATGCAGGACCGCCAGAACGCCCGGCTGATGGGCATGGCCCCGACCGGCAACGCCCGGCGGGAGAGCTATGCCCACGCCCCGCTGCCGAGGATGACCAACACCCTGATGCTGGGCGGCGAGGCCGACCCGGCCGATCTCGTAGCCGAGATCAAGGACGGGCTTTATGCGGTCGGATTCGGCGGTGGTCAGGTCGACATCACCTCCGGCAAGTTCGTCTTCTCCTGCACCGAGGCCTATCGCGTCAGCAACGGCCGGATCGGCGCGCCGGTCAAGGGCGCGACGCTGATCGGCGACGGGCCGACCGCGCTCAGGCATATCCGCGGGCTTGGCGACGACATGGCGCTCGACCCCGGCATCGGCAATTGCGGGAAGGCCGGACAATGGGTGCCGGTGGGGGTGGGCCAGCCCAGCGTGCTGATCGGCGGGCTGACGGTGGGCGGATCGGCGGCATGAGCGGCGCAGCAGGCGAGATTCGCCATCGCACGGCGCGCCTGCCCCCCTGCTTCATCGTTCCAAAAATACTCGAACCCAACCAGAAAGGAACGCGATTTCATAATTTCTATCATGTTATCAGCATCTTGGGGAAAATTTATCAAAATGTGCCACAATAACGGTCGCGGTTTACCGGCCATTAACCCTGCGCACGTTACACCTGTCTTCGCAAGCTGGCGGAGTCACGATGGCCGAGGAAAAGCATCCTTCCACTCACCCCCCACTCCCACCCACCACGGAAGATGATCGGGTGTCGTGGCTTCGCCTCTTGCGCTCCCGGCGGGTCGGCCCGCAAACCTTCTTCAGGCTGATCGCCGAACATGGCTTGGCGCAAGCGGCGCTCGACGCCCTGCCCGAAGTGGCCCGCGCCGCCGGGGCCACGCATTGCACCCCCTGCCCGGTCGCGGCCGCCCATGAAGAGATGCGCACCGCGCGGCGCGCCGGCGCCCGGATGATCTGTATCGGAGAGGCCGCCTATCCCGCCGCACTCGCCGAGATTGCCGACGCGCCGCCGCTGATCTGGGCGATCGGCGATATCGCCGTCCTCAGCCGCCCGGCAATTGCCATCGTCGGGGCGCGCAACGCCTCGTCTCTGGGGCTGCGCATGGCCAGGGCGCTGGCGCGCGAGCTTGCCGAAGAGGGCCATGTCATCGTCTCGGGACTCGCTCGCGGCATCGACACGGCCGCCCATCTCGCGGCCTGCGACAGCGGCACCATCGCGGTGATGGCCGGCGGCGTCGATGTGCTCTACCCGGCCGAGAACGCGCAGCTGGGCAAAGACCTGACCGGGGCCGGCGTGCGGATCTCGGAACAGCCCGTCGGGATGGCGCCGCAGGCGCGGCATTTTCCCTCGCGCAACCGAATCATCAGCGGGATGGCGCGCGCCGTCGTGGTGGTCGAGGCCGCGGCCAGGTCCGGCTCGCTGATCACCGCGCGCAGCGCGCTCGATCAGGGGCGCGAGGTGCTGGCTGTTCCCGGCCATCCTTTCGATGCGCGCGCCACCGGCTGCAACATGCTGATCCGGGACGGGGCCGCGCTGGTGCGCGGCGCAGGCGACGTGATCGCGGCGCTTCCACCCACGGCCCGGCGCACCGGCCCGCCACAAGCCGAACTGCCGCAATCCGAACTTCCACAAGCCGAACTGCCACTTGCCGCCGCGCCGCCCGTCCCGCAAGAAAACAGCAGCCTGCATGACACCATGCGCCTGCATCGACAGATCCTCGACCGCCTCGGCCCGACGCCGCTTGCCGAGGACCAGTTGATCCGCGATCTCGCCGCCCCCCCGGCAAGAATAGCGCCGATGCTCACCGATCTCGAACTTGACGGCCGCATCCTGCGCCACCCCGGCGGATTGCTCTCGCGCCGGGCCTGACGCGCGTTGCCCGCACCGGGCGCGGCAGCAGGCGGCGCAACGCGCCCCGACCCGCAACCGTCGCGGCGCAGCTCCGACCGACAAATTCGCCGACGCGCGCGCAACGCGCAAAGCAAGACATGCGACCGCTTTTGCCGCGGCGGACGTTCCCTTTTCCCACTCCACGCCTCTTGAAGCGTCAGGCAACATGGCGCCATCGCGAAGGCCGCACACGGGGCGCATTGACATTTCAGCCTGCTCGCCCACATCTTCGCCCGCCACAAGCGGCCGCCCGAGTCGAAAGGAACAGGAATGCCCGTCGTCGTCGTCGAATCCCCGGCCAAGGCCAAGACAATCAACAAATATCTGGGGTCCGACTACACGGTTCTGGCCTCCTATGGCCATGTCCGCGACCTGCCGCCCAAGGACGGATCGGTCGATCCCGACAACGGTTTCGAGATGAAATGGGAGCTCGGCGCCGACGCCCGCAAGCATGTCAAGGCGATTGCCGACGCGCTCAAGCAGGACAACCAACTCATTCTCGCCACCGACCCCGACCGCGAGGGCGAGGCAATCAGCTGGCATCTCGAGGAAACCCTGCGCAAGCGCCGCGCCATCCGCAAGGATACCGCGGTAAGCCGGGTGGTCTTCAACGCGATTACCAAATCCGCCGTCACCGAGGCGATGGCCCATCCGCGCGATGTCGACCAGGATCTCGTCGAGGCCTATCTCGCCCGCCGCGCGCTCGATTATCTGGTCGGTTTCAACCTCTCGCCGGTGCTCTGGCGCAAGCTGCCCGGGGCGCGCTCGGCCGGGCGCGTGCAATCGGTCTGCCTGCGCCTGATCGTCGAGCGCGAGATGGAGATCGAAGCGTTTCGCCCGCGTGAATACTGGTCGGTCAAGGCGCTGCTGGCGACACCGCGAGGACAGGAATACACCGCCCGCCTTGTCACGCTGGCCGCAAAAAAGCTCGACAAATACGACATCGCGGATGCAACCCAGGCCGAACTGGCCGTCCAGGCGATTGCAAGCCGCGACCTGAGCATCGCCTCGGTCGAGGCCAAACCGATGAACCGCACGCCCGCCGCGCCGTTCATGACCTCGACGCTGCAACAAGAGGCCAGCCGCAAGTTCGGCATGGGCGCGCGCCAGACGATGAGCGCGGCACAGCGCCTCTACGAGGCGGGGCTGATCACCTACATGCGGACCGACGGGATCGACATGGCGCCGGAGGCGGTACATGCCGCGCGCGATGCGATCCGCGCCCGTTTCGGCGCCGAATATGTGCCCAAATCCCCGCGCATGTACAAGAACAAGGCCAAGAACGCACAAGAGGCGCATGAATGCATCCGCCCCACCGACATGACCCGCGACGCCAGCCAGCTGAAGCTGGGCGACCCCGATCAGCGCAAGCTGTACGACCTGATCTGGAAGCGCACGCTGGCCTGCCAGATGCAGCCGGCACGACTGGAACGCACCGCTGTCGACATCACCAGCGCCGACGGCCAGGTCGGCTTGCGCGCCACCGGTCAGGTGGTGCTCTTCGACGGCTTCCTGAAGATCTACGAGGAAGGCCGCGACGACGCCGGGCGCGGCGACGACAGCGGCGATGACGACAGGCGCCTGCCGCAGATCATGGCTGGCGAGCCGGCCGCAAAGCGCGCCGTCACCCCCGAACAGCACTTCACCCAGCCGCCGCCGCGCTACACCGAGGCAACGCTCGTCAAGCGGATGGAGGAGCTCGGCATCGGCCGCCCCTCGACCTATGCGTCGATCGTCACAACGATCCAGGAGCGCGAATATGTCCGCAAGGAAGGAAACCGCCTGATCCCCGAGGACAAGGGGCGGATCGTCACCGTTTTCCTGCTCAATTTCTTCCGCAAATACGTGGGTTACGAATTCACCGCCGATCTCGAGGACAAGCTCGACGTGATCAGCGCCGGCAAGGCCGATTACAAGCAGGTGCTGGCCGATTTCTGGCGCGATTTCTCGGCCGCCATCGCCGAGACGTCGGAACTGCGCATCGCGCAGGTGCTCGATGTCCTCGACGAGGCCCTGGCCCCCGCCCTCTACCCGCCGCGCGAGGACGGCACCGATCCGCGCCAATGCCCGCTTTGCGGCGAGGGCAGTCTGCATCTCAAGACCTCGCGCAGCGGCGGTTTCGTCGGCTGCTCGCGCTATCCGGAGTGCCGCTATACCCGCCCCATCGGCGGCGAGGAGGGGGGCGGCGATCGCGTGCTGGGAGAGGATGAGACGGGCAAGGAGATATTCCTGCGCTCGGGCCGGTTCGGGCCCTATGTGCAGCGCGGCGAGGCGAGCGATGAGAACGGGAAACCGCCCCGCGCCAGCCTGCCCAAGGGCTGGCTGCCCGAGGAGTTGGACCTTGAAAAGGCGCTGAAACTGCTCAGCCTGCCGCGCGAGATCGGCCCGCATCCCGATGACGGGGAGATCGTCGAGGCCGGCATCGGCCGCTATGGGCCATATGTCAGACACGGCCGCCTTTACGCCAACCTCAAGGACCCCGACGAGGTGTTCACCATCGGCATGAACCGCGCGGTCGAGGAACTGGCCCGCAAGGCCGCCAGCCGCGGCAAGGGCCGCAGCGCAGCGACACCTCTCAAGGAACTGGGGGAACACCCCGAGAAGGGCGGCGCGGTCAACGTCATGGACGGCCGCTATGGCCCCTATGTGAAATGGGACAAGGTCAACGCCACCCTGCCCAGGGATGTCGACCCCTCTGATATGACCATGGACATGGCGGTGGCGCTGATCAATGAGAAGGCCGCGAAAAAGGGCAAGGGCCGCAAGGCGCCAGCGCGCAAGAAGGCCGCGGCCGGAAAGTGAACCTGCGGCGTCCCGTCCCGCATGGGCCGGCACGCCGCCGCGATGGCATCCTTTCGGTGCCCGACCTGTACGCAAAACCCCTGTGCCCAAGACCAATTCTTCAGGCCGGGGCGTTGACACTCCGCCGCGCCGGCGGTCATATCGTGACGAATTTCTGGAGGGTCAATCATGAGCAAGATCTACGGCTCGGCGTCACAGGCGCTCGATGGGCTGTTGCATGACGGAATGCTGATCGCCTCGGGTGGGTTCGGCCTTTGTGGCGTCCCCGAACTGCTGCTCGCCGCGATCCGCGATTCGGGCGTCAAGGATCTCACCTTCGCCAGCAACAATGCCGGCGTCGACGATTTCGGCATCGGCATCCTGTTGCAGACCCGGCAGGTGAAGAAGATGATGAGCTCCTATGTCGGCGAGAACGCCGAGTTCATGCGCCAGTACCTCTCGGGTGAATTGGAGCTGGAATTCAACCCGCAAGGCACCCTGGCCGAGCGCATGCGCGCCGGCGGTGCGGGCATTCCGGGCTTCTACACGAGGACCGGCGTCGGCACGATCGTCGCCGAGGGCAAGGAGGTCAAGGAGTTCGACGGCGTCCCCCATATCCTCGAGCGCGGTATCTTCGCCGATCTCTCGATCGTCAAGGCGTGGAAGGCCGACACCACGGGCAACGCGATTTTCCGCAAGACGGCGCGCAACTTCAATCCGCCGGCCGCGATGTGCGGACGAACCTGCGTGATGGAGGTCGAAGAAATCGTCGAGCCCGGCGCGCTCGACCCAGATCATATCCACCTGCCCGGCATCTATGTGCATCGCCTGATCCAGGGCGAGCACGAGAAACGCATCGAGCAACGCACCGTGAGGGAGGGCTGAGAGATGGCTTGGGATCGCAACGAAATGGCCGCCCGCGCAGCGCAGGAGCTCGAGGACGGCACCTATGTCAATCTCGGCATCGGCATCCCGACGCTGGTCGCCAATTACATCCCCGCCGGCGTTCATGTGACGCTGCAATCGGAAAACGGGATGCTGGGCATCGGCCCCTTCCCGACCGTGGAAGAAATCGACCCCGACCTGATCAATGCCGGCAAGCAGACGGTGACCGAGCTGCCCCACACTTCCTATTTCGACAGTGCGACCAGCTTCGGCATGATCCGCGGCGGCAAGATCGCGATGGCGATCCTGGGCGCCATGGAGGTGGCCGAGAACGGCGACCTCGCCAACTGGATGATCCCCGGCAAGCTGGTCAAGGGCATGGGGGGCGCGATGGATCTGGTCGCCGGCGTTGGTCGCGTGGTGGTGGTGATGGACCACACCAACAAGCACGGGCAATCGAAACTCTTGCGCGAATGCACCCTGCCACTGACCGGCAAGGGCGTGGTCGACCGGATCACCACCGATCTCGGGGTTCTCGATGTCACCCACAAGGGGCTGCATATCGAGGAATACGCACCGGGTGTGA
>Ga0114931_10004636_pt1 | contig 17118 bp, 18 predicted proteins | sample 2SBtaG_FD_89579 | JGI IMG/M metagenome (GOLD analysis project Ga0114931, IMG submission 89579) | Deep subsurface microbial communities from Kolumbo volcano to uncover new lineages of life (NeLLi) - 2SBTROV14_V59a metaG | ecosystem: Environmental > Aquatic > Marine > Volcanic | place: Kolumbo...
CGCAATAATACTACTCAGATTCCTTCATGACCATGGAAGGAAAACACAGAAAGAAATCATTCAGACCCTTGGTCTTCCAATCAGATCCGTCAGGTACTGTATCAGAAGGCTCCAAGAAAGGCAATTGATTGTCAAATACCCCAACCTTAGAGACATGCGTTCAGTGTTCTATCAGCTTAACACTGACTTTGTTGCTGAGACCGAGGTAATCTTGGAACATGGCGAAGATATTGTTGCATAAATAAAATTCTATACACATTTTAATTTGTGAAATCGTTTATCGAAATCTTCACCTCAGGATTGAGAGTACATTCATAACTCTTTAATATCTATATTAACCTTTAAGGTTAACCTGAGGGTTAAAGCTATGAATAAGAAATTTTTCACAATTCTCGCTACATCTTTGCTCTTTGTGAGCATTCTTGCGAGTATATCTCCAGTTACATCAGAGACGCTTGTTGGAGCTTCGGATGTAAAAATAGCAGTTGTCTTCTCAACTGGTGGACTTGGTGATAAGTCATTCAATGATGCTGCAAATCTTGGTCTGCAGAATGCAATTACCAAATATAATCTGACTAGTAATCAATATGCTACTACTGAGCCTACTGATGTAGCAGAGATCAACACTGCAATTGAAACCTATGCCGCTGATGGTTCTTATGATCTCATCATCGCAATTGGGTTCTCTTCTGCAGGTGGTGTAAACGAGTCCGCTCTCGCACACACTGACCAGAAATTCATGATAGTTGACTCTGTTGTGGATCTTCCTAATGTTGCTTCAGTTACTTTCAAGGAGCATGAAGGTTCATTCCTTGCTGGTGCAATGGCTGCAATGGTAAGTCAGACTGGTACGCTTGGCTTCCTTGGAGGTCTTGACATTCCACTCATAATAAGTTCCTTGCTGGATATCAACAAGGTGCAAAATACATCAACCCTGATATTGTTGTGAACTATGCATATGCCCCCGATCCATCCAATCCTTGGAATGATGTTGCAGGTGGTAAGAGTGTTGCAGAGCAGTTCCTCTCCAAAGGAGCTGACATTATTTACTCAGCAGCTGGTGCAACCGGTGAGGGTGTATTTGATGCAGTAAAGGATGCACGAGATAATAATAAAACAGTCTATGCCATTGGAGTTGACTCTAATCAAGATTATCTACTTCCTGGTGGTATTCTTACCTCTATGATTAAGAGAGTTGATGTCGCAGTTGAAACTCAGATCGATAGCATTATTGATGGTTCATGGGCTGCAGGTCTTACCCAACTTGGACTGAAAGAGAATGGTGTTGGAATTACAGATATGCAATATACACAGGATGAGGCAAATGCCATCTATGAAGGTAGCTTGACCAGACTTGATAAGATCGCAGAGATCAAAGCTGATATCATTGATGGTACCATTGTTGTCTCTGAACTTCCTTCCACCGATGTAACTGTATCTGAGTCTAATCCTGCACCTGTTGCATTAGTTCCAATCTTCTTCGGAATTATTGCAATAGTCTACATCTCAAGAAAGAAGAAATTGTTCTAAATTCTTATAATTCAAAGAAAATTATCTTATTGAATCTACAATCTTAAATCATATGTACTTAAGAACACGTAGTGAGCAGTGCTGATATAAAAACTTCATACTCTGGAGGCCGTACTCCTATACTGACAATAAATAATGTCTCAAAATATTTCCCAGGTGTTCGTGCGCTAGATGATGTCTCTATGGAGTACTATCCGGGTGAAATACTCGCAATTCTTGGAGAGAATGGTGCTGGAAAGTCTACCCTCATGAAGGTCATCTCTGGTCTTTATAGACCCGATTCTGGAAGGATCTCTATCGATGAGGATTGGTTCAAGAATACCATACAATCAGGTGAGTTAATAGAAACTGATCTGGTTAACCCCAGATTCACAATGGAGTTAGGGATAGGGATGGTCTACCAGCACTTCCAACTGGTTGAACCTTTCACTGTTTACGAGAATATCACTCTAGGAGATGAAATAACAAAATATGGTTTCGTCATTGATAAGAAGGCATCAATAGAGAAGGTGCGTCAAATCTCTGAGGACTATGGACTCCCTATCAATCCAGAATCACTTGTTGAGGATTTATCTGTCGGGTTGAAGCAGAGAGTCGAAATCATCAAACAATTGTATCGAAATTCAGAATTATTGATTCTAGATGAGCCTACTGCTGTTCTGACTCCGAAGGAGTCACAGGAATTATTTGTGACTATGAGAAAACTTCGTGAAGCTGGCAAATCAATTCTCTTCATAACCCATAAATTAAATGAACCTCTAGAGGTTGCTGACAGGATTGTAGTCATGCGTCAGGGTAAGGTGGTTGGTGATACTCTTCCAAACAAAGCATCAAGAGAAAGTCTTGCAGAGATGGTGGTAGGTTACCGTGTTCATCGACAGCTTGATCGAAAGGACTTACCTAGAGGTGATGTTATTCTTAAAGTATAGAATCTTGAGGTCACGGATAAATTTTCTGGGAAGAATGCTGTTGACAAGGTGTCGTTTGAATTGCATAAGAATGAAATTCTTGGTATAGCTGGAGTTCAAGGAAATGGTCAAAGTGAACTTGTGTCATCAATTATCGGGATGGAGAAGATCCGTGATGGATATGTTGCAATACTGGAAAGTGAAAAAGCAACTGTTCTAAACAATCTTTCAATTATGGAGCGACTTAAGTATGCCATAAGCTACATTCCAGAAGACCGGAACAAGGAGGGGATGATCCCCAATTTCTCAGTATCAGAAAATATTTGGCTTGCCTACCATGATCTGGAGACAGAGGCAGAAATTGCAACTGGAGAAACTCAGCAAAAAAGTTTTCTCAGTATACTTACAATCCCTATTAACCTCCTAGGTAAATTAGCTCGTCTAGTCATAGATCGATTTAGTGTCAAGACACCAAGTTCGGAGACAAAAATGAAAAATCTAAGTGGAGGAAATCAGCAGAAGGTGATTGTTGGTCGTGAAATCATGAAAAATCCAAGAGTACTTGTAATCAATCAACCAACTCGTGGTGTGGATATTGGTGTTATGCAGAAGATTCACGAGGAGATAATTAAGTTGCGAAATTCAGGAACTGGTGTTCTTCTTGTATCCTCAGATCTTGATGAAGTTCTGACCTTATCCGATCGGCTCTTAGTTATGTACTCCGGAAAGATTGTCGCAGAGGGTACTATTGAGGAAATAGGGATGGGAAGGCTTTCGCATCTCATGATCGGTGGAAAGGAGGAAGAAGCATGAGTCTGAATATTGGAGCCCTAGCAGCAGACTCCAGAAGGAGACGAATTCTGGTTCTGGCTGTTTCCTTCGGATTAAGTTTTCTCGCAATGATAGTTCTCATTCTCATTCTGAATATTTTAGGAACAAATGTCGATATCTTTCTCGTTATGGACAAGACCTTCTTCGAACCTCTTAGAGAACCAAAAATGGTTGCTCTTATCTTCTTCTGGACTGCTCCTCTTATTCTCACTGGACTTTCTGTTGCAATAGCATTCAAAGCAGGACTGTTCAATATTGGGAGTCAAGGTCAGATGATGGTAGGAGGAGCGGCTGCAGGGATATTTGCCTCTAATATTGTTCCAAAAATTCAAGCTCTCCAATTCATGAATACACCTCTTCTCATGATCCCGACAACTATGCTGGTTGGAGTTCTTGGGGGTCTGATCTGGGGTGGTATACCCGGAGTTCTCAAGGCTAAAACTGGTGCTCATGAGGTTATTGTTACCATTATGATGAACCAAATCGCTCTCTCATTCGTCCGGTATCTTGTGGTATCTCAGACCTATTCTCCATTTGTCGACAAATCCACAGGCGATGCTTATGGTCAGACTTCTGCAATTTCGAAAAGTGCAGAGATACCTCTAATAAATTCTTCGTTCTCCACATTTCTAGATTGGTCGATAGTACCCACGATACTCTCCGCAATTATCATCTGGTATCTCGTCGAGAAGACTCGCTACGGGTACAGACTTAGAGCAGTCGGTGAGAATATATCTGCAGCAAAGTCCTCGGGTATCAATACTAATTTCGCGATTATCTCATCCATGATGATCAGTGGAGGACTTGCTGGATTGGCTGGAGCACTTCAAGTGCAGGGAAATTACCATAAGTATATTTTCAACAGTGAGGGTACACTTGGATTTGATGGAATTGCCGTAGCACTTGTTGCAGGAAATTCTGCACTTTGGATTATTCTCTCTGCCCTCCTTTTCGGATACCTCAAGCAAGGAAGTCTCAATCTGGAATCCAGTACTGATATCTCGAAATTTCTGATATTCACACTCCAATCTGCACTTATTATTTTCATTGCTGCTCCTCTCATAAGTAGCAAACTGGTCTCCTTTACAGAAAAAATCTCCAGATCGAGAAATGTTGAGAATGCAGTTAATGGAACGAGACAGGATCTTGGAGGAGGCATCGGAGGAGAGGACACAGAAGGAGGTGAAAAATAATGGCAGTAGATTTTGCTCAAATTAAAAAATTGGGTAGACAGATCTATGGTATCAGTCTTGTGAAGACACTTCTGTCATTCCTTATAGCTTTCGAGATCCTTGTCATATACCTTTTGATCCTGTCCGCAACTCTAGGGCTTGGGCAGGTGTACAACCTTTATGCTCTAAATATCTTCATCTTCAGAGAATCGATCGATACGACAATGCTGAGGTCTACAGTATCACTAAGCATTCCTATAATGATCACTGCTGTAGGTGCTACATTCAATGAGCGGGCTGGAGTAATTAACATAGGTCTGGAAGGTATACTTATTTGGAGTGCATGGTTCTCAGTTTTCATCTCATACACCACTGGAAACGTATGGTTAGCCACCCTTGGTGGTATTTTTGCAGGTGCTCTCCTCGGCTTCTTCCACGCAGTATCGACAATTACCTTCAAGGCTGAACAGGTGGTGACAGGAGTTGCAATCAATCTCCTTGCGCTTGGGGTCACAGAAGTTCTTAACAGAGCGATATGGGAACCGGCAAGATCTGCTCAAGTTGAGTCCTTCTCTCCCGTAGATATCACAAAGATTCCATTCATTGGCGATCTCTACAGCCTTCTTATTCTCTCGAATTACTATGATGTCCCAGGAATAGGAGGTGTATTACGGTGGCTACCTGATATCTTCAATGCACTCAATAGGCACAATCCACTGGTCTACATCGCAATTCTTTTCGTTCCAATCAGTCACTTCTTCCTCTTTAAGACGAAGTATGGACTCAGGATACGGGTGATCGGAGAGCATCCACAAGCTGCTGCAACAGCAGGTGTAAATGTCAGACTCTATCAGTACTTCGCTGTAACTCTCTCAGGAGCTCTTGGTGGACTTGGTGGGACTATCCTCTCTATTGGTGTGTCGAACAAATTCATCAGTGGAATGACTGGTGGTAAGGGATTTTTGGCACTAGCAGCGATGATATTTGGAAAGTGGACAGTAATAGGTGGCGCACTTGCCTCCGTACTCTTCGGCTTCTTCTTTGCTTTTGGTATCAACTTAAGTGCTGGTGGTATCAAGGGATTTGTCGTCCCAATTGAGTTCTACCAGATGATTCCCTTCATCGTGACCATTCTTGCTCTAGCAGGAGTAATTGGCAGAGCTCGAGCACCCAAGAGCATCGGTATCCCGTACAGTGAGGACGAGGAGTAGTAAATTCTTCTTGAGTTTCCTTGTTGCCCTCCCTGCGAATAATCCACGCATCATTAAAAACTAGTGATGCATTTTTTACCTCTTGGTAAAGCTGTTGATGAAAGTAAGAAGGAGAGGGTATGGTGGAAGGAGAGAGTTGTATCGAACTGGATAACGCACCCAAAGCATATCTAAGTATGTTCTATCACCTGTCTTTGAGAGATAAGCTTGAAATTCCCCATATTCTATTATTCGTTTATTTTATGTGAACTACTGTTGAAAGTAATGTTCAAATAGACGTTTGTCTCTAGATACGGTATGTGTCAGAAGCTACTGCAGCAAATAACAAATATCATGAACTTGGAATTACCTGATCTTAGAATGAAATTAATTGCAATTCTCATGATATTGAAAACATTGGATGAAGATACTTGGGAAAAATTGAAAGATTGTGATAAGTTTATGCTAAAGGATAATATTCCAGAAATAGAAAGATTAAGATCTGGGGGAGATTTGTTCAAGGTTGTCGATCGGTTAAACCTTTCGAATATTTTGAGTCCATAGTTGTCATCTTATCATTGTCATTTTCTTCGATAGTAACAAATCCATTCCTTTTGCACCTGCAGTACACTTACCTGCTTAAGATTTGGAACACCTTTGGTAATCCACTGCTGTACCGAAATCTGCATATTTTTCGCGTATAGGGAAGCCTATACGCAATTTTTTATTTTAGATCAAATTATTCAACCTCCAAGAGACCTGTGAAGTTCAACAAATAGATGCTATATCCAAGGTATAAATGAACTCATGAATCTGTACATAGTAGGTCCCAAAATTACTCTTTCAAGGATTTAAACGCAATTGAAGGTATTTAACTATTTAAGATATTCTTCACAAGTTTCAAGAAGGCCTCTCTGATATTATCCCCAGTTAGTGCAGATGTTTTGATGTAGCCTATACACTGAGGTAGCATATCAACTGCTTCTTGGAGTTCATCGTCCGTAATGTGTATCTGATCTACCAAATCCATCTTGTTCCCAACTAGGACAAATACTTGTTTTTTAGAGAATGAGAGTGCCTCTTGTACCCATTTGCTTACATTCTGAAGAGTCTCCTTACGTGAGAGATCAACGACAATTAAGGCCCCTTTAGCTCCTTTATAGAAGAAACTGCGCAAAGGTTTGAAGTTCTCCCTTGCCGCAATGTCCCAGACTGAAAAGCGGATTTCAGTATCGTCAATAGTCTCGTACTGATTGTATGGTTCCATCCCTACAGTTTCTAAGTACTCCTTAGAAAATTTCTCATGGACAAACCTCCGGACAACTGATGTCTTGCCCGTTGCTCTATCCCCCAACAGAAGAATCTTGAAGGTTAATTTATCCATTAATTGATAAAATTTTCTCGGAAATAAATGCCTTCTGATGTAAAAATAACGTGATCATCTATCCTCTTCCATAGATCGATCATTATTAGGTGTAATGAATTCGATTGAGTTACTTTATTTTGTAATTCTAATTATCTTTTATATCAGAAATACTTCAACCTTGTCGAGGATCGAGAGTTTAGAAGCAAGATCTCGTTTGGCATCTGCAGAGGCAAATTCTTCACTCATTGCTTGGATCTCTATCTCGCTTAGATTGTCCTCGATAATCATGGGAAAGAGTTCGTCTTCCATCTCTATGTGGCGATTCAGCATCATCGAATAGTCATTGAGTCGAAATAGGTAGTTTTTATCTACTCGCTCGATGTGTGATACAATTTTTCTTCCGCGTATATGGTCATCTCTGAACGTAGCAATTGGAGAAAAATCCCCTTTAAAGGACTCATCTTTTTTGTAGAGATACTCGAAGAAGATCTCCTCCTCCTTAGCGTGGTGACCCTGATCTGCGTAACTACGGAAGAAATCTATGAGGAGATGAATCTCATTCTGCAGAATTGATCCGTCCTTCATATAATCCGCGGTGATATTAAGGAGTTTGACTCCCCTAAGGATATTTTTGTGCTCTTCCTTGAGTTGCTCTGCAGGGTGCATATATCCACCTAATCGAAGAGTAGAGACTCTACAAAAGTCTCTAAAGAGAGTCTAATATTCTCATAACCAGATCCCCTTTCCTCAAACTCAATGTGGACATTCGGGATCTTATTGGTACTTAAGGCATGTTGCATGAGAACTAGATCGTCAAGAGCTGGTTCACAAAACTTGGCTGTCAGGAAGATTACACCATCAGCATTGGCATCCTCCACCCGTTTAAGGATGTGCTCACCTTTCTCTCCCTTATGGAATCGTACTGCGATCTTTGCACCCTTGGTGATGTAGTGCTTAGCAAGTTCAAGTACGATATCATCTGCATCTGCATTAACAGGTTCTTCAAAGAATCTGCGACCAATCATGAAGTCGTCATCGATTACATAACAACCTACCTGTTCAATTAAATTGATTATATCTAGAGGTGGTTGCTCACAGAAATTTCCAGTTACAACTACTCGAATCGCATCTCTCTCTATTCCATCCTTCTTCTTATAGGCCTCTAATCTCTCCTCCAATAATCGGTTGTGCTCTACTACATCGAGATTGGATCCAACCCTCATGAGCTTGTAGAGTTCTCCCAAATTAACCACCCATGGCTTCCCAGAGCGGAACTTGTAGATCTCATAGTAGAGTTCCCTGTTTCGGTTACAATCTCACTGCATCTCGGAGACTTTCCGTATCAAGCTCCTCATCTGGGAAGAGTACTTTTAGCATTCTAAGATACTCCTTCTTAAGGAAGGTAAGTGAATGCTTGGACTCAACATTCTGGGCGAGATGAAGCATGTATGCCGGCTTATCAAGCTTCCTCCCGAAGATCCCTGAAAGATTACGTGAGACATCACAAATGAAGGGAAAAACGAACCCATCAATCACCTCATTGAATTTGTCATTGCTAAGCATGAGTTCTGTTGTAGATTTCGAAATACTGCAAATAAATGAACCCAAGATAGCATCAGCGTGACTGATTGAAACTTCTTCACCTCCTCCATAGATATTAATAGGAAGGTGTCCGTAAGCATAGATAAATTCATGAGGAACATACACTGGAAAAGTTGCGATTACTTTTTTCCCCGGATTTGCTTCCTTCCACTTCATAACCTGATCGAAATTCACATCATAGACGGTATTTGTAAGGTCTCCAAGGAGGGGGACGATGGTGCGTTGCTTAGTCACAAATAAAGAGAAATTGTATGGGATTTATAGTTTTCTGGAATCGGGGGAAAATGTACTCGGGATTTGTCGAAAAATTCACTTCTGCTTTTATTTTTTCAGGATGCATATCTTACTTATCCATAACATTAATGGTTCTAATACGCTGTGAGGGCTAGAAGGGATATGGACGGATTCACTACTTATCCATAACGACAATGGTTCTAATACCTTCTCCACCACGAAGAACCTCGAAAGCTTTCTCGATCTCCTCAAGTGGGAAACGGTGAGTGATCAGAGGTTCCAGTTTAATCAATCCTTTTTCTACCATATAAAGGATTCTTCCAAATTCTCTCGGGGGACAACCCAAACTGCCAATGATTTCGAGCTCCCTGAACATGATCTTCCCTGATCTAAAGCCATCCCACTTTCTGGGAGAATACCCAACGAGTACCAACTTTCCACCAGCCCCAAGAAGATCAAATCCTAGTTGTTGAGTAGTTGGATTGCCAATTACCTCGAAAACTATATCTGCACCTCCCAGTCCCTTGAGAATTTGCTTAGGGTCTTCGTTAGAGGGATTGATTGTGATATCTGCACCTAATTCTTTGGCTAGATCCAACTTTGCTTGTTGCAAATCGATTGCGATGACCTTCGCACCGATGATACTTGTGAATTGAACTACATTGATACCGATACCTCCACACCCGATAACTGCAACTACATCTCCTGGCTTCACCTTAGCTCTATTGTAAACTGCATGATAAGGCGTTGCTACGGCATCTGACACAATTGAAAGGTCAGTGAGTGACAACTCTTCTGGAACCTTGATTACATCTTTCGCTTTGACTGCAATGTACTCCGCAAAAGCTCCATCAATATGGTTACCGAGCATTTCCTGATTACTGCAGAGGGTTTCCTTACCTGCAAGACAGTACCTGGATTTTCCACAGGTGAGAACTGGTGGGATGAGCACAGGATCCCCGACCTTGAATTCACTCACTGCGTCTCCCAACTCGTGGACATACCCACTAGCCTCATGCCCTAGGATGAGTGGGAGAGGTTTGTACGTACGCACTCCTTCGATGTATCCCTCATCTGTGTGACAAATTCCACATGCTACTACCTTAATAAGAATCTCCTCATCTGCAGGAGATGGAATATCAATCTCCTGAACCACGAGTTTATGCTTTTCAACGAGCACTGCAGCCTTCATCTTTTTTGCCATATATATTAAGAAATTGAGCTACTATTTACCATTTTCGAGAAGTATTTGGTTGTTAGGTTATTGTGAACTCATCCAATGCAGTGTGACACTAGTCTTAGATTTGTCGAATATAGTAGATTGCAATGGAAACTCCATGGAGAAATAGATTATCTGTCGCAGTAAATGCCACTGCTTCAGAAATAGTATAGAATATTGCATAGAGAATCAAAATTGTCGGTGATATTAGCAAGTCAAAGAGATAATTTACCAAGATGAGGCTTGTTAGAGCTCCGAGCATAACTGCCAAACTTCCTAGTACACTCTTTGTACTGAGCAATTTATACTTGATCCTCCCAAAAGGTCTACCAATAAGCTCACCCAAGCCATCTCCCAATGCCAGAACAAGGGTAGTTAGAACAAATACCCACCTCCCTAGCAGGAATAGGATGAGTATACTGATCACAATTGTAAGACCATTATTTATTTGAAGTGCAAGGTAATTCTCGCCATCCCTGACTCCACTTTTGATTATTGAGTTGACATCGAATGATGTCAGAAGAGTCAGAACTATGGCAATAGAGAAAAAGAGTGCTACAGATAAAATAATCTCATATGCAGATTCTATAATTACCCCATCCAAAGCCAAGAGACCATATTGTAAAATATGATAATACTTTCGAAGTATCCAGTTTTCCACTCCCCTTCTCCCCATCTCCAATCCAATGAAGACGAATAGAAAAGGAAATATCCCAAGTGAGATTACTTGAAAATAATCCATATAAGTCATCCTAAAATATGGAACTTAAATTTAAGTGATGCAGTAAAGTGATATGACTATTGATTGTGTTGAATTCCATCATTTGCAGTATTACATTCTCATCCCGCCATCAATCAATATTGATGCACCAGTTATATACGATGAACGGTCGCTGACTAGGAATTCGATAAGATTTCCTACTTCCTCAGGTTGACCGGGACGCCCAAGTGGGATTCTCTTCTTTAAGTCTTGGATCCTCTCTGTCGGAATTTTTCTTGTCATTTCTGTATCTATGAATCCAGGAATGACACAATTTACGCGAATACCATATTTTGACAATTCCCTAGCCGAACTTCGAACTAAACCCTGAATACCTGCCTTCGATGCGGCATAATTTACCTGTCCGAAATTTCCGTTCAATGCTGCTGTAGATCCAACAAAGACCATGCTTCCACCACTCTCTCGCATGTGTTGTGCTGCCCGTTTCACAATATGAAAACTGCCAGTGAGATTAATATCGAGCACCTGTTTCCACTGCTTCTCATCCATTTTTATGAGAGTCTTATCTCTTGTAATACCTGCAAGATTAACAACACCATAGAGCAGAATCTTCTGATCTTCAATGGTGCTAAATAGGGTATCTACGGATTCCATATTAGAGACGTCTACGTTATATATTGGTACAGGCATCTCCCATGGAAATTTCAAATCTGCTGCAAGTGGAGAATATCCATTCTTGAGCAGGATTTTCAAAGTTCCTTTTCCAATTCCTCCTGCTGCTCCAATGACAAGTACATACCTCATTTCAGCACCCCAAACACATCAATTTCACGAAGGATCCTGAGTTCTTCTTCACTCGGTATTTTGGTTTGAGGTATTTCCTTTGGTTTCTTGAAATCAAAGGCAGTAGCCTCTTCGACCTGTTCCAAAGTAACATTGGGATGAAGTGATTTTAATCTCCAGCCATCATTCCACTCGAAGACACATAGATTTGTGACAAGCAGTGTTGGTCCTCCATCTTCATAGAAGTGGCCAGGGCCACTGATATAATTTACTTGTTTTACAAGCGTCCGGTTTGTGTGGTTTAGGGTATAGAGGTAACTTCTACCTGCTCTTGGTAGAAATGGGAGACCCACACTCCCTGGTCCTCTGAGCTTCCATCCACCATCCTTCGGAATTCCTCCGAGATTCGTGCTCCCTTTCTCATCGATCTGCAATCCTCCAGCAAAGAAGAAGTCTATCTTTGTCATCTCGATAGCTATAACTTCATCCATGGAGAGTCTGGTATCAGCATTAACCGACATCTCGAAATCAGTCGAGGAGGGAACCAGCCTGCCACGTGGTGAGACATATCCAGAACCACCAGATATCCATCGCATATTTGGTGCATGCATCCTTTCTGCGAGTCTCATTGCAGCCATTGGGATGTCAGCAACTGCTCCACAGATCCCTAACTCTCCATCACGGATGTCTCGGCTAAAGATGCAGGCAACAAGTTCACTCATTGTATACTTTCCTGAGTTAGGTTTCCCCTCGAAATTACGAGGTAACTCTCTGTCCTGAAGATATTCTTTCTCGGAAACGCCAAGTGAATTTATGTAGGTGTCAAATTCTTCTTGTGTCCTGCATGCCTTCAAGTAGTTCTGAATTTCTGTCTCTGAATATCTGTAAAGTCCATGAGAGCTGGTGGGAAACGCTGCCCCCTCAAGTGGGATTATCTTGTCAACCATGAATGAGGGGATAGTGACCATATCTCGATCGACCTCATCCACCAGTTCGTCACAGGTGACTATGGTGTATTTAGAAGCCTCTGCCATTAGACGGTCGCTGACTACTGATCCTAGATGGACACAATCTCCTGAAGCAGTTGCTTTCTGGACATGTATAAATGCGATATCTGGAGACAAAGCTTGTACCGCGTAGACTTCCTTCGCTGTGAAAGGGTCTGTGATCTTCTTGTAAAGATCAGATTGGCTTGGAATATCATCGAATTCATGCACGCGTTCTGGGAAAGGGTGGAAAGGTATCCCATTCGCTGCTGCTCTGAGTGAGTATATCGGGAATGCTTCACAAACTTCTGGTGCATCGATTGAGCCAGATTGTACTGCTCTTCGGTACATAGGTGCAAGACCCCACATTTCCATACCAACATACGGAGCAAGAACACGTTGGACGGTACCAGCTCCAACAAGAATATCAATTGGTAATCCTGCAGAGATTGATCCTACAAGGGTGAGATTCTTTACTCCGAATCGGATAACTTGACGGACAAGGGACATTGGAACATTGTGAGAATGCACTCCTCCAATCGCTACAACACTGTTATCTGGGATAAGATCCTTACTCAACTCATCGATTTTTGTGAGCTTACTCATACTCTCTACCTTAGATCTCGGCTCCACAGAGACCACAATGGCTAAAGTTCTTCGGAATGCCTTTTGTACCACAAGAGCTGCATGTGTGAGTTGGGGGTCCCCACATGAACTCAGAGGATCCTCCATCACGTGCAATCTCTCTTATTCTCCTGTATTCTGGCTGTCTTTTTTCAACGAAGGCAGTCATGCCTTCATATGGTTCCCAACTGGCGTAATGAAGAGTGAACCATTCCTTGGCATGATTGATCGTCTGATTCCATGCAAAATTTTTCCAGAAATTCACCTGTTCCTTGGTATAGCGTTCACATTCTGCAAACTTATCGACCAATTTAGATGCCATCTTCTCAACAGCTGTATCCAGCTCGGAATATGGGACAACTTGGTTCACAAGTCCCCAGTCTAATGCTTTATTGGCAGGAATGGGCTCATTAAGGAAGAGAATTTCTCTCGCTCTCCGATCTCCAACGATAATAGGGAGCCATTGAGTTGCACCTCCTGCTGCCACTGACCCCACTCTTGTTCCAACCTGTCTGATAGTAGCATGATCGGCAGCAATTGCGAGATCACATGCCATATTCCATTCATTGCCACCTCCGGCAACTATTCCATTGATACGGGCAATTGTAGGTTTACCCATATTCCGAAATCTGTCGTGGGCCTCGACGAAGAGAGCCATCCACTTGTAATAGTCCCTTGGTTTTTGGGTGAAGATGCTTTGGTACTCTTTCACGTCACCTCCTGTGCAGAATGCTTTCTCACCTACACCGGTAAGTATGACTACTCCTACTCCATTATCCCAGGATGCATCAAGGAACGCTTCTGACATCTCTCGAAGTGTTTTGGTGGAATAGGCATTGTACACCTGTGGTCTGTTAATTGTCACCTTGGCAGTGAATTTGTCTGGATCTTTCTCGTAAATGATCTCCTCAAAATTGAAATCCTCGCTCGGTCTGGGTTTAAATTTCTCTTTGAATGTATATTCTGACATAACTATTTCCTCTAAGGATCATTGTGTAATTGCTTGTTGTTTTAAGAGTCTCTGATGACCTAATCGAGCTGCACCTATCGCAGCTGCATAGTGTGCATCAGGGTTTGAGTGCACATTGTAGTCGAGGACTTCCTCAAGAGCCCTTTTCATAGCAGGCATATGAACGAGTCCTCCTGCAAGGTAGACATCACTGTCCATCTTTAGCCTACGTAGTAGTGTTGATGCTCGATCTGCAATACTGAGAAATACCCCCATGAGGATATCGTCTACAGGAGTTCCAAGGGAGACATGGTTGATAATCTCTGTTTCTGATAATACTGCACAGACACTGGATATTCGTTGGGGATTTTCTCCCTTAAGGGCTGTTTCTGAAATCTTCTCCATAGGTATATCGAGGTATTTAGAGCAACGTTCAATGAATCTACCACTACCAGCAGCACATCTCTCATTCATCTTGAACTGAACAATTTTTCCTCGCTCATCTATCTTGAGAGTACGTGAAGATTGAGTTCCAATATCAAGAATAAACTCAGGATTGAATTTTTCGTAGAGAAAGTGAGCACCTCTTCCCGTAGTGGTTAGATCGCTAATCTGAATCTTTCGCTCCTCCATCATATAACGACCATAACCTGTCGATGCGACATAATCGACTTCATCTATGTTGATTTTGCTATTCTCAACTGCTTCTCTGAGGATGCGGGATGCCATATCAGATGGAGTTCCCTTTGTGGGTGCAAGTGCCCGACCAATTATTTTCTCATTGTCTTCAAGTACTATCCCTTTAGTTGAACCAGTACCAATATCGATTCCTACTGTAATCATGAATTAACCTCCAATCGTTTGAACATGTGCTCTTTCCCTTTGTTAACCTCTTCCAAAGCAAAGAGTGCTGCACCAATTGCACCAAACCACTGAGATAATGCTGAGACATTTACCTTCTTTCCGAGTTTCTCCTCTAGAGCTCTGACCATACCTGTATTACGGGAAACTCCACCTGTAAAAGTGACCTCGTCCACAATACCAACTCTCCGCATGAGGGAGAGTGATCTCTCGGCAATAGAGTGATGGAGACCATTCACAATGTTTTCTGGTTTTCTTCCCCGAGCCAATTGGTTGGATACCTCAGTCTCTGCGAAAACAGTACAAGTACTCGTAATTTTTGTTGGACGAGATGATTTTTCAGAGAGAGGTCCAAGATCCGATACAGAGTATCATAGGGCATCAGCACAGACATCAAGGAATCTACCAGTTCCAGCTGAGCACTTGTCATTCATACTGAAGTCAATGATTTCTCCATCAGGTCCAAGACGAATAGCTTTGGTGTCTTGTCCTCCAATATCAAGAGTAAGCCTTGTACCTGGAAACATAAATTGAGATCCTTTAGCGTGGCAGGAAATTTCCGTCACTATCAGACTTCCGAATCTTACTTTTAGCCTCCCATATCCCGTTCCTGTAATCAAAGCAACTTGGTCTTGTCCAATTCCTGCATCTTTGCATGCTTTGTCAAATGCAGTTTCCGCGTCTTCTGCTACTCTGGGAGAGACATTCTGCAGTGATTTCCCAACTATATTCTTTTCAGAATCAATTATTACAGCCTTAGCTGTGGTGCTACCCACGTCAACTCCAGCTACATATAACTTGTCTTTCGTCATAATGTTATCACCTCTTCATCTTGAGTGCTTCGAAGAAAGCATCAACTCTGTTGAGTATTTGGGCCTCTGCCCAGTACCTTGGATCTTGGTGATCAGATTCTACATAAAGTGCAGGGTATCCCAAATCATTGATCACATAGTCCCTGAGATCACCTTGACCTGCAGTAAAACTGCGGCAACTTTTAATTCCGTGTATAACAAGGGCCTCTGCATCAAAATCCTTGAGGTAGTTTTTGATTGTCTCTCTGCGGAAATCCCATGAGAGGTTGCAGTAGCTGTAGATGCTGTACCTAGCTATGCTCTCGAATGGTCTACTAGGATCATGCCGGAGATCTTTCATATCAAACATTCCTCCAACTTTTGGATAGGTTGCTGCTACTGAGACTGCATTCCATTTCCTGAACATATTCCAGAAAGATCTGTATCCTGGATATGGAGGAACACCTTCGATAACAATACGGAAGTCCTCTTCTTCGGATGGACCAATACCATTAGCAATTCTTTCATCTAATTCTAAATTTAGTAATTTGTAAAAATCAACTGCTTCTTGTGTTCCTCGAATAGAATTTATCGGAAACATGTAGAAAATAGACTCAAAGTATGCATCGATAGGGGAAGGATTGTGTTTTGCCAATTCGAAGCTACGTCCCCACCCATCCTATGCAATTCTTGAAAGTTCGAGTGTCCTCTTAAGTTCATTGATATCAAAGGTTACATCAAAGAGTTTCTCAATCTTCTCAATCATATCTTTCATCTGACCGATGATGTATTCAATATCATCCTTTTGGGGTTTATTGAAGCGATGGTATGGTACGTCAAGCATGATGAGAGGGACTTTGTAGTACTCTGCTAGGGCTTCCCACCACTTGCCATAAACAGAGCAACCAGAGTAGTTGCAAACGAGAAGGTCTGGACGTGGGATCTTTCCCATATCTGTCTCTCCTCCAGAAAGATGTGTGAGACCGATATCTGTCTTTACATAACCACAGACATCTAGTCCATAACCAATTGACTCAGCCTTTAAAATGTACTCTAATGATTGATGGCGGATAGCCATAGTAAGAGCAGTTATCTCCGGAATGTAGACTTGGAAACCCATGCTTCTTAAAAGTTCAGCAGGATTTCCTCCAACAAAGAGGTATACAACTGGCTTGTCACTAGTCGTCTTGTAGAAATCTCTCACAAGCTTTTGTTGTTGTTTTCGCGCTGCACCTGCGTATTGCAAATTTGCGTTCTCAGTGACCTGCACAATTTAGTATAATCTTGGTACTATTTAACTTCTTAGTGGAGAAAATAATCAATAATCCGAAATATATTATTCAAGAATAGC